>Ga0207828_100025_pt1 | contig 323845 bp, 275 predicted proteins | sample TtaePargueraPR_11_FD_187276 | JGI IMG/M metagenome (GOLD analysis project Ga0207828, IMG submission 187276) | Aerobic enrichment media microbial communities from Bioluminiscent Bay, La Parguera, Puerto Rico - Tt and P2 (3) (SPAdes) | ecosystem: Environmental > Aquatic > Marine > Unclassified ...
TGCGCGGCGAGCAGACGCTCACCCTACGTAAACCTAGCAAGCCAGCGCGGCGCAGCGCCAAAGGGGCATCTGCGGCCAAGGGCCATGGCGCACTGTGGGAAGCGCTGCGCCAGCATCGCAAGGCGCTTGCCGATGCCCAGGGCGTGCCCGCCTACGTGATCTTCAACGACGCCACCCTGGCCGAGCTGGTCGCACAAAAACCGCAAACGCTGCAGGCACTGGGCGCCATCTCAGGCATCGGCGCACGCAAGCTGGCCGATTACGGCGAAGGATTTCTGGCAGTGGTATTGGCGCACCCCAATGAGCCGGAAGCGCCCACTGACATTGGCAATAGCGCCATGGAATCTGCCACGCTGCTGCGCCAGGGGTTCACCCCCGAACAAGTCGCCGAGCAGCGCGGGCTGGCCGCCAACACGGTCTACCGCCATTTGAGCGATGCCATTCAAGGCGGCGAACTGGCCCTGGAAGAGGTGGTCAACCTGGACCCGGCGACCCTGGCGCAGATTCACGCCGCCTTCGAGCAGTTTCCAGGCCAGGGGCTGAAAGTGGTGTTCGAAGCGCTGGAAGGCCGTATCGATTACCCAGTTCTGCACTGCGTGCGGGCATCTCTGGCCGCCAAGGGTTAGCGCCATCCCCGCAGATGCTCGCCCCGAGCAATCGCCGCTGAGTCGAACACGCCGGTATCCAACACCCAGGCGGTGACCAGTGACGCGGGCGTCACGTCAAACGCCGGGTTCCACACCGGCGCATCGCTCGGTGCCCACACCACCCCGCCAAACGCCCCTGTGGCACCGCGCACCTCCGCGCCATCGCGCTGCTCGATGGGAATCGCCGCGCCGGTCGCGCAGGCGGGGTCGACCGTGGTGTAAGGGGCGACTACATAAAACGGCACCTGATGGTAGTGCGCCGCCACCGACAGCATGTAAGTGCCCACTTTGTTGGCAAAGTCGCCGTTGGCGCAGATGCGATCTGCTCCGACCATCACTTTATCCACCTTGCCCGCTGCCATCAGGCTGGCCGCCATGCTGTCGGTGATCAACTGGTAGGGAATGTCTAAATCCGCCATCTCCCAGGCGGTCAAGCGGCCGCCTTGAAGCAGCGGGCGGGTCTCATCCACATAGACATGCAGATCGATGCCGCGCTGTTTGGCGATGGCCAGCGCGCCAATCGCGGTACCTACGCCCGCCGTGGCCAGCGCGCCGGTGTTGCAGTGGGTTAGCACGCGGTCGCCTGACGCCAGCAGATCGGCGCCCCGCTCGGCCATGCGTTGGCACAGGGCACGGTCCTCTTCGAACAGCGCTTTGGCACGCTCGGCCAGGGCGTCCGCGCCCTGGGCAAAACAGGCTTCCATGGCGTCCAGGCAGTACATCAGGTTCACCGCCGTCGGGCGCGTTGCCCGTAAGCGGTCGCTCACTAACTGCCACTCGCTTTGCGGATGGCGCGCCGCGTACTGGGCCAATACGAAGGCGGCGCTCAAGCCGATCAGCGGCGCCCCGCGAATGGCAAGGCGTTTGACCGCGTGCTGCCACGCCTCGGGAGAATCGCAGCGCACCCACTCTTCGGCCTGGGGGAGCCGAGTCTGGTCCAAATATTCGAGCGCGTCGGCATACACCCGTAAACTGCGTGACTGTAAATTGACCATGAAGAGCTCCTTGAGGTCTTGAATCGGTGAACGCGGCGCGCGGCTTATCAGGCGCGAAGCTTATCATATAGAATGGCCGCCACTAGACGAGGCGATGCTGACCCGATGAACACCTTACACACCGAACTGCTGGACGCCATCTCCTGGGCGGCCCAGCAAGGCTGGACGCCCGCCACCGGCGGCAACTTTTCCGCGCGTACCGAGACGGGCTATATAGTCACCGCCTCCGGGCGGGATAAAACCCGACTCCAGCCGGACGATCTGCTGCACTGCGACCTGGAAGGCCGCGTACTGGAGGGTAGCGGCAACCCCAGCGCCGAAAGCGACCTGCACGCCGCGCTGTACCGGCTAGACCCGACCATCCACTGCGTGCTGCATACCCATACCGTGGCTAGCACCGTGCTATCGCGGCGCTTTCCGGAAGGTATCGAGCTAAGCGGCTTCGAGATGCAAAAGGCGCTAGCGGGCAACGTGACCCATGATGCAACGATTCTTTTGCCGGTGGTGCCCAACTCCCAGGACATGGAGGAGCTGGCTGCGCACGTTCGCCAAGGCTGGCCGATGCCCTGGGGTTTTCTAGTCAGGGGCCACGGCATTTACGCCGTGGGCGATAGTATCGCCAGTTGCCGCCGTCACCTGGAAGCGATTGAATTCTTACTTGCCTGTGTACTGGAAGAGAGCCGGTGGTCCTAATGAGTCAATCAACCGTTCGCGCCATCGTGACCGATATCGAAGGCACCACCACCGATATCAATTTCGTTCATAACGTGTTGTTCCCCTACGCCTACACCAAGCTGCCCGACTTTCTGCGCGAGAACGCAGAGGCACCGACGGTGGCCGAGCAGATCAATGCCGTACGTGATGCCATGCAGGACGCCGACGCCACGCTGGAAGCGGTGATTGCGAAGCTGCTGCACTGGATCGATACCGACCAGAAAGTGACGCCGCTCAAAGCCCTGCAGGGCATGGTATGGGCCGACGGCTACCAGCGCGGCGACTTCACCGGCCACTTATACGCCGATGTGGCGCCGGCGCTGCGCCAGTGGCAGGCAGAAGGCAAGGCGCTGTACGTGTACTCGTCCGGCTCGGTACAGGCGCAGAAATTGCTGTTTGGCTATAGCGATGAGGGCGATTTGACCCCGCTCTTCAGCGGCTATTTCGACACCCATATTGGCCATAAGCGTGAGGCCGCGGCCTATCAGCGCATTGTCGAGGCGCTCGATCTACCTGCAGAGTCGGTACTGTTCCTGTCGGATGTGGTCGAAGAGCTGGACGCGGCCCAGCAGGCGGGGATGCAAACGCTACAGCTGGTGCGTGAAGGTACCCAGGCGGGCACCCGCCACCCGTGCGTCACCCGTTTCGACGAGATCCACCTGTAACGTTTCTGTTTCATCACTTTCAAGGAGAGCTTACGATGTCGCAACTCAAAGTATTTGCCGATAACAATCCCCATGATGCCCTCATCGACACCACCGACGGCGAACGGATTACCGCTGAGCTAAACCAAGTAGGCGTACTGTTCGAGCGCTGGGCAACCCCAGGCGAGATTGCCGACGATGCCACCCAAGAAGAGATTCTGGCGCTCTACCAAGAGGACATCGACCGCGTCAAAGCCAAAGGCGGCTACCAAACCGTGGACGTGCTGCACATGGTGCCGACCCACCCCGAAAAAGACGCCATGCGCCAGAAGTTCCTGAACGAGCACCGCCACCACGAAGACGAAGTGCGCTTCTTCGTCAAAGGCCAGGGGCTGTTCTGCCTGCACATCGACGACAAGGTGTATCAGGTGCTTTGCACCCGCAACGACCTGATCAGCGTGCCCGCCAACACCCCGCACTGGTTCGATATGGGGCCAGAACCGGAATTCACCGCGCTGCGCTTCTTCGACAACGTGGAAGGCTGGGTCCCCCACTGGACCGAAAGCGACATCGCCGGGAAGTTTGATCGTTTGGATCAGCTTTAACGGTTAAATAGTGAATGGTCAGTCGTGAATAGTAGGAGGCCGCGTTAGCGTTTGTGCACTAACGCGGCCTCTTTTGTTGTGCGCTTACAACACCGCTTTCTGGTTAAACGTTTTGGCCAGCTCTGCCAACGAGTTAAAATCACAGTAAGCTTGCGGCTCCATGATTAGCGCTTGGCCCATCAACACGTTGCGCGCTTCCAACTCGGCGCGTAAGGCGGTGTCTTCGATCTCTTCGAAGTCGGCGTTGTGGGCCAGCGAGAGCACGCGGCGGTGCATTTCGATGCCGCAGTAGGCCAATGCATCTTCACGAATCTCTTCCAGCAGCGCATCGCAGGCGTCGTCGGCGCTGTTACCCTGGTCTTCGAACAGCGCTTTGGGAAATAGAATCCCGGTGCGCTCGGTTTGCCAGAGATAGCGAAACGTCTCGTCGAAGCGGGTAAAGCACTCGGTGATCACTTCTAAAATCCACGCTTGGTAGGCGTCCAACTCGGCTTCCGGACGGTGAGCGGGCTGGCTAAAGTAAGCCATGAAGAAGTTGGCCACCGCCATGCCCAGATCGAACGCCATAGGGCCATACTGGGAGAACTCGGGATCGATGACGCGCACGCTGGTGTCGGTGGTCATGATGGAGCCGGAGTGCAGGTCGCCGTGGAGCATGGTTTCCGTGTTGGCGGTGAACTTCATCAGCAGCCGCTGTACCTTGGCCTTCAGGCGGGCGTTGCGGCGCAGCTCATCCACCACGGGCGAGAGCTCCGGCGTATGGCGGTTCATCTCCGCGCCGTAGTAGGGGTCGGTGAACACCAACGATTCGGTGATCGCGGGAATCGCGACATTTCCAGAGAACAGCCCCACGTCGGCTTTTTTGTCCGGGCTCGCCATGGAAAGCTCCGAGCCGCGAAACGCCGTGCACGCACAGAATTCACCCAACGTAGCGCCCAGCTTCTCTACCCGTTCGCCGCTGATCAGCTTGCGCCGCAAAATCACGTGCGGATGCAGATACTCCATCACGATCAGCGCCTGGGGCTTGTCGAAGTAGTACACCTCGGGCGCCACGCCGGGCGCCCGCGCGGCTTGGCGCACCAGGGCAAAGTACTCGTAGTGGGCGCGATAGAGCGGCAGCGGCCAGCTCTCGCCCACCATGCGCACGTAGGGCAGCGCCTGCTTGACCACCACGCTTCCGGCACTGCCGGTGACGATGAATACCAGGTTGAGGTTGCCGTCGCCCACCTCACGGATGCGCCACTCGGCAGGATCTCCCCCCACGCGGCTAGCGACGGCCTCCACTTCCCCTAGCCGCTGCCCCAGGGTCTCCACTGCTAGCGCTCGATACGTCTGCTCGTTTGCCACCGCTGCTTCCTCGCACAAAATGAAGTCGTGTTTGTCATACCCCGTTAGCGTTGTCAATTCGCTGCCGGAGACACGGTCAACCCCGTCGATGGGCGCGGCGGTGGTTGCGAAGACGGTTGCGGAGACAGTTGCAAAGAAATGTTAAACAGGAAGCCGCTCAATGGACAACTTTTGTACTAGTTTTATAGTGAATACCTGACCAATCCCATCAGGTACTCCATCATGAAAAACAATGGCACCGTGACCCAGGTGGAACATCCTCTCCGTGACGATGATGTGCTGATTTCCAAAACCGACAACAGCAGCTACATCGCCTACGCCAATCATCGATTCGTCGAGATCAGCGGCTTCGAGTACGACGAGTTGGTGGGCTCGCCCCATAACATGGTGCGCCATCCAGACATGCCGTCGCCCGTGTTCGCCGATATGTGGCGCGATCTGAAAGCGGGTCAGTACTGGAGCGGCCTGGTCAAAAACCGGCGTAAGAACGGCGACCACTACTGGGTACGCGCCAACGTCGTGCCCATTCGGGAAAACGACAAAGTGACCGGATTCGTCTCGATCCGTGTCAAACCCTCCCAGGCTGACGTCGAGAATGCCGAGCACATCTACCGCGACATGCGTGAAAATCAGGGGCGCTTTACGATCAAACATGGCGAAGTCATGGCCCGCAACCCGCTAAAACGGCTAGCGAGCGCCACCTGGTGGGCGCCTCGGCTGGCCAACGTATCGGGCGTGCTGTACACCTTGGCCGCCACCGGCATGCTGATGCTAGCCAGCGCCTGGTGGCTGGGCGGCCAAGTTGCCAACGGGGTGCTCACCCCGCTGCTCGCCATGGTGTTGGCCACGGGCTTGCTGTTGAGCCTACTCCAGTGGCGTCAGGCGCGCCGACTCCGGCGCTTTCTGCACAAGGCCAACGACTTCGCGCTGCAAATCGCAGCGGGGGATCTCAACGCGCAGGTGCCCTCGGTCGGCCATGTCGCCATGGATAACACGCTCGCCACCATGAATTTCATGCGCCGCTCGCTCGAAGCGCTGATTGGCGATGTGGACCAGCGTATTGCCCAGGTCATGCCCTCGGTGGAAGCGCTGTCCCACCACAACCAAGCCATGGGCCATCGTGTGGATCAGCAGGCCTCAGCCGTGCAGCAAACCGCCGCTAGTGCAGAGCAAATCGCCTCGACCGTGCGGCAAAGCTCGGACAACGCCCAGCTTGCCAGCCAGGCCTCGGTGGGTAACGTCAGCGAAGTCGATAACGCGGTGGCGATTATGCATGAGCTGGCCGAAGCGATGGACGGCATCACGGCGACGTCTCAAGACATGGCGGGCATCGTCAAAACGATCGATCACATTGCTTTCCAAACCAACATCTTGGCGCTGAATGCGTCGGTGGAAGCGGCGCGCGCCGGTGAGCATGGCCGTGGCTTTGCGGTGGTAGCCGAAGAGGTACGCCGCCTGGCACGCCAGTCTGCGGAAGCCGCCCATCAGGTACAAACGCTGATCGAGACCGCGCGTCAGCGCATCGAAGCCGGGCAGCATAAAGCCGGCTCGGCGGGCGATGCCATGGGGCGCATTCGCCAGGCCAGCCATAACGTCAACGACTTGATGGAGGAGATTCGTGCGGCCGCTCGAGAACAAAGCGAGGGCATCGCGCAGATCAGTCAGGCCATTTCCCAGATCGACCGAGGAACTCAAGAGAGCGCCGCCAGCATGGATGCGTATCTGAACGCCGTCGACGTGCTCTCTCGCGAGGTCAACTACCTGGCCCACAGCGCCCACGCGTTCATGCCGGTCACGAACACTCAGGCATCCGCCCCTGTGCTGCCACGAACCAGCAACAACGTTTACCAGCTTCCCATGGCTGAAAAATCCCCCACATTTCCTAGAGCGCAAGCGGTATAACCCCGCGCCGCGGGTGGCGCATGCCACCCGCGGCTATGCACCCTGCAGAGTAAAAGGGACTGGAAGAACCGTCTGGATGTCCATGCCATTGGCTATTGAATGGATATGCTTAAGCCATCGCCGCTCAGCGCATCCGGTGAACTGATCATCACCACGCGGTTACGCCCTTGTCGCTTGGCCTCGTAAAGCGCCTGATCGGCAGCTCTGAATAGCTGAGAGGCGTTCACGCCCACAGTGGGCTGCAGCACCGCCCCACCCACGCTAATGGTGACATAATCAGGCGCGACCCGGCCCAGGTGGGGTAGCTGCAGCGCTTCCACCGAGTGGCGCAGCTGCTCGGCTTGATCCAACACCGCTTGATGCGGCTGCCCTTTGCTCAATACGACGAACTCTTCACCGCCAAAGCGCGCCACCACGCAGGCGCTGCTCGCATGGGTAGCTAGCGTGCTGGCGACACTTTTTAGGCAGTGATCGCCCTGCAAATGGCCGTAGTAGTCGTTATAAGCTTTGAAACAGTCGATATCGATCACCATCAGGCCTACCGTGGCACGCTCCTCCACGGCTTGCTGCCAATAGTGGTTGAACAGCGCATCGAACTGGCGGCGGTTGGCTAACTCCGTCAACGGGTCGGTCAACGACAACTTGGACAATTCCGCATTACTGCGCAGCGCATGCCCGGTCCGATGGGTTTCGCGCAGCAACAGCAAGTAGGCTTTGCGTTCGCTGGCTTCCAGGCGGTAATTGGCCACCAAGGTGAATACCGCTTTGGCACAGATCGAGAAAATCGCCAGTCTCTTGACCTCGGTGGGCATCGGGTCGTAGCCAATGACGAAGTACACCATAATCGCCACGCTCAACAGCGACGACCCCAGGGCATAGGAAAAGCGCAGTGAATAGAGAATATTCCCAACGACTAAAATAAGGCCAAACGAAAAAATATCGAGATAAGAGTAAGGCGACTTCGACGATACAGAGATCAAGCACGATGCCACCATGCCGACGACGACCGTGCTTGCCATCATGGTTTCGCGCGCGCTTCCCGAGACGCCTTTATAAACCGCCCACAAGATGGGCAGGCCAAACGGTAGAACGACGAAACCTCTGATCAGCACAGAGAGCCAAAACACCTCTGGGCGAAAGCTGTAATCGTTAATGAGAAACAGGCTGTAGATCAGTGCCGCAATCAGGCCCGCGACGACCATATTGCGGTTTCGCTGCGGCTGGGTGTCGCGCTCGAAACGAGCTTCTAGCGCGCGCGAAAAACGCAGATGCCATTTAGGGTGAGATAACTCGTGCTCAATGGTGCTAGCAAAAGAGTCACTGGTCATTCACACCTCGCGAAGAAACTGCGCTTCTCAATCGTGCAGATACGAGAACTTGCCATCATGTTGCCAGACGATCATGACAGCCGTCAGCGCTCGCTTAATAGCACTAGTTAATCTATTTTCATGTCCTCTTACAACTATCTAAAAACTGCAATTCAAGAAAGTGGTTTAAATTTTTCTTTTTTCACAAAGGAGCGCACATGGCCCGACAAACCGTCTCGTCAGAGCGTGATCTCACCTTTACCATGGGCCGCGAAGAGCTGGTCATTCACCGCCGTTATGAGGTGCTCGGTATCGTCAACGACTTTCTAATCGGCATCTGGTTCGTCATCGGTAGCGTCTGTTTTTTTTACGAGGGTGCAGTACAAACCGCTGGGGTTTGGCTCTTCGTCATTGGTAGCGTGCAACTGTTGATACGCCCAGCGATCCGCCTGCATCGCTACGTCTATTTCAAACGTCTGCCCGACGAGCAGCACGATGCCTAACCGCCACTCATGAAGCGAACGCCCTGGGCAGCTAACGGGCTTCTCAGCCGGTCGGGCAAGGGGCTGTCGGTGATGACGGCGTGATAATCTGCCAGGGACCCGGCGGCACAGCGTAGCGGCAGGTCGAATTTGGTCTTGTCCAACACGAGAATGCGGTACGCCGCATGGGCCAGCAGGGCCTCGCGGGCCATCACTTCGTCGTCGTTGTAGTCGTAAAGCTGGCCGTGGCTATCCATACCGCCCACGGAGACAATGCCGACATCCACCCGGTAGCGCTGAAAAAAGCGCCACGCGTCGCCACCAATCACGTCCTGGTCGCGGCGGCGCACCCGACCGCCGGCCACTATCAGATCACACTCCAGCGCGCATAGCTTGATCAAGGCGTGCAGGTTATTGGTCATGATCTGCAGGCCCTGCTTGTCGTGCAGCGAATCGGCTAACTGCTCGACCGTCGTGCCCGTCCCCAGAAAGAGCGATTGGTGATGCGTAATCAACGAGGCGGCCTGACGTGCAATATGTCGTTTGCCCGCCTGATTGACGATTTGGCGCTGGTCGTAGCCCACGTTCTCTTGGTCGGGAAAGGGCATCACTTCGCCGTGACGGCGTAAAATCAGCCCCTGCTCAGCCAAGACGCGAATATCCCCACGCAGGGTTTGCACGGAGACGCCAAAATGATGGGCCAGCGCCGCGAGCGTTTGCCGCCCCTCTTCTCGCACGTGCGCTAATACGGCACGCCGCCTCTCTGTCACGTTCATACCCCGCCACCTTTCCTTTTATCGTTTCCATTGGAAAAACGAAAAAACCATTCCCGCTAGCGAAAGCTTTTCGCTATCAAACGAAAGCGTAGTGTCACGATGTTGTAAGCCGATGACAGTAGTGTGGTGACTGTTCACCTACTGGAGGTTTTCTCGATGTTGAAGCGCTCGTTGTGTTCCGCCGTGACTCTCGCAAGCATTGCCCTCTCCACCTCGTCGTTCGCTGATGAGAAGCTGGTGCTCTATACCAGCCAGCCTAATAGCGATGCCCAGCAAACGGTCGATGCTTTCCAAGCCGCCTATCCAGACATCGAAGTGGAGTGGGTGCGCGACGGCACCACACGCCTGATGACACGGCTGCGCTCGGAGCTTGCTGCCGGTGTCAGCAACCCCGACGTGCTGCTGATTGCCGACAGCATGACCATGACCTCGCTGAAACAAGAGGGCCATTTACAGCCCTACCTCAGCCCCGAGCGCGACGCCTACGACGAAGCGCTTTACGACCCGGAGGGCTACTTCTACGGCACCAAGCTCATCACCACCGGTATCGTGTACAACACCGGCGCCGAGCAGCAGCCAAAGCGCTGGGAAGATCTGACCGGCTCTGAATATGAAGGCCTCGTCACCATGCCTAGTCCGCTGTACTCCGGCGCAGCGCTGATTCATATGGCAGCCATCGCGGAGAATCCAGCGTTAGGACTCGAGTACTACGAAGCGCTTCAAGCCAACCGCACGGAAGCCCAGGGCGGTAACGGCGGCGTGTTCAATGCCGTGGCCGCGGGCACCAAGCCCTACGGCATCGTGGTGGATTTTCTACCCATCCGCGAAGCCGCGAAAGGCTCGCCCGTGGCGTTCGTGTTTCCTGAAGAGGGCGTGAGCGCCGTTACCGAGCCCGTGGCCATCATGCAGGAGGCCGAGAACCTGGACGCCGCTCAAAAATTCGTCGACTTCGTGCTTTCCCAAGAGGGGCAAACACTGGTCAGCCAGCAGGGTTACCTGCCTGCTCACCCGGACGTGACACCGCCTGAGGGCTTCCCTGAGCGGAGCAGCATCGACCTCATGCCGGTGGATATCGAACAGGCACTCGAGCAGGAAGAGACGCTCAAGCAGCGTTTTAGCGATCTGTTCGGCGGCTAATCATGACCCCTTCGCTCAACCTTGGCAGCCAGCACCGCTGGCTGCTTAGCCTGATCACCCTGCTCGTCGTTCTGCTCAGCCTCGCGCCCAGTGTGCGTCTGCTCGTCGAAGCATTGAGTGACCTTGGCCAGGGCAGCCAGGCACCGCTGTGGAAAGTGCTCAATACCGCCAGCACGTGGCGTGCGTTATGGCACAGCCTGTATACCTCGGGCCTGGGTATGCTGATCGCTCTGGTGCTGGGCAGCCTGTTCGCCTTCGTGATCACCCTGACGGACATTCGCGGCAAAGCGTGGCTGGTGTTCTGCTTCATGCTGCCCATGATGATTCCGCCCCAGGTCACCGCGCTGAGCTGGCTGCAGCTATTCGGCCCGGCCAGCCCGCTATTGAAGAGCATCGGTATGGCGCCGCCCCTGGGTAGCCCGCAGCCGCTCTACTCCGCAGAGGGTATTGCCCTGCTGCTAGGTATCCAGAGTGCGCCGCTGGTATTTTTGGCGCTACGCACCTCCTTGCTATCGCTACCCCGCGAATTGATCGAAGCCGCCCGCATCAGCGGCGCGCGACAGGCTCAGGTGTGGGGCCATATCATCTTGCCCATCACCCGCCACGGCTTGGTGACGGGAGCCGCCATGGCGTTCATCTCCAGCCTGGGTAACTTTGGCATTCCCGCGATGCTCGGTATTCCGGCCGGTTATTACGTGCTACCCACGCTGATTTATCAACGCATGGCCAGCTTTGGCACCGGCGTGCTGGCAGAGATGGCGGCGCTTTCGATGCTGATCGGCGTCCTGGCACTGGCCTGCGTGGCCTTGCAGCAGTACTGGATGAACCGCAGCCGCTTTGGGTTAGGCGGCCACAGCGGTCGCGCCCACGATTTTTTGCTAGGCCGCTATCGCCCGCTGGTCACGGCTCTGCTGGTCGGCGTCCTGATGGTGATCCTGGTCGCGCCGCTGGCCGCTCTGGTGGTGAGCTCTTTGGTACCGGCGATGGGCGTGCCGCTTAGCGCTGACACCGTCACGCTCGATGCCTACCACGAAGTGATCGGTCGTCAAGGCGCCACTTGGCGGGCAGTGAGTAACAGTCTTTGGCTGGCGGGCGGTGCCGCGCTGGTGCTCATGCTCTGCAGCCTGCCGCTCGCCTACCGTTTACAGCGGCTTCCCCCTCGCCTGCAGCAGCTCACCCTGAGCGCCATCGAGCTGCCCTACGCGCTGCCCGGCGTGGTGCTGGCGATTGCCTGCATTCTACTATTCGTACGCCCCTTACCGTTTATCGACCTAGCGCTTTACGGCACGCTCGGGCTGATTTTCGTGGCCTATTTGGCGCGCTTTCTGGTGGTCTGCCTGAAACCGGTGAGCGCCAGCTTGGCCCAGCTAGATCCCTCTCTGGAAGAAGCTGCTCAGCTTGCGGGCGCGGGCCCCTGGCGTCGGCTCATCACCATTTTGCTTCCGCTAATGGCGCCCTCGCTGTTCGCCGGAGGGCTGCTGGTGTTTCTGCTGGCGGTGAACGAACTGACCGTCTCCGCGCTGCTCTGGAGCGCCGGGAATGAAACCCTGGGCGTGCTGATTTTCAACCTGGACGAGGGCGGCGAGAGCGTGCTGGCAGCGGCCGTTTCCGTGCTGGTGGTGATCATGGTCGCCACGCTGATGCTATCGCTCAGCCTGCTGGCCCCCCGTTTACCTAAAGGAGTCGTGCCGTGGCAGGGCTAGCGATTCATCGTGTTACCAAGCAGTTTGGCGATCACCGGGCGGTGGATGATCTGTCGCTGGAGATAGCCCCTGGCGAATTCGTCGCCCTGCTCGGCCCCAGCGGCTGCGGCAAAACCACCATGCTGCGGATGCTGGCCGGGTTCGAGCAGATCAGTAGCGGCTCCCTGACACTCAACGGCACCCTCCTCGCCAGCGACCAGCATCACATGCCTCCTGAGCAGCGCAATATGGCGATGGTGTTTCAGTCCTACGCGCTATGGCCGCACATGAGCGTGGCCGACAACGTGGGCTACCCGCTGAAACTTCGCCGCGTTCAGGGCAGCGAGTATCAGCGCCGGGTCGCTCACGCGCTGGAGCAGGTCGCGCTTACCCCCTACGCCCAGCGCTCGCCGCAAGAACTCAGCGGCGGCCAGCGCCAGCGGGTGGCGCTGGCGCGCTGCCTGGTCACCGACCCCGACGTGGTGCTGCTCGATGAGCCGCTCGCCAACCTGGACCGCAACCTACGCGCTTCCATGGAGCACAGCTTCGTCGACTTCCACCGCCGCACCCAGGCCACCATGGTCTATGTCACTCACGACCAGAGCGAGGCGATGGCCATGGCGGATCGCATTGCGGTGATGCGTGACGGCGCGCTGGTGCAGTGGGCGACGCCTGAAACGCTCTATCGAGCGCCGCGCAGTGAGTGGGTCGCTCAGTTCATTGGCCAAGGCAGTCAGCTAAAGGTCGCAGGCGGTACCCCGGGCCAGCGGCTGGATGAGTCAGCGCTGATGCAGGGTTTGTCCGCGCCGCTCACGGCGCGCACGCAGCCCGTTTTGATACGTCCTGAATATAGTCGTGTCGAGCCACGCGCGCCCTCGTCAAACGCCAGCGAGTTGACCGGACGCGTCGAACGACTCACCTTTCGCGGTGAACGCTATGAGCTGCACCTGCGCTTAGCCACGGGAGAAGCGCTGCTGGCCTATCATCACACCGCACTCGACGAAGGCCGGCACGTCGCGGTGCGTTTGCTGGAAGGCTGGTGCCTGGAGCCTGACCAATGAGCGCCACGATTCAGATCCTCAGCGGGCTGGGCGACAAAGGGCCCGCGGCCATCGTGGTCGAAGCGCAAGGCAAACGCCTGCTGCTGGATGCCGGCGGCGCACTGCAACCCGGCGAGCCGGTTACCTGGGCACGCGGGCTCGCCGTGGACGCCGTGTTGATCAGCCATGACCACGTGGACCACATTGGCGGCGTCGTGGAACTGCCCTCGCAGATACCGCTTTACTGCACGCCGTTAGTCGCCAAGGCGCTGCCCCCGCAGCGGGCGTGGCAGCCGCTGCCCTATCGGGGCCGTCTTGACGTCGAAGGCATTGCGGTCACCACCGGTCAAGCGGGGCATTCGCTGGGCGGCGTCTGGCTGCATCTCGACATCGCGGGCGGTATTTTTTACAGCGGCGATGCCTGTTTCGAGTCGCGCCTGTTTCCGTTCGATGCGCCCCCACCCGCCCACACGGCGCTGCTAGATGCCTCCTATGGCCGCTACGACCAGCCCCAAGCGCAGTGCATCCACGCCATTGGCAAGGCGTTAGACCACCCTTTGGTGCTGCCGGTACCGGAAACGGGCCGTGCCCTGGAAATGGCGCTATGGCTGGCGGAAGAGGCGGACCAACGCCACCTTCCCTGGGCGATCGATCCGATCATTCGCGATAATCTGGCCGCCCTGCTCGCACTGCCCAAAGACCTTCGCCGTGAAGGGTTAGACGCGGCTATCCAGGCGCTTTTGCAGCGCCCCAATGCCCGCTATCCGGCGCTTTGGCTGGTCAGCGACCGTGACGATGATCCGCCCGACTGGCCGCATCATCGTCTGCTGCACACCGGCTATTTGACGCCGCAGCGTCGCCAACAGCTCTCGGCGGGCGAGGTGCTCTGGCAACGCTGGAACGTCCATCTGCGCGCCTCGCACTTGGTAGCCCTAGCCCACCAGCTCCAAGCGGTCCAAGTGGCACCGCTTTTTACGCCGCTCCATGCCGATGCTGAGGCCGCCTGGCGTAACCTGCTGGGCGAGCGATTCATCAAAAAGCCTTCGCTAAACGCCCCGTCAGCGGCGCGCTCGCACTCTTCACTTCTGTTAACACCCTAGGAAATATCTCTATGAACGCAGTCATTGTCGATGTCGACGGCACGCTGGCCGAATTTCATCCTGCCGATGTCCACGAGTGGGTACTGGGTCCCGCCAAACAGTGGGATCCCTTTTTCGCCCACGCGCCGGTCATCGAGCCCGTCGCCCGGTTGGTCAAGCTGCTAAAAGCCCAAGGCCAGCAGATCGTCATTTGCAGCGGCCGCCCGGACAGCCATAGAGCGCACACCCACACATGGCTTACTCGCCATGAAATCCCCTTCGACGCCATGTACCTGCGTCCAGAAGGCGATGACCATGTGGATGACGAAGAGGTGAAAGCGGCGCTACTGAACCAAATGCACCGCGACGGCTTTGCCCCTTGGCTCGTGCTGGACGATCGCGACGCCGTGGTCGCCCAGTGGCGCGCACTCGGGCTGACCTGCCTACAGTGCGCGCCGGGAGACTTTTAAGCGCTTGCCAAGCTTGCTCGCCGCTGCCAGATCAACACCAGCAAAGGCATTATCGAGACGGGAATCAGCACTAGGTTCAGCGTCGCCCATCCCAAGCCGCTCACCAGAGGCCCAGCGGCCAACGCCGTCACCGCAGCGGTGCCAAACACTAAAAACTCGTTGGCTGCCTGGGTGCGCGCTTTGTCCACCGGACGGTAGCTCTCGGTGAGCAGGCCCGTGGCGGGCAGGAAGGTGAAGTTCCAGCCCAGCCCAAGCAGCACCAGCGCCACGTTGAAACCGGCCAAGCCGAACTCCCCCTGAGCCACCAGCGCGCAGGCCACCAGCAGCAGACACCCCGCGACGATGACTGGCTTGGCGCCGAAGCGAGCGGCCAAGTGGCCGGTAAAGAAGGAGGGCAGAAACATCGCCACGACATGCCACTGAATGGTCATCGAGACGTGGTGAAAGTGGTGCCCCGCGCTCTCCATGGCCAGCGGCGTGGCGGTCATCGCCAGGTTCATCACCCCGTACCCCACCATCGCGGCACTCACCGCCACGATGAATCCCGGCTGGCGGAGTATCTTACCCAGCGGCACCGGCGTGCCTTCGCTGTGGGTTTTGGAAACGGGTGGTAATCGAGTCACTATCAACACCAGCAGAGCCAGTGAGTAAAGCGCTGCCAACCCGATGAAACTCCCCAAGAACGGAACGTCGCCCAGCTCACGGCTCGCCCGTGCCAGCCACGGCCCGGCAAACGCCGCTAGGACGCCGCCCCCCATCACCAAGCCAATCGCCCGGTCGCGCAGTGGCGCAGGCGCGGCCTCTACCGCGGCAAAGCGGTAAAGCTGACCAAACCCAATGCCCACGCCGATCAACCAGGTCGCAAATAAAAACAGCCCAAACCGCTCGCCGATCAGCGCCTGCGTGGCCAACAGAGCCCCCACGAGCCCCACGAGGTTGCCCAGCATAAAGCCCCGTTTACGTCCCAACCGCGCCATGATCAGCGAGGCTGGAATGGTCGCACACATTAGGCCGAGCCATTGCGTCGCCACGGGAGCCGTCGACCATACGGCGCTGGGCGCCAGCGACGCGCCGATCAGCGGCGAGATACCGATCAGCAGCACATTGCCGGTCACCAGTAGCGCTTGGCACAGTGACAAGAGAGAGACGGTTATGGGCATGAGCGGGCCTCCTGACAGACAGCGGCTCGGGAAGAGGCAAAGCGTTGGCGATACACCGAGGGGGAGACGCCGTAGTAGCGCTGAAACTGGCGGCGCAGCTGTTCGGCACCACCCAGCCGCCAGCGCTGTGCAAGACGCTCCAGGGAGAGTGGTTCTCGCTCGTTGAGCAGCGCCAACCGGGCTTGTTCCAAGCGTAGCTGCGTCACATACGCGCCCGGCGTGGTGTTTAAATGCCGCTTGAATAGCCGTGTCAGATGACGTGGCGAAACCGCCATCTGTTCGGCCATGCTCTCCAGGTCGACGGCTTCGCTGGGATCGGCATGCAGTCGGTCCAAGAGACGGCGCAGTGGCCCTGCCGACTGCTGACGACGCAATACCTCACTGAACTGGGACTGGCCGCCAGGGCGCTGTAGAAATACCACTAGCTCTCGGGCCACCTGTCCCGCGAGCTCTGCACCATGATCGGCCTCCACCAGCGATAGCGCTAGATCAATGCCGGCGGTCACCCCGGCACTCGTGTAACGCCCATGGCTTTCGATATAGAGCGCATCGGGCTCCACCCACAGCGCCGGGTACTCTTCCGCTAATTGCTGGGCATGCCGCCAGTGGGTCGTCACACGGCAGCCGTCCAGCAAGCCAGCCTCAGCCAGTAAGAACGCCCCGGAGCAAATGGAGCCAAGCCGTCTGACGTCGGGGGCTATCTCACACAGCACTTGCTTGACGGCAGCGACGTCTCGCTGCTGCATCACTCCGCTGCCGCCTGACACTAACAGCGTATCCAACGGCCGTAATTGAGGGAGCTGTTGGTAGGTGTGGGTCGCAAGGACGCCCAAGCCGCTATTGGTCAACACGGGCCCCGTGGCCTCGGCCACGAGCGTCAACTGGTACAGCGGCTGAGGGCTCAGCGCGTTCGCGCTGGCAAAAACCTGCCAAGGGCCGCTGACATCCAACAGTTGGCAGTCGGGGTAGGCAAGCAGAACAACATGTCGCGTCACGGACTCTCTCCAATAAGAAAATGGAACTAGAGAGAGTCTCGGTGCTACGCCCTATGTCGGCAAGGACCATCACCCCACCGATAAAGACATGACGAGGGTGCTTGGGCTCGGCGTTAGCCCGTACGCTCCATCGGCGCTTCCATACGGCGCACGCTGGCAACGAAGTCGCTGAACCGCTCGCCTTGGATCAGCACGTGGTCGCAGAGCGCCTGCTGGGCCTGGGCTGCGTCGCCCTGCTCGATGGCGTCGACGATCGTCTGGTGTTCATGGAGCGAGTTGTGCATGCGCTGGCGTACCTGGAGCTGTAAACGACGGTAAGGCTTCAGGCGCTGCTTGAGTTGGCGGGCTTCACTGGCTAGAAACGTGTTGTGGCTAGCGGTGTAGATACAGTCATGAAACGCTTCGTTCTCGTAATAGTACTCATCCGTGTCGCCCGCTAATGCTGCCGCTTCGCAACGTTGGTGCGCATCCTTGAGCGCCGCAAGCTCAGTGTCGCTGATGCGCCGCGCGGCCAGGCGGCCACACATGCCCTCGAGCTCGGCCATCACTTCGAACATTTCGATGAGCTGATCGATCCCTACCTTAGCGACGAACGTGCCCTTCTTTGGCGAGACCGTGACTAGCCCGCTGGCAACCAACTGCTGAAACGCTTCGCGTACCGGCGTGCGCGAGACGTTGAACTCTCGTCCTAGGGCTTCTGGGTCTAGCCGCTCACCAGGAGCACGCCGTCCGTTAATGATGTCATCTTCTAACGAGTCTCTTAGCCGCTGTGCGTTAGAGCGCTTTGTATCCACCATCGAGTACCTCCTTCAATAACGCCGCAGGCGATGACATTAATATGGCATAAATTTGACATTAGCATACATAACCGCTATTGAAATATATATCAGCTCGCCTGATGAACACACAATGCCAATCCAAACACACAACGTTAATCCAAAAACACAACAACAACGGTTGGAGACGCTACATGAAACGCTTTTTACTACCCACCGCTGCGGCCCTCGGCCTCGCCATTGCCGCCTCCCACGCCAGTGCCGATACCGTACTCCGAGCGTCGCACCAGTTCCCTGGTGGTCAGGGCGATATTCGCGATGAAATGGTGCAAATGATGGCCCGCCACGTTGCCGATGCGGATGTCGGCTTGACCATCGAAGTCTATCCCGGCCAGTCGCTGTTCAAAGCGCGCGAGCAGTGGGGTGCCATCGCCCGGGGCCGCCTGGACATCACCTCGCTGCCGCTGGATTACGCGAGCGGTCGCCACCCGGAATTCTCTGCCACGCTGATGCCGGGGCTAGTACGTAACCAGGCCCACGCCCAGCGGCTGAACGACTCCGAGTACATGACGATGATCAAAGACGTCATCCTCGATGGCGGTGCGCGCGTGCTCGCGGATGCTTGGCTGTCGGGCGGTTTTGCCTCCAGCGAGCAGTGCATCACCTCACCGGAAACGGTCGCAGGGCAGAACATCCGTGCGGCGGGTCCTGCGTTCGAAGAGATGCTGGAAGCAGCCGGGGCATCGATCTCCTCCATGCCTTCATCCGAGGTGTATACCGCCATGCAAACCGGCGTTTTGGACGCCGCCAACACCTCCTCCATGTCGTTCGTCTCTTTCCGTCTGTATGAGCAGGTGGAGTGTCTGACCGAGCCCGGCGAGTTTGCCCTTTGGTTCATGTACGAGCCCATCTTGATCTCCGAACAGGTGTGGCAGGGCTTGACCGAAGAGCAGCAGGCCGCGCTGATGGAAGCTGGCGAGGCTGCCGAGATCTACTTCGCAGAAGAGGCGGCTGCCATCGACCAGCAGATGGTCGACGTGTACCGAGAGAATGGCGTCGAGGTGGTCAGCATGAGCGAGGATGACTACAACGCTTGGCTCGAAATTGCCCGCGACACCTCCTACAAAAACTTCGCCGATAACGTTCCCAACGGTCAGGCCATCATCGATGCGGCGCTCGCCGTCGAGTAAGGCGCTTGCTATTTGACCGTGCTGGCCACTCGTTGAGTGGCCACGTTTGTCCGCTGCTTGCTGAGCTTGACGAGGGAACTATGGCAACTTCAACCACTCACCCCCCTGCACTGCGCAGTGGGGTTCTTGGCGGCTACATCCGCCTGATGGATACGCTATCGCGCGTGTCGGCTTACTTGGCCTGCGCCATGTTCGTGGCGGGCGTTTTGGTGATCTGCCAAATGGTGTTCATTCGCTACGTGTTGGGCATGAGCACGAGCTGGCAGACGGAATTCACGATTTTTTCGGTGACTGGCGCCATGCTGATGGGCAGCCCGTATGTCCTGATGACTGGCGGCCATGTGGCGATCACCATCGTGCCGGATGCCCTTGGCGGCCTGGCGCAAAAAGCCATGCGTTTGGTGGCATCGCTGTTTGGCTTGCTGTTTTGCGCGGCGCTGGCCTACGCCTCTTGGGTGTACGTGTTCGAAGCGCTGCACGGCGAGTGGACCACCGGCTCGGTGTGGAACCCGCCACTTTGGCCTGCTCTTCTGCCCATGGCCGTGGGAGCCACGCTGCTCTCGCTACAGTACGTGGCTGAAATCATGCGCGGGGAGGGCTGACCATGGATCCCATTACACTAGGCATCATCGTCGCCGTCGGTTTGATCGTACTGATGGCGATTGGCACCCCCATTGCGTTCGCGTTGGGCGGCGTGTCGCTGTTGGCGCTGCTCTACGACCGGGGATTGCCGGAACTCACCTACTTTGGCGAAACGTTTTTTGATCGCATCGCCGAGTTTGGCTTCGTGGCGATCCCGATGTTCATTCTGATGGGCGCGGCAGTGGCCTCCTCTCCAACCGGGCGCGATCTTTACCGCTCGCTCGACCTATGGATGGGTCGTCTGCCTGGAGGCCTTGCCGTCTCCAATATCGGGGCCTGCTCCATTTTCGCCGCGCTCTCGGGCTCTTCCCCGGCCACCTGCGCTGCCATTGGTAAAATGGGCATTCCTGAAATGCGCACTCGTGGCTACCCCGACGGCGTGGCGGCGGGCTGTATTGCAGCAGGCGGCACATTGGGGATTTTGATTCCCCCCTCGGTCACCATGATCATCTATGGCATCTCGACCGAAACCTCGATTGGCCGCCTGTTCATTGCCGGGGTAGTGCCCGGCTTCATGCTCGCTGGCCTGTTCATGATCTGGACCATGATCGCCTGCAAGCTGGCCGGGGGTTACAACAACCCGCTGGCGGCCTCTGCTGAAAAACTGAAGGAGAACATCAAACAGAACGTCGATAGCAATATGAAGGCGCTCGTACGAGTGCTGCCCTTCTTAGGCGTCGTCGCGGGTATTCTGTTCGCCCTCTACGGAGGCGTGGCAACACCCTCGGAAGCCGCAGGTGTCGGCGCATTCCTCTGTTTGGCGTTGGCGATTTTGATTTATCGGATGTGGCAGCTTGGCCCCATCAAACTAATCATGCGCGACTCGCTGCGGGAAAGCGTGATGATCATGCTAGTGATTGCCACTGCCGAAGTATTCGCTTACGCGCTTTCATCGATGTTCATTACCCAGACCGTAGCGGCCGCCATTGCCGATTTAGAGGTGAATCGCTGGGTACTGATGGGCGTCATCAACTTGTTTTTGTTGGTGGCAGGTTTCTTTTTGCCGCCCGTGGCCGTGATCGTGATGACCGCGCCGATCCTGCTACCGATCATTTTGGCGGCCGATTTCGACCCCTATTGGTTCGCGGTGATTCTGACCATCAATTTGGAAATCGGCCTGATCACACCGCCGGTGGGGCTCAACCTGTTCATCATCAAAGGTATCGCACCCGATATCTCGCTGCGGGATATTTTGATGGGCAGCCTACCCTACGCACTGTGCATGGTGTTGGGCATTCTGCTTCTCTGCCTATTCCCAGGTATTGCGCTATGGCTACCCAACCTGATCATGGGTTAACGGGGGACGCATCGTGAACATGACTTTTCTCCAAGAGATGTTTAACAGCATCACCCAGCGCGACGCGCTGTTACGACGAAAACACCCGGAAACACTGACGCCCGACCATCATCAACTGGTCAAAGCCTGCCAAGCGCTGCTGGCCAGTGACGGCGAGGCCTCCAGCATCGCGCTGGCCAGCCGCGCACTGGCCTTGTACCAGCGGCTCTCGGAAGGGGAAAAGCGCGCGTTTTTTAAGCGCCTGGCCGACGACTTTGCCGCTGAACCCAAGCAGATCGATAGCGCCTACCAAGCCTATCAACAGGCCCGCGACAACCACACGCTTCAAGCGCTGTTCGAGGCTTGCGAGCCGCGCCGCCAGGAGCTATTTAGGCGCTTGAACCTCGCCACCGACGGCACCTATGACCTGGTCAAAATGCGCGAAGATCTGCTGCAACTGCTGCGCGAGGAGCCTGACTTAGCGCCTATCGACGATGATTTTTCGCACCTGTTTGGCTCCTGGTTCAATCGCGGCTTTTTAATGCTCAAGCGAATCGACTGGAATACCCCAGCGTCCATTCTGGAAAAAATCATCCGCTATGAAGCCGTGCATGAGATTCAGGACTGGAACGATCTGCGGCGGCGACTGGATGCCCGAGACCGCCGCTGCTTCGCATTTTTTCACCCCGCGATTGGCGACGAGCCGCTCATTTTTGTGGAAGTAGCGCTGCACAAAGGATTGCCCAGCCGCATACAGCCGATTTTGGCAGGGGAAGAGGATGGCTTGGCGGACCCCGATGATGCCGATACCGCCGCCTTCTTTGGTATCAGCAACTGCCAAACCGGGCTCCGCGGCATTTCGTTTGGCAACTTCCTCATCAAACAAGTCGTGCAGGAATTGAGTCAGGAGCTCCCCCAGCTCAAGCACTTCGTTACCCTCTCCCCGGTGCCCGGCTTCGCCCAGTGGCTGGCCGAACAGCAGCAGGAAGATCAGTGGCCCGAGCCTATCCGCGAGGCGCTCGACGCGTTGGAGACGCCCAACTGGCAGCAGGATAAAGCCCGCGAAGAGCGCCTGAAAACCGCCATTCGCCCCCTCGCGGCCCACTATCTGGTCGATCAGAAGAATCGTCACGGCCTGCCGCTGAACCCAGTGGCGCGTTTCCACCTGGGCAACGGTGCCGAGTTGCATCGCATCAACTGGCTGGGCGATGTCTCGACCAAGGGAATGAAACAAGCGGCAGGGCTGATGGTGAACTACCTCTACGTGCTCGACGATATCGAGCGCAATCATGAAAACTATACCGCAAAGGCCACCGTTGCCTGTTCGAGCGAGGTGCGCGACCTCGCTCGCCGCGCCCGCAAGCTGGCCAAGGGAGAGACCACCAAATGAACCACAACTTATTCGATACCTTTGCCGCGCGCATGCGCGAGCGTGGCAACGCCCCCTTTATCACCACCCGCGAGGGCCGCTACTACAGCTACCAAGACGCGCTGAATGAAAGTGCCCAGCTTGCCGGGGCACTGACCTCGCTAGGCGTGAACGTAGGCGACCGCGTGGCGGTGCAGGTGGATAAAAGTCCGGAAGCCATTTTGCTCTACCTCGCCTGCCTGCGCATTGGCGGCGTCTATTTACCGCTCAATACCGGCTATACCGGCGATGAAATCCGCTATTTTTTGAACGATGCCGAGCCCGCCCTGTTTGTATGCAGGCCCGCCGATATCGACACCGCCCGTACCATAGCCCGCGATACCGGCTGCCCGGCGGTCGAAACCTTGGGCACCGATGCCGATGGCAGCTTGATGGAGAAAGCGCAGCAAAGTGCCCCCCGAGACGACATCGTCACGCTGGGCGAGCGGGATTTAGCGGCGATTCTATACACCTCGGGCACCACCGGGCGCTCGAAAGGCGCCATGCTGACCCACCGCAACCTCGCCTCGAACGCGGAAACGCTGGTCTCGTCCTGGCACTTTAGCGCCGACGATCGGCTGATCCACGCGCTGCCTATTTTTCATACCCACGGCCTGTTCGTGGCGTGCAACGTCACGCTGATGGCCGGGGCCAGCATGTGTTTTTTGCCCAAATTCGATGCGGATGTCATTTTCGACGAACTGCCCAAAGGCAGCGTGATGATGGGGGTCCCCACGTTCTATACCCGCTTGGTTCAAGACCCACGCCTGACGCCCGAAGTGACCGCCCAGATGCGCCTGTTCGTGTCGGGTTCGGCGCCGCTCACCGCGGAAACCCACGAAGCGTTCGAAGCCAAAACCGGCCACGCCATTCTCGAACGCTACGGCATGACCGAAACCAATATGAATATTTCTAACCCCTACACCGGCGCACGCCGAGCGGGCACCGTCGGCATGCCGCTGCCGGGGGTCGAGATGCGTATTACCAGCCGGGAAACCGGCGAAGAGGTGCCACAGGGTGAGATCGGTATGCTGCAAATTCGCGGCCCGAACGTGTTCATTGGTTACTGGCGCATGCCAGAAAAGACCCGTGAAGAGCTTTTAGAGGATGGCTTTTTCATCACTGGCGATCTCGCCATGGTCGATGAGCAGGGCTACGTGCACATTGTGGGCCGAGATAAAGACTTGGTGATTTCCGGCGGGTATAACGTCTACCCCAAAGAGGTCGAGCAGGTGATCGATGAGCTGCCGCAAGTGGCCGAGTCCGCCGTGATTGGCCTGCCCCACCCCGACTTCGGCGAAGGCGTCACCGCCGTGGTGGTGCCCCAGCCAGGCGAGCAGGTGGATGAAGCCGCCATTCTGGATCATCTCGCCGGGCGGCTGGCCAAATACAAACAGCCAAAGCGGGTCTTTTTCGTCGATTCGCTGCCGCGCAACACCATGGGTAAGGTACAAAAGAACGAGCTGCGCAAGCGCTTCGACACCACCTACCACGCCGCTTAGCCGATTCTTTAAAATGGCCCACCAAAAACACCCACGCCCCGCAGTGCGGGGCGTGGGTGTTTTTTCTTGAACGCTACTTTCAAATGTTGGCGTGATTCGACTCTGCCTGAAAAGTCGGCGCGCGAAGGCCAGACAAGGCAAAAATCGGCGAAAAGACGGAGTTTACATGTTGTAAATGAGTACTTTGAGCCGATTTTTAACGCCGTATGGTCGAGCACAGCCAGTTTTCAGGCAGAGTCTAGCCGCCTGCAAAGGAGGCGTACATGATCACCACGAGGAGGACCAGCACGATACCGGTGGGCACCGCGCCTTTCCACGGCGTGAGATCGACATCGCCGGAGTCTTCCTGCACCCAGTCCGTGGCACGAGGGCGCAGCTTACCGATCACCAGCATCACCGCCACCAGCAGCACGAACACCGCCGCGACGAAGTGGAACTCGTGCATTACCATGGGCAGCTTGTTGAACGGCGGCACGAAGTAGCCTGCCGCGATCAGCAAACAGCCCCCGACCAGCGCGACTTTTGCAGCCATCGGCGGAACGCGCTTGGTCAGCAAGCCAACTAGCACCACGGCAAGAATGGGGATGAAGTAGATTGCGTTCATTTTCTGCAGGTAGCCAAACAGGCTCTCCTGGCCCGCCAGCAGCGGCGCAATGATCATGGTGGTAATCGCCATGATCCAGCCAAACACCTTGCCGGATTTCACCACCTGCTCTTCCGTGGCGTCCTTTTTCAGCACGCCTTTGTAGATCCCCAGGCTGAAGATCGTCGTGGTGCTGTTCAGCGCGGAGTTAAACGAGGAGAGAATCGCCCCGACCATCACCGCCGCAAAGAAGCCGGTCAGGTAAGGCGGCAACACGTTGAAGACCAAGTGGCCGTAAGCCTCGTCCGCGCGAATACCCTGGTCGGCATACAAGTGGTAGGCGATGATGCCGGGCATCACCAGATACAGCGGCCCCAACAGCTTGAAAAAGCCGGTCAGCAGCACCCCTTTTTGACCTTCTGCCAGGTTCTTCGCGGCAAAGGTGCGCTGAATGATCTGCTGGTTGGTGGTCCAGTAGAAAAGGTGAAGCAACAGCACGCCGGTAAAAATGGTCGAGAACGGCACCTGCTGATCCGGCCCGCCGAGGGAGTTGAACTTGCTAGGATCACTCTCTTTTAGAATGCTCCAGCCCTCCATCACACCACTGCCACCGCTGACCGCTTGTAAGCCGAAGTAAACGATGATGAAACCGCCAATCAGCAGGCCGACACCGTTCAAGGTGTCAGAAACGGCAACGGTGCGCAGGCCGCCAAACAGCGCGTAGACCGCGCCAATCAGCCCCACCGCCCATACCGTCGCCCAGAGCAGCACCGTGCTGGAGCCAATGCCGGTCAAGCCCTGTAAATCCAGCATGCCCTGAAGACCAATGGCACCGGAATAAAGAATGATCGGCAGTAGCACCACCGCGTACGCAATCAGGAAAATGACGTTGGCAATCAGCTGTGTGCCCGTGTCAAAACGAATCGCCAACAGCTGCGGCAGCGTGGCAATACCGCTTTTCAAAAAGCGCGGCAGGAAGAACAGCGCCAATGCCACCAACGCAATGACGGCGATCACTTCCCAGGCCATGACGCTCAAGCCGTCGGTGAAGGCCGAACCGTTCAGCCCCACCATCTGCTCGGTGGAGAGGTTGGTCATCAGCATGGACGCCGCAATCAGTGGAAACGTCAGCGTTCGGCCTGCCAGAAAATAACCACTGGTGCTGCGATGATCGTCACGCCGTGTGATGCGCCACGTGACAAAGGCCACCAGGCCCGTAAAAAACAGAAACGATGCCAGGGTTAGGGCATGCATGGGGGAAGTCCTTCGGTGCGGTCGCGTCTGAAGCGGTGCCCAACACGGGCACGAAGAGCGGTATCAAGCGATACGACACGGTGAATTTAGGTAAAAATACCAAGTATCGCGGGATTCTAAGCGGGTGACACGTTTCATCTATTAGCCTTTAGTATTAAGAAATTGTCATAAAGACGTTTTTTAACCACGTATAGCGTCGACAACGAAAGAGGGGCGGTAATGCCCGTTCCTCCGCTAAGCTATGTCACAATGTCGGCTGTTGATTGACAGCACGTCATTAACCACAAGGATGCTCATCGCCATGCTGCACTATTTACAAGGACTCCCCTCTTTCTTTGCCTACCTGCTCGGCGCGCTCGCGCTGCTGGTGGCGTTTATGTATTGCTATAGTCGCCTGACCCCTCACCATGAGTGGGCGCTGATTCGAGCAGGCAATGCGGCGGCGGCCACCGCCTATGGCGGCTCTATCCTGGGTTTTACCCTCCCGCTCTACAGCGCCATGGCCCACTCGATTAGCTATCTCGACTTCATACTGTGGGGCGTGGTGGCGTTCGGCGTGCAGATCGCTACCTTCTTTGGCCTGAAACTGTTTCTGCGTCGTCAGGGCGAGAGTTTGTCTCAGCACATCACCGAAGGCCACCAGGCCTACGGCACGCTGGTCGGCAGCATCTCGATTGCCGTGGGCCTGATCAACGCGGCTTCAATGACCTGGTAACGGAGCGCTCTCATGGAAAAGCAGACCCAACCTACCCACCTGCCCCGCCGTAAGCGCAGCGCGCGCCTCTCGCTGGCGATGATGGGCGCGAGCGCCTTCGGTTTGACCGCCTGCACCCAGCCCGCCGAAGACGAGCATTTGACCGACGTGCGCTTCGACGAGCCTAGAAGCTATCAGGGCGTCGAGGAGTGCGTGGCCGCCAACGTCTACACCCGCAGCGCCTGCGAAGACGCCTATGAGGCCTCGTTGGCGTCCGTCCCCCGCTTCGATACTCTGGAAGCCTGCGAAGCCGAACACGGCGAAGGCGCCTGCGCAGCCCCCACCGACGCACAGGCCCAGGCCGCGGGCGGCGGCAGTTGGTTCATGCCTGCCATGATGGGCTATATGGTCGGTAATATGCTGGCGAATACCAGCCGAGGGCGCTCGTTCGAGCGCGTGTATCAAGAGCCGGTCTACCGTAACCGCCAAAACCAGGGCAACTGGAATGCTGCGGCCAGCCAGGCGACGCAACGGGTCAATCAGCGCAACGAGGCCCTGCGCAGCTCGGTGGTGCAAAACCGCCAAGCCACGACCCGTCGCGGTTTGGGTATACGATCGGCCTCTTGGGGTTCCTAGCATTTTGGGGTATTGACCACCGTTTGGGAGCCACCATGCTGCGCATCAACGTCTCTGAACGACCGCAATGGAAAGCCCTGGCCAAAGAGCTGGGGTTTCATTTTCACACCATCGATGGCGAGCCCTATTGGAAAGAGGACGCCTACTACCAGTTCACCCTGGCACAGGTGGAGAGAGAGATCGAAGCACCCACCGAAGCCCTTCACGAGATGTGCATGGCGCTAGTGGATAAGGTGTGTCACTCCAATGCCTTGATGCAGCGTCTCGCGATTCCTGAGCACATGTGGGACATCATCCACCACTCCTGGCGAAGCGGACAGCCGCCGCTCTATGGGCGTATGGATTTTGCCTATTCAGGCGACGGCCCTGCGAAGCTCTTGGAGCTCAATTACGATACGCCCACCTCGCTGTATGAAGCGGGCTTTTTCCAGTGGGTGTGGTTGGAACAAGCCATCGAGCAAGACATCCTGCCCCGCCATGCCGACCAGTACAACTCGATACAAGAGCGTCTGCTCAACGCCATGGCGCATCTTGGCGATCGTCTTCCGAATCGTACGCTCTACTTCTCTTGCGTCAAAGGCAGCGACGAAGAACGAGCCACCGTTCACTACTTGCAAGACATCGCCGTACAAGCGGGCTTGCAGGCGCCGTTCATTTACATCGAAGACATCGGCGTAGCGCCGGGAGTCGAGCACTTCGTCGATTTGGACGACCAGCCGATTGCCGCGCTGTTCAAGCTATACCCGTGGGAGGAGATGGCGGTAGAAGCCTTTGGTGAGGCCGTCACGCAGCTCAACACCCACTGGTTCGAGCCACCCTGGAAAGCCGTTCTTTCCAATAAAGGAATTCTGCCGCTGTTGTGGGAAGAGTACGAAGGGCACCCCAACCTGCTACCGGCCTATTTCGAGAAGGATAGTCACTCGGCGCTAGCACCCGGCTGGGTGCGCAAGCCATTCTTTTCGCGGGAAGGAAGCAACGTCAGCCTAGTTACGCCGGGCGGGCAAGCGGAGAGCGTGAGCGGCCCTTACACCGATAGCCCATGGATTCGTCAGGCCTATCAGCCGCTGCCTCGCTTTGGCGATAAACACGCACTAATCGGTAGCTGGGTGGTGGGCGACCGCGCTTGTGGCATGGGTATTCGCGAAGACGTGGGACGTATCACCAAGGATACGTCGTGCTTCGTTCCCCACGCAATCGTATGACGGAGGGCAGCCTAGGCGGCGTTCGCCCCCGAGCTATCGCTGTGCTGCGACAACCGCCAAACAGGGGACATACTCGCAGCTTGCTCCTCTGCCAAGACCAAGCGCTCGGTCTTCGGCTCGGCTAGGCCGGGTAAGAAGTGGCGAGCTCCCACCCAGCGCAACGGCTCGGCTAGCTGTACCTCTTCAGGCATTCCGCCCTTCATCATTCTCAAGAGATAGTCATCGCTCTCGGTTGGGTGCCAGTGGGTCAGTAACTCAAAGGGCGCTTGAGGCGAACGACGTGCGGCCAGCACACCCAAACCGGGCTGGCAGTGCAGTTCGATGATGTGCGCAACGCCTTTCGCCAGTAGCGCACGGTAGGTGTGCTTATCCAATGTCGAGGTCGAGACGGCCGTGATGTTCATGGGCAGTGAGGGAAGCCGCTGCGCCAATTGACACCAGCGGTCTGCACTGGTCACCATGATGTCACCCGCATTGAGTTCCCAAAGCGCGTTGGCATGATCAAAGAGAGAGCGCGACGACCAGCCCGCCAGCTGCGGAAGCAGCGCACCGAGCATAAAACCTGCGGCCGTCTGTGCCGATAGCCAACTCACCACGCTACGAACTGGCTGCCCGTCCTGATCAAACAACGTCGCGAGCGCCTCTGCTTCTTGCAGCAGCGACGCCGCACTGTAGCGATGCTGACGTTGGAGTCGATGGCTGAACGCGCCGCCGATGTCGCTATCGAATAACTGTAAGTGGGTAATGTCACCACGCTCGTTCAACGCGTCTGCCCACTCATCCACGGTAATAGAAGAATCAGAAAGTACGTCGGCGTCCGTCAGGCCAAAGCGACGTTTGACCGAATCGACCAGGCTTTCTCGCTCGGGGGTCCCCGCGGCAGGCAGCATATCGCTTTGCGGGTTGCCGTAGCGCGCCAACATACTTCGCAACACGGCAATCAGAGTGGGTGAGGTCAGTGACAACATGATGCTTCCTTAGCAAATCGTCGTTCCATTAAGTTGCCAGATTACTCACATGTATCACTTTTGTCAAAGTATTAACTTATATCAAGCTTGCTAGCTAATACTTGTATAAATAAGCCGGACCTGAAGGCCAATCGTTGGTAGAAATAGTCGATGCTCTTGCCAAACGCCGCTGAAATCATTGCTATCATGCCAAAGGGTATGAGGCGACTCAGCAATGAACAATGCTGATGCCTCATGCCTTTCGTTAAGCGTTTTCGTCCCACTTGGAGCAACCGCGATAATGACAGCGCGCTGGAAAACCCTGCCATTACGGCTACGTCTGTTTATCTCCTTCGGCACGGTGTTGGCCATTGCCATGTTTCTAGCGCTCTACCTGCAGGCGCGGGCACACGGCCAAGCTCGTCTGGATAACCTGCTGAACGTCGAGTTACCTGCCCAGGTTGAAGAGCTAGCCACACGCATCAACCTCCGCTTGAGTCCAGCGTTGGCGGTGTCTGAAAGTCTAGCCAACAGTTACTTCATCGAGCAGTGGGTTGCCGACGGGCTGCCAGCCATCCAACAACCGGACATCGAGCGCTACCTGTCACGCCTCATGAACCAATTGGACACCGAGCTGCTCTTTATCGCCGCTCAAACACAAGGGCGCGGCGTCTACTTCCAGTACCGTGACGGCAACTTCATGCAGCGTCCGCTCCAGCGTCCCGGTGGCGACGACGACTGGTACTATCAGTTCACCGACAGTGACGCTCCGTACAACTTAAATTTAGACAGCGACACCTTCTCCCCAGAGGAGGCCTTCGTCTTTTTGAACTTCCGCAGCAGCGCGACCGCTACCAATGGCCGTCCCAGCGTTGTCGCTGGCGCGGGGCTCGACCTATCGCGCATGGCCCAGCTCATCCGTGACTATCGTCTGGGCGACACCGGTCGAGCGTCGATCTTGAGTGCCGAAGGCGCCTTCATGGTCACCAGTAATGAAACCCATATCTCGGCACTTCAACCCCAGGAAACCGATACGCTACTGCGCCAGGATAATGACATTCGCGTCAGTGAAATCGAGCGCAATGGCCACCCCTATTTCGTCACCACCCGCTGGCTGCCAGAGTTACAGCGCTATCTCATGGTCGAGGTCTCCAAAGAAGAGTACACCAGCAGCATTCGCCAGCGCTTTTTGAGCTCGGTTGAACTTGGCCTACTGCTTCTCGTCGCCGGACTGCTGCTGCTTTACCCCTTGACGGGCAGTCTCATTCGCCCGCTCGATCGCTTTCAGCGCCAGCTCAAAGAGATTACCCATAGTCTGGACCTTTCCCGCCGAGTGGAAACCGACGACCGCGCCGAACTGGGCGACTTGGCCGACCAAACCAATCAGCTATTGGAACGTCTCTCCCGCGCGATTGCGGCGGTGTCGTCCAACGCGCTAGCGCTCAATCAAGTAGCCGACCGCTTGGCACAGACGGCCGGGCTCTCCGGCATACAGGGCGGCGACATACAACATGAAGCCAACCAGACCATGGCTGCTGCGGTCGAGGAGATGGCCTCTTCGGTTGCCGAAATCACCTCCACCATGGAAGAACTCTCCACGTCTTCCACGCAAATTGCCGATCACTCGCAGTCCGTGGTGGACGTGGCGAACCAAACCCTTGAACGCAGCCGCAAGGGCAGTACCGCCATGCAGCTGCTTCAGGCCAAAATGCAGGATATTAGAAGCGACAGTGAGCAGAGCCTCGCGGAAATCATGACGCTGGGCGCGAAGTCCAAACAGATCAGTAAAGTAATGGAGCTGATCAATACACTGGCTGCTCAGACCAAACTGATCGCTTTCAACGCCGCACTCGAAGCGTCCAGCGCAGGGGAGTCCGGCCGTCGCTTTTCCGTGGTCGCCAATGAGATACGCCGCTTGGCCGATAGCGTGACCGACTCCACTCAAGAGATCGAGGGACACACCGACGATATCCAGCAAGCGATCAATCGCTTGGTCGTGGCCTCAGAAAAGGGCGCGACATCGATCGAACAGGGCGTCGAGGCCAGCCAAAGCACCGCGCAAGACCTGGAAGCGCTGCTCAAAGCCGCTAGCCAAACGAGCAGCGCCGCGCAGCAAATTTCGCTCTCGACCCAACAGCAGAAAACCGCCAGCAGTCAGGTGGTGATTGCCCTACGAGACATCGACACGGCCAGCGCTCGCAATGCCCACTCCGTGCGCAGCATCACGGAGATCAGCCAGGACATGGTACAGATGTCTGCCGAGCTGAACGCGCTCGTTCAGGAGTTCACTCTCGATGAGCAGAGCGCCAAACCGAACGACGATAAGCCACGTCCTTCCTGAGGAGGCGTCGATGAGTGCAATTCGGGTCGTGATGGCCGATGACAGCCCGCTAGCGCGCGAGGTATTGCGCGACATACTCACTCGGGATGGTGATATCGAGATCGTCGGTGAAGCGACCAACGGTCAAGAGGCCGTCGAGATGGCGCGGCGGCTGAGCCCACAGCTCATTACCATGGACCTGACGATGCCCATAATGGATGGGCTCAGCGCCATCGAAGAGATCATGCACACCAAAGGGGTGCCCATCGTCGTGATTAGTGACCGTTCAGACGCCCAAACGGCCTATCGCGCGCTGGAAGTCGGCGCACTGGAAGTGCTTCCCAAGCCGGGGCTGGACGACGAGGATGCTCAGCGCCTTCTGGCACGGGTGCGGCTATTGGCGGGCGTGTCCGTGATCACCCGACTGCGCCGACGCGCTCCTGCGACACCCGCGCTCGCGCCTGCCAGGCCTGCGGCTGTCCCTATGTGCCCGACCGCCTCACGCGGTTTTCAGCGGGTGGTCGCCATTGCCTGTTCGACTGGCGGCCCCCAGGCACTCGCGCGGCTGTTAAGCAAGCTCCCCAAAGAGTTTCCCGCTCCCATCTTGATTGCCCAGCACATTAGCCCTGGCTTCATCGAAGGTATGGCGACATGGCTAGGGTCGCTCTGTACGCTGCCAGTGAGCGTCGCCCAAAGTAGCGAGCGCCTTCTGCCCGGACACATCTATTTGTGTCCGCCCGACAGTCAGATCAACGTAACGGCACAACACCGTTTGCAGCTGTCACCCGGCCCTGCACAGGCGCTCTACCATCCAAGCTGTGATGCCATGCTTCATAGCGTGGCGAGCGTATATGGAGCCGATAGTATTGGGGTGATTTTAACCGGTATGGGCCGAGACGGCGTCAGCGGCATGCGCGCGATTCAGCTCGCGGGAGGCACCACCTTGGCACAGGATGAAGCCAGCTCGGTGATCTACGGTATGAACCAAGAAGCCATCAATGCGGGCGTAGTACAGCAGGTGTTGGGGCTAGACGAGATCCCGACGCGCCTGCTTCGCGACGTGCGCTTCACCCCCTCACCCTGGCGGGCACCGCAATGAGTTCACTGGCACCGTTCAAGCAGTGGGTGCATCAACGCTGCGGGCTACATTTGGAAGGACTCACTGAAGCGCGTTTGGTGCGCGCCATCGAAGCCTTGCACGTCGAACTCGGTACGCAAGACAGCCACGTCATGCTGACTCGTTTGGCGGAAGATGACGCGCTGTTCGACCGCTTTGTTAGCCAGTTGACGGTCAACGAAACGTACTTCTTCCGCGAACCGGAAACCCTTCACTGGCTGGTAGAGACGTACCTGCCACGTCGGCTGGCCGAGCAAGGCGGTCCGCTACGCTTACTCAGCGCTGGCTGCTCCTCGGGGGAGGAGCCCTATAGCGTCGCCATGGCACTACAAGAGCGCTACGGCGACCGCGCTCAAACGCTGTTCACCATTACCGGCGGCGACGTCGACCAGCAGGTACTGAAAAAAGCGCAGGCAGGGCGCTATGCGGGCATGGCGTTTCGTGCCCTTCACCCTTCACTAAGAGCCCGTTTCTTCACCCCGGTCGGGCGCAGTTTTCAGCTGGATACCACGCTGCGTCAGTGGGTGACGTTTCAGCCGCTGAACCTGCTGTCGACGAGCGCTTGCCACATGGATGGCCCGTTCGATGTCATCCTGTTTCGCAACGTCTCGATCTATTTTGACGAAGCTACGCGCCGTACCATTCAGCACCAGCTCAAGCAGCTTTTAGCCCCTAACGGCATTCTGCTATGTGGCGTGACTGAAACCTTAGGTAACGATCTAGGCGTGTTCTCTCTCAAGGAGGAGCAGGGGGTGTTCTACTTTCAAGCTGAGCTGCCGATGTCAGCGCGCTCCGTCAACGAACTCGTGCCCGTCGCCCCGCAGGCAACGAACGCACCGGTGGCGAGCGAGCCCGCCCCCCATGCGGAGCCTCTGCCCGCCGAGCCCAGTCACCAAGAGGAGCCGCCGCCCTTTTCAGCGCCACCGTCCGCTAACCACGACACGTTGCAGCACGCCCACGATGCGCTGAATCAAAACCGCTTCGACGACGCGAATACCCTGCTGATGCCGCTGTTGGCCGACGACCCGTGGAGCGTTGATGCATTGCTACTGGCGGGCCTCGTTGCCCGCTGGCAACAGCAGCCTCAGCGCGCGTACGATTATTTCAAACGTGCGCTCTACGTGTCCCCCGAGTGCTGGCCAGCCCACTTTTATCAAGCGGAGCTGCTACGCCAAGGCGAGTTACCTGACCAGCCCACTCAGCGGCAGCGCGGTTACGCCGCCGTCGTACGCTTGCTAGACGCCTCTCCGCTAGCCAGTGGCGGATTAAAAGTGATTGCCTCGCCTTTGCCTCCCGGCGATGCCTGCTTCTTGGCAAAACGCTATATGAACGAACATGCCGTCACACAGGGAGCGGGCTAATGGCGCTCGATATTCGACGCTTCATTCAGCGGTTCGTCGAAGAGGCTGCTGACCACTTGCCCCGCTTGCGCGAAGGCATCAGCGCTTTGGAGCAAGGCGCCGCTGATAAAGAGCGTATCAATGAGCTATTTCGCTCCGCGCATACGCTCAAAGGCTCATCGCGGATGCTCAAGCTCACCCCTATCACCGCGGTGGCCCACAGCATGGAGGAGCTGCTCAGCGCTTTTCGAGACGGCAGCCAAGTGCCTGGTCCCGATAGCATCAGTCTGCTATACCAAGCCACCGATGCGCTCGCTGACGATGTGGCCCAACTCGCCCAGGGCGCGTCTCCTGAGACGCTCGCCGTCGCCGACCCGGTGCTTTGCCAGGCGTTGGAAGCCGCTGCCCAACCCAGCACGGCCACTCTCTCCAACGCGGAGGAAGCCCCCGAACCCACAGCACCGCTGCCGCTGTCTCCACCGGTAAACCCACCGCGGCCCGCTGGCAGCGCGACCCTGGCACTCAGCGATACGGTGCGCGTGCGCCTGGAGCGATTGGACGATGTGATTCATCTGATGGGCGAAGTGCTCTCGGGGCATCACCATCTGCATACGCTGGTCGAACAGGCGCAGGCGTTGGAAGCGCGTCTGCCTGGCGATCAGCGCAGCGCCATTCATGCCTTCAACCGCGACTTGAAAGACAGTGTGCTGAGCCACGATGCGTTAATGAGCGACCTTCACGAGCGCGCCCTGCAGATGCGTATGCTGCCCCTCGGCGTGGTCTTCGACCCGCTGGCGCAGATGGCCAGGGAGCTTGCCCAGTCACTAGGGAAGCATGTGGACTGCCGGGTGCGGGGCAGTGAGATCGAGCTGGATCGCCAACTGATCGACCGCCTTTCCGACCCGCTGATTCACCTGCTGCGTAACGCGCTGGATCACGGTCTAGAGACACCAGAGCAACGCAAAGCGGCAGGCAAACCCCCCCGAGGTCAGCTCGTACTTGAAGCTTGGCAGGATGGCAACTGGGTCGTGGTGGAAATGCACGACGACGGCACAGGTATTGCGCTGGACGCCGTCCGCCAAAAAGCCCTGGCCAAGCAGCTGCTCAGCGAAGAGCAACTGTCGGCGCTCAGTGAACAAGAGACGCTCGACCTGATCTTTTTGCCCGGTTTTTCGACCAAGGCGATGATCACCGACTTTTCGGGACGCGGCGTGGGTATGGACGTAGTGAAACGCACCATCATGGACGAGCTGAGCGGCGATTTGCAGCTCACCAGCGAGGCAGGCAAGGGCACGCGCTTTACGCTGCGTCTTCCACTATCACTGGCATTGATGCGGGTGCTGCTCATCAAAGCCGGCAACGTAACGCTCGGTATCACTGCCCCCCATGTGGCGGAGCTGGTCGAGTGCTCACCGGCGCAGTTCATCGACGCAGCGGGGCAGCCTACGTTGATCTTACGTAACGAGTTCGTGCCAGTAGTGCCGCTTGCCCAGTTGCTGGATCTGCCCGTGGCCGACACGCTGCCCGATCCGGCGTTACTGGTCGTCGTCCATCAGCGCCAGCAAAAACTGGCGCTGATCGTGGATACGCTGGTCGACGAGCGGGACATGGTGATCAAGCCGCTTCCCGAGCATCTACGCTACCTTCCCATGATCTCGGGCATGGTGTCTCAGGGGCGTAATGCGCTGGTCAGCCTTCTCCACGTCCCGGCGCTGTTTGAACGCGCCAAGCGCCATACGCTCACCCCCCGTGGCGTAGAACCCAGCGGCACCGCTCACCGGATATTGGTCGTGGATGACTCTTTGAACACTCGGGAGATCGAAAAAGACGTGCTGGAAGCGTGGGGCTATCAGGTGACCCTGGCAGAGAATGGTCGCGATGGATTGAACAAAGCCCTGGCCGAGTCTTTCGATGCCGTGCTTACCGACGTTGAAATGCCCGTGATGGATGGCTTTGCGCTGACCGCCAGACTGCGCGAAAATGAGCTATATCGTCATAAGCCGATCATCATCATCACCTCTCGCGAAAAAGAGAGCGACCGCCAGCGGGGGATGGAGGTGGGGGCCGATGCCTACATCGTGAAGGGCAGCTTCGATCAGAACAACTTAGTGGAGACGCTCAAAGCCTTGTTGGGCTGAGTCTCCCGCCACGAGGATAACCATGCGAATATTGGTCGTAGACGACGACCCCTTAGCCGGGGAAATGACCGGGGCGCTGCTGGAGTTTCAGGGCCACGACGTCCTGCTCGCCAACGACGCCATGGAAGCCACCCACGAACTGGATTCCCATGACGATATCGCGCTGATCGTCAGCGACATGTATATGCCTCTGATCAACGGCATCGAGCTTTTGCACATGCTGCGAGAGCAGGGTGTCATGCTTCCCTTCATACTGCTCACTGGTGACACGCCGGATGATGCACTGCGCCAGACCCCAGGGCTCAGCGCTTGCTTACAGAAAGATGCCGCGCTAGACACGTCATTAGAGCGCGCCGTTGCCCAAGCGCTTGGTGCGTAGCCATGCCGTTACCCAGCTATGCCCGGCTCGTCCACTCGCACAGGTAGCCTGATGTCATCCTCTGCTTCTTCGCTGCACGATAAACTCAATCAACTGCGTCAGCGTTTCATCGACCAGTTACCCGCGCGTTTACAGCTCACTGTCGGGCTGTGGCAACAGAGCCAGGCCTCCGCCGAGGCACAGGCACGACTTGGCCCAGAGCTGCATCGGTTTTTCCATAGTTTGAAGGGCACCGGACGCTCACTGGGCTTCGAGCGCATTGCGCTATTGGCCGAGCAGGGCGAGGCCGCTCTCGACGGCCAAGCACCTGCCGGGCAGGTGGTGGAGCAGGTGTTCGTCCACCTCGCCGAGGAGCAGCAGCGGCTGCAGTCACTGCCTGAGCAACAGCGGGCACTGGCCGCCATGACCAGCGTCGAATTCTCGCCAAAGCCAGTGCAAACCCGCAGCAAGCGTCAGCGGCTGATCTACCTATGCGACGACGAACCGGACCAAGTGAGCCAACTGCTGCACCACCTGCGCTGCTTCGGCCACGAGGTAGTGCACTTCGAAGACACGGATACGTTCTTCAACGCCGTGATCACGCGTCGTCCCGACGCCATCATCATGGACGTGCAATTCCCTCAAGGTAATACGGCGGGCACCGAGACGCTCGCCAGCCTCAACAAGCTGACCGGTGAACCGCTGCCCTCGATCGTCCTCTCCGCCCACGGTGATTTTCACTCACGCCTCAGCGCCGTGCGAGCAGGCTGTAACGGCTACTTCACGAAACCGGTGAAACCGCTGGACTTGATGCTGGCCGTGGATGAGCTCACCACGCCCAGCGACGAAGAGCCGCTGCGCATTTTGATCGTGGACGATGAACCAGAGGTCGCGGCATATCATGCCCTCCTGCTGGAGCAAGCGGGGATGGCCGTACAGCAGGTCAATCACCCCGCCGATGCGCTGACGGCCCTCGAGCGATTTAGTCCCGACCTGCTGCTCGTCGATGTCTACATGCCCGTTTGTTCCGGCGAAGAGCTGGCGAACATCATTCGCCAACAGCCCGAACACGTGGGTCTACCGATCATTTATCTATCGAGCGAAACCGACAGCCAAAAACAGCTCTCGGCTATGACGGCGGGCGTCGAGGCCTTCATCACTAAACCCGTAATCCCCGATGAACTGGTCTCGGCCGTCACATTGCGCGCCGAGCGCCTACGTTTACTGCGCTCGCTGATGACCCGTGACAGCATGACCGGTCTATATAACCACAGCACCACCACCGAACTCATCAGCAAAGCATTGGCACAAGCGCACCGTGACAACACCGAGCATGCCATGGCGATGATCGACATCGACCACTTCAAAGCGGTGAACGATACCCACGGCCACCTTGCCGGTGATCAGGTCATCATCACCCTGGCAAGGTTGCTGAAAACCCGCCTGCGCATGTCGGATATCATCGGGCGTTACGGCGGCGAAGAGTTCGTCGTGCTACTCAAGGGGGTCAGCGACGAGCGCGCCTGCGAGCTGATCGATGCACTGCGCCACGACTTTGCCCAGGTGGACTTTCATGCGGGCGGCACGCGCTTTCGCTGTACGTTCAGTGCCGGCATCAGCCGTTTTCCTAACCACCCCTCCACCGAGTCGCTGCGCCTGAGTGCGGACCAGGCGCTCTACCGCGCCAAGCATCAGGGGCGCAACCAAGTGGTCACCAGCACGGAGCAGGACGATGACGGACTCCCCACGGACTGCCCCTGAGGCGAACGCCACCTTCGCGCAGGCGTTCAACGCGCGCGGCGATGAGACAGCCATTGTGGAGGTGGATGAGCCCAGTCAGCAGGTGGTCCTCTTCCAGCTCTCCGGTCAACCGTTTGCGCTGCCCGGCCAGGCAGTGAGCGAAATTTTGAAAGGCGACACGCCAGTGTATTTCGTCCCTGGCTTGCCATATTCCACCGAAGGGGTAATTCACCTGCGCGGCCAGATCGAATCACTGATCACGTTGCAGCCGCTGTTGGGCCTTGCTCCGTCTCAAACCGACGGCATGATGCTTGTCGTGAAAGGCGCCGGCATCCGCAGCGCGGTCCGCATCGATCAGTTGCAGGATGTCTGCGAGCTGCCGATAAGTGCTTTGAAGACGCCTCCCGACACCCTGCCCAGTGCGCTGCGTCCCTACGTAAGCGCGCTTTGGCAATCCGATGACACGCAGCGCGCCACGGCTCTCCTCGACCCCGACGCACTGCTTCAAGCGTACCTACAGGGTCTTGGCTAGCCAGTGAGTACCGTGACCTGTGTTCGCTTCAACGCCTGCGGCCATCAGTGGGCGCTGGAAGCTCACCACGTCAGGCGTATCGATAGCGCCGCGACGCTGGCACGTTACGTGTCTTTCGAGACACTCATGTGCCGAGGACCTGGACACTCGAGTCGCTGGCTCACGCTGATCGACCGCCAAGGCCCTTGGCAGCTTGGCCTGCCTGGCGACAGCGAGCTTATCCCTCTCCAGGTCGCTGACCTCCACCCTCTGCCGCCGCTTTTGGCCGCCCGCACGTCCTACCCGGCGCTTTGCGGCGTCGCCCTGGAAGGAGCGTCCATGACGCTTCTTCTTGAGGGTGGACGACTCGGCCTGCCCGTCGATTCTGACTCAGTGGACTAACCACAAACAGGTCACCCGGCTGCCCGGCTCTACTTGGCAGTGCGGTTCGATCACGGCCAACGCATCAGCCGCAATACACGAAGAGAGCACGGCTGAGTTTTGGTCGTCGAACGCCTCGGCCTCTATCCCCTCGGCGGTAAAGCGCAACGCCACGCGCATGTAATGCTGGCGCGGACCGGTGTCAGTGGCGAACCTAGCCGTGGCCGTCAGTCGCGGCAACGACCCAAGCGAGGGGCAATCTAGGAGCGCCCCAATGAGCGGCCGCAGAAACAGCCATGCGCCCACGAACCCCGATACCGGGTTGCCCGGTAACCCCACGAAACGCGCAAGGCTACCGTCGTCACGGGGGAGTCGCCCCAACGCCAGGGGCTTACCGGGACGAATCGCCAGCTTCCACATATCGAGCTGGCCTAGCGATTCCAGGGCCGCTTTGACGTGGTCTTCCTCACCCACGCTCACACCACCCGTGCTCACCACCACGTCGGCGTCGGCAGCTGCGGCGTTCAACAGCGCGACGGTCTGGGCGTAGTCATCGGGTACGCTCACCAACTGAACCACCTCAGCACCAAACGTCTCTAGCAGGCGCTTGAGCATCGGGCGGTTGGAGTTATACAGCTGGCCAGGCTCGAGCGGCGTACCGGGATCGACGATCTCATCACCGGTGGAGAGCAGCGCCACCCGAGGACGACGACGAACGCTGACGTCGGTGATGCCCTGCCCCGCTAAATGCCCTAACGCTGCGGCCTCCAAGCGCTCACCTGCATTGAGCAGCAGATCGCCTTGACGTACGTCGCGCCCCTGCAAGCGCACGTTATCACCGGCAGGCACATCGTCTGGGATAAGCGCTTCGCCCTCCTTTTCGACCACCCGCTCCTGCATCACTACGCAGTCAGCGCCGGGGGGCATCTGCCCGCCGGTGAAAATCCGCGCGCAGGTGCCCGCTGCCAGCGGCTGTGCCGTATCGCCCGCCGCAACTCGCTGGCTGACCAACAGCCACTTACCGGCGTCTACAGCGCGCAGCGCATAGCCATCCATCGCGCTGTTATTGAAAGGAGGCACGTCCAGCGTCGCCGTGACCGGCTCGGCCAGCACACGGCCAGCGGCGTCGTTCAACGCGACTCGTTCAACCGCTAGCGGCATAACCTCGGCCAGCAGCGCGTCGAGCGCCGTTTCGATCGGCTGCAGCTCAGCCATGCTGCCCCCGGCCTGGAATCACCAAGTTGGCAAAGTTACAGGGCTTATGGCGGCTATCGAGCTGCTCGGCCAGGATGCCGTCCCAGCCGGTGCGGCAAGCGCCGGTGGAGCCCGGCAGACAAAACACCACCGTGGCGTTGGCAAAACCGCCCAGCGCGCGGCTCTGAATGGTGGAGCTACCGATCTCATCGCCGCTCAGCTGGCGAAAGCGCTCGCCAAAGCCTTCGATGCGTTTATCCAGCAGTACCGAGACCGCCTCGGGTGTGGAGTCACGCCCGGTAAATCCGGTGCCACCGGTGGTCAGCACCACCTGCACGCTGGGGTCGGCGATCCACTGCGCCACCACCGCCCGAATTTGATACACGTCATCCGGCACGATGCGCTTGTCGGCCAAGCGGTGGCCCGCCTCGGTCAACCGCTGCACCAGCGATTGGCCCGAGCGATCGGTCTCTTCCGTGCGAGTATCCGAGACGGTGAGCACCGCGATGTTCAGCGCTTCCATGGCATCCATCGGCTACTCCTCGCGCTCATTTCGAGCATTGGCTTGTTTCCTGGCTTGACGCGCCTCGAGCGCGGCGAGCTGTTCCGGCGTCGCCTCGCCCTGGTGATGCGCCTTCCACTCACTGTAGGGCATGCCGTAGACATACTCGCGGGCGGCCTCCAGATCCAGCTCGGTGCCGTGCTGATCAGCGGCGGTCACCAGCCATTTCGAGAGGCAGTTACGGCAGAAGTCCGCCAGAATCATCAGGTCGATGTTCTGCACGTCTTTATTGTCATCCAGATGCTTCAGCAGGCGGCGAAACGCGGCGGCCTCCAGCTCGGTGCGGGTGGTGGCATCCAGTTCGTCAAATGTCGCCATGGTCATTCCTCTTTCCCAATGCATGGAAGTGCAGCATAACAAAAGACACCGCCCGAAGGCGGTGTCGAAGGGCATTCACGTTCACTGATGTCGACGGAGTGACTCAGCTTGGCTTAGCGGCAGAGTTGGCTGCCGAATGCTCGCCGCTGTCACCCGCTTTACGCGCCGCTATCTCTTCTTCGCTGATGGCCTGATCTTTGACCTCTTCGTACCACAAATTGTGGTGCTCTTTGGCCCAGGTTTCATCCACGTAGCCGGTGGTCATGCCTTCCAGCGCGCCTTCCGTGCCCAGCGTGCCGATGTAGATGTGGCCCAGCGACACGGCGGTCAGGCCGAGCGCTCCTACGGCGTGGATGATGTTGGCCCACTGCATGGTGTCGCGACCCTGGTCGAAATTGGGGAAGTCGAGCACGAAGCCGCTCGCCACCACCAGAATGCCGACGGATGCCAGCAGCCAATACCAGGCTTTTTCACCGCCGTTGCAGAAGCCCGCATCGACATGGCCTTTGCCAATCATGCCGCCGCCTTTTTTGAACCATACCCAGTCGTGCTTTTTGGGAATGTTCTCTTTGATCAGGCTAATCAGCATGATCACCAGCAGCACCCCGAAGATCGGTCCCAAATAGTTGTGCAGCACTTTGGAGGCCGACACCATCCAGCCCCATACGGCATCGCCAAATAGAGAGCGGAACACGAACTTACCCAGCAGCAGGTTGAGTCCGGTCAATGCCAGGGTGATGAACAGCGTGGCGACGGTCCAGTGTAGAGCGCGCATTAGCAGCGACCAGCGCAGTAGCAGACGACCGGTGCGCGGCTCTTCCAGATACTTCCGCCCGACGATGAAGTAGAACAGCGCGATCAGTGCTGCCATGCCGCCAATGGCAATCATGCCAAACGGCGACACCCAGCGATTACGCAGAATGCGCCACGTTTCGCCGCTCGCGTTGATCAGGTTGTAGTTACTTTCATGCCGCGAGTCGCGGTAGTTGGGCCCGGTTTCTCCGCTGCGCACCTGACGCCACTGGTCGGCGGTGATGCCCGGCGCAGCCGTGGTCATTTCACGATCTGGATCGGCTTGCGCCACGGCCATTTGGGTGACGCCCAGGCTGGCCACCAACAGTACCAGCATGAGACAGAGACGCCAGCCGCGCTGTAGCCAGCTAGCGGTGCCGCTAGGCGCCCGTGAGGGCACCTTTGTCATGGTCAAGGTTGTCATGACACGCCTCCTTACCCTTTGCGGGCAGCATCGTAGGCAAGGTTGTCAGTGCTAGCCTGAGGATTGTTCGACCACGCACCATCTTTATGGCCACGGTGTACCACGCGTTGACGGAAGATATCGGCAACGTCCTGCGCGTCTCCGGCCAGCAGCGCTTTAGTGGAGCACATCTCGGCGCACAGCGGCAGCTTGCCTTCTGCGATGCGGTTAGAGCCGTACTTCTGGTACTCCTCTTCTTTGGTTTCGGCGGGACCACCAGCGCAGAAGGTGCACTTGTCCATCTTGCCGCGCTCGCCGAACGCATCTTGCTGCGGGAACTGCGGCGCGCCAAAGGGACAGGCGTACAGGCAGTAACCACAGCCGATACATAGGTCTTTATCGTGGAGTACGATGCCGTCGTCGGTTTTGTAGAAGCAGTCGGTGGGACATACCGCCATGCAGGGGGCATCGTCGCAGTGCATGCAGGCAACGGAGATGGACATTTCGTCCGCTTCACCGTCGTTCAGGGTCACCACGCGGCGGCGCTGAATGCCCCACTCGACGTCATTGGCATTCTTACAGGCAGTGACGCAGCCATTGCACTCGATGCAGCGCTCGGCGTCACACATAAATTTCATTTGAGCCATGGTGTTCTCCTCGTGCCGGTGCGGGGGTAGCCACACCGGCATGCTGTCTGGTCAGGTCGTGTTAGCTGGCGCGTTCGATACGGCAAATGGTGCACTTGGTCTCTTGCATCAGTGTCACCGGATCGTAGCCGTAGGTGGTCGCGGTATTGGCCGCTTCACCAGTCACGTAGGGAACGGTGCCTTCCGGGTAGCGGTCGTGCAGGCTTTCGCCCTGGAACACGCCGCCAAAGTGGAACGGCATGAACGCCACTTTACGATCCACGCGGGGCGTCACCAGTGCTTTTACTTTGACCCGACCACCTTCGGCGCCTTCGACCCACACCTGATCGCCATCGCGGATGCCAATGTCGTTGGCATCGGCTGGGTTGATTTCGACGAACATCTCCTGCTGCAGCTCGGCCAGCCAGGACATGGAGCGCGTCTCTTCACCGCCACCTTCGTACTCGACCAAGCGACCGGAGGTCAGAATGATCGGATACTCCGCGCTGTTGTCACGGTCCTGGATGGTTTTGTACATCGTGGGCAGACGCATGATGGAGTCGAAATCGTCCCATGTCGGGTAGCGCTCGACCAGGTCACGGCGGGTGGTGTAGAGCGGCTCCCGGTGTTTCGGAACGGCATCTGGGAAGGTCCACACCACGGCGCGCGCTTTGGCGTTGCCGTAAGGCGCACAACCGTGTTCGATGGCCACCCGCTGGATACCGCCGGAGAAGTCGGTCTTCCAGTTTTGGCCTTCGGCCGCTGCTTTCTCCTCATCGGTGAGATCATCCCACCAGCCCAGATCTTTGAGCAGCTGATCGGTAAACTCCGGGTAGCCGTCGTCGATGTCACCGCCAACCGGTGCCGAGCCTTCCGCCAGCAGGTTCACACCGTCGCGCTCGATACCGAAGCGGGCGCGGAAGCCCATGCCGCCTTCCATGACCGGGACGCTGGTGTCGTAGAGGTTGGGCGAGCCGGGATGCTTGAACTCAGGCGTTCCCCAGCAGGGCCACGGTAGGCCGTAGTAGTCGCCATCGGCAGGGCCGCCCTGGGCACGCAGGTTCTCAAAACTGAAGGTGTGCCAGTTTTGCTGGTGCTCTTTCAAGCGCTCTGGGCTTTGGCCGGTGTAGCCGACGGTCCACATACCGCTGTTAATTTCACGCAGTACGTCTTCGATCACCGGTCGATTGCCTTCCATCGCGAAGTTCTTCACGAACTCGTTGCCAAAGCCGAGCTTGTTGGCAAATAGATACATGATTTCGTGGTCCGGCTTGGACTCGAACAGCGGCTCGATGACCTGGTCGCGCCACTGAATCGAGCGGTTCGTTGCCGTGACGCTACCGGTCGTTTCAAACTGGGTGGCGGCGGGCAGCAGGTACACGCCGTCGGTACGGTCATGCATGACAGCGGCAACGGTGGGATACGGGTCGACGATGACCATCATCTCCAGCTTCTGCATCGCCTTCTGCATTTCGACGCCGCGGGTTTGCGAGTTGACCGCGTGGCCCCAGTAGAACATCGCTTTCAACGCAGTGCGCTGGGAGATGTTGTCATCCTCTTCCAGCACGCCATCCACCCAGCGAGAGACGGTGATACCGCTGGAGTACATCGGTTTGCCATCGGCGTACTCGGTGTCGTCGAAGCGGCCTTTCAGCCATTCGTAGTCCACGTCCCACACCTTGGCCCAATGCTGCCATGCCCCCTCTGCCAAGCCGTAGTAACCCGGCAGGGAGTCACACCCTAGCCCCAAGTCGGTCGCGCCTTGCACGTTGTCGTGACCACGCAAGATGTTGGCGCCGCCACCGGATTTACCGATGTTACCCAGCGCTAGCTCTAGAATGCAGTAGGCGCGGGTGTTGTTGTTGCCGGTGGTGTGCTGAGTACCGCCCATGCACCACACCACGCAGCCGGGGCGGTTGTCGGCAAGACGCTTGGCTACGTCGAACATCTCGGCTTCGGGTACGCCAGTAATGTCTTCGACGACGCTGGGCGGGAACTGGGCGACTTCGGCCCGCACATCGTCCATGCCATAGACGCGCTGGCTGATGTACTCACTATCTTCCCAGCCGTTTTCGAAGATGTGCCACAGCAAGCCCCAGATGTAAGCCACGTCCGAGCCGGGGCGAATGCGCACGTACTTGTTGGCTTTCGCCGCCGTACGCGTAAAGCGCGGGTCTGCGACGATGATGTCGCAGTTGTTGCGCTCTTTGGCAATCAGGATGTGCTGCATGGCGACCGGGTGCGCTTCACTGGGGTTCGAGCCAATGAACAGGATCGCCTTGCTGTTGTGCATATCGTTGAGCGAGTTGGTCATCGCTCCATAACCCCAGGTATTGGCTACACCCGCCACGGTCGTGGAGTGACAAATACGTGCCTGGTGGTCAGTGTTGTTGGTGCCCCACATGGAGGCGAGCTTGCGCATCAGATACGCCTGCTCGTTGTTGAACTTCGCCGAGCCCAACCAGTAAACGCTGTCCGGGCCGTAGCTGTCGCGCAGCTCGAGCAGCTTGTCGCCGATCTCGTTGACCGCCTCGTCCCAGTCCATGCGCTGCCACTCGCCCGCCACTAATTTCATCGGGTACTTCAAGCGGCGCGTGGAGTGGCCGTGCTGGCGCAGCGACGCGCCTTTGGCACAGTGGGCCCCACGGTTGATCGGGTGGTCGAAGGCAGGCTCCTGTTTGGTCCAGATTCCCTCTTGCACTTCGGCATAGACACCACAACCCACCGAGCAGTGGGAACAGATGGTGCGCTTGGTCTCCACCGGGGAGTCGAGCACCGGCGTTTTATTCGCCGCTTCGGTGCGCTGCATCATCGGCGCGCCCATGAAGCCTGCTGCGGCAACGCCGCCAGTGGCGACGCCCGTACGCTTCAAGAACTGACGACGGGAAATACCCAGTCCAGTGGTCGCAGGGGCGTTCGTTTTACGAGTTAAACGCATGGCAAATCTCCTGGCAGTTCGCCGTCAGTCACGCAGCGATGCGTAGTAAGCACGAATATGGTCGGTCTCACGGTAGTTCACCGTCTGCTTATCGCGCTCGACCGGGCTCTTGTCATCCGCCTGTGCCAAGGTGACGTGGCCGACCGCAGCGGCGGCACCCGCAGCAGCGGTGCCTAAACCAACGGTTTTCATAAACCGGCGGCGCTCAGGGTTATGTGACTGGTGCATGGGGTTCTCCTCTTTCATGCTTTTCTTATACGTGGCCAGCAGGCCTGTCGTTCACTTACCGCTGCGCACGGTCACGTCACGGTGTGGCTTTGCGCGCTGCACCGGCATCATAGGAAGCAGGCTCCACTATGCGTACCGGTCGATAGGCCGCCTGATCGCTCAAGCGTGCCTGTTCGCTCTCCATGAAAGCGCTACCCAACTGCCCCAGCGCTGCATAGAAAGCGGTGTCTACGTTGGCAAGGTCATCCCAACAGCGGCTGGCCCAAGGGGCAAGATGCCGTTGAAAAAAGGTAAATTGCTCGCCATTTTGTGCCGCGATGAGCATGGCCATCACTTCACACACCGCGGCCAGGTGATCTTCTGGATCCCGGGTATGCTCGCAGCGCTCGAAGCCCAGCGCTCGGAGGTCTTGGCGCAGTGCGACCAACGCGGCTTCCATCAATTCGCCATTTCGGTACCAAGACGCATAGGGGACTACGTCGCCTTGAATCACGCCGACCAAGTGGCGAAAATGCGCCCGTTTCAAGCCGTCGACATCGCTCTGGGCCGCGGCCAGCGACAGCGCCGCCCAACACTCGGCAATACGGCTACCGTCTTGCTCGTTATCCAAGCTCGCCAACCACGCCAGCAGCTCGCCATCCGGCGCTTGGCGCAGCAGGCTGGCGAGCAGTTGGTAGATATCCATGCGCAGTGCATCGGTGTCGCTTAGCGTCGGCATTGCATCGCTCATAGCTTCATACCTTTAGTTGCGCGTTAGGGTCGCGCGCCATGGTTTTCCAAACGTCTTTCACCCGGCAGTCTTCGCACATTTCCAACCGCGCCATGGCATCCCCGGCAAAATAAGGGTGATTGGCCAGCTTGGCTTTGATGGTGGCCACGGTACTGGCCGTGGCGAACGGCTTACCGCAGCCGATGCACTCGAACGCCGCCTCCTCATGGCAAATGTGCCGTGTGTCGCGCTCGGGCGCGGCGAGGAACCCCGGCGCCAGCGTAATGGCGTCTTCCGGGCAGGCCTGTTCGCAGAGCCCGCACTGCACGCAGTCTGCTTCGAGAAAACTCAGCGCGGGGGCGTTGCCCCCTGACTTGAGCGCAGGCGTTGGGCAGTTGCTGACGCAGGCGTGGCACAGCGTGCAGGCCGCGCTATCCACCTGAATACCACCGTACGCCGCGCCCTGAGGCATGGCATGACGTTCACCGCTGGGCGCACCCAACTCGGCCAGTCGCGTCAGAACCACGTTCAGGCGGGCACGCTTGTTAGGCTCGTCGAAGTTCAACGGCGACTCGGTGAGCGGAGTGAGGCTCGGCAGCGCATCGCGCTCGCTCTCGGCTCCAGCAGGCAGCAGCTTGATGCGTGCCGTGTCGTGGCCAAGCGCGGTCAGTAGCGCGTGCGCCTGGGCGATTTGCTGCTCTAAAAACGCGCTGAGCCGATTCGGCATGTCATCGTGAAGCTGAATGCGCACTTCGGCGGCACCGCTGGCAAGTGCCGTCAGCCACTGGTCGTGACCCGCCGCGCCCAGTTCTTCTAAGGGTGCATCGATGATATGACCCGGCGTGGTAATACCTGCGTTGCGCTCGGCTTCCAGCGAGTCATGGGTGATGAAGCGCAGCACCGGCACCTCGCCACCGGCGTCGCGGTAGGCAGATAGCCAAGTGGCGAGCGTATCCTGCTGCCGGCGGGTTTCCGGTAGGCGAAACTCGATGGCACCGGTCGGGCACGCGCTGGTGCAGCTCCCCACGCCCTGGCAGAGAAACGGATCGATCTCGATGCGCGACTCGATACGGCCTTGGATGCTGGCAATCGCATCCGCCGGGCAGACGTCGAGACAGCGGGTGCAGCCAACGTTACCACTGGACGAGTGGGCACAAAGATCGGTATTGACCTGGAAATAGCGCGGTTTGTCGAATTCGCCCACCAGTTCGGTCACGCTCTCCAGCACGTCGGCACGCTCTGCCTCCTGACGCTCCCACGCGAGGCGCAGGTAGCCCGGCGGCGGCAACTCCCATGCAGCCACGTCCAATGCGCCTTCGGTGAGATCCAGCACCACGTCGAAAACGTCGCGTTCGATCAATGCTTGCGCCAGATTGAGCGCGTCGCCATCGGCTTGAGCCAGGGTGGTTCGGAACCCGCCCAGGTGGCCCGCAATACGCAGTTGGGGCTGCTGATGTGTGCTCAGCAGGTGTGCGGTAACCGGCTCGCTGGTGGCAGGAAGATCGACAGCGACATCCGTCGTCAGCAGCGTCAGCGACGCGAGCCCACGACCTTGCAGCGCACGCGCCGCTGAGCTGACGGACGCTGCACGACCCAGTAGCAATACGTGCCCTCGGCTATGGTAGGTCACGTTGGCAGGCGTTAAATTCACCGGCCATGAGATACGCCGACGCACCGCTTCACGGGCGGCGGCGTTACGCTGGTCGTCGATCGACGCCAGTTGGATTCGTTGGTTCATGCATTCTCACGGTCAAGAGGTCGTTTTTGTTATAATTAGCGTTTAGATGTCGTCATTTCGAGGATGACTTTCGACGTTATATCGACATAGCTTATTGTATCAGCGTACGGCGCAAACCGCTTTTTTGCCACTTCCATTGGTCGAATCGCTGTCAACGCAAGCCTGCTCGGTTTTTTACAACCCACTGATTCAAAAAGCTAACCGTCTTTTTTTCGCTCTCCCAGAGCGTGATCGGAATCATCAGACCGGTCGTCTAGTGAGACACTTTGTACAAAACTGTCATCACTTGTGCAAGCGCTCCCCTGCCCAGCTCCCTTCTCATCCTCATCATGGCCCGCGCGTTCTGCGTCGTTTTGCGCGGACTCGTCCAGCTTATCGAGGGCCTCCTCTGCTTTATTGGCCCAGCGCCGCAGCTTGCCCGCCAGCTCGCTCGCCATCGGCTTCAATTGCTGAGTGTAGTCAGCGTCGTAATCGTCCAGACCATCGCGCACGTTGTAGTTACCGGTGGCCCAGAGCCTGCGTAGTGCGCGACGGCGCAGGGCGGCGCTCACGCCAGGCACCATGAAGGCACTGAAATCACTGCCAGCAGGCAGCGTATCCGGATCGGGCAGCGTGTGGTCCAAACTACCGGGGGGTGGCAACGCTGACGTCTCTTGCTCGTCAGTGGCTGCCTCGACTGCTACGTCATCGGCCCCATGATCGGCAACATTAGCGCGCTGTTCCGCCGACGGCCTGACGCGCTCACCTTGCTCGACACCCGTAGGCTCGGAAGAGTCAGTTTCAGACGAGCTAGGCGGAAGATTATCGTCATCGAGACCGCGCTTTTTACGCGACCAGCGCTCAAAACGGCTCACTGCGGCTGCTCCTTGGCCGGGGTCTCTTTACCACGCCCGGCTCCTTTGCGTTTTTTCTTGCGGGTTTCCACCGGGGCGTCACCGTGGCGGGCGAGGTAGTGCTCGATCCACACTTGAATCGCCATCGGCATGGGCGCTTCCAACACCTGCTGCTCGCCATCGAGCCAGCCCGCGGCGACGTCTTGGCTGGCGGTCATCGCATCGGGCGTCGGGGTCTGCCCCGTGAATCCAGCACGCACGAACAGGCGCGGTGTGGACGAGGTAAGGTTGAACCGGTAGGCCGCTCGCTCGGTCATGTAGAGCTGCAAGTTGAGAACACACTCCCCCTGGTCGCCCGGCACGAGCTCGGCAATACGCCACTGGGTCTGTGTGAAACGTCCCACCTGCTTGGCCTCCGCCATCAAGGTGACGCTCAGCGCGCGCAAATTATCACTCATGGGTTTCACCCCCTTAGACCTTGAACGGGTAGACAAGTAAGCCTTTTGAGCGCCATCATCGTCAACTCAGACTATTTTACTCAACTATTATCGTAATGTTCGCCGTGTTTGCGTTACCCACACCACGTTTTGGTATCAGTGAGGATTGCGGATGCCCGCCCTTCAGCTAAGCCGAGCCCGCTTACCGGCCACGACCACCATCGATGTCATGGATGCCTACGGCGACACGCGCGCCCAGGCGATTGCCGCCGAGCGTGCGCTCACGGTCTACCTCAATAAGCGCGAGATCGTCACGCTAATGACCCTAGGAGACGACCCAGAAGCGCTGGTGGTAGGCTACTTGCGTAATCAGGGTCTATTGCGCAGCGCCGAGGATTTGGCTGCCGTGCAGGTCGATTGGGACGTCGAAGCAGCGGTGATCGTCACTCGCCATCTGCCGGAGGACTTGGAAGCGCGCCTGGGCAAACGCACCGTGACGACCGGATGCGGCCAAGGTACCGTGTTCGGAAACCTGCTGGAGCAAACCGCCCTGACCGCGCTGCCCGAGACACCGTTGGCGCAATCCACTCTGTATGATTTATTGGCTAATTTGAACACCTATAACGACACCTATCGCAGCGCGGGGGCGGTTCACGGCTGTGCGCTGTGCCACCAAGCGCGGGTGCTGGATTTCGTCGAAGACGTGGGCCGCCATAACGCCGTCGATACGCTGGCCGGCCGCCAGTGGCTCAATCAAGCGGACAGCCAGTGCGCCGATATTTTCTATACCACCGGCCGCCTCACCTCCGAAATGGTGCTTAAAGTCGCGCAAATGGGCATTAGCGTGCTGGTATCGCGCTCAGGCGTGACGCAAAAAGGCGTAGAGCTGGCCGAACGTTTCGGCGTCATGCTGATCGCTCGGGCCAAAGGCAAAAGCTTCCAAGCGATCAACACCGCTGGCCGCTTGACCCTAGACGCCATTCCCCCCAAACCGCCCAGCGCGCGCTCGTCCAAGGAGGCAGGCGTATGATGGCCAAGCAGGATCTCACCGGAATGATTCTCGCCGGCGGCGAGGGTCGCCGTATGGGCGGTCGAGACAAGGGGCTCGAGCCTTTCGCGGGCCTGCCGCTGGTGGCGCATACCGTCAAACGCTTTGACGGTCATGTGCATGAGCTGATGATCAACGCCAACCGCAACGGCGATGCCTACGCGCTGTTTGCCGACCGCGTCATCGCTGATGCCGAAGGCGGTTTCAAAGGTCCGCTGATGGGTATTTACAGCGGCCTATGTGCCGCCCAAACGCCGTGGCTATTGGTCGCCCCTTGCGACTCCCCGGCGCTGCCCTTCGATTTGGTGTCGCGGATGATCGCGGGGGTTATCCAAGAAGGTGTCGAACACGACATTGCCGTGGCCTTCGATGGCGAGCGCCTGCACCCGGTCATCGCGCTACTGCGCACGTCGCTGGCCGACGATCTGGCCGCGACGCTGGCCGACGGCGAGCGTAAAATCGACCGTTGGTACGCCCGCCACGCTTGGTGCCGCGTCGATATGTCGGATTGCCCGGAAGCGTTCGCCAACCTCAACACCGAAGAGGAAAAAGCGCGTTTGGAGCAGGCCATGACGACATCCTCCCAGGAGGTGCCATGAGCCTATCGTGTTTCGAGCTGGGCGAGCAGATGCTGAGTGTCGAGGCCGCCCGAGCGGCGCTGATGACGCTGGTGGAAACGCCGGTAGCCGTCGAGCAGGTGCCGCTGAGCCGCGCCTACGGGCGCAGGCTGGCCGTCGACATCACCGCCCGAATCAACGTGCCGCAAAATACCAACGCGGCGATGGATGGCGTTGCCCTGGCATGGCCCAACGCGTCGCCTCATGCTGTGCACTTTCCTGTCATCGGCGACGCCGTTGCCGGGCAAGCGTTCGACGGTCATGTGCTCCCCGGCCAGTGCGTACGCATCACCACCGGCGCGCCCATGCCTAGCGGCACCGATACGGTCATCATGCGTGAACAGCTCGTCGAAGAGGCGCACCGTGTCACCGTCGAACGCCCCGAGCGCGTCAGCGTCGGGCAGCACGTTCGCCAAGCGGGCGAGGACATTGCCGAGGGCGACGTGGCGTTGACGGCAGGCACACGGCTGGACGCTGCGGGCATGGGTCTGGCAGCCTCGCTGGGCTACGCCGAGATCACGGTGTATCGGCGTCCCAAGGTCGCGATCTTCTCTACCGGCAACGAAGTCACGCCGCCAGGGGAGCCGTTGCCCAGCGCCGGGATTTACGATACCAACCGGTTTACCTTGATGGGCATGCTCAGCGAGCAAGGGGCCGAGGTCGTGGATCTAGGCATTTTGCCCGACGACCCGCACACCATCGAACGGGCGCTGGCCGAGGCTGCGACACAGTGCGACCTGGTGATCACCAGCGGCGGGGTATCGGTCGGTCATGCGGATTACACACGCACCGCGCTGGAGGCCCTTGGGCGGCTGGCCTTTTGGCGGGTGGCGCTGCGCCCGGGTCGCCCCATGGCCTGCGGCCAGCTAGGCGCTTCGCGCACGCCGTTCGTGGGTCTGCCAGGCAACCCGGTGGCCGTCATGGTAACGTTTAGTCAGTTCGTGGTGCCGCTGCTGCAGCGGCTGCAAAGCCAACCACCGGCAGCACCGCGACGGCTGACGGCGATGGCCCAAACGTCGCTTAAAAGTCGTTTGAAACGCACGGATTTTTTGCGCGGTGTCTATACGTGCGATGACCAGGGAGTGTTGCACGTGCGCAGCACCGGCGCCCAGGGTTCGGGTATTTTGACATCCATGGTGATGGCCAACTGTTTGATCGAACTTGGCGATGACCAAGCAGGCGCTCAGCCAGGCGAGGCGGTCTGCATTCAACCCATAACGAGCTGGCAATGACCGAACAACTGATCGACGATTTTGGCCGCCGGGTACGCTACGTACGCATGTCGGTCACTGACCGCTGCGACTTTCGCTGCGTGTACTGCATGAGCGAGGAAATGACGTTTCTTCCCCGTGCGCAAGTCCTCACACTGGAAGAGCTGGCCATGGTGGCACGCGCCTTCACCGAGCTGGGTGTCGAGAAAATCCGCCTGACCGGGGGGGAGCCGCTGGTGCGTAAAGGCATCGAGCAACTCGTGGACGACATCGGCGCTCTGCCGGGGCTGGACGACTTCACCATGACCACCAACGGTGCTAGCCTGCGTAAACACGCCAAGCGGCTCTACCAAGGCGGCTTGCGGCGGCTCAACATCAGTCTCGACTCCCTCGATCCCGAGCGCTTCAAGCAGCTCACGCGCACCGGCGATCTCGCCAAGGTGATCGACGGCATCCACGCCGCCCAAGAGGCGGGCTTCGAGCGCATCAAGCTGAACGCGGTGATTTTGAAGGGCCGCAACGAAGACGAAGTGCTCGACTTGGTGACCTTTGCCCGCCAGGAAGGCCTCGATATCAGTTTCATCGAGGAGATGCCGCTGGGCGATGTATCGGATCACTCCCGGGCGGAGACTTTCTACTCCAGCGACGACGTCCAGGCGATGATCGAAACCCGCTACCCGCTGACGGCGACTACCGAGACCACGCCCGGGCCGTCGCGCTACTTCAGAATGGCCGACAGCGATAGCCGCGTAGGCTTTATCTCGCCCCATAGCCACAACTTCTGCGACAGCTGTAACCGCGTGCGGGTCACCGTGGAAGGCCGTCTGCTGCTGTGCTTAGGGAATGAACACTCGGTGGACTTACGCGCCGTGTTGCGCCGCCACCCTGGCGACATGCAGGCGCTCAAAACCGCCATTATCAACGCCCTGCCGCTCAAGCCAGAACGCCACCACTTCACCACCGACGGTGATGTGCAGGTGGTGCGTTTCATGAACATGACCGGAGGCTAACCGTTGGCTGCTGCGTCACGCGTACCCGTTCACATCGTCACCGGCTTTTTAGGTAGCGGTAAAACCACGCTTATCCACAGCCTGATCGAACAGAAGCCTGTGGATGAAAAGTGGGCCATTCTGGTCAACGAATTTGGTCAAATCGGCATCGACCAAGCCATGTTCGATAGCCGCGACGATGTAGTGGTGAAGGGCCTACCCGGCGGCTGCTTGTGTTGTCAGCTTGCGTTCGTGTTACAGGCCGCGCTGGTCAATCTGTTGGCGCGCAGCAAGCCTGACCGGGTGATCATCGAGCCCTCCGGCCTTGGCCACCCGGCGGGGTTGCTGGACCTGCTGCGCGGTGAGGCGTTTCAGGACGTGGTAGCCGTACAAGATATTATCGCCACGCTCGACCCTCGTCGCCTGGACGACCCCCGAGCGCGCGAGCACGAGACGTTTCAGGACCAGCTGCAGATGGCCGATGCCATCGCCATCACGATGGGTGACCAAGCAAGCGAGGCCCAGCATCGTCAAGCGCAGCAGTTTGTTGGTGCGCTATGGCCAACGCCAAAGTGGGTGCATATCGTCGACCACGGCAAACTTCCCGTGGCGCTGCTGCTGGAGAGCGGTCAGGCCAGCCAGCCAGCGCACACCTCGATGCCTGACGCGCACCATGCCTTGGCGGCGGCCCCGAGCCTGGATGGCGCGTTTTTCGATTTTTCACCGCCGCCCGGCACGCCTCAGCAGCAAACTGCCAACGCCTTGGGCTACACCAGTACCGGCCTGCGCTGGCACCCCACCGAACGCTTCGACCTCGACCTGCTTGCCCACTGCGTCAGCGAATTACCTACCTCCGCACGGGTGAAGGGCGTGTTTCACACCACGGATGGCTGGAAACGGCTCAACCGCGCCGACGGAGCGCTCAGCGTCGCCAGCAGCGCCTGGCGGCAAGACTCGCGGCTCGAAGTGATTACTCCCGACCCTATCACCTCCGACGCTCTCGAACACGCGGCGCTCATCGCCACCCTGCATGCACAGCTAGCTCGCTCACGAGTGGAAGCGCCCTGATACCATCGCCTCGATCTCACTGACCGGAACCGGGCGACCATACAAATAGCCTTGAAAGGCGTGGCAGTCGTGGGCCATGAGCCACACCTGCTGGGTCTGGGTTTCGACCCCCTCGGCAATGATGTCGAGGTTCAAGCTCTTGGCCAGGGCGATGGTACTCTCCACGATCGCCGCATTGGCCTTGCTCTCAAGTACTTGGTGTACAAAGGACTGGTCGATTTTTAGCTGATCCAACGGCAACTGAGCCAAATAGGCTAACGACGAGTAGCCGGTACCAAAATCGTCCAATGAAAAGCGCACACCCAACGCCTTCAAGCTCAACATTTTATCTCGAGCGTCGTCACGGGCCTCCACGAAGAGTGACTCGGTGACTTCGAGTTTGAGCTGGGCCAGCGGCGCTTGGGTGCGCTGAAACACGTGCTCCACGCGGGGCAAGAAGTCCGCCTCGCGAAACTGCAGCGGACTGATGTTGACCGAGATCGTCAGCTGGCTGAGCAGCGGTGAAGGCGCCCAGCGAGCAAGCTGCTGGCAGGCCTCCTCCAATACCCATTCGCCCACGTCGTTGATCAGCCCGGTGCTCTCCAGTAGTGGAATGAACTCCCCTGGAGAGACCATGCCACGCTCGGGGTGCTGCCAACGCAGCAGCGCTTCCACCCCGGTGAGCATGCCGTGGCGATCCACCTGAGGCTGATAGTGAAGTCGCCATTGCTGATTCTCCAATGCCTGGCGCAGTTCCGCCTCAAGCTTCACTTTGGCCAGCAGCGCGGCCTGCATGGAGGGATCGAAGAAACGCAGCGATTGTCGCCCGCCCGTCTTGGCTTGAGAGAGCGCCATATCTACCTGCTGTAGATAGTCGTCGGCGCTCCGCTGACTATCCGACACGATGGTAATGCCCACGCTGGCACTCACCACGGCACTCTCTTCACCAATTGGGACGGGCTCGTCCAGCGCCGCTAACAGTTTTTTGGCGATGTGCTCGACTAACGCGTGCGTTTGGCGTGGGCTACCATCCACGCCTTCGATCAACACGGCAAATTCGTCACTGCCCAGCCGAGCGAGCGTGTCGGTGTCACGCAGCATTTGACCGAATCGGCGGGCCACGCACTGCAACAGTTGGTCCCCCGCGTGATGCCCCAAGGTGTCGTTCACATGGTTGAAGTTATCGATGTCGATCAGCAAGAGCGCGCCACAGCGCTGATGGCGGTTTAGCTCCTTCAGCGCCGTGCCGACACGGTCCATGAAGAGACGCCGGTTGGCGAATCCGGTGAGCGGGTCGTAAAACGCCAACTGGTGAATCTCCTGCTCGGCAGCTTTGCGCTCACTGATATCGCTCATGGTGGCGACGTAGTGGGTCAGCTCGCCCGCCGCGTCGTAAACCGCACTAATGGTCAGCCACTCGGGAAACAGCTCACCGTTTTTGCGCTGATTCCAAATTTCTCCTTCCCAACTCCCCGTGGCCATGACGCTGCGCCACAAACGACGATAAAACGCCGCGTTATGGTGGCCCGAGCTGAACATGCGCGGATTCTTGCCCACCACTTCTTCATCGCTGTAGCCAGTAATGCGTTTGAAGGTATCGTTGACCTTTAAAATATGACCCCGCGCGTCCGCCACCATGATGCCCAAGTGCGCCTGAAAAGCCGCAGCCGCGATTTTCAGCTCGACTTCTGCTTGTTTCGCGTCGGTAATATCGCGGGTCACGGATAAAACTCCTTCGATGTGATGAGTGTGACTGGCCAACGGGCTCACCGTGGCGTGAAAGTGACGCTGCTGCTGGCCAAGCAGTAACGGATATTCGAACGTCGCCACCTGTCCGGAGCGCTGGACTTGGTGGAACACCTTATCAAACGCCTTGGCCAGCGTAGCAGGCAGTACTTCATCATAATGTCGCCCTAGCGCTTGCTGGCTTTCCAGCAGAAGTTTATCCTTCTCGATGGCGTGAACGAAGCGAAACCGCCCTTGGCCATCGAAGACGAAAATCAAATCTTGCAACGAGTTGATCAGCGCGTCCAAGCGCGCCTCCCGGGATTGCAGCCGATACGAGAGCGACAGTCGATTCAAATAGTGCCGCACGCCCCAGGCCCCCAGTAGCAACATCCCTCCCATTGCCAGCGTGAGAACCAGGCCGCGTTGACGCCAACCGGCAAGCTGGCGCTGCACATCGACCCCGACCACTACCAGTACGGGGTAATTGCCGACACGCTGCATATGGAACAGGCGCTCGCGCCCGTCCAGCGGCGAGCGAGCCGTAAACGTTTGAGAGGCTTGCTGGGTGGTCAGCCACTGCCGTGTCGCCGGATCGTCGATCTGCATGCCCACCAAGGCAGGTGGATCAGGCACGGGATGACGAGCGATGAGCTTCAAGCTACCGTCGACCAAGCTCATGCTTTCGCCATCATAAACGCGCATTTGTTGAAGAGCGTCCATCAGGGTTTGGGGCACCAAACGCGCGACCACGACGCCATCGAAACGATCGTTTTCGCCGCTGATTCGCCGAGCGTGATAGAGATAAAACTGACGATCCTCGTCCGACCAGTAAAGCGGCGTCACGAGCTCGCGCTGGCCCCCTTGCTGAAACGAGCGAAAAAAATCAGTGTGACTAATATCGATGCCCGCATGGCGATTATCACGACTACTGATCCATACGCGCCCTTGGTCGTTGAGAATACCGATCTCATTGATCAGCGGCATATACCGGGTCAAGGCTTCTACGGCCCCCTGTATGTCGGCCATACCGTCAGCGCTATCGAACCCGCGGGTCTCAACGTGCTGAGCCAAGGTGAAAAGTGCTTGCCCGCTCTGCCCAAAGACGCCTTTCGCCCACTCGGTCATGACGTTAGAGCGGGCAGAGGCCCGGGCTTCTGCCGCACGAATCTCCTGCTGGTACTGGCCAGTCAATAGCCAACCAAACAGCGACACCACCACACACAGCGCCAAAAAGAAAAAGCCGATCGCGCGTCGCTGCAAACGTCGATAACGTGGCAATACGGGCACATCGCGGCTCGTTGCATCACTGCGAGAAGGAAACATGGCACATCGACCTTATTCAGGTATCCCGCAGGCGCACCTGATACAGTGTAAAAAAGAACAGTGGAAGATACACCAACGCCAGGCCAAGATGACATCACCCCATAGTGGCGCGTTGTTTTTTTGATGTATATCAGTTTTTAGCCAGCTTAATTCTTCAATAAGCGCCCTTTTTATCAAGAAGAGGCAGTTATGGCATCGCTAGGCCAAATGAGCGACTACGACATACGTCTAGTGCGTATTTTTAAAACGGTGGTGGAGTGCGGAGGCTTCACTGCAGCCGAGACCACGCTGGGCATTAGCCGCTCGGCGATTAGTCAGCACATGAGCGACCTTGAAAGCAGGCTGGGCTTTTCGCTATGTCAACGTGGGCGTGGAGGCTTTAGCCTGACAGAAGAGGGTAAGGAGATTTACCAGGCGGGACTCACACTGCTTACGGCGCTGGAAACGTTCAAAAGCGATGTGAATGCGCTACACCATACCATCAAAGGCGAGCTGAACATCGGCATTACCGACAATCTCGTCACCCTCCCCGCCATGAATGTCACCCATGCGCTAGCCGCACTGACCGCCCCCCACCATGAGGTCACGGTACACATTCATATGGAGCCCTCAGATGCGGTGATTCGCGGCGTGATGGACGGTCATCTACACGTGGGCGTCGTGCCCGCCGTGAACCTGCCCACCAGCCTGGAAACACGCTTGCTCTACGACGAGCCCTCTTACCTATACTGCTCCGCTGGCCACCCGCTGTTCAGCGTACCCGACGACGCCGAGAGCGCCGCCCAGCTCGCTCGATACCCGGCCATTCGACCCCGCTATCCGCTTCCCGACATGGCACGTCAGGCCCACGAAGCGCTCAACCTACAAGCCTCCGCTTCCGACCGGGAGGGCGCGGCGTTCCTGATCCTCACCGGCCGATTCATCGGCTTTCTACCCGAGCATGTCGCCGCACAGTGGGTCGCCGCAGGCAAAATGCGCGCTCTGCATCCGACCACTCGGCACTATCGTATTCCCTTCGTGCTGGTCACACGCCACGACCGACGACCCAACCGTGTGGTCGATGCGTTTTTGGGGTTTGTCGAACAACGCGAATCATAAAGCATAACGCCCGGTAAAGTGCCGGGCGTCATAGCGTGGTTCAGTCATCAAACCGGATAACGACTTATTTTACGACCTCACTCGCCGCGAGAGGTACAGGCCCCACCTGAGGCGACGTTGCCAGTGCTTGGCTGGCGAGGTAATAGACGACTGCCCCCAGCGCGGAGCCCGTAAACCAGCCGTAGTCATAGAACCAGTTCATGGTACCGGTCAGCAGCGAGAGCAGCGTTAACGCCACCGGAACACCAAAGGCGATAAAACCGGCGATATTGACGGCGGGATAAGCATGGTGGTCCATATACAGGCTCGGCACATCCAAACGCTGCTTTTTAATCAGGAAGTAATCCACCGCCATGATGCCAGCGATGGGCCCTAACAGGCTGGAGTAGCCCAGCAGCCAGTTGGAGTACATCTGCTCCAGAGAAACGCCCTGGCTCACCACCCCCGCCTTTTGCAGCAGGTCGTAACCCATCAGCAACACCCCTACAGCCCCTGTCAGCAGCACTCCTCGCGTTTGATTGATAAATTTAGGCGCAATATTTTGGAAATCATTGGTAGGGGAAACAATGTTAGCGGCAGTATTCGTGGAGAGTGTCGCGATAATGATCAATACCATCGCCAGCACCACCCAAGCAGGACTGTCAATCATCCCAATCAAATTGACTGGATCAGCAATGGTCTGTCCTACCAGCGACTCAGACGCTGCGGTAAGCACCACACCAAGGGCAGCAAAGAAGAACATGGTCAACGGCAAGCCCAGGATCTGCCCGACGATCTGGTCCTTCTGGCTCTTGGCGAAGCGACTGAAATCAGGAATGTTCAGTGACAGCGTTGCCCAGAAGCCCACCATGGCCGTCAGGCCAGCAAAGAAGTAACCATACACCGAAGCCCCTTCCGGGCGCGACGGCGGCTGGGCCAGCAGCTCGGTCATCGACATGTGCGGCCACGCCCACATCATCAACCCGATCCCTACGGCCAGCAGCAGCGGCGCTGCCAGGGTTTCCAGCCACTTGATCGACTCGGCCCCGCGAATCACCACGTACAGGTTCATGGCGCCAAACACGAAGAAGCCAATCACCTCGCCGACACCTCCCAGCGCCGCCCAGGCGGGAAACAGCGCCGACAGCAGCAGGTGAATGGCCAGCCCGCCAAACATGGTTTGAATGCCAAACCAGCCGCAGCCCACCAGCGCCCTCACCAGGCAGGGCACGTTGGAGCCCAGGATACCAAACGAAGAGCGCAGCACCACCGGAAAGGGAATGCCGAATTTGGTGCCGGGAAAAGCGTTCAGCGTCAGCGGAATCAGCACGATCACGTTGGCCAGCAGAATGGCCAACAGCGCCTCGCCAACGCTCAGCCCAAAGTAGGCCGTGAGCACGCCGCCCAGGGTGTAGGTGGGTACGCAGATCGACATACCGACCCACAGCGCCGCAATGTTCCATTTGCTCCAGGTACGCTCTTTTGCTTCGGTGGGCGCAATATCCTCGTTGAAGCGGGCGCTTTCACGTACATCGTCTTCCACTGCCAGTTCGACCAACCCCTGCTGATCGATCATTCGAGATTTCGCTGCCGTCATCGTTGTCTCCTTAGCCTCGCCATTGCTTTTTTTATCTTCAAAGGTTCAACAGGTTACCCAGCAATAAGCGTGCCCAAAACCACACACTCACCGCTAACTCATTGAACACAAAGCTGACTAAAAAGACATATATAAAAAAGAAACTCTCTACATCATTGTTGTTATAGCAACGGGTATTAAAACTTACTAAACAGGGTAGCGACATATTCATAAAACGCACCATAAGAATGCAAAGAATCAATATGAAAATAAAAAGACAAAACACAAACTATTGATTTAAAATCATAAAAAAGAAACGCCATAATAGTGCAGCATCTCACCAAATTGATAAAAACGGCCAACTTAAAATTTAAAAAACAGAAAAAACAGTCACTTGAAAGACAACCAGGCTTTTTATAAAAACTTCTTGCAAAACGTCTTCAATCAGCGCTATGTTCAAAAAACTGTCTATCATGACAGCTTTGCTAACAATTATAAGTGTCGACCATGAGTCGATGTCATGACACGCCTAGCGATCTTTTCCGCCACTCATCGATACCGGCAGAAAAGCCACCCATAGCTGACCTCCCATCCATTCGGATGGTCGGCGCGTTATGACAAAAGAGGGGTAGTCCATGCAGAAAATGAAGATTGGCCTGATTCAGATGGCCCTGAATACCAGCACTGATCAAGAACCCGGCGCCATTCGTGACGCGATGAACGAAGCGCACCTGCCCATGATTCAGCAAGCCGCCGAGCAAGGCGTGCAGGTGCTGTGCTTCCAGGAAGTGTTCAATCAGCCCTATTTTTGCCCCAGCCAGGACAGCAAGTGGTACGCCGCCGCCGAGCGGGTGCCGGAAGGCCCCACCTGCCAGATGATGCAGAAGCTCGCGGCCGAGCACCGCATGGTAATCATCGTCCCTATCTATGAAGAGACCGAGACCGGCGTTTACTACAACACGGCGGCGGTATTCGACGCTGACGGTAGCTACCTGGGCAAATACCACAAGACACACATTCCCCAGGTGGCTGGCTTTTGGGAGAAGTTTTTCTTCAAGCCGGGGCAATCCAACTGGCCGGTTTTCGATACTGCCTACGGCAAGATCGGCGTGTACATCTGCTACGACCGCCACTTCCCGGAAGGCTGGCGGGCACTGGCGCTCAACGGCGCCGAAGTGATTTTCAACCCTTCTGCCACGGTGGCCGGTCTTTCCCAATACCTATGGGAGCTGGAGCAACCCGCCTCTGCCGCTGCCAACGGCTGCTTCATCGCCGCGATCAACCGGGTTGGCACCGAGGCGCCCTGGAATATCGGCGACTTCTACGGCTCCAGCTACATCGTCAACCCACGCGGCAAGATCGAGGCCCAGGCCAGCGCCACAGAAGACGAGCTGCTGGTGCATGAGATCGACCTGGATATGGTGCGCGAGGTGCGCAACAACTGGCAGTTCTTCCGCGACCGCCGCCCCGAGACCTACACCCGCCTCACCGACGGTGAATGATTCTGCTGGCTAAACACAACGACAGGAGCGAACCATGAGCTTATTGATCAAGGGCGGCACGGTGGTCACCCACGCTGACACTTACCGCGCCGATGTGCTGTGTGTCGACGGCAAAATCCACGCCGTTGGCACCGACCTGGAGGTGCCGGAAGGCTGCGAGATCGTCGATGCCAGCCACCAATTGGTGATGCCTGGCGGCATCGACCCCCATACCCACATGCAGATGCCCTTCATGGGCGCGGTGGCCAGCGAAGACTTCTACACCGGCACCGCCGCCGCCATGGCGGGCGGCACCACCACGATCATCGACTTCGTGATTCCCAGCCCCGGCCAGTCGCTGCTGGAAGCCTTCGAAACCTGGCAGGGCTGGGCGGAGAAAGCCGCCACTGACTTCGCCTTTCACGTGGCGATCACCTGGTGGGATGAGAGCGTCAAAGAGGAGATGGGCACCCTGGTACGCGAGCACGGGGTCAACAGCTTCAAGCACTTCATGGCCTACAAGGGCGCGATCATGGCCACCGATGACATTCTGGTGGAGAGCTTTTCCTGCTGCCTGGAGCTGGGAGCGGTGCCCACCGTACATGCTGAAAACGGCGAGCTGGTCTACCACATGCAGCAGAAACTGCTGGCCCAAGGCATCACCGGCCCGGAAGCCCACCCGCTTTCTCGCCCACCGCAGGTGGAAGGCGAAGCCGCCAGCCGTGCCATTCGTATTGCCTCCACCCTGGGCGCACCGGTCTACCTGGTGCATGTCTCCACCAAAGACGCGGTGGATGAAATCGCCTACGCCCGCCAGCAGGGCCACCCGGTGTTTGGCGAGTGCCTGGCGGGCCATCTGGTGATCGATGACAGCGTTTACCAGCACCCGGACTGGGCCACTGCCGCCGCCCATGTGATGAGCCCGCCATTCCGGCCCAAGGGCCACCAAGAAGCGCTCTGGCACGGCCTGCAATCTGGCAACCTGCAAACCACCGCCACCGACCACTGCTGTTTCTGCGAAGAGCAGAAGGCCGCTGGTAAAGATGACTTCACCAAGATCCCCAACGGCACCGCGGGTGTGGAAGACCGCCTAGCGGTTATCTGGGACGAAGGGGTGAATAGCGGCAAGCTTTCGCCCCAGGAGTTCGTAGCGGTCACCTCCACCAACACCGCCAAGATCTTCAACCTCTACCCGCGCAAAGGGGCGATCCAGGTGGGTGCCGATGCCGACCTCGTGGTCTGGGACCCCAACGGCACCCGCACGATTTCAGCCAAGACCCATCATCAGAACGTCGATTTCAATATCTTCGAGGGCAAGACGGTACGCGGCATTGCCCGCCATACCATCAGCCAGGGCAAGTGGACATGGCGCGACGGGGAGCTGTACGCCGAGCGCGGTGCGGGGCGCTATTTAGAACGTCCCGCCTACCCCGGTGTGTTTGAACTACTCGCCAAACGTGCCGAGCTAAACGCACCCATGGCGGTAACGCGCTAACCCGCCCTTTCTCAGAACAGAGCCATGGAGAAACGACCGTGACCCATTCACTTGATCATCTGCCCAACGCAAAAGAGGTCGGCACCTACGACCCAGCAACGCTGGCAAGCAACTTCAGCGATCTTCATCCGCCGCTGACGCCGCGCCAGGCCATCATCGAAAGCCAGCGCTGTCTCTACTGCTACGACGCCCCCTGCGTCGAGGCCTGCCCGTCGGACATCGACATTCCCAGCTTCATCCGTCAGATCAGTGACAACAACATCAATGGCGCAGCAGAAACCATTCTGGAAGCCAATATCCTCGGTGGCAGCTGCGCCCGGGTGTGCCCTACGGAAATCCTCTGCGAGCGCAGCTGCGTGCGTAACCACGACGCCGAGTGCCAGCCGGTGCTGATCGGTTTGCTCCAGCGCCACGCCACCGACCATATGCAGTTCGATAGCCACCCCTTCAAGCGGGCCGCCAGCACTGGCCGCCATGTTGCCGTGGTGGGCGCGGGGCCAGCGGGGCTCTCCTGCGCCCATCGCTTGGCCATGCTGGGCCATCAGGTAACGATCTTCGAGGCCGAGCAAAAGCCTGGCGGGCTCAACGAGTACGGCATTGCCCGCTACAAGATGACCGACGATTTTGCCCGCAAGGAAGTCGAGTTTCTGCTGGGGATTGGCGGCATTGACCTCCAGTACGGCCAACGCCTGGGCGACAACCTCACTCTCGACACCCTGCGCCAACAGTACGACAGCGTATTCCTGGGATTAGGGCTGGGCGCCAGCCGTACGCTAGGGCTGACCGGCGAAGATGCACCGGGCCTGATGCCCGCCGTGGACTACATCAAACCCCTGCGCCAAACCGATGACCTGGGCAGCCTGGCCGTAGCCAAGCGCTGTATCGTGATTGGCGCAGGCAATACCGCCATCGATATGGCCACGCAAATGGCGCGTTTGGGGGCTAAAGAGGTCACCCTAGTGTATCGCCGTGGCACTGAGGCGATGTCTGCCACCGACCACGAACAGGAGATCGCCAAGGCCAACGGCGTGCGCATGGTGACCTGGGCCCAGCCGGACGAAATTCTGCTGGACGCCCAAGGGCGCGTGGCAGGCATGCGTTTTGCCAACACCACCGAGCAGCAGGGCCGCCTCTCCACCACGGGTGAGACCTTCGAGATCGCGGCGGATGCCATTTTCACCGCCATCGGCCAGGGCTTTGCGGGCGACAGCCTACGCGATGCCACCGCCGCCGAACTGGCCCGGGATGGCGAGCGCATCCACGTGGATGAAATGTTCCAAACCTCACTGCCCAACGTGTATGCCGGTGGCGACTGCGTAAAACCCGGCCAGGACCTCACCGTACAAGCCGTGCAGCACGGCAAGCTGGCCGCCCACGCCATTCATCAAGCGCTCGCCGCCCAGCAGGAGGCCGCATGAATACCACACCTTTCAACACCCTCTCTTTTCCAGGCAAGAAAAACAGCGGCGACAGCGTGGTGAACGGCGTCGACCTATCGGTGAACTTTGCTGGCATCAAAGCTCCCAATCCCTTCTGGCTGGCATCGGCCCCGCCCACCGACAAAGCCTACAACGTGGTGCGCGCCTATGAGGCGGGCTGGGGCGGCGTGGTATGGAAAACCCTCGGTGAAGAGCCGCCTGCCGTGAATGTCTCCTCCCGCTACTCGGCCCATTACGGCAAAAACCGCGAGGTGATCGGCTTCAACAATATCGAACTGATTACCGACCGTTCGCTGGAGATCAACCTTCAAGAGATCACCCAGGTGAAGAAGGATTGGCCGGACCGTGCGCTGATCGTCTCCATCATGGTGCCCTGCAACGAGGAAGCCTGGGCGTATATCCTGCCACGGGTGGAAGCGACCGGCGCGGACGGCATCGAGCTCAACCTGGGCTGCCCCCATGGCATGCCGGAACGCGGCATGGGCGCGGCGGTGGGCCAAAACCCGGATTTGATCGAAAAAGTCACCTACTGGTGTAAAAAGCACTACTCCAAGCCGGTCATCGTCAAGCTCACCCCCAACATCACTGATATTCGCGTGGGCGCCCAGGCGGCGCTGCGGGGCGGGGCCGATGCGGTCTCGTTGATCAACACCATCAACTCCATTACCAGCATCGACCTGGACAACATGGTCGCCAAACCCACCGTGGGCCTCCAGAGCACCCACGGCGGCTACTGCGGCAGCGCGGTGAAACCCATCGCCCTGAACATGGTGGCGGAAATTGCCCGTGACCCGGTCACGCCCACGCTGCCCATTTCCGGTATTGGCGGGATTTCCACCTGGCGGGATGCCGCGGAATTCATCGCACTCGGCGCGGGCAGCGTGCAGGTATGTACCGCGGCAATGCTCAACGGTTTTAGAATCGTGGAGGAAATGAAAGACGGCCTCTCCCGCTGGATGGCGGAAAAAGGCTACGACTCCACCGAGGCGTTTTCCCGCAAGGCGGTGCCGCAAACCACCGACTGGAAGCACCTGGACATCAACTTCAAGACCATCGCCCATATCGACCAGGACCTGTGCATCGAGTGTGGCCGCTGCTATATCGCCTGCGAGGACACCTCCCACCAGTCGATTGCCAAGCTCACCGAGCAGGACGGCGCGCGCCGCTACGAGGTCATCGAAGACGAGTGCGTGGGCTGCAACCTGTGCCAAATCACCTGCCCGGTGGAGAGCTGCATCACCATGGTGCCTCAGGAAACCGGCAAACCCTTCCTCGCCTGGGACGACGACCCGCGCAACCCCTTCCGCGTCGCCTCTTAGGCGCTACTCAGCCACACCTACGCCGACTCAGGTCGACACGGCCGCCTCTTGATAAAGAGGCGGTCGCATTTTCTGCAACCTACCGTTCCCCCAGTGGCACACGACAACGCCTCGACTTACTGCGATGATGAGAAAATATTGCATATAGCTATATTTCTCAAAGAAAAGGATGCCACATGACAGTAAAAGCCATCGCTGCCACATTGCTGCTGGCCAGCGTCAGCGCCGCCGCGAGCGCGGACCAGCGCATTGCCACGTTTGATCTAGGCAGCTTGGATACGCTGGACGCCCTAGGGGTGAGTGAGCAGGTCGTCGGCGTGCCGAAAGCGAGTTTGCACAGCTATCTCGACCAGTACGCTGCCGACGCTTATAGCGACATTGGCGGCCTGCGCTCGCCGGAGATGGAGGCACTGCAACACGCCGATCCAACCCTGATTCTTTACACCGGCCGTCAAGCCGAGTGGGAAGCGGAATTGGGCGAGATTGCTCCGCTGCTCAATACCAGCCTGACGGGCGATGATTACCTGACCGCCTTCGATGCCAACGTGCGCGAACTCGCCGGACAGGTAGGCGAAGAAAATAACGCGGAAGAGGCACTCGCCACGCTGCATACCGAGATCGAGCAGCAAAGAGAAGCGTTGAGCGACGCGCCGACAACGCTGGTCGTCACCCATAATGGCGGCAACCTGATGCTCAATCAGCACCCGGTGGTCCACGACGTCTTGGGCATTGCAACACTGGAGATGCCCGAGAGTGTCACCCCCGAAGTACGTGGCGAACGCACTTTTACACCGCTTTCCGCTGAAGCGATTGCCGAGATCGCTCCTGAGGTAGTGCTCGTGATCGACCGCAGCGCAGCCATTGGCAATGAACCTGCTGACGCCGACGCGCTGCGCGCCACCCTGGCGGAGGCTGGCGCCAAGCCTAGACTCGTGATGCTCACACCGGCCCTTTGGTACCTATCAGGCGGTGGCTTACAAAGCCTGGCGCTGCAAATTGACGAAGTCACCAGTGCGCTAGCAACACAGCTTTAAATCATCATCTTTACGAGCCGGTTCCCGTTGCGCTGGTCAATGTACTGCGTCGGATAGTCAGCCATCTGAAGGGCTCGCTTGCTAAGACGGATCACGGTCGCCTTCGGGCGGCCGTGGTGGCACATAAGCGGCGGTGCCGCCTAGCTGCCCTGCATGAGCTCTTATGCTTTCCAGCATGGCGGTTGCTGCGGCAGACGGGGAGCCTCTGACCGGTGTAATGATCCCCAAAGAGCGGGGTACGTACGGTTCGATCAAAGGACGCCAGCCAATGCCCTCTGCAGATATCTGTCGGAAGCTGAATGAAGGAAGCGCTGCCACTCCTAATCCCGCCGCCACCATCCGTCCAGCGGTGCCAATCTGACTGACTTCACACATCAAGTCCATCTCAAGGCGTGTCTGTTCTAATACGCTCTCAATGGCAGCACGCGTGCTCGATAGGCGGCTCACGCCGATAATGGGATAACGCAGCAGCGCCTCCCAAGGCACGGTGTCCATCGCTAACAAGGGATGCCCCACGGGGCAAACCGCGACGAAATAGTCTTCAACGAGCGGCTCGAAATGCGTTGCCTCTACACGAAGCGGCTGTACCGACAATCCAATGTCTGCCCGGTGGTCACTTACCAGGTCATCTACCTGGGAGGCCAGCACATCGTGAACACTGATCGCGATATTGGGAAATCGATGCCGATAATCGGCTAGCACGGTCGGTAAGAATCCTGCCGCTAGCGTTGGCAGCGCAGCCAGCGTTACTTTGCCTCGCTGTTTATTGAATAGCTCTCCAAGATCACCCAGCGCGTCATCCCAATCGCTAATCAATCGCCTAGCCGTTGGCAAAAAGAACTTGCCTTCTGGGGTGAGCTGCACGCCGCGAGGGGAACGGTTGAACAGCACGCCTCCCACACACTCTTCTAGTTTGCGAATGGCAATACTCAAGGCTGGCTGCGACATGTGCAGCCGCTCCGATGCTTCGACGAAGCTGCCGAACTCGGCAATCGCCACGAAGGCTTTTAGCTGACGAATGGAAGGCTGCATAAATAAAGTAAAAGTCTCATTCATATAATTATATTAGACAAATACTAGCAGGCTCTCTCATTCTTAATAAGTCAAATGACACGCATCTTCTGGAACCAACAACCCACAATACCCAGAGAGAGCAACTGCTATGTACTCACTCAAAACGCCACTCTTAACCGCCATTCTCAGTGCTGGCTTGATCGCAGGCACGGCCGTTCACGCCGAAGAGCAGCTCTTGATTGGCTCGACCTCCACATCGTCTAGCCAATACGGCTATTTCGTCGCCGTTGGACAAATTATCAATCAGCATGTCGATGGTGTGCGCACCTCTGTCGTAGAAACCGGTGCCACCGTTGACAATTTGCGGCGCATTTTAAGAAACCAAATCGATATGGGGCTCGTTACCACCAACGTGGGCTATCACGCCTATGCAGGCGAGGGTGAGTTTGAAGATCGCCCCGTGGATAACCGTCTTCTTTGGGTTTACTCCCAAGCACCACAAAATGTCGTGATGCGCGAAGATTCCGGCGTGACCAGCATGGCAGAACTAGACGGCGTGCGCCTGAATCCGGGGATTACCGGCTCTGCCACCGAGGCCACGACCATTGCCGTGATGGAGACGCTGGGGCTTACCCCAGAGTATGTGCGCGGTTCTACGACGGATGTGGTCGCCGGTGTCAAAGACAACCGTATGGCGGGATACGTCAAATCTGGCGTGGGCGAAAAGCTGGACGGGTCCTCCATGGACATTGCGACGTTCACGCCGATCCAAGTGCTGTCCCTCAGCGATGAACAGGCTGAAACGCTGAATGCACAGATGCCTGATATTTCCGTGATCAATATTCCTGAGGGAGCGGCCGAGGGCATGCCCGCTTACACGACGTGGAGCTTTGGCTTAGCGATGCATGCAAGTCCCGAGCTTGACGAAGAAACGGCCTACCAAATCGTTAAAGCCGTGATGGAAAATCCCGACCCGCAAGTCAGTGCACTCGCTAATCTCGCCGAGGTCGACATCGCCGAACTCACTCTCAGTAGCGGAACGGTGCCCTTTCACCCGGGTGCCGCGCGCTATTTCGAAGAGCAGGGATACGACATTCCTGACCGTCTGATGCCGTCAGAATAAGGAAAGGAGCTCGGTTCCATGCGCAATAAGCTGCTCATGCTGGTCGCCCTGTTGTTGGGCGGCTTCATCTTCTATACCTCAGCAACCGGGCCTTTTGAAAGCTTGGTTCATCGCAGTCTCTTTCTTGCGCTGGTCACCGGGCTGGGGCTACTCACCTATCCACTGGGCGCTGGAAAATCCTGGCGCCCCTTAGGGATAGTTATCGATGGGTTATTAGCCCTGGGCGCCATCACCGCCTGCCTGTTCATTACCTTCAACGCTAACCGCATTTTGACCACGCTTCCCTGGGCAACCCCCCAAGATATGGCACTCACGGCCATTCTGGTGGTGTCCATTTTGGAAGTTGCTCGACGGGCTATTGGGTGGGTCTTTCCGCTGTTAGTCACCATCGGCATCGCTTATGCCCTACTGGGTGACCGACTCTCAGGACCGCTTAGCCACCGGGGTTTTGATGCTAGCTTCGTGACGGAAACGCTGTTTCTCGGGGATTTAGGCGTATGGGGGATGTTGCTAGGCGTCGCAGCCACGACCATTGCCGCGTTTGTGCTTTTTGGTAGCCTTTTGCTTCATACGGGGGGAGGCCAAACGTTCATTGACCTTTCAATGCGCATCGGTGGGCGTAGCCAAGGGGGCGCCGCCAAAATTGCGACCGTGGCCTCCAGCCTATTCGCGATGGTCAGCGGCAGTGCAGTAGCGAACGTGGCCACCACCGGCAACTTCACCATTCCGATGATGAAGCGGCTCAAATATCCTCCGGCCTTTGCTGGCGGCGTAGAGGCCGTGGCATCCACAGGGGGTCAAATCGCACCGCCTATTCTCGGGGCAGCGGCATTCATCATGGCAGAGATACTGGGGGTCAGCTACGTCACCATTGCCCTGGCTGCCGTATTACCTGCGCTGCTTTTCTATGTCGCAGTATTCTTTACGCTCCACTTGGTAGCGGTACGCAAAGCCCTCCCCTTGGTACCGGAGAGCGAGCTTCCCGCTTGGCCCGATGTACTTCAATTGAGACGATTAACCCCCATTGTTGCCGCGCTGGGTGGCTTATTTGGGGGTGTTCTCAACGGCTACTCCATCCAATTTGCCGCTTTTTTAGGCATTACACTGCTGCTGGTCAGCTATCTTTTCTTTGCGTTGCTAGACCGAACACCGCCCCGTCAAATAGCCCGTTCGCTTGTGACCGGCTTGGAAGATGCGGGTAAGGGCATGGTGATCATCGGGGTGTTACTCGCTGGCGCACAGATTTTGGTCGCCATGCTCAACCTAACGGGCATTGGTGTCACGCTGTCGACGCTCGTGGTCAGCGTTGCGGGTGAACAGGTTTTCCTAGTGGCCCTGATCGTCGCCGTCATCTGTCTCATTATGGGCATGGGCATTCCGACTACGGCGGCCTACGTGTTGGTGGCTGCCGTGTTGGCGCCAGCGCTAACGCGCATCGGTATCGAACCGTTAGTCGCCCATCTGTTCGTTTTCTATTTCGCGACGATATCGGTCATCACGCCACCGGTCTGTATTGCGGTGTTCGTTGCCGCTGGCATTGCTAAGGCGGGCTGGCTGCAGGTCGCTGGCCAAGCCATCCGCTTGGGGGCGACCACTTACATTATCCCTTTCTTGATTTTGGCGTACCCGGCGCTTATCGGTTTAGGCGATGCCTGGGACATTACCCTAGCCGCTGCGCGTGCCATGGCCTTTGTCTTGGCTTTTGCCGGCATATTAGGGGGCGCTCGTTTCTTCGGTCACCGCTGGCTGGATAGTGCGCTGCTGGCCATCACAGGACTATTAGCGCTGGTACCCAATAGTGCGCTTGGGTTACTCGGCATCGCGGGCCTGACAGGGCTCTATCTATGGGCTTGGCAATCCTCTCGACGTATTGCACTTCAAGGAGCGGAGCTATGAGTCATCGAGAAGTGAACATGACGACGATCGCCGTGATTGGCTGTGGCACGATCGGCGTCAGTTGGGCCGCCTACTTTCTTTCCCGCGGTTTACTCGTCACGGCTTTCGACCCGGATACCAACGCCCGTGCCTACTTTGCTCAGCGCGTCGCTGAGGATATGCGTACGCTTGGCGTCGATCCTATCACGCCAGTGGTATCGCCCACCCTGGAAGAGGCGCTACAGGGGGCAGAACTGGTCGTCGAAAATGCGCCCGAGTCCATCGCGCTCAAGCAGCAGGTATTAGCCGATATTCAACTGATAGCGCCCTCGCAAGCGTTGGTGGTCAGCAGCACCTCCTCTCTAAAGCACTCTGATATCACTGAGGGGACGCCTGCACCTGAGCGCATCATTATCGCGCACCCCTTCAACCCCCCCCACTTAGTGCCACTGGTCGAACTCTACGGGCCAGATAGTGAACGGGTGCAGCGCTTGGCCGATTTTTATCACAGCATCGGCAAGCAGCCGGTGGTGCTGCGTAAAGAGATGGTCGGCCATATTGCGAACCGCCTCTCTTCAGCCTTGTGGCGAGAAGCGCTTTATCTGTTACAGGAGGGCGTGGCCAGCGTCGAAGACATCGATCTAGCGGTGACGGCAGGCCCAGGGTTGCGCTGGGCCATTCAAGGCCCATTCCTGACCTATCACCTAGGCGGTGGCCAAGGGGGCATTCGCCACTATCTGGAACATCTCGGCCCTAGCCAGGAGTATCGCTGGGCAAGCTTAGGGCAACCGACCATGAGCGACGAACTCTACGAGCAAGTCATCCAAGGAGTAGAGTTAGCCACGCATGGTCACTCACTGCCGGACCTCTTCTCTGAACGAGACCGTCAGTTAACGGCCATCCAGCATGCGCTAGCAAACGGCAAACAGGAGAAGTCCCTATGATCGCCTCACCTTGTTTGCTAATGGTTGCCCCCAACGGCGCACGGCGCGTCTATCAAGACCACCCTGCCATTCCATTGACCCCAGAAGAGCTCGCACGCGATGCGAAAGAGTGTCTAGCGGCGGGAGCCTCTGCCATGCATCTGCATGTGCGAGAGGCCGATGGCCGTCATTTACTCGATGCTGCGGCCTACCAAGAGGCGCTTAGCGCCATCCAAGATGCCGTTGGAGATCAATTACTCCTTCAGGTCACCAGCGAAGCCGGTGGACGTTATTCACCTTCAGAACAGCGACGTGTGATTGAGGCGTTACAGCCAGAGTACGTGTCTATCGCGGTGCGTGAATGGTTCGGCGATGCGTATGAAGTTCACGCCAGTGGCGAGCTGTGCCGTCACTTGGCAAGTCGTGGCACCCATATTCAATACATCGTTTACTCACCTGAAGATATTTATCATTTCAATAACTTAAGAGATAAAGGTGTAGTTCCCCACGGCTCGGCGTTTTTGCTCTGCGTGCTTGGACGCTATGCAGACCCGCCCATTGCCGACCCTGGCCGTTTACCAGGTTTTTTACAAGCATTGGCGGCTGGCGACCATTGGGCGGTGTGTGCCTTTGGCCCCACCGAAGGTGATTGCTTAGCACTAGCAGCCCAGCAAGGCGGCCATGCTCGAGTCGGCTTTGAAAACAATCTATGGCGGGCGGATGGCCAACTCGCCACCCACAATGCCGAGCTGGTCGCTGACACCAAGGCGCGTATCGAAGCAACGGGGCGCCGAGTGATGACGGCAACCGAAGCACGCCACTTCCTTGCCTTGACTACCAATGCACGCACGGGGGTCACCTTATGACGGTCGTAGTCGGTTGTGGTGCGGGCTTTTCCGGTGATCGTACCGATGCGGCCAGGCCGCTCGTCGATGCACTCATGTCGTACGATGCGCCTCGTGCGCTTATGTTCGAAACATTGGGTGAGCGAACGCTGGCGGCGGCCCAATTACGCCGCATTAAAGATCCTGACAGCGGTGATGAGCCGTTGCTGGAAGAGTTTTTATCGCCCGTATTGAGCGATTGCCTCACCCATCACATTACGGTGTTGGGCAACTTTGGGGCGGCCAACCCTGGGGCCGCCTGCCGTCGTATTCAGCAGCTAGCCAAGCGCTTGGGTCACACTGAAGCGTGCTTGGCCACGATTCACGGCGATGACGTGAGAGACCAGTTGCATGCCCTCGACTGGCAGGCCTGGGAGGGCGAAAAACGGTCTCTGTCAGCACTCGAGCACGTGGTCGCCGCCAATGTCTATCTCGGCGCAGATGGGCTGATAGAGGCGATGGCACGAGGGGCACACGTCGTGATTACCGGGCGTGTGGCCGACCCCTCGCTGGCACTCGCCCCACTGTGCTACTACCACGACTGGGCAAGCGATGACTGGCACAGGCTTGCCGCTGGGGCATTGGCAGGTCACTTGATTGAGTGTGGCACGCAAGTCACCGGGGGCTACTTTGCTGACCCTGGTTTCAAAGACGTCCCTGGTATGGCCTCGCTGGGTTACCCCCTGGTGGAAGTAGAGCGAAACGGGCGACTGATAGTAACCAAACCACCCGGTACGGGTGGCTTGGTCACCGAACAAACGGTGAAAGAACAGCTGTTGTATGAAATACATGATCCCAGTGCTTACATCACTCCTGATGTCGTCATCGATCTGGCGCATGTCAGCGTCAGACAACTGGCCAAAGACCGTGTCGAAATCACGGGTATCCGCGGCAAACCAGCACCTGCTCGTTTAAAAACCACCGTTAGTTTTCTGGGTGGCTACCAAGGTGAAGCCGAAATCTCGTATGCAGGCCCTAATGCGTTTGCCAGAGCCCGTCTCGCCAGAGACACGCTTCGACAACGGCTGGCATTACGCTGCCCCGCCAATTTGCGAGCGCGCTTCGACTTGATTGGTGTCTCCAGCGTTTTCGATGGTGACTCGCAATACAATCCCCATCACATCGGCCAAGCCGCTAGCGATATTCGCCTCCGTCTCGCCGTCGAGCATGCCGACCAACGCGTGGTGGAGCTGGCGACACAGGAGTTATTAGCCCTTTATTGCTGCGGACCTGCTGGCGGTGGCGGCGTCAGGAGACACCATACTCAACGCCTAAAAACCGCTTCGTATTTGGTACCCAGACAACAAGTTACCCCCATCGTGACACTGCATAGAGGAGAGGGTAATGCGTGAGTTATTGCATCGCTACGCCCATGCCCGGGCAGGCGACAAAGGCGATCGGCTCAGCTTAGGCGTGTTTGTATACGAGGAAGCGCACTATTCCTGGCTGGTCGAACAGCTCTCGGAAGCGAACGTTGCAGCGCTATTTGCGCATCGAGATGTGCATCACGTCACTCGGTATTTATTACCTCATCTCAAAGGTATCAACTTAGTGTTGGACGATGCGCTGCAAGGGGGCGTCAATGGCGCGTTGAACCTGGATGGACATGGAAAAACGTTGTCCGCCCTACTTTTATCCATGGAGGTCACTCCTCCCGAAGCGGCTCTCTGACATACCGCGCTAGCGTATCGCTCATCGGCACGTTGAGGGTAATGCCTTTACCGGGCAAAGGCTGCTGGAACCAGCGTTCGTAGAGTGCCTGCATGTCCCCTTGCTGGTAAATGGTGCGCAGCGCTCGATTGACCTGCGCCACGAACGCCTGATCGTCTTTACGCATCAGCAAGCCCAGTGGCTCTTCGGCGGTAATGGCCTCTTCTGAGAGGGCATAAGCCGTTGGATCCTCTGACTCTGCGATCATCGTGCTGAGCAGAATGTCGTCCATGGCAAACGCGGCGACGCGGCCATCGGTGACGAGATCGAAGGCCGCTTGCAGCGTCTCGACCGGTACAACGGAAAGATTCAGCCGCCGTTCACGGTTGGCTTGGTTGATTTGCCCGACGTTGACGGTACCCCGGGCCACGCTCACACTGCGTCCGGCCAAATCCTGAAGCGTGTCGTAATGGTTCTCTTTGAGTGAGACGAAGCGCACGGAGACAAAAAAATGACTCAGCGAAAAATCAGCGCTGCGTCGGCGCTCTTCATTATTGGTGCTGGCGTTGCATTCGATATCGATCTCGCCGCTATTGAGCATCTGCACACGATTACCGGGCGTTCTAAACACGTACTCGATGGCGAGGGAGGGCAGGCCGAGCTGCTCTTGGAGTTGCGACGCCACCTGCTGGCATAAGTCGATGGAGTATCCGAGCACGTTGCCGTTGTCATCCGTGTAAGAAAAGGGCGCGGTATCGCCATAGCCCACGCGTAAGGTGCCTGTCTCGCTCAGCCGCTGCAGCGTATCGATATCGGAAGCCGCCGCCGAGGAGACAGCCCACACCGACATGAGAAGTCCTACCCACCACTGCACTAGGATTTTCACGTTTCACCTCCTGGAGGGGTCATGTGCATCGGGCCATTCGAACGTGGCCGCCAGCTCTGCACTCATCGGTAAACCCATCACTTGGTTATCGGGCGGTATGGGCTGCAAAAACCATTGATCGTACAGCGCATGAATGGCCCCGCTTTGGTAGTACTCATGCAGCGCCTGGTTGACCGCCTCCGCAAAGACCGCATCCGCTAGCGGCATCATCAAGCCATAGGGCTGGGGGTCGCTGATCGCTTCGTCAGAAATACGAAAACGCTCGGGGGCATCCGCACGGGCGACGAGACTGGCAAGCAAACTGTCGTCCATCACGAACGCGGCGGCCTGTCCCTTATCGACCATGGCGAACGCCTCTTCATGGCGACGGCTAAGCATCACGGCAATGTTCAGCCCATGACGGCGGTTAAGTGCATTGAGCTGCTCGATATTGATCGTCCCTGTCGTCGATACCACGCTGCGTCCCGCGAGATCTGCTACGGTGCGCATCGCGTTTTCTGCCAAGGCGACATAGCGCGTCGCGGTGTAAAAATGCGGGTATGAGAAAGCCGCCTGTTCGAGCCGCTCCGACGTGCGCGTGGTGACGCCACACTCGAGGTCGATCTCCCCATGGCGCAGTAGAATGAAACGATTGACCGGCGTGACCGGCACGAATCGGACCTCGAGCGGCACGCCGCCCAACCGCTGTTGAAGACCTGCGACCACCGCCCTACAGAGATCGATGGAGTAGCCGACAGGCTGCCCATCGACCACGTAAGAGAAAGGAATTTCCTGAAGGCGGTGACCCAGCGTGATGGCCTGCTGCTGCGCGATCCGCGTCAAGGTAGGCGAGGTTTCAAGGGCAATAGGTGCCGCGCTTACATGCAGGCTCATCAGTGTCAGAGCCAACACGCCGACACTGTTAGCCCTCATGCGGTGCGCCCCCCATGGTCATGGCAGGGTTGAAGACCGCATAGCGGCCACGCCCCATCGCTTTCGCGGTATAGAGTGCCACGTCTGCGCTGCGTAATAGCGAATGGCTACTGGTTCCGTCTCGGGGCGCCAGCGCAATACCGACGCTTACCCCAATGTGTACCTCGTGACCATCGATGGCAAACGGCTCTTTCAGGACCTCGACCAGTTGATGAGCCAACTGCTGGGCTTTTGCCAATCCGTCATGGCGAGCTTGCTGAATGATCGAAAACTCGTCGCCTCCCAAGCGCGCAACGAGGTCGCTCTCTTCCAGCAGCGCTTGCACGCGTTGGCTCGCCTCTATCAGCAAGGTATCGCCTGCCGCATGGCCAAGCGTATCGTTCACCGCCTTGAAGCGGTCGAGATCAAAAATCATGACATTGAAAGGTGCGCCGTGTGGGGCTTGTGTCACGGCCTCCTGTAGCGCATCGTTGAAGTGTACGCGATTGGGCAGCTTGGTCAGCGCGTCGTGATGTGCTAGGTGCTGGTAACGCAGTGCCTGCTCTTTCACTTCTAATAGGTGCTCTCGCTCTTCCACCTTTTTACGCAACGTCTCGATGGCCTGGGCCATGCAGCCAATTTCATCGCTGCGCCAAGTATAGGGCGTGGCCCGATCCGCTCGATTGTGCGCAATATGCGTCAAGGCCCGGATCAAGCGAGGGACCGGTTTGAACAGTCGATGCATCAACATACTCAGCAGCAGCGCCGTTGCCAGCAGCACCACGCCCAACGACGCCACAATCTTCAAGATCAGTTCACGATGTAAGTGATACAGTTCACTCTTCAAGCCAATGCTCGACACCACGACCCCATGCAGATCGCCCTGAGGGCTGATGATAGGCAGCGAACTCACGAAGTGTGCCTCGCCCCCAATGCGCGCAAACCCCACATAGAAGTCGTTCGCAAATGGAGCATTGCCAAGCTCAGCGGCATTCGGAAACACTAATTCACCGGCAGCATCGCTATACGCATTGGCGACCGGCGTAAAGCGGCGGCTATTCGTCAGTGAAAAGAGCCAAACGTTGTGGCGCGTTTGCGCACTGGCCAGCGCCAAGACATCGATGGGGCTGAAGCCAGTGCTCAACACCGACTCTTCATCGCCAATCGGGCGTGTCGATACCAGCTGCGTCACTTGCCCGCCAGGATCGGTACGCACCGCAACAGAAGTATAAATACGCCGAATAGTGGCACTGACCATCTGTGCATTCATTTGCGCTTCGCGCCCCCACTGATCCCGGGCGCTGCGCTCAACCATGGTGAAGCCCAGCATCGCGCCCATCAGATAGGCAAAGATGACGCCCATCAGCATGAAGATAGCCACTTTCCCCACCACCGTTCGGTGCCAAGGAAGTGAAGCCTTCGAATCAGGGGCGTTATCGGCGCTGGCCTCTTGCATGCAGCAGGTGTCCTTCAATCGGCGTTTTAGCCATCCGTATCGATGCGTTTAGCGACCAACATCTTGAAATGACATGTCTCACCTTTCAGCAACAGCTGCAGGCCCATGGTTGTTTGATAAATTATCACCAAATGCCTTCTGAATAAGCACACTATTTAAACGTTTTATCCATGAGTCATGTCGCTTTTCTGGCATGCCCTTTGCGAGCTTCAGCCAATCGCTAGGCGCAGGTATCTCATCCCCGCTTGGCTAGCGAGCGGGAGACACGCTAAGTTAGTGATAAATACTCTCAAGGAGCCCATCATGAGCATCGAAACCGTTCGCCAATTTTTTGCCGAGCACGCGCCCGAGGTGACCATCGAAGAGCTAGACACCAGCACCGCCACCGTACAGCTCGCCGCCGAGGCGCACGGTGTGGTCTCTGGGCAAATTGCCAAAACGTTGGCGTTCAAAGTGGGAGAAAAGCCGCTACTGATCGTCGCCAGTGGCGATGCGCGGATCGATAATCGCAAGATCCGCGATACCTTCGGTGGCAAAGCCAAACTGCTGGATGCCGACACGGTGATGGAACTGACCAGCCACCCGGTAGGGGGTGTATGTCCGTTTGGACTGGCCACCCAACTTCCCGTCTATTGCGACGAATCCCTGCACGCGTTCGATGAAGTGCTACCCGCGGCGGGCTCACCGAACAGTGCCGTGCGCTTGAGCCCACAACGCTTAGCCGACTTAGTCAGCGCTCAATGGGTCGATGTGTGTACGCTACCAGAGAGCATCCGCTAAGTGACGATGAAGCGCGCTTAGGTCACATCGAGCACATAGCCATAAAACGCCGTATTGCGCTGCCAGCCCAGCGACTCGTATAGCCGCTGGGCGCGCTCATTGTCGACCTGCGTCATCAATATCAAACGCGCAACACCCTGTTCACGAGCCAATCGAGTGGCCGCTTCCATCAGCGCTCGCCCCGTGCCGTTCTCTCGGCACGCTGGTCGTACGAAAAGATCGTTCAGCGTCCAGCGCGCATTTAGCCCCACGGTGGACACGCCCGGATAGAGCTGAACGAACCCGGTGAGCGTGCCATCCTCACCTTCGCTCACCATGATGCGCGAATCTGCTTGCCCAAACCGTTGGCGCAAAAAGTCACGCGCGGCTTGCCTATCACTTGGCTGCTGATAAAACTGCCGATAGCCGTCTAGTAGCTCGGTCAAGGCGTCGAGATCATGAATCGTGGCAGAGCGAACGTGAGACATGCGCTATAACTCCTATATAGGTGAGCCACCGAGTGTCTGGCACACCGCCAAACGCTGAGACCAGACGATTTGCCGCGGATTTTCTGACGACGTTCTGATTGTAGTGTATCGTCTTTTCACCGTTTATCGATCCATCTAACAGCAAGGGGACCACGTGTTCCCACTGGGGATACCGTGGTCCAAACACTCTTTACTCAAACCGAATCCCGAGCACCGATTTACAAAGCTTGGAGCGTGCATGTTTTTACCGCCAGCGGCGTACTGCTAGGCACGATGGCGCTGCTAGCGCTAATCGACAATAACTCGGTGGCCTGCCTGCTCTGGCTGGGGGCGGCGATGATGATCGATGGGGTGGATGGCACGCTGGCACGCAAATATGAAGTAAAATCCGTGCTGCCGCATTTCGATGGATCAACGCTGGATATGGTGATCGATTACCTCACCTGGGCCTTCATTCCCGCGCTCTTCATTTATTACTTCATCGAACTACCGCCCTATTTAGGGCTGACCTCCGTCTTCATCATACTGCTGTCGTCGATGTTCTGTTTTTGTAACGTCGATATGAAAAGCCAGGATAACTATTTCGTTGGCTTCCCCGCCGCTTGGAACATTGCCGCGGCCTATTTTTACATTCTCGATTTACCGCCGTTCATCACGTTTACCGCCATCCTGGTCTTAGCGATGCTGACGGTGACCAAAATGAAGTTTCTGCACCCCTTTCGTGTGCGTTTGTTCATGCCGCTCAATATCGCCGTCACGCTGCTGTGGTGCGTGTGTGCCACCTCGTTAATTCTTTCACACCCTGATCACACCGCCTGGGCACGGTGGGGCTTAGGTTTGACTTCTCTGTACTTCGCGGGCATGTGCTTTTGGCGCACGGCTCAAGAGTGGATCGGCGGTCAGGTACCGCGCTAATGGCTCATGACTTCATCGCCCCCGACGGTCACCCCCGCTGCCAGTGGTGTGGCGGAGCGGCTGAGTTCCTGCCCTACCATGATCAGGAGTGGGGCTTTCCCGTGAGTGATGACCAGCGGCTATTTGAAAAGCTCTGCCTGGAGAGCTTTCAATCGGGCTTGAGCTGGCGCACGATTTTGAATAAACGTGAGAACTTCCGCGCCGCCTTTCACCACTTCGACTTTCACCACGTCGCCCGCTTTACGGAAGTTGACGTGGAGCGCTTACTGCAGGATGCAGGCATCATTCGTCATCGCGGTAAAATCGAAGCCACCCTCAATAACGCACGTCGGGCCCAGGAGATGGTGGTTCAGGAAGGCTCGCTAGCGGCGTTTTTCTGGCGCTATGAACCGGACAGCGCATCCCGTCCAGACCCACAAACGCAAACCACATCGCCAGAATCGATTGCGCTAGCAAAAGAGCTTAAAAAGCGCGGCTGGACATTTTTCGGCCCCACCACCGCGTTTGCATTCATGCAGGCCATGGGACTGATCAATGATCACTCGTTGAACTGCGTCACTCGGGAACGGGTTGAGCAGGCGCGGCAACAGTTCCATCGTCCCACCTAGCGTTATCGATAGGCGCCTTCCTATGCAGCCCAAAATTAGCTTAATCACGCTTGGGGTCTACGACCTGCCTCGTGCAACTCGTTTCTACCGTGACGGTTTGGGCTTACCAGAGCACGAAACAGACAGCGATGAAGTCGCCTTTTTCAAGCTCGAAGGCGCTTGGTTATCACTTTTCCTGCGTGAAGCGTTAGCAAAAGATATCGGCATTGAAGATAACGCCCCCAATAGCTTTAGCGGTATTACCCTTGCACACAATGTTGGTAGCCAAGATGCCGTTGATCAGGTGCTTAAACAAGCGGTTGCCGCCGGTGCCGAGCTCATCAAACCTGGGCAAGAAGTGTTCTGGGGTGGTTATTCCGGTTACTTTCGCGATCCAGACGGTCACTATTGGGAAGTCGCCTACAATCCGTTTATGGATTTGACGTGATGGCTCATGATCAAGCCACACTGCCAGCGTATTGCTGCGCACCCTTTACCATCTCAGTGAAAAGTTCACCTACCGTTCGCACCGCTTCTTCGATGACGGGCGTGAGCATAAAAGCATAGTTCAACCACAAACACTGGCGGAACTTGCCGGAGGCTGACAACAGCAAGCCCGGAGCCACATGGATGGCGTGTTAGGTTTTGCCAAGAATAATTGCGCTCAACCAAGTACAAGAAGTCTCACCACGCCCGTGGGGAACGGGCAACGCACACTTGATGTGTGATATGGGCAGCGGCTCATCCCCGCGCCTGCGGAGAACGGGTGCCGCTGGATTATGTCGGCAAGTGCTTAGGCGGTTCATCCCCGCGCCTGCGGGGAACGGGCGACTGGCTTAATGATGAGATAGACGGCCGCCGGTTCATCCCCGCGCCTGCGGGGAACGGACCTTGATCTCGTAGGCGTGGCCTAGCCGTGACGGTTCATCCCCGCGCCTGCGGGGAACGGAGGTAACGGCCATCGAGCGCGGCCCAGCAGACCGGTTCATCCCCGCGCCTGCGGGGAACGGACGAGAAGCAACAGGTTCAGAAGGGACATCAACGGTTCATCCCCGCGCCTGCGGGGAACGGTAAAACCCCTTAAAAAGAAAAAGATTTAGGAACGGTTCATCCCCGCGCCTGCGGGGAACGGTTGCTTATAAACCTGACTCCGGTTTTGCAATTCGGTTCATCCCCGCGCCTGCGGGGAACGGTGATGCTGAGGGTCAAACACGTCTGGTTAGTCCGGTTCATCCCCGCGCCTGCGGGGAACGGTTCTTGGATTCGTAAATAGTTCAAGTGGCTACCGGTTCATCCCCGCGCCTGCGGGGAACGGTGCTTATTGTGAAAAAATTGACCAATGGAGTCCGGTTCATCCCCGCGCCTGCGGGGAACGGCTGCACGTGGAGGATGTGCCGCCGCCGGATTACGGTTCATCCCCGCGCCTGCGGGGAACGGTGCGTACGCCGTTGTAAAACCAGCCGGTGGCGCGGTTCATCCCCGCGCCTGCGGGGAACGGGGTGGGGATGGTGGCTCTGATTCTGATAGTGGCGGTTCATCCCCGCGCCTGCGGGGAACGGAACCGGTTTTCGGGTTTTCCTGAAAAAGGGAGCGGTTCATCCCCGCGCCTGCGGGGAACGGGATCATTATTTCGACCATTTTTTTTAAGCTCCCGGTTCATCCCCGCGCCTGCGGGGAACGGATGTCGTAGTTGCTGGTTTTAAATCCGGCGTACGGTTCATCCCCGCGCCTGCGGGGAACGGAGGCACTGTCACCGTGCTGGAGCTGGAAGCCACGGTTCATCCCCGCGCCTGCGGGGAACGGGTACGGGTCTTTACCCGTCACCGTTAGATAGTCGGTTCATCCCCGCGCCTGCGGGGAACGGCGCCGCCGGGTTCTGGCTGTGCTGGATGGCCTCGGTTCATCCCCGCGCCTGCGGGGAACGGATTTGCTCCATTGAATCAGCAAGCTCTTGTAGCGGTTCATCCCCGCGCCTGCGGGGAACGGAGCGGCGGCGGGCTTGATCTCGCTGCCCAACACGGTTCATCCCCGCGCCTGCGGGGAACGGAACAGCCACCAGGAACATCACCACCGCCATTACGGTTCATCCCCGCGCCTGCGGGGAACGGCTGCTCACCCAGCAGCCAACGGATAAGCACGGCGGTTCATCCCCGCGCCTGCGGGGAACGGCTATAAAGGTTATATTGATAATCATCCTGGCTCGGTTCATCCCCGCGCCTGCGGGGAACGGTAAGCGGCTCAACATCCGTTGATACTATCAATCGGTTCATCCCCGCGCCTGCGGGGAACGGAGGGGCAACCGTCCCGGCGCTGGGGTAGCTCCCGGTTCATCCCCGCGCCTGCGGGGAACGGCCGGATCCGGTTGAGCACAACCACTTTTTCGACGGTTCATCCCCGCGCCTGCGGGGAACGGTATAAGCAGGTGTTGCCCTTCTTCAATCCGGGCGGTTCATCCCCGCGCCTGCGGGGAACGGCCATTCCACTGGCCTTGCGGCAGGCTAGAAGGCGGTTCATCCCCGCGCCTGCGGGGAACGGCTGCATACGGTCGTGACCCGCGAAAATCCCATCGGTTCATCCCCGCGCCTGCGGGGAACGGAAGCCGCGCAACCCGAAATCAGCACCGGGGAGCGGTTCATCCCCGCGCCTGCGGGGAACGGGTAGACGACAACCGATTGGTAGGCAATATCGACCGGTTCATCCCCGCGCCTGCGGGGAACGGGGCAGCAGACTCCAACAACAGACCGTGAGTCGCGGTTCATCCCCGCGCCTGCGGGGAACGGGTTATGCGCTCGCCAGTGGGGTCAAAACCTAGCGGTTCATCCCCGCGCCTGCGGGGAACGGGATCCCTGGCATACCGTTTGCGTTATCCCAGGCGGTTCATCCCCGCGCCTGCGGGGAACGGGCTACCGTTACTGGGTCAAGTATCTCGCATTGCGGTTCATCCCCGCGCCTGCGGGGAACGGCACATACCCTCGTCGGAAACCTCCTCGGACTCCGGTTCATCCCCGCGCCTGCGGGGAACGGTCACCGCAGGATGCCGCGCGCGCCTACCAAGACGGTTCATCCCCGCGCCTGCGGGGAACGGCCCCAATCCGTGATCATGTCCGCCGGGTTGTGCGGTTCATCCCCGCGCCTGCGGGGAACGGGGAACCATATTCCAGGGCAGATGGGAGCAACTCGGTTCATCCCCGCGCCTGCGGGGAACGGCCAGGGTAGTCAGGGTTGCGAAAGTCGAACGGCGGTTCATCCCCGCGCCTGCGGGGAACGGGGAGTAGTGGGCGATAGTTTGAGTCTATAGAAACGGTTCATCCCCGCGCCTGCGGGGAACGGGCGGCCGAAAGCCAGCGGCGCAGGGCGCAAGCCGGTTCATCCCCGCGCCTGCGGGGAACGGACCAGGCCAATAGCCGCACGAAACGCTGTTACCGGTTCATCCCCGCGCCTGCGGGGAACGGATCAACCAAGTATCCGGTACCACTGTTTGCAACGGTTCATCCCCGCGCCTGCGGGGAACGGTGAAAGATTCGCACGAAGTTATGCCCTATGAGCGGTTCATCCCCGCGCCTGCGGGGAACGGTCTAGCGTTTCTCTCCCCGTTCGGCATGATTACGGTTCATCCCCGCGCCTGCGGGGAACGGTAGATGCGGCTCAACAACGTTTAGATGATCTGCGGTTCATCCCCGCGCCTGCGGGGAACGGACTAATTGTAGCCACTTGTTTTCAAAAAGAAAAATCGCCAGCAGACAAACCACCGGCGATTTTGATCATTTTTTGAACAGCTCTGTATTATTAAAGAGCATCAAAAACAGTTACTTATACATAGGCGGCAAAAAGCGCACCAAGCGTAGTCCGTCATGGTCGATGGGGACGCGGCGGTTGTCGCCGAAGGTCTGGAACTCGAAGCCGGATTCGTGGTTACTGGCCCAGGCCATGGCGACGTTGCCACCCTCCTCGGCCAGCGCTTCGATCTGTTCCCAGATCATTTCACGGATGCGCTTGCTGACATCGCCCACGTAGACACCGGCACGTATCTCCAGCAACCAGACAGCAAGCCGCCCGCGCAGGCGTGGCGGTACGGCTTCGGTAACGACAACGAGCATGGCCATGTCATTGGCTCCTGTGGCCGCTGTCGCCGATTGATGTCGGCTCAGGAATGGCGGGCGGCACAGCGTCGGCTGGCGGTGGTGGCGGTTCGATCTCGCCCGCCGCCAGCACTTCTTCGATCATGGGGATGATGCGTTGCAGGAGGCGGGTCTGCTTGAAGGCGTCACGGCAGGCAATACGCACCTCGCGCTCCGGCATTGGCGGGTTCTTCGCAGCGATGCGAAACGCTGCCGGAACGACGGTCTCGAATTTGACGATATCGGCAATGTCGTAGACGAAGCTTAATGGTTTGCCGGTATGCAAAAAGCCGATGGCTGGGGCATAGCCAGCTGCCAGAATGGCCGCTTCGGTAATGCCGTAAAGACAGGCGGTCGCCGCCGAAAGGCATTGATTTGCCACGTCCGAGGCGTCCCACTGCTTTGGATCGTAGCGCCGCCCTTGCCATTTCAGACCATACTGCTTGGCCAGTACCTGGTAGGTCTTGCGCACTCGGGCGCCCTCGATGCCGCGAAGCTGTTCGACGCTGCGCCGTGAGGGCGGCGCTTCACCAAAGCGCAGCTCGAACATCTTGCGCACGACCTTGAGCCGCAGACCTTCGTCCAGCGCCAGCTGGGCTTGGTAGAGCAGTTTGTCGGAGCGCGCGCCACCTGGCTGCCCAGCGCTATAAAGCCTCACGCCCGCATCGCCCACCCAGATCAGCAGCGTACCCACGACCGAAGCCAGCTTGACCGCGGCATGCGAGACCCGAGTGCCAGGTTCGAGCAGCAGACAGGCCACCGACCCCACCGGGATATGCATGCGCTCACCGTTGACCTCGTCGACCACGACGAACGCTCCGTCGCGCACGTCGATCTGGCCCATGCCGACGAAGATCATCGACATGCGGTCCTTGAGAGGAATGGGTTTTAGAGGGATGAAGCTCATGGGTCACTCCGGTACGCGGCGCAGTAACAAGAGCCCACAGCCGAACGCCTTAGCACGACCAATGCCATCGTGCAGCGTTTCCCTGAGCCGCTCGGGATCGGCTACTTCCAAAAGGCCTTCGTAATCTACGCTGGAGTAGCGGATAGGCTGCCCACCGTCTTTCTTGACCAACGCGTGCTGGCGGTAAGCGCCTACTTCTGGTTTCACCGGCAATGAAAAGCCAAGGCTTTCAGCACGCTCGTCGAGCCAGTGCCAAGCCGCCGCGTCCATCGCCTCGACGCAGGCCTGGCTTGTGCGCTCACCTTTGGGGAAAGGGTAGCGCGCATCCATCAATACATCGGCGCGGTGAGAGCGGCGGCCTTCGCCCGCCGGTTTGGCAACGGTGGGGTTGGCGCGCAGACGAAAGGCCAGCCGCTCGCCGCGAGCAAGCTGGGGGTCGAACGGCTTGCACTGCACGTCGAAGCCTTCGATGGGCTCGAGAGGCCGGTTTGAGCCAACGTAGAACCGGGGCAGCCCGGCACTTTTGCCGTTGGCATCTTCTTCCATTTCCTGGCGGAAGATGAACGGCCGCTCGCCTTTGGGTATGTCGGGAAACAGCCGCCAAAGGAGTTGGTGGGCGGTGTAGGCGCCGCCTTCCAGTACATCGAACAGTTCGGCGCGAGTGAGGCTATTGAGATCCAGCCTGACGCTTGAAAGATACATTAGCGCTCTCCTTCCACGTTCACGGTGCGCCGATTTTCCAGGCGAGGGCCGAACTGCCAGCGACGGCGGTGTAGTGGCTCGTCCCACACCTCGCTAGATTCGTTGACTGTATCGCTGCCATCAAATGCACCAGCATCGCCTTCCCAGGCATAAAGCACTTCTTCAGGTAGGCGCAGCAGGCGTTTGTCCTTTTCTTCATTGCCCACCAGCGCAAACCAGGTGCGATCTGGATCCAGCGCGCTTTCAAAGCGATGATCCAGCACTTGGCGCCAATTCTCGGCCTCGACCAGCGTGGGCAGCAACGGCGCGGCCAGGGGGCACGCCTTACGGCCGAGGTAAAGCGCAAAGCGGGGCTTTTCCAGCGCCGCTTTCAGCTCTTCCAGCGTCCAATGAGCGGACGGAGCCAGCCGAATCGCCACCGACCATAGGCCGTCGCAGCGGTAGTCTCTCGACGAGAGAATGGTATTGAGCGCGTCCTTGGGAACCGACAGCTCCTCGCGCCGAGTGCGATGGGTCACTTTCGACTGTGAGGGTGGCACCTGCACGGTGTGATAATCGCGCATCAAAAGCCCCGGCGAGCGCTGCTTGACTGCTATCTGCAGGCTCTCGCGCAGACGACGCTGGCCGTCATCGTCGTCGCGGCGAATGCCCAACGCCGCGCCGATCAATCCGACAATGGCGCTGCGGCCGGGGTAGGTCGCCGTTGGCCGCGTCTCGCCGACCGCGGCCTCGCCCCAACTCGCCATGGGTGCGTAGAGGCGAAAAACCAGATGGTGTGGCATGTCGCCTCCGCTTAGTCGTCGCCCTTGAGGAAGGTCAGCAGTTGATCAAGGTTGCCCTGCTGAACATCGCCCTTGAGAGCCCTCTGTTCGTACTCCGGCACTGCCGAAAGAATAAAGCGACGGTCCGCCCCCGCGCCGTACGCGTCATCGAACGCCTGGGCCTGGGTTTCCAGCTTGCGGATGGCCGCAACGCCCTGCTCGTCGCCATTGACCGGTTGCAGGAAAGAGGCAGACAGCGAGCGCGGCTGCTGGTCGCCCTTCTCTGCCAATACGTAACTTGCCTGGGCGCGGGAGCCGAAGCTGTTCTGCTTGCCTTTGGGCGAGATCTTCACGGCAGACTCCACCAGCGCGCCAATGGCACGGTCGGCCAGCTCGGTATTGCCCTGAAGGTTCTCGACCAGCAGATCCCGGTCAATGCAGATATAGAGATAGAACAGTCCGGCGGCGAATCCGGCTTCGCCGATATGCGCCGCACCACGGTCTTCATCGCCGGTATTGAGATCGTCGACGGCGGTGAAGTAGTCGTCTTCTACTTCAGCTGCGTGCACAGTAATGGCGTGGGCCACTTGGCAGGCCGCTTCGACGTTGTAGCTCGGCGCAGCGGCGAGCATGCGCCCGAACAGCGCTACATCGACGGCGGTGGGCCGCCGGGCAAGCAAGCCCTTGAGCTCGTCATCTGTCGGTTCGCGGTTCTCGGCGGCCAGGGTATCGGCGAGTGTGTCAAGCGCAGTTAGCTCCTCAGGCCCGACATGCACCAGCTGCTCGATTTCGTACTCGTGCTTTTCACCCTTGTCGACCTTGCGCAACTTGCCAAAGACACCGGCGATCTTCTCAGCGCTGCTACCGGCCACCTTGTCGTCGACGCCAGCCGCTTTCATGCGTTTGAAAACTTCTCCCCCCAAGCGCTTGGTGCGCGTGCCCTTATGGCCATCCACCGCTGATTCGAAAAGCTCAGAAGTACGCCAGTTGCGCTTCAAGCTTTGCGAGGAGACGCGCAGCCGTCGGGCGCCACCCATGAAGGCCGTCTTGGGACGACCCAGGTCGTCGCGGTTAAGGTTGGACGGCGGGTAGGAGGTCAACAGGTGAAGCTGGATAAAGTGGCTCATGGTCGTGTTCCCTGAATAAACAATGTGTCGAAGGTCAAAACGTGGCGGTTGAAAAACGACTGTCGATTAAGTGGCGGCCACGGTTCAGTCACCCGCGGCCGGTTTCAGCGCACGCGCGCGAAAGTAGGCATCGCTCATGACAAAGGCGAAACGCTGCGTTGCTTCGGCGCGGTACTGGCCGCGCTGCTCGCGCGCCCAGAGCGCGACCATATCGGCCAGGCGCACCACGCTGATACCGGCGTTATCGGCCAGCTTGAGCGCTCGGCGTAAACGCCGAATCAGCTCCTCGGACGTGTGGCAATCCAGCAGCTGCTGAAAGCGCAGATCGCTCATTCGCGGGGTATCCCCGGTATTGGGGCGCTTCTCGCCCAGGCGTTTGCCCAAGGTGGCATCGAACGTCTCGGCGCGCAGCTCGCTTGCAACGGCGGCAATGGCGGCCCACGTCGTGATGCGTTGATCGCGCTTGCGGCTGTTTGGATCGCTCGGGGAGTCTTCCCATGCGTTGGTCTCGAGCGCCTGCCAAAGATGGCGGAACGCTTCGGTCAGCATGACCGACTCGATGGTGTCGCAGCGACGCAGCGCGGCGCGCACGCCGCGAGGGAAAGGCCGTAGCCTGGTGTAGCGCTTGAGTTCCTGGTCGTCCATTACCAGCCGCTTCCACCACAGGCGCAGCTCATAGGCTTCCTGATGGGTGAGCGCATAGCAGTAGCGCTCTACCGAGGTTGTCTGCTCGTCCGCTGCTGGTGGCTCTACTCGTTGTTCTGCCTCACTCATGCTGTACTTCCCTCCGAATTATCTTCAGCTACCGACGTTTTCAACTCGAAGCCACCCGCTTGGGCAAACGCCTGCACCGTCTTGCCAACCTTTTTGCCACTGCCATTCAGATACGCCAGCAGATAGCGCCGCGCGCTGGTGATGCGGTCGAGCTGCTGCATCTTCATGCCCTCCAGCGGGCCGCTGATGGCCTGAGCGTCGAACAGCGTCAGCGCCTCGCGCTTGAGCGCCAGATACCACTGACGATGGATTTCGGGCGAAAGCGTAGGCTTCTTCGCTTCTTTGCCCAACGTCTCGCCCATCTCGCGAAGGGCGGTGAAAAACGCCAGTTGAGTCGCCTCGAAAAACTGGGCGTCGATCTGGCTCATATCGCCCTTGGCGTCCTCCGGGCGCTTGAACCAGGCGCGCTTGAGCTGGTTACGCAGTGTCCAACTGATATCGGCGGCCAGGTCGACGAAGCTCTTTGCCCAGCCGCGCAATGTTGCCTGATGCGCTTCGGGCACGCCCACCAACGGCATCGCCACGCTGTACCAGCCGCGCGGCTTCATATTGTCCATATCAAAACCGAATACCCAGAGCCGGGCACGCTTGAACAGCGCATCGAACGCTTCGCCGTCTTCGCGCGCTGCTTCCAGCATCTCGTATTTTTTCAGGTGGTGGGTGACCACACGAGCGGGTAGCGCGCCGCTTCCAGCTTCATCTTCCAGTACCATTCCCGGCCAGTGACGGTAGCCCAGCCCGCCGGGCTGGCCCTTGCTGGAGAGCGGCAACTCGTCGAGCTTCTTGGGGTTGAGGCGGCGGTAAGGAGTCAGCGGATGCCGCCAGGGACCGTCGTAGTTGGCGCCCTGCTTTTTGGCGCGCAGGCGGCGTACAGGGTTCGCTGCCTCGCGGCCGCAAAGGTCACAGGTGCCTAGCGTTTCATCGAATAGCAGCCGGTAACGCCGGGGCATCGACCAGAAGGCGTGCAGCGGGTGTACCTGCTCGGGCAATACCTCGATGCCCTTCTTGTCGCTGACGCGGGTATCGCTCATCCAGAAGAACAGATCGGAATCATCGGCTTTAGGAGCGCGCCAGGTCTGCCCCGGCTGGCCCACCGCCTCGACGGGCATCACATTGGGCCAGAGCCGCGCCCACAGCGGCTTGCTTTCGTCTTCCGGCAAAATCAACGTGGTCAGCGGACCGCCGCCACGCAGGCCAACGCGGATGCCCGCACCACCAGCGGGCGCGTTGATCTGCATGGTATAGAGCGCCAGTGCCGCGCACTCGGGGCAAACCGTTTCCACTCGGCCACGCTTGACGAAAAAGTCGGTATTGTTCTTGATGCCGTTGGCGCCGGGGGAGTCGATCAAAAGGCCCGCGACCGGCGCGTCCTTGACATCATCCAGTGGGTCAAGATCCTGCATGAAACGCGGGCCGTCGCCCTCCAGCTCGAAGGCAGAGACAAAGGGGGCCAACAGCTCATCAAGCTCGGCCACGCAGGGCGGGGTCTGGTAACGATCCAGCCAAGCGTCGGTATCTTTCGGCGTCAACGCCGTCTGCAGCAGCGCGATCAGAAACTGCCATGCCGCGCCCTGAAAGTCGGCGCGGGGCAGCGCCAGATCGAGCACATCGGGGTCAGCGAGGGCCGAGGGTTGGCGGTAGGCGATTCGGCCATCTTGATGGCGAAATGGCAACCAAGGGTCTGTGAGTAGGTTCATCTGCACCTCACCTGAGTTGTTTGATATCCATCGTGCTGGTTTAACTACCCTGTCTCACCTGTTTTTCAGTCACATGGCAGCGTTTACTTTTACTCAAAACTCACCCCCCACTGCTCGTCGTAATCACACTGCTCGTCCACCTCCGGCAGCCAGGGCTGAACGAAACGCAAGCCCCGATGCCGTTGCTGTAGCGCTTCCCACTGCTCGGTATAGTGCCCCGGCAGCGGTGTCAGTTTCTTGACCTGGCTCTCCCTTAGGCGACATCGGCTCAACCGGTCGGCGTGCCGATGATCTTCTATCCAGAGCACCAGCTCACTGCCTCGTCGCTTGAGCAGCACGACCTCGACACTTTGCTCGTCGCTGAGCCGGGTGCCCATCTCGCGGTCTTCCTGCCACGGATCGAAATCGCCATCGAGGTGGTAACCATCTTCAAGATTCAGCGCATTGTGTGTCGCCATCGAGGTGGCGAATTTATCCATTCCGGTACGTTCGAAACGCGCCTGATCCAACGCCTCGGGAATATCGTCTATCGGGAAGGCGTAGACGCTTTCGATCAGAGTTCGCGCCTCCCCCGGCATGGTGATGGCGCCCCGCTCACGCAGCACACGCTGGGTCAACCAGATCAGGGAGGTGTCTTTATAAACCGCTTGGGTACCGCGGTGCGCTTGGCTCAGCCAGTCAGCCGCGGGCGTGTCGCTCCACGCGGGCGCCAATATCTGCAGCACAGGGTCGGGGCGTTCGCCGCGCTGATGTCGCTGTAGCCGCCCAGCACGCTGGATCAACAGGTCGATAGGCGCGATATCGCTGACCATCTGATCAGCATCACAATCCAGACTCTCTTGAAAAACTTGTGTTGTGACAATCACTTGCCCACGCCTAAGCGACGGCGTGGACTCCTTGCCGAAGCGGCGAATGACTTCGGATTCGATTCGCTGGCGATCCCCCATGGCAAAACGAGCATGAAAGAGCAGGCAGCGTTCGGGGTCTGAGTGGCGTTCGCGCAGCGATTGATAGGCGCGAATGGCATCGTCCACGGTGTTGCGCACCCAAACGATGCATTCCCCCGCTTCCACCGCGGCCACCACACGCTCGGTGGCCTCGTCTTCGCTTTTCAGCCACGTAATGGCCACACGGCGCGCGACTTCCGAGCGCGTCTTCACCGGGATTTCATCGGTCGCATTTTTTCCGCAGTGAGTGAGCAACGGGTAGTCCGTTGCTTCCAGCGGCTTGGAAGTGGCGCCCAAGCCATGCTGCCAGGCCGCTACCAGCGCTTCGCGCATGGCTTTGGGGAGCGTGGCCGTCAGCAGAATGGCGCTGCCGCCCTGGCGGGCGTGGTGGGCCAGCAGCTGGTGCAGCAATGTCTGCATGTAATGATCGAAGGCATGCACTTCATCGACGATCAGCACCTTGCGCGCAAGCCCCAACAGGCGCAGCGACTGATGGCGAAATGGCAGGCCCCCCATCAGCGCCTGGTCGATGGTACCTACCCCCACATCGGCCAACAGCGCTTTCTTGTTCGAGTCGGCTAGCCAGCGGTTGCACTGGGTCGAGGCGCTGGCGTCTTCTGCATCGTAGTTGTCGTCCTCCGGCTGGACGATGGCGCGTTCGAATTCCTCGTTGAGTGCGCGCGCCCCGTGGGCAAGCACCAGCGAAGGCCGAGAAGCGCTGCTGTAAAAATGGTGGTGCAGGTTGCCTAAACGGCTATACATGGCATTGGATGTCGCCATGGTGGGGAGCGCAAAGTAGAGCCCTTCGCCGTGGCCGTCGGCCAGCAGCCGCTGAGCCAGAATACAGGCGGCTTCGGTCTTGCCTGTGCCGGTTACGTCTTCGAGAACGAACAGCTGCGGCCCAGCCTGAAGCGGCAGATCTTCTGCTTTCTTCTGCAGCGGTGTCGTTGTCACCTTGCCTGCAAACCACTGGCCAAGCCCTGCGTAAGGCACTGGCTCCGGCGGTCGTGCCAAGCCGGTGGCGTTCAGCACTGCTTTGGCCTGCTCAAGCGCTCGCGGCCAGTAGTCGTCCAGCGCCATGGCCTGCTGGCAATAGGGAAAATAGTCCCGGTTCGAGCCTAGCCAGTCGCTGAGCGTCGCCCATCCGGCTATCGTCCAACTCAGCGTCTTGAAGCGCGCCAGCCACTCCTCATCCAGCAGTTTTTCAACCGGCCAGTCAGGTTCGATCACTGCGGCCCAATCGTCGACGAAATCACCAGCGGCGGTGGCATCATCGAGCTCGCCATCATCGACGAAAAAGTCCGAAAGCGTTAGCTGACCGGTCGCCACGGGACGGCCATGGTGACCGAAAAACGGGGCCATCAAGTGGTCCATCGGCGTCAGCAGCTTTCGTGTGGTCGCAGTGCTGCCCTCCGGCCAGCGCAACGCGCCATCCTTGCGCCAGCTGTTCCAGCACGCGTCCCAAAGCAGTACGCCCAAACGGTCGTGACGCTGCTGATAGGGTTTGCCTTGCGGCGGTGCCATACCGTCGAGTGAGAGTTTCAGCACTTCTTGAAAGGCGCGGGAGAACTTGCCCAGGTCGTGAAGCCCCAATAAAAAAACCATCAGCCGTCGTAATGACTCGGGCTCAATACTCAGACGCGCGGCCAGCTGTTGGGTCAAAGGGCGCTCAGGCGCAAGCAAATGCCAGCCAACGGCGGCAACATCCAGGCTGTGCCAGGCCAGCAGATGGCAGGCATCCTCTGACTGTCGCGGTAGGGCCTTACCGGCATAACGATGATAGGCAGGTAAACGTGGAAATCGGCTCGGCACGCTCAAAATGTTCTCCCTTCCTCTGGATGAATGCCACGTCCACATTGGTTGCCAAAGCAGCGCATCGATGGTTTACTTGATAGCCATGCTGACTCATTAAAATTAGTCAAGACCGACCATAGCGTGTCCGGCCGTCGAAAGGAAGGTCCAAAACGACCGATGGCTAAATGCATTGCGTCATCATAAAAAACCCCGCTCTCGTTCAAGGGCAGGGTTTTCATTCGGCCAGTGACGTAAGCGGCGCTACACCAATACGCGCTTCGCGTTGAGCCAGGCTATGCGTTACGCGTGATTAAGCTTTTCCAACGCCGCCGAGGCAATGAACGCAGAACGGCTTTTAATACCGTGGGTGGTCACGTATTTGTCGATCTGACGGATGACGTGGCCTGGCAGCGTCACGTTCACCTTTTCGGTTTTGCCGAGATAGGGCGTGATATCAATATCGATAATTCCCCAGCCGTACCCCTCGAACTCTGGATTTTGGCGATGCTCCGCAATGCTGCGGGGCATGGGAATGTCTTTATTTTCGTTGGCTAATTCTTCCAGCTGGATATGAGCCACCTCCACCGCCATCTCATAAGCGTGTTCGGTCGTGTCACCTGCTGTCACAGCCCCGGGAATGTCCGGGATGACGATACCGGTGGCGGTGTGTTCATCGCCCCATTCGATAGCAATCGGATATTGCATGATTTACCTCCTGAACGGCCGAGCTACCTGAGCCCCGCGAGCTTTCTGATGTTGTGAATGGTGCCCTTGGGCAAATCCTTTTTCGGATGAGGCACGGGCACACTGCCGGGCTTGGTAGGGTGCTTGAATACGTGATGGCTCCCACTAACACGGTCTAGATACCATCCATCAGCTTCCATCTCCTTGATGAGGTCTTTACTTTTCACCCCTCCTCCTTTCTCTCTTTCGCCACCCAAAATATAACTCTAGGGTTATAAATATTCAAATACTCATGCCCCCAGAAACACGTTGAACCATACATAAGCCTTGGATATGAATATTCAGTTAGCAAACGCTTCCAAGGACTTGGTTCATCCCCGCGCCTGCGGGGAACGGATTTGGCATAGTTTGGTCAGTTTTATAGTCAACGGTTCATCCCCACGCCTGTGGGGAACGGACGCATTCGAGGGCGAGATTCGTGAACTGCTGCGGTTCATCCCCACGCCTGTGGGGAACGGCGCTGTGCGCGGTGTGAGCTTAAGCTCGGCATGTCGGTTCATCCCCACGCCTGTGGGGAACGGATCGCTCAACATCGGCCAGCACCATGAGATCGCGGTTCATCCCCACGCCTGTGGGGAACGGGACTACTACCCTATCTTAGTTAGCGATGACGGTGGTTCATCCCCACGCCTGTGGGGAACGGCCGCGCTTGGGCGTTGGCGTGGTCGATCAGCGCGGTTCATCCCCACGCCTGAGGGGAACGGCTCTTGCTCTGGCGTTAGATCGTTGCCATGCGCGGTTCATCCCCACGCCTGTGGGGAACGGTTGCCGTTGTTCGCTTAGTCGATTAGCCAATACGGTTCATCCCCACGCCTGTGGGGAACGGGCCATTGCCGCTAGGGCGGCGAAACTCCCAGGCGGTTCATCCCCACGCCTGTGGGGAACGGGTCATGCCGGTACTACCGAACGTTTGGGTACGCGGTTCATCCCCACGCCTGTGGGGAACGGAAGTTGCATTGTTTAGCTCTATTGATCCCGAGCGGTTCATCCCCACGCCTGTGGGGAACGGTGAGGTTACAAAAAATGTCGCAGAACGAAATCCGGTTCATCCCCACGCCTGTGGGGAACGGTAGATGCGGCTCAACAGCGTTTAGATGATCTACGGTTCATCCCCACGCCTGTGGGGAACGGTTTGACTTGCGGTGATGCCATAAGCCCGTAGCCGGTTCATCCCCACGCCTGTGGGGAACGGTGGGGAGCATGTACACATGGCGTTAACTGACGCGGTTCATCCCCACGCCTGTGGGGAACGGAAAGGCTACACCAATAAAGCTATCGCTCAGCGCGGTTCATCCCCACGCCTGTGGGGAACGGATCCTCGTTTGATCATAATCCAACAGAGATGGCGGTTCATCCCCACGCCTGTGGGGAACGGGAGGAGGGGCATTGGGAGGCAGCGAGAATGATGCGGTTCATCCCCACGCCTGTGGGGAACGGACTAATTGTAGATGACTGTTCTGCAAGATAAAAACAGGCAGCAGAATATCCACCAGCGGTTCAGGTCGATTTTTGATCAGAAGAGCATTATTAAAGAACAATAAAATCAGCAGGTTGCTAAAAACTATAAAAATCGCACCAAGCCTAGTTCGATGGTAGGAGTATGTATCGTTTTTAGACGAGCGACACCTGCGCTTCCTCCACCATCTCGTTGGCCAGCTCACCTACCGTTCGCACGGCGGCTTCGATACTAGGCGTGAGCGTAAATGCGTAGTTCAGCCGCAGGCACTGGCGGAACTTGCCGGAGGCGGAGAACAGCGAGCCCGGTGCCACGTGGATGGCGTGCTGTGCCAGACGCTGATTGAGCTTCACGCAATCTATGGCGGCGGGTAACTCTACCCAGAGCAAGAAACTGCCCTGGGGGTAGCTAATGCCCGTTCCCTCGGGAAAGGAGCGCTGCACCCAGCTGATCATGATGTCCCGCTGGCGCTGATATTGGCGGGCAGCGTAATGGATGTGGCGCTCGTAGTAGCCTTTGGCGACGAACTCCGCGATGGCCAACTGCGGCAGCGTCGCCGAGGCACCGGTGGAGACGTACTTCATATGCAGCGCCTGGTCGCGATAGCGCCCCGGTGCCAGCCAGCCGACCCTAAGCCCGGGGCCCACCGTTTTGGAGAAGCCGCTGCACAGCATCACGCGCCCGTCGTCGTCGAAGGATTTCACGGTGCGCGGCCTTGGCAGGGTAAATGAGAGATCACCGTAAATATCGTCTTCGATAATCGCCACATCGAAGCGCTGGGCAAGCTGAAACAGCGCTCGTTTACGCGCCTCCGGCATGGTGTAGCCCAACGGGTTGTTGTAAGTGGGCGTGACCTGTATCGCGCGGATCGGCCACTGCTCCAGCGCCAGCTCCAGGGCTTCCAGACTGATACCGGTTTGCGGGTCGGTGGGTATCTCCAGCGCTTTCAAGCCGTTGGCCTTGAGTATCTGCATAGTGCCATAAAAGCTGGGCGAATCCACGGCCACCACATCACCCGGCTGGGTGAGCGTGCGCAGCGCAATCGATAGCGCCTCCTGGCAGCCGGTGGTCACCATGATGTCGTCTGGGTGCAGCAAGCAGCCCGACGCAACCGCCAGCCGCGCCACCTGTTGGCGAAGTTCAGGGCTACCGCTCAACTTGTCATAGTTGAACCCGTGCAAATCATTTCGACGATGCAGGCCAGCCAGGATTTTAGACAGCGGTCGCAGCGTCTCATACTCAAAATTCGGTACGCCTCGCCCCAGTAGCAGGCGCACATCATCACGCTGGGTCGCAACCAGCTCCAGCACTTGATCCCACTGGGAAACATCCAGCGGCCGTTGGGCAGGGCGTGAGACCGAAGGCAGCACTGAAGGCACACGGCTGGGCAGCACGAAGTAGCCCGATTTGGGCCGCGACTCGATCAACGCCACATCCATCAGTTGCCGGTAGGCTTCCTGGGCCGTCGAAATACTGACCTCCATTTCCTGGCACACCGCTCGAATGGAGGGCAGGCGATCACCCACACGGTAGATACCGTGCTCGATACGCTCGCGCAGAATAGCGGCCACTTCTTCATAGCGCGTCATGACACCCCCTCCCTATGACCCAACCCACCATACAGATGACATTCCCAGCTGCCATACAGAGGTATAGCACGACCATCTGTATCTTAAAAATAAAAAAACCTATATCTGTATCAAAGAAACGTCACCACATAATCTAATCCTACCGCCCGCTGTGATCTCTTTGGAGGATTTGCCATGCCACGCTTCAGTCTCAACCAGCTCCGCTGCCAACTACGTCTCCAACTGAATCAGTACCGCCACTACCGGCGTAGCCGCCGCCAGTTGCTCGCTCTGGATGACCGGCTACTCGACGATATTGGTATCACCCGCGCTCAGGCAGCCAAAGAGGGGCATAAAGCATTCTGGAAACATACGCCTCTTGAGGAGACTCCCCATGAAAAGCGCTGACTACTACCTGCTGGACGTCTTTACCGAGCAGCCGTTTACCGGTAATCCCCTCGCGGTGTTTCTGGCGTCCGATGAACTGGACACCTCCACCATGCAGGCTTTGGCCAATGAGCTGAATTTGGCAGAAACGGTTTTTGTGGGTGCCGCCACGCAACCGAACCACTACCCGATGCGGATTTTTACGCCGACGGAAGAGCTTCCGTTTGCAGGCCACCCGACCGTAGGTACCGCACACTTGCTGGCAGCATTGGAACTCGCCAACCCGACGCAACCGCTGGTACTTCATCCACCTATCGGGGAGCTGGCCATTACATCGACCAGCGGCAGAACGGAGTTCAAAACGTCGCAAGCCGTTATGCTGGCAGACAGCACGCTCGATCACCCCACTGCCGTGGCGCTGTTGGGATTGGATATCTACCAAGTAGTGGGCGACCCAGTCATCGCATCGTTTGGGCTGCCCTTCCACTTGATCGAGCTATCGGATACCTCGGCCTTGGAGGGCGTCACTATTTCAGCCGCCCTCTGGGCCAGTACCGTGATGCCCAGCCGCGCGGCTCAAATCTATCTGTACGTGAGGGAGCCGTCAGCAGGGCAAGCGACCGTGATTCGTAGCCGCATGTTCTGCATGCACGACAGCCTCTGCGAAGACCCGGCCACCGGCAGCGCTGCCGCAGCGTTAACCGGCTATCTAGCCTCCCTCCAGACCGAAGCGTTGCGCTGCGAGATACATCAAGGTATTGAAATGGGGCGGCCCAGCGTTATTCATACGGCGGCCAACGGTGATATGACGCCGGGGTTCGTGACGGTGGGAGGCCATGCGGTGGTGGTGGGGAAAGGCGAACTCTTCATTAGGCCGCATTAATCGAACGATATATCGTCAATCTCAGCGGTGCTAGGTAACAGCTCATCTCCTTTGTACGCTTTGACCAAATGCGACTGTTGCCAAAGCCGGGCGACCAGTTCCTGAATAAATGAGCGCACAATCAGAGAGGGCCGCCGACCAGCCCGGGTCACGACACAAAATGGCGAAGCGATCTCGACCTGGTCCGGCAAGAGCGCTTTGAGCTCACCCCTCTCTACCCAGTGGTTAGCGTAATAATGGGGCAAGTTGCCAATAAAATGACCGCTCAGAATCAGCAGCGCCTGGGCTTCCATATTGGAAGCATGGGCGCCTACCTTGGCATTGGGGAAACTCTTAAGCTCTTGCAGGTTAGCATAAGGGCGGACGACAAAAGGATGCTTGATCACCTCCTCAACCGTTAGCTGGTCGCTGCTTCGAGTAAACAGCGGATGGCGTTTTGCACAGTAAATACCGTGTACCTCCGTGTATACCTGACGGTGCTGCAAACCGTCCATTTGGGCCGTTTCCGGCAAGATGCCGAGCTGCACGGCACCATTGGCGATTTCCCCAATCAAGCGGTCAGGACTGCCTACGGTAATGTTGAGCCGGGCTTTAGGGTTCTTGCGCAGAAACTCACCAATCACACCCTGTAGATCAAGATCCACATCCATGATGGTGTTATCCACCACACCCAAGCGCAATGTTCCATAAACCGAACTACGTAACTCGCTCATCTCGCTGTCAAAATCGTCTACAGATGAAAGCAATACCTTTGCGCGCTCGTATACGATGGCTCCCCGCTCAGTCAATTCAAACCCTTGCCGCCCCCGGTGGCATACGGTGAACCCTACCCGCTCCTCAAGTGCCCGAATATGGAAACTGATAGCGGACTGGCTCATATGCAGCGCTGTTTGTGCACCGGCAAAACCGCGATGTTCGGTCACCGCAAGGAAAACGGAGAGGCTCTTGAGGTCGGCGGCTGAAAGTTTCATTAGCGTGCCCTACGTTAGTGCAAATCACATCAATAAAATGGGTACAAACATCGAAAGATAACAGTTTTATTGTTGCATAACGCCTGCTTTACTCAAGGTGTTCTTGTTCAACAGGTCTTCGCCTTTTGATTCGAGTATCACCACTCTGAGGAGCATCCCCATGCAACGCATTCCAACGATTACTGCAGGTCTCCTACTTGGCGTCAGCTTTGCCTCCACTGCCCACAGTGATTTGCTAGACGACATTCGCTCTGATGGTACTTTCACCGTAGGCACGGAAGCACGCTTCGCCCCGTTTGAATACATTGAAGACGGCGAAATCGTCGGCTACTCCGCCGATATCATGGAATACATCATGGAAGAGCTTGAAGGTGTCGAACTGATCCGTATGGATCTACCTTGGCAAGGTATTTTGCCGGGCCTGGAGCGCGAACGCTTCGACTACGTGATTACCTCGGTCACCGCCACCCCGGAGCGTATGGAGCGCTACCACCTAAGCGCTCCTATAGCCGATGCCACCATGGCCATTCTAAAACGCGCTGGCGAAGAGAGCATCAATTCACCTGAAGACCTTGCTGGCAAAGTGGCCGCCGCTCAGTCGGGTTCTGCACAGCTGGAAGCTCTGGAAGCGTTGGCTGCCGAGCTTGAAGAGGCAGGTACACCCGTTGCCAACATTCGAACCTACACCGGAGTCGATGAAGCCTACGCTGAGCTGGGCACTGGCCGTGTCGATGTGGTCATCAACAGCTTGCCCAATCTGCTCGAAGCCGAACGTACTCGTCCAGAGGTGTTTGAAGTAGTCGGCACCTTCGGCGATCCGGTCTATTTCAGCTGGGCTGGGCGTAACGACGAAGAAAGCGCCTCGTTGAATGCCTTCATGGATGAGCAAATTCGCCGTCTGAACGAAGATGGCACACTCAATGAGCTACAAGAAAAATGGTTCGGTGGCCCGATGGACCTGCCATTAGAACTGCCAGCGGCCGAGTGAAAAGGCGCGACGCTCGACGCTCGCTAGGCCGATTCGCTTTTCTGTAAGGGTGCATCATGTTTGAGATTCTGCTCAACCACTACCCTGTACTGCTCAAAGGCTTGACCACCACCCTGGTGGTCTCGCTTTCAGCCATCGCCTTGGGCTTGGTATTAGGCGTCTTGCTCGCCTTTGGCTTGACCAGCCGTTACCGCCTGGTGCGTTGGCCTTGCGGGCTTTACCGCAGTTTTTGGCGTGGCACCCCCATTTTGCTGCAACTACTGTTGGTCTTTTACCTATTACCTGAAATAGGCATCGAAGTCGCGCCGATTACAGCCGCCATTTTGACGTTGACCCTCAATACCACGGCCTTTCAGGCAGAGATCTTTCGCAGTGGTATCAGCCATATCCCCATGGGGCAAATAGAAGCGGCGCGTATGGCAGGCATCTCCGCTTGGCAAACACGGCGGCACATCATCATGCCCCAGGTGTTTCGCCTGACCTTGCCACCCTTGACCAACGAGATCATCACGATTCTCAAAAACTCGTCGCTGATTTCCGTGATTGCGGTGACGGAGCTCATGCGTGTCAGCGAACAGATCGTGTCGCGTACTTTTCAGCCGCTAGAGACCTACCTTGCTGCGGCCATGCTGTATCTTGCCGTCAATCTGGTGCTGGCACGTATCAGCGCTTACCTGGAACGCCGTATGAACGGCGGCCTAGCCACCGAATAAGGGAGTGTCCGTCATGTTCGATATTGCCCTGCTTTGGGAAATGCGCGGCCTGATTCTGCAAGGACTTTGGAATACGCTGTGGATCTGTTTTTTAGGCTGCTTACTCGCCCTTTCCTGGGGGCTGGTACTGGCAGCGCTACGGCTGGCTAACCCACGCCTTTTCGGATATCCAGTAGCTTGCTACGTGGAGATATGCCGTGGCACACCGTTACTTATTCTGCTGTTTTTGCTCTATTACGGCGGTCCCGGTGTTGGTCTGAGGCTTGATGCCGAATTTGCCGGTGTCTTCGGTATTGGGCTGTATGGCGCATGCTACTTCGCGGAAATTTACCGTGGTGGCTTCAAGTCCATTCCCAAAGGCCAACTGGAGGCTGCGCGAATGCTCGGCATCTCCCCTTGGCACGCGCTAATACGCATTCAAATTCCTCAAATGGCCCGCCTGATCACACCGCCAGGCACCAACCAACTGATCATTCTGGTGAAAGAGTCTGCGTTGATTTCGATCATCTCGGTGGATGACCTGACCAAAAACGCTACCACGATCGTCAATCAGACGTTCCAGGTCATCGAACCCTATCTAGCGGTTGCGTTGCTTTACTGGCTAATGATTGAACTGGTCGCCCGAGGAGGCTATGCGCTGGAAAAACGCTTGGCCAATCGTCGACCGCGCCACATCTCTCTCAAGAGCTCACACAAGAACGCTCACAAGGACCCTGCCCATGCCAACGGCTGAGACCCTCTCGACACCTTCGCCAAGTCCTCGTAAAGCCATTGTCGAGGCTCACGGCATCAGTAAGCAGTTTGGCGAGCTGGAAGTACTGTCCAACATCGACTTCAGCCTTGCGCCATCCGAAGTGGTCTGTGTGATAGGCCCTTCCGGTTCGGGTAAATCCACCCTGCTGCGCTGTCTAGCTTTTTTGGAGCCCTACGATCACGGCAGCGTCTATATCGACGGCCAATTATTGGGCTACGAGGATCGTAGTGGCAAACGTGTGCGCACCAGCGAAAGGCGCGTGGACGAAGTGCGCGCCCCAGTGGGCATGGTGTTCCAGCACTTTCATCTATGGCCCCACCGCACGTCACTTGAGAACGTCACCGAAGCGTTGCGTCTGGTCAATGGGCTGTCGCGCAGCGATGCCGATGTAGTCGGCATGGCCATGCTCGAACAGGTGGGCCTTGCTGATCGTGCAGGACACTTTCCAGAGAGTCTCTCCGGTGGTCAGAAGCAGCGCGTGGCCATTGCCCGGGCCCTGGCCATGAAGCCCCGCGTCATGTTCTTCGATGAGCCCACCTCGGCGCTTGACCCTGAATTAGTCGGCGAAGTGCTGGACGTAATGAAGAAACTGGCCGCCGATGGCATGACCATGGTGATTGTCACCCATGAAATGGGCTTTGCCGCAAAAGTCGCCGACCGCGTAATTTTTATGGATCAAGGCCGCGTAGTGGAGAGCGGCCCGCCCACCACGCTGTTCCGTCAGCCCACAAGCGAACGCCTTCAACAGTTTCTCAATACGTGGCGCGAGCGCCATATCGACTGATTCCGTCACCGCAATATCGTTCCCCCCCTGGAGCATCACATGAACTCTGATACACGCTTTGACCACGCCCGCATCGAGCAACTGCCACGCAGTAACAGCGAACCTTGCGGCCATAACCACAGCCTTGAAAACCCCATTTCCCCTGATGGTAAGCCAGTGTTAGGCAAACGTTACGAAGTCGCCGCCCGTGGCGGCCGAGCGGTGCGTTTAAAGGCTGGACAAACCATCCGTATCATCAACACGCACGGTACCCAAGTGTGTGATACCTGGGCGTTCAGCACCGATAACATCAACGAATTCATGTCATGGGAGCATGGCCGTGCCTGGCTGAGCGCGCTCATTCCCCAGATAGGCGATCCACTGATCAGCAATCGTCGCCGTCCGATCATGACCCTCACCGCCGACACCTCACCAGGCATTCACGATACGCTGATGGCCGCCTGCGACCTGTTCCGCTATATGACGCTGGGTGTCGAGGGCTATCACGACAGCTGCGCTGATAACCTGCGGTTAGCCATGAAAGCCATCGGCGTAGATGTCCCCGAGGTGCCCCAGCCACTCAATTTATGGATGAACATTCCCGTGAATGCTCAGATGAAGGTCGACTGGTGCCCACCCGTTTCAAAAGCAGGCGACTATGTCGAGCTGCGCGCTGAGATGGACTGTATTGTCGCAATGTCCGCCTGCCCGCAAGACATTATTCCCATCAACGGTGCAGACTGTATGCCTGTCGAGGTACATTTCGAAGTCTACGAATAACAAATCCGTAAGGAGAGCCCCATGCAAAGCCACACCCCGTATCCAGCTGACCGCGAATTGGTCGACATCAAGGCAATAGCAGGCGCAGTCGACCCAGAGCGCTTAGCCAATGACCTGGCAACGGTGGCCAAATTTGGTGCTCGCGCAGATGGTGGTGTGGCGCGCCTTGCGCTCGACGATAACGATACCAGGGCCAGGCTGTGGCTCATTGAGCAGGCCAGCGCACTGGGCGCAACCGCAAGCGTGGACGCCATCGGCAACGTGTTTCTCGACGTACCCGGTAGCGACCCCACGCTCGATCCCGTCGTCACGGGCAGCCATTTGGATAGCCAGCCAACTGGCGGCAAGTACGATGGGGCGCTGGGCGTGCTGGCCGGGCTTGAGGCGCTTCGCGCGCTAAAACGAGCGGGGTATGCTCCACGCCGTCCGCTATCACTGGTGAGCTGGACCAATGAAGAAGGCGCGCGCTTCTCACCAGGCACCTCCGGTTCAGCCGTCTTTTGTGGTGTACGTAGCCTGGAGGAAACGCGCTCAGTCAAAGACAGCGACGGTGTAAGTCTTGGGCATGCTTTGGATACCTGCCTGGCAGAACTGGACGCCGCCGGTGTACCGCGCCGCCCTTTGGCAACGCCCATGTACTCGTTTCTGGAATTGCATATTGAGCAAGGCCCCATTCTGGAGCGCAGCGGTGCTGCAGTGGGCGTTGTCGAAGGTATTCAAGGCGTCAGTTGGTTTGAAGTCACGGTCATTGGCAACGCTAACCACGCAGGCACCACCCCGCGTGCCATGCGCCGCGATGCGCTCGAGGGCGCCTGCGCGCTGGCCACGGCATTACGAGAAAGCGCGAAAGACAGCGAAGACCGAGTACGCTTTACCATTGGCAAGTTCGCCGTTGGCCCTGGTTCGGTGAATACCATTCCCGACCAAGTGACCTTCAGTATCGACTTACGCCACCCAGAAGCGGCCACGCTAAAAGCGCTGGAAGCCGAATTCAATCAGCTCGCTCAGCAGCCCTGGGCGGGTTGCCAAGCCACCCTGACACCGCTATCGCGGGTCGAGCCCGTCGCCTTTCCCGCGACACTCACCGCCTTGCTTGATAGCACAGCAAACGCACTGGGCATGGCTGCGCCAAGTTTGGTATCAGGAGCCTTTCACGACGCCATTCATCTCGCCAGGCACTGCCCGACGGCCATGCTGTTTGTACCCTGCCGCGATGGCCTGAGCCATCACCCCGATGAGCACACCAACCTCGACGACGCTGTCGCAGGCACTCAGTTACTGGCCGCCAGCCTGGCGAGCTTGAGCCAATAAGGAGAGCGACATGGCAAAAGGGACCCGTGGCACTCGCCGCAATGCCGCCACCGGAGAAAGCTACCTACCACACCAGGAGCCACGCTATCGTGAAATAGCCAGCTTCTTACGTGCGCCGCTAGCCGACTCATTGGATGAACTTGATATTGCCCTGGTAGGCATTCCTTTTGATGGCGGCGTCAGCAATCGTCCCGGCACCCGCCACGGACCTCGTGAAATTCGCAACCAATCAAGCATGATTCGAAGCTTGCACCATATTACCCGCCAGGATCCCATGGCTCAGGCGCGAATTGCTGACATCGGCGACGTTCGCTTTTCATCGATTTACGACCTTGAGCAGGTCTCTAACGATATTGCCGAACATTATTCCGCTATTCATCGTGCGGGCGTTATGCCGCTCAGTATTGGTGGCGACCACTCGATCACCTATCCCATTCTGCGGGGCTTAGCGGCCGATGGCCCAGTAGGACTGATCCATATCGATGCCCATACCGACACCTGGGATGAATTTCTGGGTTCCAAATTTCACCACGGCGGTCCCTTCCGGCTCGCCTGTGAGCACGGTTTGATTGACCCTAAACGCACGGTTCAGATCGGTATTCGCGGCGCACAAAACACCACTCAAGGCTGGGACTACTCCGATGCAACTGGCATGCGGGTGATGTTTATGGAGGAAGTGGATGCACTGGGTATTGAAGCGGTTATCAGCGAGGCTAAGCGCGTGGTAGGGGATGGCCCGGTCTACCTCTCCTTCGATATCGACAGCATCGACCCCGCGTTCGCGCCTGGCACTGGCACACCAGAAGTCGGCGGCCTTACCAGCCTGCAGGCACTCAAACTGGTGCGAGGTTTTCGCGGCCTACCACTGATCGGTGCCGATGTGGTGGAAGTCTCTCCACCGTTTGATCACACGGGAAATACAGCACTGCTGGGGGCGACCATCATGTATGAGCTGCTGTGCTTGATGGCTGAGCAGGTGGCAACTGGTGAAGGGCAAACACGATGACGCTTTAGCTATCGGCTGGTTGCGCATAAGCACTTTGCTTACCTACGCTGATCACAATCAACATTGCCAAAAAGCTCAAAAATCTACGCTATCAGGGTGGCGAATGAGGCGGGCTTACCCCGACCATGTTGCCCCCTGAATCAAAAAAGAGTGTCCACGGTATCGCGGACACTCGCTCTTATCGCCATGCACTGCCTAGCGTCACGCCGCCTGCACTTCGATACGGCGTGCGCGGTGGCTCTCTTTCTTGGGAAGCGTCAACGTCAGCACGCCGTTGACGATAGTGGCCGTAATGGCCTCACTATCTACCTCCCGGCTCAGGTTGAAGCGCCGCGCGAAGCGTTGACCGCGCACTTCGGCATGCAAAGCGCTGAGTCCTTCCGGCATATTTAGCGCTATCTCCCCTTCCAGACTCAACACTTGGTCGTCGACCTCTACCTTGAGCGTCTCCGGTGTCACACCGGGCATATCGGCCACTAGCTTGAGCGCGTTAGCCTCTTCGATAATATCCACCGCCGGTAGAAGCGCCTCCTTATAGTGCCGATTCTGGCCGTTCTGCTCCTGCTGTAGCGAGGAGTGATGGGAGTGGGATGAACGGACGATGTCATTCATGATTCGACCCTCCAAAACCTGGTTAAACGCATGATTTACGCCGCTTGAACATCAATACGCCGTGGCTTTAGCTCTTCGCGCTTGGGTAGCACGATCTCGAATACCCCATGGACATGACGCGCCTCTGACCGCTCGACGTCGATTCCCTCGGGTAAGGCGATCGATCTAACGAACTCCCCACTGGCGCGCTCACGGCGCAGAACCTGACGCGACTCACCCTCCTCATGTTGGCCCGACACGGCGTCTCGTTGACCACGCAGTGTCAGCACATTGTCCTGAACATCGATGATTAGATCCAAGGGGGCCAACCCTGCGGCAAACACGTAGACCCTAACGGCCTCGTCGCTGCGGGCGATATTGATCATGGGAAAGCTACCCCGCGGCACCGCGCGAATATCCATGGTATTGCGATCAGGAAAGAAGCCATCCAGCAACTGGTTGAGCCAGTCATACTGCTCAGACGAGCCCGTTTCAAAACGCTTGAGATCATCGAACATGTCGAATACCTCCTACGTAAAGCAGACTGTGAGACTTGCGATGAGAGGCGGCCCCTTTTCCACTCCTCCGAAGCAGCCTCTACGGTACGAAAAATAGGAGCGTTCGTTCGTATTTCAAGCGTCTGATGGCCATTTTTTTGGCGCGTTCTAAATCGCCTAACCGATGTGTATGTGTTGAGCTCAGTGTGCTGACCGTCACCGATTTAGAGGCGTATGACCGCTTCTGCGACCGTGTACTCTATGGCGATGACAACCTGCGCAAGTTCCGCACGTTACTCTCGACTCTCGCGTAAGCGCCATAAGTTCTATCTATCGGTGCCCATGGAGAGCCTGCCTTCGACATAGCGAGATTCATGCGACTGGCGCGAGAGGATAGGTGCGCCAATCGGCGGGCGGCGCTTGGCCTTGCCAGTGGGCCAGCACCGCTTGGCTGGCCGGGAATAGCGGCGCGGGCAGCGCGCCGGGGTGGAACCAGCGCCACTCCGTGAACACCTCAGGCTCTAGCAGCAAGGCCTCGGCCTCTTGTTTCACGTGGGCGATGACGGCTCCGGTCACCATGGAGGCGGCGCTGTCGAGGTTCTGAGTGATCGCCAGCAAGCTCAGGTCGTACAGCTCGGTAATGCCCGTTTCTTCCGCGACTTCGCGAGCAGCTGACGTCTCAAAGGACTCTCCCGCATCGACATGGCCGCCGGGCAAACACCAGCACGGCGTTTCCCCCGGCTTATCGCGATACCCAAGCAGCACGCTTCCATCCGGGCGTATCACCATCGCCCCTACGCCGATGATAGATCGGGCGGTATCGTTCATCGCTCCCCCTTTTGCAGGTCGGTTGGCACACGCCGATACCCTAAGTCGTCAGCCCAATGCCGCGCAATATCACCGAGGTTACCGACTGCACGGCCTTTTCGAACTGCAGGTCGTCCAGCGGTTTGTCGTCGTTGAGCAGTGAGATTTGATAGTCGAAGTCGGCGTAGTGCTGGGTGGAGGCCCAGATCATGTAAAGCAGGTAGGAGGGCTCGACGGGATTGATTTGGCCGGCTTCGATCCACTCGCGAATTTTCGACTCTTTCAGTTTGGTCCATTCATAGAGGTGATCGCGCAGGCGCTCTTTGAGAATCGGCGCGCCCTGCATCACTTCGGCCGCCCAGATCTTGGAGCCGTGGGCGCGGTAGCGGGAGTGATTCATCTTGGCGCGAATGTAGGTGGAGAGCACCACCCGGGGGTCGTCGTACAGCTCGAAGCAGAGTGCGTCCTGCTTCCACACCGCTAACAGCGCCAGCAGCACCTCTTGATAGAGCGCCTTCTTGGTCGCGAAATAGTAGTGCACGTTGGACTTTGGCAGGTCGGCCAACTGAGCGATCTCTCCCATGGAGGCACCGGCATAGCCTTTCTCGGCAAACAGCTGCTCCGCCGCTTGAAGGATCTTCTTGACGTTCGTTTGCCGAATTTCGTCCTGAGTTCTCGCCACGCTGGTATCCCTTTGCCACTCTGCCCGCTAATCACACGCAACAAAAATGCACCACCGCCCCACAAGGATGCAGGCGGTGGTGCAGTGAAGATGGCGCAGTTAACGCATCTCGTCAACGCTGGGCGGTGGGAAACGAGAACTCCGCCCGGGTGGCTTCGCTGACGGAGGGCCAGCGCTGGGAGACCGCTTTACGGCGCGTGTAGAAGCGCACCGCGTCGGGGCCGTAGGCGTGAAGGTCGCCAAACAGCGAGCGCTTCCAGCCGCCAAAGCTGTGGTAGGCCACCGGCACGGGCAGCGGTACGTTTACCCCCACCATGCCCACTTCGATACCATCTGTGAAGCGGCGGGCGGCTTCGCCATCGCGGGTAAACAGGCAGGTGCCGTTGCCGTATTCGTGGTCGTTGATCAGCTGCATGGCATCGTCCAGGCTGCCGACGCGCACCACGCAGAGTACCGGCCCGAAAATCTCTTCCTGGTAAATGCGCATCTCCGCGGTGACGTGATCGAACAGGCAGCCACCCACAAAATAGCCCTCTTCATGGCCCGCCACGCTCAGGCCACGGCCATCCGCGACCAGCGTGGCGCCCGCGTGCACGCCCTCTTCGATAAAACCAAGCACTTTATCGCGGTGCTCTGCGGTCACCAGCGGGCCCATATCCAGGCCTTTATCGGTACCCGGGCCTACCTTCAGCTGGGCGATCTTGGGCAGCATGGTGTCCACTAACCGGTCGGCGGTGTCGTCACCCACGCACACCGCCACCGAGATGGCCATGCAGCGCTCGCCGCAGCTGCCGTAGGCGGCGCCCATCAGCGTGTTGGCGGCATTTTCCAGGTCGGCATCCGGCAGAATCACCGCGTGGTTCTTCGCCCCGCCCAGGGCCTGAACGCGCTTGCCCGCCGCCGAACCCCGGGAGTAGATCGCCTCTGCCACGGGGGTAGAGCCCACGAACGAAATGGCTTTCACGGCCTTGGCATCCAGCAGGGTTTCCACCGCCTCGCGACCGCCATGCACCACGTTCATCACGCCTTTGGGTAGCCCCGCCTCTTGCAGCAGTTCAGCCACGGCCATGGCCGCCGACGGGTCCTTTTCGGAGGGCTTGAGGATAAAGGTGTTACCGCAGGCAATCGCCATCGGGTACATCCACAGCGGCACCATGGCGGGGAAGTTAAACGGGGTAATGCCCGCCACCACGCCCAGCGGCTGGAAGTTAGACCACGCATCGATGCCCGGCCCCACGTTGTGGGAGTACTCGCCTTTTAACAGCTCCGGCACGCCGCAGGCGTATTCGACGTTCTCGATGCCGCGCTTCAGCTCGCCCATCGCGTCTTCCACCGTTTTGCCATGCTCTTCGCTGACCAGTTGCACGAGGCGGTCCGCGTGCTCTTCCAGCAGCTGCTTGAAGCGGTACATGACCTGGGCACGCTTGGCGGGCGGCGTATCGCGCCAGGCGGGAAACGCCGCCTGAGCCGCAGCAATCGCCCGCTCCACATCCGCTGCGCTGGCATCCGCCACGTGGCGAATCACTTTTCCAGTAGAAGGGTTGGTGACCTTCAGCGTGCGCTGGCTTTCCACCAGCTCACCATTTATCAGGTGGGAAACAACACTCATCATGAAACTCCGAAACAGGATGGGCCAGGGTTACGCCAGTGAATCCAGGGTTGTCGCGACGGCATCGAACAAACGCTCGAGCTCGGCTTCTGTGGTGCCGAAGGGAGGTCCGAACTGCAGGGTGTCGCCGCCGTAGCGCACGTAGAAGCCCGCTTCCCACAGCGCCATATGCGCATCGCGGGGGCGAATGGTGGGGTCGCCGTTGCGCGGCGCTAGCTGCAGGGCACCGGCCAAGCCGTAGTTGCGAATATCGACAATATGGTTGTGGCCTTTTAAGGCGTGCAGCTTCTGCTCGAACACGGGAGCGATGGCATTCACCTGGGCGGGGAAGTTTTCACGCTCCATCATCTCCAGCGCCGCCAGCCCCGCCGCGCAGGCCACGGGGTGGGCGCTGTAGGTGTAGCCGTGGGGGAATTCAATGGCGTGCTGGGCACCGCCTGCGTGCATGAATGTATCGAAAATCTCGCCTGAGGCGATCACCGCCCCCATCGGCACCGCACCGTTGGTGATCTGTTTGGCCACGTTCATGATGTCCGGCGTGACGCCAAACGCTTCGGCACCGGTGGTGGTGCCGCTGCGGCCAAAGGCGGTAATGACTTCATCGAAAATCAGCAGAATATCGTGGGCGGTGCAGATTTCCCGCAGCCGGTTCAAGTAGCCCTTGGGCGGCACGATCACCCCCGCCGAGCCCGACATGGGCTCCACGATTACGGCGGCAATGGTCGACGCATCGTGCAAGGCGATTTGATCCAGCAGCGCATCGGCCAGCTCAGCGCCGGTTTCCGCTTGGCCACGGGTGTAGGCATGGCCCGCCTGCAGGGTGTGGGGCAGATGCGTCACGTCCATCAACTGGCCGTAGTGTTTACGGTTGCCGCCAATACCACCCAGGCTGGTGCCGCCGATGTTCACCCCGTGGTAGCCCTTGGCGCGGCCGATCATGCGGGTTTTTTCCGGCTTACCTTTCAAGCGCCAGTAGGCCTTGGCCATCTTGACCGAGGTGTCAGCGGCTTCTGAACCGGAGTTGGTGAAGAACACGTGATCCAGGCCGGCAGGCGTCAAGCTGGCGACCTTTTCCGCCAGCTTGAACGCCAACGGGTGGGCAATCTGGAAGCCGGGTGCAAAATCCAGCGTACCTAGCTGCGCGGCCACGGCTTTCTGAATCTCTTCACGGTTATGGCCTGCCCCGCAGGTCCATAGGCCAGAGAGCGAATCGAACAGCTTGCGCCCCTGGTCATCGATGTAGTAACGCCCTTCCGCCCCCGCAATCATGCGCGGGTTGGCGCGGAAATCGCGGTTCGCGCTAAACGGCATCCAGAAGTGCTGGTTGAGGGCGGTGCCTGATCCAGGCTGCTCAGCCGTCTTTTCCGCTGACTGGGCGGTTGTTTTACTTTTTAAACCAAACATAGTGTCCAGCTCCGTCGCTATGAGACATGTCCTCAGCATGCGCCACCCACTACGTTTATAAAATCATGCTTTTCTTTCGCTCACGTTAGAAAACTCATACGTAATAGAGCATCAAACAGCGCCTACCCATCTTGACGGGACGATTCAAAGCGCCTAATTCTTATATTTATACGAATAAATACAACAAATCAGTGGAACACGCCTCAGTCGCACTCACTTAGCGAATGCGCTCACTAGCGCTGTCGCTGGCTGCGTGCTCTGCCATCAATGCTCACAATTTCAATATAAACAAAGGGCTACCTTGCTATGAAATACTTAACTCCCTTAAAGCTGTCTATATATGGCGGCATGCTCTTCAGCTTTATCATGCTGGAAAGCCCCCTCATTATGCTGGCTAACCGTATAGAGCCCATGGTGATGGGCCTCCCCTTTCTGCTGGTGTGGAACTTGTTCTGGTGGTTCGTATTAACGGCGCTGTTTTTGGTGGCTTATTTCACCAACTGGGGCAGCCCCGAGCCTTCCACTATCCACGCCACCCAACAGCGGTAAATGAAGGGGTATATCATGACCGGAAGCTTAATCATCATTGCAGCGTTTATGATCATTCCCTTGATGGTGGGGGTTTTATCCGCTCGTCAATCACAAGAAACCAGCGAGGATTTTTTCGTTCAGGGCCGTGCCATGGGCAGTATCGCGGTCTTCTTCACCGTCGCAGCCACCTGGTGGAGCGCGTTTGCGTTCCTCGGCTCTAATGCCACCTTTTATACCAACGGGCCGGTATTTCTTACTGCGTTAGCCTGGAACCTTCTGTTTGGCTTCATGTATTACTGGATTGGCAAACGAGTTTGGTTTTTAGGCAAACTATTCAACTACTTAACACCTTCAGACTTGATCGGTGATTTTTATAACAGCGAAGCGCTACGTATCACCGTGGCGGCGATTACGCTGATTTTCACCGTACCTTATTTGCAGATTCAGCTAACCGGAGGCGCCTATTTAATCGAAGTCGCCTCCGGCGGGCTGATTCCTTTCTGGCTCGCCGCCCTGCTTTTCTACTTCATCATCATTATCTACGTGTGGATTGGCGGCATTCGCGCCATTGCCTGGACCGACGTCATTTATGGCGCGCTGTTGTTCTTCGGCATGCTGTATGCCGGTTACTACATTTCCACCCAGGTAGGGGGCCCCACGGCGCTATTTAGTCAGCTGCAGCAAAGCTCTCCTGATCATCTCACCATGCCTGGGCCGAACGGTACGATGGGCTACCCCATGTGGTTCTCGCTGTTTGCCATTACCGCCATCGGTGCCTTTATGGGCCCGCAAATCTGGCTGCGCATGTACTCGGTCAAACACGGCAAACTGTTTAACCTAATGCCGTTTTTGTTGGGGTTGGCGGCCTTTGCCTATGTAGGCTCGGTGCTGTCTGGCTATTCAGGCGTGCTGCTCGAACCCAACGTAGAGAACCCAGACCAGATACTTCCCATCATGCTGATGGATTATGCGCCTTACCTGCTTGCCTCCTTGATCATGGCAGCCGGTGCGTCAGCCGCCATGTCTACCGCTAACTCGCAGATCCACGCGGTATCCACCGTGGTGACGATGGATATCTACAAACGCTATATCGACCGCGATGCCAGCCAAGCGCGCATCGTGTATATCGGTCGTTTATCGCTGGTGGGCTTCTCATTGGCCGCTTATATCATGGCGCTCACCGTACCGGGCGTACTGGTCACCATTGGTATTGCGGCATTGGCGGGCACCGCGCAGTTGATCATTCCCACCATCGGGGCCATCACCTGGAAAAAAGCGCACCCCACCGCTGCACTGGCGGGTTTGTGGGCGGGCGTTGCCTGCGTGCTCCTCATGACCTTTGGCCCGCTCAGCGCACCATTTGGCTACCATGCGGGTATCTGGGGGTTATTGCTGAATGCTGCGCTGTTTGTTGGGCTCAGCCACGCGCTGCATCGCCGCGATACAGCGGTCGTGGAACGCTTTACCCAAGCACGCCATGACTATGATGCCGAGTACCATCCAGAGCGTTTGCCCGCCTATACACAAGAAATCACCCATAGCGCTAACCAACAATAAGGAGTGGGTTGATGACTCAAGCCCCTGTTTCGACCTCGCCGCGCAGACCCAAGCTTGCCGAGCTGATTAGCGACGACATCAAGCGCTGGATAGCCGCCGAGTCACTGGGAGAAGGTGACCGGCTGCCCAACGAAAAAGCGCTGATGGAGCTTTACGGTAGCGCCAAGGGCACCGTGCGCGAAGCGCTCAAGATCTTAGAGGTTGAGGGGCTCATCACGTTAAAAACCGGGCCTAAAGGAGGCGCGGTCATTAATCAGCCCAGCATGGAGCCCGCCAGCCGAATGCTGCGTAACTTCCTGCACTTCCAACAATTGGATGGAAAGCAGGTGTACCAGCTACGCAAACTGCTGGAAGTAGAACTGGCGGCCTCCGTGGTGGGTAAGCTCACCGAGCAGGACTTCCAACAGTTGGAAGCCAATATGTCGGCCTGCGCCTGCTGTGCGAGTCATGAAGAGGATCACCGACACCAACGTTTTCTAGAGCTGGAGTTTCACCAGCTGCTGGCCCGCGCCTGCCCGAATCCATTGCTCGCGTTTATGTGCCAGTTTTTAAACGACATGCTGCGCGATTTGGTGGTGATCAAAAAAGCGTACGTCCCGGAGCGAAAGCAATTCGATCACGCCAATCAGGATTACCACCGGCAGCTAGTGGATGCCTACCGCGCTGAAGATGCCCCGCGTGTGCGACAGATCATGGCCGAGCACATGGCCGATGCGGAACATCACATGAGTGCGCTGGAAGCTGAAATGGCGATACAGATGCTGGTCAGCAACGACTCACCCACTCATCAGAATCACCGTTCCAAGCTACACGACTTACTAACGGACAACACATCCGTTTAACTTTGCGAGGAGAGTGAAATGAATACCTACGTTACGCCCATCAAAGAGTCCGACCTACTTACTGACAGCGACCGCCTTTGGGCGTCGCTCATGGAGATGGCCAAACTAGGGGCCACGCCCAAGGGCGGCGTGAACCGTCAGGCGCTGACCGATCTAGACCGCCAGGGCCGCGACCTTTTCATTCAGTGGTGCCGTGCCGAGGGCTGCACGATTCGCATCGATAATGTCGGCAATATCTTTGCCCGCCGGGAAGGCAGCGACCCCAGTGCCAAAACCGTCATGGCGGGCAGCCACTTGGATACCCAACCCACCGGCGGCAAATACGATGGCTGCTTCGGCGTCATGTCGGGTCTTGAAGTCATTCGTACCCTGAATCAGCACAACATCACCACGCAATCGCCGATCGAAGTGGTCGCGTGGACCAACGAAGAAGGCTGCCGATTTCCCCCCTGTATGATGGGCTCCGGCGTATTCAGCGGCGAGCTGGCGTTCGATGCCATGATGGCGCGCACCGACGCCGATGGTGTCACGGTCAGCGATGCCTTAGACGCGATTCATTATCGCGGCAGTGATGAGGTCTCCCCCGACGAGATCAAAGCCTATTTCGAGCCACACATCGAGCAGGGCCCCATTCTCGAAGATACCGACACCACCATTGGCGTTGTCATCGGTGGGCTTGGGCAGAAGTGGTTCGATCTAACTCTCACAGGGCTTGAAGCCCATGCGGGCCCCACCCCAATGAACCTTCGCCGGGATGCCATGATGGGGGCCGCAGAAGTCACTCAAGCACTCAACCGGATTGCTCATGAGCACCAACCCCACGGGCGCGGCACGGTAGGCTGCATGACGCTACACCCAGGTTCGCGCAATGTGATTCCCGGCCAGGTCAAAATGACATTGGATATGCGCCACTGGGAACCCCACGCCCTGATCGCCATGGGCCAAGCGGTGACGACCGCCGTTGAAGACATTTGCCAACGTCACGGGCTGGAATACGAGCTCACCCCCACCGCAGATTTTGCGCCTGAGCATTTCGATCAAGCATGCGTGGATAGCGTGCGACAAGCCGCTGAAAAACTTCAGCTGTCACACATGGATATCATCAGCGGAGCCGGGCACGATGCGATGTTCGTTGGCCGCGTAGCACCCGCCGCCATGATCTTCATTCCCTGCAAAGATGGCATCAGCCATAACGAGATCGAAAGCGCCACCCCGGAACATGTACACGCAGGCTGTAACGTTCTACTGCACGCCATGCTCGATGCGGCGGGTGTGAAAAGTGGGGAGTAACCATGGCGGATACCTTTGAAACCCTGACGGCAACCGATGCATTGGCACGTTTCAGCGGGGGCTCGCTCTCGCCGGAAACGCTGGTGGAGGACTGCTTAACGCGTATTGAACGGGATAACCCCAAGGTGAATGCCTTCACCTGTATTAACGGGGAAGAGTCACGCCGTTTAGCAGCAGAATCCGCTCGACGCTGGCAAGCAGGCACTCCCTGCGGCCCGCTAGACGGCATCCCAGTGACGATCAAAGATTTAACCCTAACCAAAGGCCTGCCTACACGGCTGGGTTCCACCACCACGACTCCAGATGGCCCCTGGGAGGTAGATGCGCCCATTAGCCGTCACCTGCGCAATGCCGGGGCCATTGTGGTTGGCAAAACCACCTCGCCTGAATTTGGCTGGAAAGGCGTCACCGATAACCCGCTGCACGGCATCACCCGCAACCCATGGGACACTGCGCTAACGCCAGGAGGGTCATCCGGCGGCGCGGGGGCAGCCGCAGCGCTTAACTTGGGCCTACTTCACCAGGGCAGCGACGCGGGCGGCTCCATACGTATTCCGTGCAGCTTTACCGGCACCTTTGGCATTAAACCCACGTTCGGCTGGGTGCCTCAGTGGCCTGCCAGCACCATGAGTACGCTGTCTCATTTAGGGCCCATGACGCGCACTGCACGTGACAGCGCCCTCATGCTCAGCGTCATGGCACAGCCCGATGCTCGGGATGGTTACTCAGGCAATCCCAGAGGGCCAGATTGGCTCACGCCGCCACCGGCTAGCCTAAAGGGCTGGCGCATCGCCTTTAGTGCTGACCTTGGCTATGTAGACGTAGCGCCGGATATTGCCCAGCGAGTCGAGGAATCCATTGCTTATTTAGAAGCATTGGGGGCCACCGTAGAACGTATAGACCCAGGCTTTAGCGATCCGCTTAAAACGTTTAATACGCTCTGGTTTGCGGGGGCCACGCAGGCACTCGAAAAACTGAACGAACAGCAACAGGCAGCGCTCGATCCTGGCTTTCTGGAGATTGCACGACGCGGGCAAGACGTATCACTTTCCGCCTACCTCGCCGCCCGGCGTGAGCGCAGCGAATTGACCGCCCACATGGCGGCCTTTCACGAACGCTATGATTTGCTGGTAACGCCTACGATGCCCATTGCACCCTTTGCGGCGGGCCACAACGTACCACCGGGCAAGCACTATCGAGATTGGATGGACTGGACGCCGTTCAGCTACCCCTTCAACCTGACCCAACAGCCCGCGGCCTCCCTTCCCTGCGGGTTAGACAACCAGGGGCTGCCGGTAGGTTTGCACTTAGTGGCGGGTAAATATCAAGACCTCAAGGTACTGCATGCGGCCCAGTTACTTGAACGCTATTTGCCGCCGTTAACGCCGCCTACAACACCACCTCAAACCCCTCGAACTTAGGCGGGCCAAGGTAAATGCCTTCCGGCGATTTTGCATTGGCGTGGGCCTTGCGGAAAGCCTCTGACTTCGTCCAGGCGCGGAAGGCCTCTTCGGATTCCCACACGCTGTGGGAGATAAACACGGTGTGGTCTTCCTGGCTTTCGCCCTGCAGCATGTGAAACTGTTTGAAGCCGGGCACTTCGTCCAGGTGGGAATCGCGGTTGCGCCATACCTCCAGAAAATCCTCTTCGCGGCCTGGGGCAATCCGGAAACGGTTCATGGCGATATACATAGTGGTTCTCCTGTGAGCGGGTGTGACTCAGTTGGTTACGCAAACAATCGCTTGATGGTAACGTCATCACTGCATCACGAATAGATAAGTGACGAACAGGCGTACGGCTAATGGCTCAGGCACCCCTTCAGGTCGTTTGGTTCAAACGCGATTTACGCATTCACGATCACGCACCGCTGGCCAACGCCGCAGCGGCGGGCCCTGTGCTGCCGCTATTTGCTATTGAGCCCGCACAGTGGCAATCGCCCGACAGCGCCCTGCGCCACTGGCAGTTTGCCGCCGATTCGCTAGTTGATCTTGCCCAAGCGCTCGACACCATGGGCCTGCCGCTCTGTCTGTGGCAAGGCGATATGGTGGAGTGCCTGGCCGCGCTAAAAGCCCGCTACGGCGAACTGGTGCTGCACTCCCACCAGGAGACCGGCAATGCCTGGAGCTTTAAACGCGACCAACGCGTTCAAGCGTGGTGCCATGCCCACCACGTGCCCTGGCAGGAAGCCCGCCAGCAGGGCGTGATTCGCGGGCTGAGTAGCCGCACCGGGCATCAATCCCGCTGGGAAAGCCACTGGGAATCGCTGATGGCCGCCCCCACCTACCCCGCCCCGCCAACAGCGGTGGCCGCACCCGGTTGGGAAGCGTTTCATTACGTAGACGTAGCGCAACTGCCCTCGCTCACCTTGGGGTTCGATACCACGCCCTGCCCCCAACGCCAGCGGGGCGGGCGCAGTGAAGGCCGCTCGCTGTGGCTGAGCTTTATTACCCAGCGCGGGCGGCGCTATCGCGGCTCGCTCTCTAAACCGTTACTGGCCTGGGAGTTTGGTTCGCGGCTCTCCCCACACTTGGCCTGGGGCACACTCTCCATGCGGGAAGTGGTGCAATCCTTGCGCCGCCAGCGGCAAAAGCACGCCGACGACACCGCCTGGGCCCGCTCACTGCGTGCCTTTACCTCGCGACTCTACTGGCACTGCCACTTCATTCAGAAGTTGGAGAGCGAACCCAGCATCGAGCATCAAACGTTGCACCCGGCGCTGCGCGGCCTGCGGGAGCGCGACCCGGAACACCCGCACCTGATCGCCTGGAAACAGGGCCAAACCGGCGTGCCACTGGTGGACGCCTGCATGCGAAGCCTGACCGCCACCGGCTGGATCAACTTTCGCATGCGCGCCATGCTGCTCTCCCACGCCACCTTCGGCCTAGGGCTGCACTGGGTTGAGCCAGCCTTACATTTGGCGCGGCTATTCACCGACTTCGAGCCGGGCATTCACTACCCCCAGGTTCAGATGCAGGCAGGCGCCACCGGCACCAACACCCTGCGGGTCTACAACCCCATCAAGCAAGCAGAAGATAACGACCCCACCGGCGAATTCATCGCCCGCTGGGTGCCGGAGCTTTCGCCCCTGCCGTTAGAGTGGCGCGCCAAGCCCTGGGTGCTGCCGGAAAGCCTGCAAAAACGCTTCGGCTTCCAGCCCGGCGTCGACTACCCCATCCCCAACGACTTCGAAGCCGAAGCGCGCCACTGGAAGAAGATGTTGTATGAGCTGCGCCGCACGCCGGAAGCGAGGGATGCCAGTCAAGCGATTGTGGAGAAGCTGGCGAGTCAGCGACGGCCTGCTGCTCGGCGCGGTAAAAAAGCGGAGGCTGACAATCGGCAGCAGCTTTCGTTGTTTGATGTGGGCGGATTGTAAGATAGATGGTAACTGTTCTTGATTAGAGCAATCGACCTATTTACCAGCAGGATATTATCGTAACTTTAAACCATCGCCGCAACTATTATTAGCTGGCATCTTACTTGCTTAAAAAGGAAGATCATCCCACTCTTTTTCCTGCTCTGACGCTCCTATAACTATCTTTTTAACGTCAAACTTAACAAGCATTGAATTCAGACTATCTAGAAACTCCCTAGACTCAGAAAGCCTAGAATTATCAGCAACCTGCTGCTTAAGATTTTCTAATATATCAGCAGGAACGCTTTCTAAGGATTGAAAAATAGCCACTTTCTCTACAGCATCTTCAACTGTGGTTGCGTTTGAAAGAGCACCAGAGAGCGAAATTAATATTTTATTCTTGGTTTTCGGGGACTTAACTAGGGTTGTGAATATCTCTTCCGCAACATCACCTACAGTTTTACTATTAGCTTGAATACCTTGGTATTTTCCAATAAACCCATAAGGATCCAAACCTTTTCGGATCGGTATAATCAAAACCCCACGACCTACAGCCACTCCAACTTCTTGATCGCACCACTTACTCTCTTGAAACCCTGGCATAAGTATCGCTGCCAGTGCATCCATAGTTTTCAAGCCTGCCTCTATCTCATTTTGCCACTCTTTTGTTGGCTCAATATCTTCATGTGCAACAAAACTAGTTATAGCATATTTCCTAAGTGCAGCTTGCAGATGTGAAGCTTTAACTTTAAAAGATGCCAAATGGCTCAAAAACAACCTGAAATGCCCTGCTTTCCAAAAACCAACCTCTCTGACTATTTCAGAACCATTTGGAACGTCAACGATACCCAACTCACCAGCGATTTTGAAAACCAGCTCCTCATCCACCTTGGCAAGCATATCCTTTGAGTATGACCTTTTACTATTGTGAGGATAGTTATCTTGAGTAGGGACACCGTGTCCACGGAAGTAAGTATCTATATCTGAGAATGTCATTCTTGACTGCAGCTCTGCACCAATTTCGTCCAATAATTTTATCTTCTGCAATCCATTCATAAGTATTCAAACCCACCATTATGTCACGCTAAACTTTATTCAAAAACGCGACTAATTATTAAATTAACACGCCGACACAACTGTCTTTACTATGCTGCTCATTAGGGCCTTAAAATATTAAAAATCTTTCCGGTTGGCTTTCGCTAAGTCACATATCAAAAGCTCAAGCTTTTGCTACATCTCTCAACACCTTAGCTTTGGGCTGCCATCCGACCAAATCCAGCTTAGCACAAGGCAATAAGAGCGACTAAAAATCTCGGCTTCATTATTTCAACACCCACAAAAAAAGCCCACCCGTCGCCAACAGCTTACGCTGCCTGACGACGGGCGGGCTTAGTACTGCCTAAACGCTACTAGCTAAGCGCTTCCAACGACTCCTCAATAATACTCAGCCCTTCCTCTAACACCGCAGACGACACCGTCAGCGGCACCAAAATGCGGATGCTGTTGCCGTAGAAGCCACAGGAAAGCAGGATCAGGCCTTTCTCGCGGGCTTTGGCGCAGAGCGCGCCAGTCATCTGCGGGTCGGGCTTGCCGTCGCGGTTGAGCAGTTCGAACGCGGCCATGGCGCCGAGTTGGCGGCCGTGGGCGACGGCTGGGTAGCGTTCTTCCCATACGGCGAAACGCTCGGCCAGCATGTTGCCCATCTGCTCGCTGCGGGCCAGGATGTTCTCTTCTTCGATGGCTTCGATCACCGCCAGCGCCGCCGCGCAGGAGAGCGGGTTGCCGCTATAGGTGCCGCCCAGGGAGTTGGGGCCGGAGGCGTCCATCACCTTGGCGGTGCCGACCACCGCAGAGAGCGGCATGCCGTTGGCGAGGCTCTTGGCGGTGGTGAGAATGTCCGCTTCGATGCCGCTGTGTTCTAGCGCAAACAGCTTGCCGGTACGGGCGAAGCCGGACTGCACTTCGTCGGCGATCAGCAGAATGCCGTGCTCGTCGCACAGGGCGCGCAGGGCTTTCAGGTAGTCCGGCGAGGCGATGTAGAAGCCACCTTCGCCCTGTACCGGCTCGATCACGATGGCCGCCGTTCGGTGCGGGGCGATATCGGTTTTGAACAGCGTGCGAATGGCGTTCAGCGAGGCTTCTTCGCTAATGCCGTGCAGCGGATTGGGGAACGGTGCGCGGAAGACGTCGCCCGGCATGGGGCCGAAGTCATTCTTGTAGGGCAGCACCTTGCCGGTCATCGCCAGGGTCATCATGGTGCGGCCGTGGAAGGCACCGTCAAACGTAATGATGCCGGTGCGGCCAGTGGCGGCGCGGGCAATCTTCACGGCGTTTTCCAGCGCTTCGGCGCCGGTGTTCACCAGCATCGCTTTGCGCTCGGGGCCACGCACCGGGGTGAGTTCGCAGAGCTTCTGGCACAGCTGCACGTAGGGCGCGTAGGAAATCACGGCCGCGCTGGTGTGCATGACCTTCTTGAGCTGCGCTTCGACCGCCGCGACGATTTTCGGGTGGCGGTGGCCCAGGTTGAGCACGCCAATGCCGCCCGCGAAATCGATCCAGCGGTTGCCGTCAGCGTCCCATAGCTCGGCGTTTTCTGCGCGCTCGGCAAACTGGGTGGTCGGCGTGGCGGCACCGTTGGCCACGAAGCGGTTTTTCAGGTCATTCAGTTCTTGGTTAGTCATCATCGTTCTCTTTATAAACCGCCTACGCAGACGTACTTCAGTTCGGTAAATTCATCGAGACCATGGTGGGAACCTTCGCGGCCCAACCCGGACTCTTTCACGCCGCCAAACGGCGCAAGCTCGGTGGAGATCAGCCCTTCGTTCACGCCCACCATGCCGTACTCCAACTGCTCCATGGTGCGCCAGATGCGGCGGTAATCCGTGGCGTAGAAGTAGGCGGCCAAGCCAAACGGGGTGTCGTTGGCCATGGCGATGGCTTCTTCATCGCGCTGGAAGCGGAACACCGGGGCAACCGGGCCGAAAGTCTCTTCGTCGGCGACGGCCATTTCAGTGGTCACATCCGCCAGCACCGTGGGGGTAAAGAAGCGCTCACCCGCCGCGTGGGGCTGGCCGCCGCACAGTAGGAGTGCGCCTTTATTCACTGCGTCATCGACGTGGCGCTGCACTTTATCCACGGCGGCTTGGTTGATCAGCGGGCCGATGATGCTGCCGTCGGCTAGGCCGTCGCCTACCTTCAGCGCGTTCACGCGTTCGGTGAGCTTCGCGACGAAGGCATCGTAAATGCCGTCCTGCACCAGGAAGCGGTTGGTGCACACGCAAGTTTGCCCGGCGTTGCGGAACTTGGAGGCGATGGCTCCGTTCACGGCGGCGTCCACGTCGGCGTCATCGAAGACGATGAACGGCGCGTTGCCGCCCAGCTCCATGGCGGTTTTCTTCACCGTGCTGGCGCACTGGGCAAGTAAGTGCTTACCCACTGGGGTAGAGCCGGTAAACGAGACTTTGCGCACCCGAGGGTCGGTGGTGAGTACCTCGCCCACGGCGGCGGGTTTGGAAGCGGTGACCACGTTGATGGTGCCGGCGGGCAGGCCCGCTTCCAGCGCCAGGTAGGCGGCGGCCAGCGCGGTGAGCGGCGTGGCTTCGGCGGGTTTGATGACCACGGTGCAGCCCGCTGCCAGGGCCGGGGCGCACTTGCGGGTAATCATCGCCAGCGGGAAGTTCCACGGGGTGATCGCGGCGACCACGCCCACCGGTTCGCGCAAGACCAGCAGGCGCTTGTCGGCGCCGTGGCTGGGCAGGGTTTCCCCCGCCATACGCTTGGCTTCTTCGGCGAAGAATTCGATGAATGAGGCGCCGTAGGTCACTTCGCCTTTGGCTTCCGCCAGCGGCTTGCCCTGCTCTAGGGTCATCAGACGGGCTAGGTCGTCGGCGTGCTCATTGATCAGCTCGAACCAGCGCCGCAGCAGGGCCGAGCGCTGTTTGACCGGGGTGGCGCGCCACGCGGCACCGGCTTCATACGCGGCAGCCACGGCGTCGCGGGTGTCGTCGGCGCTCAAGTCCGCCACGTTGGCAATGGTCTCGCCGGTGGCGGGGTTATCGACGGCAAAGGTCTGTTGGCCCTTGCGCCACTGCCCGCCCACCAGGGCCGGTACGGCATCGTGCAACCACTGTTCGATAAAGCTCATAGCGTGCTCCTTTAAAGGGGTTGGAACGGCTTACAGGTCAGCCATCATGTGTTGGTCGCTGTAGGCGCGGCCGTAGGTGCGCAGGGCGTGGATGTAAAGCCCCACACCGAGCAAAGACCAGCCCGCGAAGATCGACCACTCAGCGCCGCTCAGTGCCGCCGGGCTACCGGGCAGGTAAAGGCAGGCCATGCCAAAGGAGAGGACGACCGCCAAGGTGCCGCACAGCTTGCCGTGGCGAATGCGGAACGGGCGCTCCATCTCCGGCTCGCGAACCCGCAGCACCACGAAGGAGATGGCCACGAACAGGTAGGCAATCACGATGCCCAGGCCACCGGCGTTGACGATCCACACCAGCGCGGGGCGGCCGAAGAACGGGGCGATACAGGAAAGAAAGCCCATCAAGAAGATGGCGTTGGTGGGCGTTTTATAGCGCGGGTGCAGCTTGGCAAACGTCGCAGGCAGCATGCCCGCTTTCGCCAGGGCGTAGATCGCCCGCGAGCCGCCGATGTAGAAGGCGTTCCAGCTGGTGATGATGCCCGCAATACCAGCCAATACCATCAAGTTGCTGGCCCAAGGGGCGTTGAACAGGCTACCCATGGCATCCGGCACGCTCAGGGAACTGGCGGCCAGCTCGGTGCTGTTCAGGGCAAGGCTGGTGGCCAGGATGATCAGCGCGTACCACACCACTGCCAGAATGACCGACATCATCAGCACTTTGCCGATGGCTTTGTAAGGCAGGTTAATCTCTTCGGCGGCTTGGGGAATGACGTCAAAGCCAACGAACAGGAACGGCACCATGACCAGCACCGCGACAATGCCTGCCACCACGCCGGTATCGGCCTGGGTGAACAGCGGCATCATGTTGATGGTGTCGCCTTCGAACAGCGCGCCCGTGACAAACAGCACGCCAACCAGCAAAATCATCCCGGTCACGACTTTCTGGATCAGCGCGGCGGTGGTCACACCGAAGTAGTTTATAATCATCATGGCGAGCGAGCCGCCAACGCCGACGGCCACCCAGGTCGCCTTCACTTCCCACCCGGCGATGGTCCATAAGTGGCCCACCGCGTAGTTCGGTGCTAGGTGCTCAATCACGGTGGGCAGCGCCACGGCTTCGAAGGCCACCACGCTCAAATAGCCTAGAATGATCGCCCAGGTGCACAAGAACGAAGGTAAGTGGCCCAGGGCGCGGTAGCTGTAGACGTGCTCGCCGCCCACTTTGGGCATGGCAGAGGCCAGCTCAGCGTAGGTCAGGCCCACCATGATGATCGCTAAACCGCCGATAATGAACGCTAAAATGGCACCGATGCTGCCAGCGGATTGAATCGCGGTGCCGGTCAATACAATCCAGCCCCAGCCAATCATCGCGCCGAAGGCAAGGGCTAATACGTCGCCGCGGGCCAGTACCCGGACGAGCTTGTCCTGTTCAGAAGAGGGAGTGGTCATCGCACAATGTCCTGCAGGTTATTGGATGTTGTCGTTGGCGCTCTTTGGCGCAGTGTCCTGATTCCGGTGGCGGAATAGTGACACGCTAGCAGGCGGCGCTCAGAACGCGAATGCACCACTTTGGCGTTCGACTAGACCACTTCTTCAACGCACCAAATGAGTGCATACATGGCATCATGCTTTCGTCTAAACGCCTGATGGTAGCGGGCTTCACGCGGGAAAGGGGGCGCTGATATGGATCGCGAGCAGGTCTTGCACCAATTCAAGCAACTTTATGCACTCCAACCGGAGCGGCTGAGTAAGCAGGTGCGCATCGAGCAAGCGCTGCGCCAGGCCATTACGCAGCAGTGGCCCAGCGGGCTGCGGTTGCCCTCTCATCGTGTGTTGGCCGATGCCGTGAACGTCGCGCGCCAAACCCTGGCCTTGGCAATAGGCACACTGCTGGAAGAGGAGTTGCTGAAAACCGCCCACGGCCAGGGAACCTGGACGTGTAAACCCACCGCGCCACCGCCCCCAGCGCCGACCCACGTTCAGCTCTCCCAGCGGGCCCAGCGGGTGCTGCAAGGCCCTGGGGCCAGCATGATTCAGAGCGGGGCCTTCGTGCCCGGCATTCCGGATATCGCCCAGTTCCCCATGCGCAAGTGGCGCCAGCTCTACGCCAGCGTCACCGTGCCGCAAAATGCGCTGCTGCTCTCCTACTCCACCGGCGGCTACGGCCCACTAAAGCGGGCGATTCGTGATTTTCTGGCCCGCTGGCGGGATATCCATTGCGATACCGAGCAGATCATCATTACCGATGGCACCCACAACGGTATCGAACTGTGCGCCGTTGCCTTGGCAGACGTGGGCGATACGGTGGCGATGGAGTCGCCCTGCTACTGGGGGGCGCGCAACGTGTTTACCGCCGCCGGGCTGAACATCGACATGCTGCCGTGGCGGCCGGAACAGGGCCATACGCTGCCTGCGTCTCCCGGCCCCGTAGCGCTGGCTTACCTCACCGGCTCGCACCACTACCCGCTCAGCGTGCCGACCCGCGCCGCGCATAAACGTCAGCTGTGTGAGGCGTTATCGCCTACCTACGTGGTGGAAGATGACTATGAATTTAACCGCGACGACCACCCTAACCTGCTGTTCGATGCCCACTCCGAACGCCATTTGCTGGTAGGCTCTTTCTCCAAGATGATGTTTCCCGGGCTGCGGCTGGGCTACTTGGTGGTGCCGCGCCATTTGGCAGGGCCCATGAACCGCCTACGCAGCGAGCTGTTTCGCGAGGGCCGTATGCTGGACCAAGCCGTGCTGGCCCAGTTCATTTTCGATGGTGATTTGGATGCTTGGTGTCGGCGCATTCAGCGCGACTACTTAGGCCGCCAGCAGGTGCTGCACGACCAGCTACTTTCGCTGCCCCAGGTGCGCTCGGTGTCACCGCCCAGCAGTGCCATCAGCCTGTGCGTGGAGTTCGAGCCGGGCATCAACGATGTGGCCATCGCCCAATCGCTGCTGAAAGAGCACTTGATCGTGCGGCCGTTGAGCCCGGTGTGTGCACCGAACGACCCGCGCGCTGGCTTGGTGATGGGGGTGGGCATGCTGTCAGGGGAAACGCTGGTGCGCGAGGCGCAGCGCCTGCGCCGCTGCCTGGAGACGCTGCTGCGCTAAGCGGCCAACGCGCTTTATTCGTCTGTACACTACACACAACGTGAGCAACACGACTTATCCACAAGGACCGTCCTATGCATCGCCCTGTTGATAGCTTTTGGGTCTCTGCGCTCTCTACCGCTGCCGCCTCTTCCACCACTTCGCTCCGCGGGTGGCTGACCGTCACGGCCCTACTGCTGCTCTCTGGGTGCGCCACTTTTGCGCCCAGCCCGCCGGAGGATCAGACCAATATCTGCGAGATTTTCCGCGAACAGCCGAGCTGGTACGACTACGCGAAAGAGTCGGAGGAGAAGTGGGGAACGCCCATCGCCACCCAAATGGCGTTCATTCAGCGGGAGTCCTCGTTTCGCAGCCACGTACGCCCAGACCGCAAATACTACCTGGGCTTCATTCCTGGCCCGCGCCCCTCGTCCGCCAAAGGCTACGCCCAAGCTCAAGACCCGGTATGGGGTGAGTACGAAGACCAAGCGGGCAGCCTGTTTGCCCGGCGCACGCACATGAAGCACGCCACCGATTTCATTGGCTGGTACAACGCCCGCACTCGCGCCCAAACGGGCATCTCGCTCAACAATCCTGAACACCTCTATTACGCCTACCACGAGGGCGCAGGCGGCTATCAGCGGGGCACCTATCGCAGCAAACCCCAGGTGCTCAACGCGGGCCGCCAAGTGGCGAGCCTCTCTAACCGCTACCAGGCCCAGCTCAATAGCTGCCAGGCAGAGTTCCAGTGCCGCAAGTTCTATCAGGTGTGGCCGTTCTGTCGTAGCTGAGGGGTTCGTTCATGACACTGTTGATGGGCGTCGCCTTTGTCGGCGTGGTGTTTTTTACATCCATGCTCTCCGGCGTGTTTGGCATGGCGGGCGGGTTGGTGTTGCTGTGGTTCCTGCTGATGATGTTTCCTGCCAGCACCGCCATGGCCGTGCATGGGGTCATTCAGTTAACGTCCAATGCGTCCCGGGCGTGGCTGTCGCGGCGCTTTATCGTATGGCGTATTGTGGCGCTGATGGCCTTGGGCGTGCTCAGCGCGGCGGGGCTTCTGCTGCTGTTTAACTACACGCCCAATGCGGCCACCGTTTCTTTACTGATCGGGCTGCTGCCGATTTTGGTATGGACGCCCAGGCACTGGTTCCAGCTAGACGCCCATCGCGCCAGCCACGCGTTTTGCTGCGGTATCGCCTCGGGTGGCCTCACGATTGCCGCCGGGGTCTCCGGCCCGCTGATCGATATCTTCTTCGTGCGCTCGCAGATGGACCGCCGCCAGGTCGTGGCCACCAAGGCCATGATTCAAGTGGTGGCCCACTCCATCAAAATTCTTTTCTATGTAGGCGCCGCCCTAGCGCTCAGCGCGGGTGAGTGGAGCATCGTGCTATTGGCCGCCCCGTTTGCCATGCTGGGCACCCAAACCGGCACGCGGATTCTGCACCGCCTGACCGACGCCAACTTCCGCACCTGGACACGCTGGATCGTGACCGGCATTGGCGTGTTTTACTTCCTGCAGGGGGTGTATCTGCTCATCCGTTGACCGTTGAGGGCCTTAGCGGCGCGCTTTGGATAGCGACCTATACTGACCTTACCAAACGCTGGAGGTCGCCATGGATTACCACCACTACCGCGAAGCCCTTGCCACCTCGCTTGCCCAAAGCGAGCTGCCCTTCTCCCCCGCTGAGTATCAAGCGCGCCTTGAGAAGGTGCGCCACGCCATGGCGAAGCGCGAGTTGGATGCGCTGCTGCTCACCGATCCCGCGGATATCAATTATTTGACCGGTTACCACACCTTTGAGGTGTCGGTGCACGCGTGCTTGGTCTGCACACAGGAAAAGCTCGTGCTCCAAGTGGCCTCGATTGAAACGGGTGCCGCGGTGGTCACCGCCCGCGTCGATGAGATCATTGGCTACCGGTGGGAAAACCTGAATGAAATCATCGACCCGTTGGCCGTCCTGTTAACCCCCTGCCCGCGCATTGGCATCGACGACTGGAGCAGTGGGCTGCGGGTGGGCGTGATGAACGCCCTCGCCCAGGCAGTGGGCCAAGAGCGCTTTTTTGAAGCGGGCGACCTGCTGGATGCCATCAAGATCGTCAAAAGCAGTGCCGAGCTCGAGATGCTTAAAGAGAGTGCGCGCATCACCGCCGCTGGCTTAGAGACGGCGATGGCCGCCATTCACCCCGGCATGACCGATAACGACATTGCCGCCATTGGCGCCAAGGCGCTGCTCGAAAACGGCAGCGAGTTCATGAGCCTACAGCCTATCGTGACCAGCGGGCACCGCGTTGGGGTGATTCACGTGAACCATAAGCGCCGCGTGATTCAGCCCAACGAGCCGGTCTTTTTAGAGTTCGGCGCGGCGTATCAACGCTACACCGCACCGATGATGCGCACCGCCGTGACCGGCACGCCTAACGCCGCCCTCACCGCCACCCAAGACCTCTGCCGCTCGATCTTCGAAACCCTCTGCGAGGCCATGCGTCCCGGCCACTCCTTCGATGCCGCGGCCCTGGCTGCCGATGCGCTGCTGGCCCCTCGACGCGACGAGCTATTTTTTTCGGGAGTGTTTGGCTACGCCGTGGGGGCGCAGTTTCCACCCAGTTGGGTAGAGGGCACGGGATACATTGCCAAAGGCCAAGCCCGTTCCTTCGAAACCAACATGGTGTTTCATTTACCGCTCTGCCTGCGGGTACCCGGCCAATGGGGCGTTGGCCTGAGCGATACCGTGGTGGTCACCGAGCAGGGTGCCAAGCCGCTCACCAACAACGATTGGCAGCTTTATCACGCCAGCAATACGTCCATGCACCCATAGCCTAAGATTGACACCGCGATTGAGGGAGGCTATCTTCACCACCAATGCAAATGAGAAACACTCTCTTTTTTAGCCAGCAACCGGGTAGATAAAGAGCCGTTGAGGTAAAGGGACGTCACATGACCAGTGAACAGCGCCAGCTTCGTCAAACTCTGCTGTTTTTACGCACCTCGTTTGAAGCCATTCAGCACTCCATTGCCGGACGGCTAGAAGACCCGCTGCCCTGCTGGCTAGACACAAGCATGCTCTCCATGCTCTCCCGAGAGCTGACCCGCAGCTGCCAGCAGGCCAAGCCGTTGTTCGCGCCTGCGGTCGTGGAGCAGCTCTTTATCGCCTCCCAGCAATGCGACCTGCTGCTCAAACAGTGCCCCGGCGTGCTCAGCAGTGCCGTTTGCCACCGTCAGCTCAGCGCGATCATGCTGCCGCTCGCCAGCGCCATTCGCCAAATCGATACGCCTGCCAAGCGCCGCTGGCCTTGGCAACGGCACTAAACGAACGCTCATTGACGCCACTTAACCCCGCCTCATTTGCTCGGCGGGGTTTTGTTTTACGCGACCGTCCCCATTAACCATAGCCATCGCATCGTCGTTGGCGCTTACTAGTAAACTGGTCTATTCTATTCGCCACGATGATACCCACTACTTCAAAAGGAGTTTTGCTCTATGACGTATGAAACGCTGTTTACCCCCATTACGCTGGGTAGCCTGACACTTCCTAACCGCGTCATCATGGCACCACTGACACGTGCTCGCACGCCGGACAGCATCCCGGGCAAGATCCAAGAGGCGTATTACGGCCAGCGCGCAGGGGCAGGCCTGATCATCAGCGAAGCCACCAACATCTCTCCCACTGCCCGTGGCTACGTGTACACACCCGGCATCTGGACCGACGAGCAGGAAGCTGGGTGGAAAGGCGTCGTGGACGCCGTTCATGCCAAAGGTGGCCGCATGGCGCTGCAGCTGTGGCACGTTGGGCGCGTTTCCCACGAAATGGTGCAGCCCAACGGCCAGCAGCCGGTAGCCCCCAGCGCGCTGAAAGGCGAAGGCGCTCAGTGTTTCGTCGAATTCGAAGATGGCACCGCTGGTCAGCACCCCACCAGCACGCCGCGTGCGCTGGAAACCGACGAGATTCCCGGCATTGTGGACGACTATCGCCAAGCGGCCATCCGCGCCAAGCGTGCCGGGTTCGATATGGTCGAAGTCCACGCCGCCAACGCTTACTTGCTGAACCAGTTCCTGGCCACCGGCACCAATAAGCGCACCGACCAGTACGGCGGTTCGCTGGAAAACCGTGCCCGCTTCCCTCTGGAAGTGGTCGATGCAGTGGTAGGAGTGTTTGGTGCCGAGCGTGTTGGCATTCGCATGACGCCATTCATCGAGCTGTTCGGTTTGACCGACGACGAGCCGGAGGCGATGGCGTTCTACATGGCCGAGCAGCTCTCCCAGCGCGGCCTCGCCTACCTACACCTGAACGAGCCGAACTGGGCGGGCGGCGATATCACCTTCCCGGCCGGTTTCCGTGAGCAGATGCGCGAGCGCTTTAGCGGCAGCCTGATCTATTGCGGCAACTACGACGCCGAGCACGCTGAAGCACGCATCAGCGAAAACACCGCCGATGCCGTGGCCTTTGGCCGTCCTTACATCGCCAACCCCGATTTGCCGGAACGCTTCCGCGTCAATGCCCCGCTGACCGAACCGAACCAGGAAACCTTCTATGGCGGCGATGAGAAGGGCTATACCGATTACCCATTCATGGATAACGGTTACGACCGCATGAGCTAAGCGACGTTGCTGACGTTGCTAAGGCATGACGAGGGTTTCCCCATAGGGGGAACCCTTATTCTTGAAAAGCATCACTTAGGTGGTGCTTTTTTTATGCCTAACGGTTTTAAAACACTGCTAGGCTATTGATTCTCTCGTTTTAGCGCGACAATCGTCTTAACGGAATAGGTGGCACATGCTCGGTTCGCTCTTCGCGCTGCTGGTATCCTTACTGCTGGTGGGCGCTGCAGCGGCAACAGGCGCGCGTTTTCGCCCAGACGGCTGGTATCGGGCACTACGCAAGCCCCGCTGGACCCCGCCCGATCTGGCCTTTCCCATTGCCTGGGGTATTCTCTATCTATTGATGGCGATCGCGGCATGGCGGATCTATATGGCGGACGACTCGCCGCTACGCAGCGCGAGCTTGGCCGTCTATGGCGCCCAGCTGCTGGCCAATGCAACGTGGTCCTGGCTGTTCTTTGGGCGCAAGCAGATCGGCGCGGCGCTGGTGGATATCGTGGTGTTGTTGGGATTGATTACACTGGCCATTGGCCTGTTTGCCCAGGTGAATACCTTCGCCGCGTGGCTAATGGTGCCTTACTGGCTGTGGGTCGCCCTTGCGCTGGCACTCAACGCCACCATTTTGCGGCTCAATCGCGCCTAGGTGTTACATAACGAAAAGGTTTCACCCCATGGATACAACGTCACTTCCCATTCTACTGGCCTTTACCTCGCTGCTACTCGGCGTGGTGGCCGTGGTGATTTTTGCTTATGTCGTGCTGCCAAAACGGCGCCGTGCCAAGGCCAAGGCCACTGAGGCTCCCGCACCGGTCGCAACGCCCAAGCCGCCTCCTGCGGACGAGCCGCCGCCCGCCCCCACCAAGCGCACAGGCAAGGTCAAGCAGCACTCGCTGTTCGTCATTTTTAATCAGCCGGATGACACCACCGACGCGCGTTTGACCGAGTGGCTGCGTGGCAAAGGCGCCCATTATGACGCCATCAAGAAGGTGTTTTTGATCGACGGCCAGCAGGCGTCCAACCCGATCACCGTGGCGAACGCCTTCCCGCCGGGAGAAATGCCCGATCTACTTCGTGGGGAAACCCACGAGCCGATCCGCGGCGTTAGCCTGTTGGTGAAGCCGCCGCTGCACAAACGCCGCAATCAACAGATGCACGTGTATGTGGAACTCGCCAAGGAGATGAACGAGACCTTCAGCGGCGACATGCTGGATGCCGACAGGGAGCCTGCCAGCGAATCCACCTACGCCCAGATCATCGGTTAACTCATACCACGCCTTGGCTACGCAGGTAGTCGTCGTAGCTGCCGCTGAAATCGACGATGCCTTCCGGCTGCATGTCGATGATGCGGGTGGCCAGGCTGGAGACGAACTCGCGGTCGTGGCTGACGAACAGCAGCGTGCCGGGGTAGTTCTCCAGCGCCAAATTGAGCGCTTCGATGGACTCCATGTCCAGGTGGTTGGTGGGCTCGTCCATTAGCAGCACGTTGGGGTTGGTGAGCGTTAGCTTACCGAACAGCATGCGCCCCTGCTCGCCGCCGGAGATCACCTTCACCGACTTGTTGATGTCGTCGCTGGAAAACAGCATGCGGCCCAGCGCGCCGCGCACCACCTGCTCGCCCCCTTTGGTCCACTGGCTCATCCACTCGAACAGGGTGGCGTCATTGGCGAAGTCGTCGGCATGATCCTGAGCGAAGATGCCAAGCTCGGCGGCATCGGTCCACTTCACTTCGCCAGCATCAGGGCGCAGATCACCGGCCAGGGTTTTCAGCAGGGTGGTTTTACCAATGCCGTTGGGGCCGATAATGGCAATCCGCTCGCCCGCTTCCACGGTCATGGAGAAGCGATTGAACAGCGGCTCGCCGTCGTAGCCTTTGGTAATGGCATCGACGTTCACCGCGTTGCGGTGGATCTTCTTGTTCTGATCGAAGCGGATGAACGGGCTGACGCGACTGGAGGGTTTGATGTCTTCCAGCTTGATCTTGTCGATCTGGCGCGCCCGGGAGGTGGCCTGCTTCGCTTTCGATGCGTTCGCCGAGAAGCGGCTGACAAACTGCTGCAGTTCGGCAATTTGCGCTTTCTTCTTGGCATTGTCGGCATGCTGACGCTCACGCGCAGCGGTGGCCGCCGTCATGTAGTCGTCGTAGTTACCGGGGAACAGGGTGATTTCGCCGTAATCCAGGTCGGCCATGTGGGTGCAGACGCTGTTCAGGAAGTGGCGGTCGTGGGAAATGATCACCATGGTGCTGCTGCGCGCTTTCAGAATTTCTTCCAGCCAGCGAATGGTGTTGATATCCAGGTGGTTGGTAGGTTCGTCGAGCAGCAAAACGTCCGGGTCGGAGAACAGTGCCTGGGCCAGCAACACGCGCAGCTTCCAGCCGGGGGCGACTTCGCTCATGGGGCCGGTGTGCTGTTCGATGGGAATGCCAAGGCCCAACAGCAGCTCGCCCGCGCGGGACTCGGCGGTGTAACCATCCAGCTCGGCAAAGCGCACCTCCAAGTCCGCCACGGCCATACCGTCTTCTTCGCTCATCTCGGGCAGCGAGTAGATGCGCTCGCGCTCGGCGGCCACTTTCCATAGCTCGGCGTTGCCCATGATGACGGTGTCGATAACCCGCTCGTTCTCATAGGCAAACTGGTCCTGACGCAGCTTGCCCAGCCGCGTGCTGCTGTCCAGCATCACCTGCCCGGACGTGGGCTCCAGCTCGCCACCGAGAATTTTCATGAAGGTGGACTTGCCGCAACCATTCGCGCCAATCAACCCGTAGCGATGGCCATTATTGAACTTGACGGAGACGTTTTCGAACAGGGGCTTGGCCCCAAACTGCATGGTGATATTGGCGGTGGCGATCAAGATAGAGACCCTGGTTGGCGACATAGCCCTGTTGGAGGAGCGGCATGCGTGCAAAAGCACGCGATTCTACGCGCCTTTGGGCCACGTTACATCTCCCCTCAAGGCTTCTGCTCACCGTCTTTTACTGGCTGCGCGGGCATGTCGAGCAGAAAACGTTCACCATCAATCGCTTGGCGGAGTCTCGAGTGGAGAATCTCGACAATGCCCGCGTGCTCACCTACTAGCGCGGTGGTCGCCACCGTTAATCCGCGATGGCGTTGCTCGGCGGCGGCGCAAATCTCGGCAATGTCACCGCCTTCACCGGCATGACGGCCTGGGGAGAGAAACAGCATCGCCAGCACCACGTGGCCGCTGCTGAATTCGGGAGTATCCAGCAGGTCCTCCAAGAGCGGCTCGTTGAAGCGGTACTCATCGCCGTCACGTCGCTCCATGGAAGCGGCCGCCACGCAGCTCACCTCGTCGCCCAGTAGGACGCTCAACTGCCCGGCCAGGCGGTTACGGACGGCGGTGACCTCGGGAATCGGGCTGCCGTGATCCACCAGCGCGACCTTAGCAGCGTCATTTTCGGGCAGTTGGGCGCGCACGTGATCGGCCAACAGTTTCGCCAAACGCAGGTCGTTATGACCGAGCTCATCCACCAGCGGCTGTGCGACGCGCACCGTCACATCAGGGAAGCGTGCCTGCAGCACGGCCATCCGCTCCGGTAAATACCCCGTGAGGGCTTTGCTGGGGCCGAAGAAAAACGGCAGCACGACGATCTCGGTGGCCCCCGCTTCGGCGCTGCGTTCGGCAGCGGGGCCCAGCGTGATGGCCGGAATGCCATCGACCTCTTCGGCGGGGATTTTATTGGAGTGCAGCAGCGAGGCCGCTTGAACGGTTTCCTCGAGCTGCTCACTCAGCGCCGCCGCCACCCGACGCAGATTATGGGTCGCTTGGGGGCGTAGAGAGCCGTTATCGACAAGAAAAATAGCGCGCATCGCGTTCGTCCTTTTCAGTCAAAGCGTGGATGAGCCGCCAGCACATCCGCAGCGGCTCGGTGTAGCTGGGCGTGGCGTGCGGCGAGAGCGATGATATCGCGGTCATAGCCACCGCCAATCACCGCCGCGACGGGAATGGCCGCCTCGCGACAGAGGTTCAACACGTAGTGATCTCGGGCATACAGCCCGTCGCTGCTTAGCGATAAATAGCCCAGGCGGTCGTCGTGATGCACATCTACCCCCGCATCGTAGAGCACCACGTCGGGTTGGTAGGCAGCAAGCACCCCAGGCAGCCAAGAGGTCAGTTCGGCCAGATACGCAGCATCGCCCATGCCGTTGGGCAGGGCGATATCCAGGTCGCTTTTTGCTTTGCGGGCGGGAAAGTTTCGCGCCGCGTGCATGGACAACGTAAACACGCCTGGCAGCTTTTCAAAGAGGCGCGCGGTGCCATCGCCCTGGTGCACGTCGCAATCCACGATCAGCACACGCTCTGCCCAGCCCTGCGCCAGCGCGTGGGCGGCGGCCACGGCTAAGTCGTTGATCAAGCAGTAGCCGCTGGCGGCATCTGCATGGGCGTGGTGCGTGCCGCCCGCCGAGTTACAGGCAAGCCCGGTGGCCAGGGCCGCTTCCAGGGTGAGCAGCGTGCCGCCGGTTTCCAGCCGCACTCGTTCCACCAAGGCCTCGGACCATACGAATCCACTGCGCCGCTGGGCGGCACGATCGAGCTGACCGTGCACAAACGCATGCACGTAGTCACGGGTATGCACGCGTTGCAGGCTTTCCAGGGTGGCCGGCTGGGGCGTGTGCCACTCGATGGGACACGCCAACGTTTGCTCGCCCAACAGCTGCCGAAGCACCCGAAACTTTTCCATCGGAAAAGGGTGATTGGCTGGCAAATCAATCGTATAACCCGGATGATGAACCACCGTTAACGCCATGCGCGTGTTGCCACTTTGGTCACGAATGTAGATCGCTTATGTTGCTTGATACCACGACGTTAAACCAGCAGAGAAACTTCTTCGACGGCCATCCGGACATCTGGCTTTTTGGCTACGGCTCGCTGATCTGGAAGGCCGATTTCGACTATCTAGAGCGCCGCCCTGCGGCCATTACCGGCTGGGCGCGGCGCTTCTGGCAGGGCTCCCACGACCATCGCGGCACCCCCGAAGCCCCGGGGCGTGTGGCGACTTTGATTCGGGCCGAAGACGCGGTGTGTCACGGCATGGCTTACCGCATCACGCCGGAGGTCCTGGCACCGCTGGATGTGCGGGAGAAAAACGGCTATCTACGGGAGAAAGTCACGCTGACCTTTCTGGATGAAGCGGGCCATCCCGACCCCGCACAAGCGCCTACCGACGGGCTGATTTATCTGGCCAGCGAGGATAACCCAGCGTTTTTAGGCGATGCGCCGCTGGCCGAGATCGCCCAGCAAATTGCCCAGGCCCACGGCCCCAGCGGACCCAACAGCGCCTACTTGCTCAACCTGGCCCAGGCGCTGCGCGAACTGGGCACCGAGGATGCGCATATCTTTGCCCTGGAGGAGCAGTTACAGCGCTACCAGTAGCGCGGGTAGCGGCGGTGGCGGGCGAGGTTATTGACCAATATCGCGACCAACAGCATGACGATGCAGCCCGCGCCAATGGGCATCAGCGGATACCACCAGCCCAATTGATGCACGCTAGCGCCGCCTGCCACGGCAATCAGCGCTGCGGCAGCTCCTGGCGGATGCACGGTATGGGTGAGCTGCATGATCAATATGGAGAGCGACACTGCCAGCGCCATGGAAAGGGGCGTGGCGCCCAGCCATTGATAGCAGCCTACCCCCACACAGGCAGAGAGCACGCTACCAAACAGCACGTGGCTTGGCTGGGCAAACGGACTTTCCGGGGCCGCGTAAATCAGCACCGAGGTTGCCCCGAACGAGCCCACGATCAACAGCTGCTGGGAGAGCCATTCGGCGCTTAGCCAGCAAATCAGCGCCATGCCGGTAAAGGCTCCCAGCCATGACCAGCAGGCGTCTTGCCAACCCACCCGAGGGCGCGGCGTCCGTTCTCCGCGCATTTTGCCAAGATACGTCTTCATCGCACTCGCCTTTGCACAAAAAGAGTGCAGATGATGACAAAATGCACCACAGAAGCAAATGACAATGCGTCATGGATAGATGAGATTCGCTCAAGCCAACGTTACCGAAGACAGCCGGACGAGCCGACGCTTTAGCGTTTGCCCTCCCGCCGCGGTGCTACATCATCAGCCACGACAGGATAAACAGTGCCACCAGCGTGCGGAAAATGCCGCCGATGATGGAACCGCGCAGAAACGCTCGCAGCCCGCCCCATAGGATCAGTAGACCGATCACCAGTATCGCGAGGCTCAAGAACGAGTCGTTGATGCCCAGCGAACGCGTCAGCCCGCCGATGAAGTCATCGAAGGCACCAAAAAAATTGGTGAAGATTCCCACCAAAAACTCCACCACCACGCGGATGGCCTCACCAATCGCTTCACCAATACCTTCAAAAAATCCGTTTGCCTGCATGCGTGTTGTCCGTTGCTCGAAGATGATCGTCTAAAAAGAATAGCGGGAAGTTAAGTGCTCAACGATAGTCGGCATTGTGTGTGAAAACGCGGTGTGTGAAAACACGCGAACTGGCAAAACCACGTCATGGGCAGCTTCCACCTTTCGCCTATTCCCTTTTTAGCACTTCCGCGTTACAACAATAAGCATGCATGTGCGGGAGAGACTGGTGCACGACGCCAGCGCCGAAGGAGCAACGACCCCGGAAACTCTCAGGCCAACGGACCGCAATCGCTAACGTTTTTATCAATACGTTCCGAAGAGTGGTTGATGACGGCGTCACTCAACCCACCGAAGGAGCAAGCGCCACCACATTGGCGTGAATCTCTCAGGTTCCATGACGGAAGGGGTACCCCTAGCAAACACCTTTGCTGAGGGTATCGCCCGACGCTCATACAATCTGTGGAGATCATTATGCAACGCATTGCAGTCATTGGCGGTGGCATTACCGGCATCACCAGCGCCTACGCCCTCGCTAAACGCGGCTTTGACGTCACCGTCTTCGAGAAGCATCGCTACGCGGCAATGGAAACCTCCTTTGCCAACGGCGGTCAGCTGTCCGCCTCGAATGCCGAGGTATGGAACCACTGGCCCACGGTCATCAAAGGCCTGCGCTGGATGCTGAAAAACGACGCCCCGCTGCTCGTCAACCCTCGCCCCACCTGGCACAAGCTGAGCTGGTTTGCCGAGTTCATTGCCGCCATTCCCCGCTATGCCGACAACACCACCGAAACGGCGCGCCTGGCGATTGCTGCCCGAGAGCACTTGTTTCAGTGGGCCCGCGATGAGCAGATCGAGTTCGATGTGAAGCAAAAAGGCATTTTGCATATCTACCGCGATAAAGCAGGCTACGAGCACGCAGCCAAGGTGTCACAGTTGCTCCAAAAAGGCGGGCTCGAGCGCCGCGCCGTCACGCCAGAAGAGATGCGCGCCATCGAGCCCACCCTAGCGGGTAACTATTACGGCGGTTTCTTTACCGAAAGCGATGCCACGGGCGATATCCATAAGTACACCAACGGCTTGGCGAAAGCCGCTGCCAAACGCGGCGTGCAGCTCAACTACGGCCATCAAGTGACCGACCTGGGTGCGGATGAGAGCAGCGCCTGGATCAGCGCGGTGGTCGACGACGAAGTGGTTCATCAGAGCTTCGATAGCGTAGTGGTGTGTGCGGGCGTGGGCAGCCGCGCGATCGCCGCGAAGCTTGGCGACCGCGTGAACATCTACCCGGTCAAAGGCTACTCCATCACCGTGCAGCTGGACGACGCCGCCTCTCAGCAAGCAGCCCCCACGGTCAGCCTGCTGGACGACGAGACCAAACTCGTCACCAGCCGCTTGGGCAACGACCGCTTCCGCGTGGCGGGGACGGCAGAGTTCAACGGCGCCAACCGCGACATTCGTAACGACAGGATTCAGCCACTGGTGCGCTGGGTGGAGCAGTGCTTTCCTGGTGTGAGTACTCAGCGGGTGGTGCCGTGGGCGGGCCTGCGCCCGATGATGCCGAACATGCTGCCCAAGGTCGGCCCCGGCAAATTGCCCACCGTTTTCTACAATACCGGTCATGGCCACCTAGGCTGGACGCTCTCGGCGATCACTGCCGAGATGCTCGCCGACGCGGTCGATCACTCACATGCCACGTCACTCGCGATCACCCGCTAGACGCGGTAACCCATAACGAAAAGGGGCCATCAGGCCCCTTTGCTAACATGGCCAACATGGCTAACTGCGACCCTATCCCGTCCGCTCTCTTTGGCGTGATACAGCGCGTTATCGACCCGTTTCATCATGCTCTTGGGCGTATCGTGCGCAGCGGCCTCGGCAACCCCCAAGCTAACGGTGACACGGTCGGCCCCCGGAAAAGAGGCGCTAGCGATACGCTGACGTATCTTCTCAGCGAGCTTGGCCGCTTGCTCGCGGGGCGTTTCGGGAGCCAGAATGATGAACTCCTCGCCTCCCCAGCGGGCGCAGTAGTCGGCGCTGCGCAAATTGGTCTCCAGCAGCGTTGCCAACGCGCGCAGCACTTGATCGCCCACATCGTGACCTTGGCTATCGTTGATCGTTTTAAAATAGTCGATGTCGAGCATGATGAGCGAAAATGGTCGCACATAGCGGCTTAAGCGACCTAGCTCGTGTTTCAGCAGGTAATCGAACCTTGAGCGATTCATCAGCCCGGTCAGCATATCGGTGGTGGCGAGGCGCTTTAATTCGGCTTCTTTTTCCACCCGCCGGGTGATATCACGCTGAACTAGCACTAGAACGGTCGACGCATAGCCGGGCATCGACATCGCGGTGATACGCCACTCGATGAGCGGTCGTGGCGCTTTGGAGAGCAACGCCTCCTCTTCATGATCCAGACCGGAGAGCGAATATCCCACCTTCACCTCACCGGCAGACAAGGCTTGGTCGAGCTGACTCAACAATTGCTCGTTCGCCGCCGCTTGATGGACGATTTTAGGGGACGCCCCCAACCAACGGTTGCGATCGCCCCCCCAAAATTGAACGTACTCTTCGCTAACATCCAGCACCCGAATGCCACCACCATCGGGCCACCTGCCAAGCATCGCGACGGCCTGACTGCTGGGTTCGCTGATGGACAGCGGCACTCCTTGCTCTTGATCTTGCGATGTTTCTACCATAATTCATCCAATGAAAGTCGGCGTTGGGGTCGTTTCGTCCCAGAAACGAGCCGTGATATCCAAGCGCGAAACGTCTTTCGACAATACGCACCCTCGATGCACTGGCCACGTCGCCATTACACGGAGGATACGCGCGCTTACTCAATAGCAATATAGTCCACGTTATGAATACGCGAAAAGTAGCGACCGTTACGCGGCTCTTGCGACCCAAAGCCGATAGAGCGCTGGCGTAAAGAAAAACGACACTAATGTGGCCAAGAGTAGACCAAAGCCCACCGTTTGTGCGAAGGGAGGCCATAACCCACCGGCGGCGACCATGAGCGGAATGAGCCCCGCAAAGGTCGTGATGGTCGTCGACACGATATGCCGGCTGGTTGGCCCGCTGATCACTGCCAACATTGCCTCGCTATCCCCTTGCCGAGCAGCCGGATCGTCATCGAAGGCAGCAATGATGATGATCGTGGCGTTGATCGCCACCCCCACCAACCCCATGATGCCGACGATGATCACGAACCCGAACGCGTGCCCGCTCAGCAGTAGGGCCACGATGCCCATGCCCATCGCCTGCGCCCCAGCGATAAAGACGATGGCGGCACGACGGAAAGAGTTAAAGGCCAGCACTACGGTCGCCAACATCGCAATGACGAGCAGCACCACCGACGCGAGCAGTTGGCTGACGGCTTCGTCACGCTCGGCGGCTTCACCACCGGTTTCGATCCGATAACCGGGGGGAAGACGTATCTCGCCCGAATCGATGGCCGCCTGAAGCTTGGTCTCGAGCTGTGCCATGGAGATGGCTGGCAGCGCATCGGCTACCAAATAGCCTTGCACGAGCTGGACACGCTCGGCGTTGCGGCGGGTAATGACGCTCCACGAAGGTACCAAGCCGCTGTCGGCGACGGCCGCGAGCGGTAATCCCTCGCTGGCGTGCTCACTGACGAGGCGTAACGCCGCCAGCTGCTCGGCGTCGGTACGCCAGTCGTCGGCATAGCGCACGCGCACGGGCAGCTGCTGGGTGTCTTCAAGTAATACGCCCGCGGGTTGACCAGAGAGCGCCGCCCCCACCTGCTCGGCAAGATTTTGCGGCGATAGCCCGACATTGTTCAGCGCGGTTTGGTCGATATCCAGCATCAGGCGGGGTAAATCTCGCTGCATCCCGGCGCGCACATGAGTCACCTGGGGAAGCTGGTGCATCAGGCCTGCTAGCTCGAGTCCGAGGGACGAGAGCACGTTCAAATCATTGCCATAGACGCGCAGCTCGATGGGAGCCTTGAACGGCGGCCCCTGCTCGTATTTGCGCACCACGCTTTGGGCCTGTGGAAAGCGTCTATCCAACGCCTGTTGCAAGGGGGGCACCTGCCGATTGGTGACGTCTAACGATTCTGTATCCACGATCAAGTGCAAGAAAGCAGGGTTATTATCTTCATTCGTCAGCACGTTGTAGTACATCATCGGAGCGCTTTCGCCGATGAACGCAGAGACGCGTAGCACGCCCGGCACCTCCCGCACCATGTGTTCCACCTCATGGGCCAAGGCCTGCGTTTGCGCGATGCTGCTGGCAGCGGGTAGCCGTACTTCGATATGAAACTGATCGCGATCGGCAGGCGGGAAAAATGCGACGTCTAGCGTGGGCATTAACGCGATTCCACCCACGGGCACACAGAGGGTAATGACCATGGCGGCCACAGGGTGGCGCAACGCGCTCCGCACCGTGCCACGAAAGGCACGCTTCAGCGAATGGTCGCGCGGGGCAGGCGGTTTGGCCGCCACCTTGGCCAGCAGCATGGGTGACAGCGCCGGCACCAGAAACAGTGAGACCAGGTACGAACTCACTAGCGCCACCATGACCGCCATGGCCAGCGGTCCGACGAACTCTCCCGCCGGGCCTGGCATGAGTACGATGGGCATGAACGCCAGAATGGTCGTCAGCGTACTGGCGAGCAGCGGCACCGCTAAATGGCGTAACGCATCGCGGGTCGCGGCCAGCGCAGAATCACCTTGTAAAAAGCGCTCCCGGAGGGCGTTGGTCATGACGATGGCGTTGTCCACCATTAGCCCCAGCGCGACAATGATGCCGATGATGCTCATTTGGTGAATTTCCATGCCCAACGGCCGGAATAGCGCCAGTGTCAGAAGCGCCGTGGCGGGAATGGCCAAGCCCACGGTCAAGGCAGAACGCCACCCCATGGTCAGAAATAGAATGGCGACCACCAATACCAAGCCCATTAGCAGACTGAGCGCTACATCGCTCAGCCGCTGGTTGGTGTAGCTGGCCTGCTCGAAGACCTCTTCGACGGCAAGACCGACCGGCAGCTCATCGGCGAAGTCGGCCAGTCGCTCCTGCGCCCGCGCTACCCATAGATCGATCCGCTGACCAGGCGCCATGCGTGCGCCCACATAGACGGCGCGCTCACCGTCGAGCAGCGCCACGGCGTTGGGCGGGTCTTGCACACCACGGCGCAGTTCGGCGATTTCGCCCAGTTTGACGCTCTGTCCCTGCCGGGTCGTAACGTTGATCTCCCGCAGACGATCCAGCGCGTCGAACTCGCCGCTCAGACCTACCGTGAGCCGATGTCCTTGGGTCACGACTTCGCCCGCCGTGCGTCGCCCATCGCTGGCCTCGATGGTGGCCGCCAACTGCCCCACGGATAGCCCGAGAGCATTGAGCTCCATGGGGTCCACCACTACCTCGACCTGCTCGCCGGCGACGCCAAAGCGGTGGGTATATTCGGTGCCGGCCACTTGGCGAAACGCATCTTCCAGGCGCTCGGCGTAACGCTCCATGACGGGCGGCGAGGGAGGCGTGTCTAGCGTCCAGCGCAGCGCGGCGACGAGACTGAACGCATAGCCGCGATCATCCAGCAGCTCAGGCGTTTGCACGCCCTCTGGCAACGACGGGGCGACATCGCCGAGCTTGTCGCGCACGCGGCTCCATACCGGCGTGACGTCGGTGACCTCGTCACCCAGCTCCACACTCAGCAGCGCAATGCCTTGGCGCGACGTGGATTCCAACACGTGAATTTCCGAGATGGTCCTTAATTCATCCTCGATAGGTCGCGCGACCAACGCTTCGATTTGTTCCGGCGTAGCGCCTGGAAACGGCGCGAGCACCGTGGCCATGCGTGCCACCAAATGGGGGTCTTCCGCCCTGGGCAGAGTTTGTATGGCCGACAGCCCCGAGACGACGAGCAAACCGAGTATGAGCGCCAGCAGGCGGCGATTGAACAGCCACTCAATGCGCATGGGCGACATCCTCACTGAGCGTGACCTGCTGCCCTGGCGTAATGCGGTGAGTACCACTGCGGATCAGATGCATGCCGGGCGCCAAGGTGCCGCGCACGAAGGCGCTATCTCCTTCGGTATGCAGTAGCTCGACGCTGGCTTGCGCCACCCGGTAGCGCTCGTCTTCATCCGGTTCGGCAATCAAGACGTTCCACAGGCCACGGTCGGCCGCACGCAGCGCCGCTAGCGGCACCCAGTAACCGCGCGCCGGTTCGCTGATCGAGTAATCCAGTTCGGCCAAGTCGCCTGGCACGGCGCGATGGTCGCCCGTCATCGCCACGACCAGGGTCTGTGTACGACTATCACCATCCACTTGAGGCAACCGCGCCCGTACTTGGCCCGCGATCGTTTGCCCGTTCACCTGCAGCGTCACGGACTCGCCTACGGTAAACGTCGCCGCGAGACGCGCGGGTAGCCCGAGATGAGCCTCTAACTGACGCGTGTCGATCAAATCGAACGCCGTCGTACCGCTACTCACGAGGCTACCAACATCGATGTAGCGCTCGACCACCCGGCCAGCAAACGGCGCTTTGAGCGTGCTGTCTTCTAGATCGGCCGTCAGACTATCGCGCTCGGCGGCCAGGGCAGAGAGGCGCGCCTGCAGGGTCAAACGGTCAGTGCGGGCCTGATCGAGCGCCGTGCGACTCGCAAAGTTGCTCTGGTTCAATTGCGCTTCTCGCTCTTCCTGACGCTGGGCTAGCGCGAGACTGGCACGGGCCTCTTCGCTTCGCGCCGCTACTTCGGCCAGGCGGCTCTCCAGTCGCCGGGTATCGAGACTCGCCAGCACGTCGCCCTGCTCCACGGCATCTCCTCGGTCGGCTAACAGGGATTCCACCCGCCCGGCCGGTTCGAAGGCCAACGACACCGACTGGCGCGCCACCACACGCCCGGTCAATCGCACCTCACGGGTAAGCGTTTCGGCTTGTTCGAGCGGCAGCGTGGCGACTTGGAGCAAGGCGTTATCCGCCCCCTGCTGCCGAGCCTGCTGGGCGCTGCTGTGCTGGCTGCTTACCAGGGCCACCACGACCAGCGTCGCACCGATCATCGACAGGGCTGCCAGCGCCCCCCGCAGCCGGTGTCCCCAAGAAGTCTTTGACGTGCCCATGTTGGCCTCGAAATGGTTTATTCTTGAACGGTAGCGTTTACTATAATATGTGTACGCTTCCGTTCAATAACTATTTTTTAATAGGCATGGGTTTATTGCATGACAGACGCTCAACCGCCGTTATCCGACCCCAAACGCAGCGTCGGCCGCCCGAAGGACATGGCCAAACGCAATGCGATGATGGACGCCGCGGCGTGCCTATTTTTTCGTAACGGTTTAGAAGCCGTGACCATGGAGGCAGTGGCCCGCGAGGCAGGCGTTTCCAAAGTGACGGTGTATGGGCACTTTGCGTCGAAAGAAGCCCTATTTGGCAGTGTCATTCGTCGCGAAACCGCGACGATTCGGCAGGGATTATCACAGCTTCCCGATACCCACGACGCGGTGCGCCAATCGCTGATCGATGTGGGGGTGAGCATGGTCCGCTTCTTACTAGAACCCCATGTGCTGGCGGTCGAGCGTGTGATGAGCCATCAGGGAGAGCAACACCCCAAGCTGCTGCTGGCGTTTTTCGAGGCAGGCCCCTGGGCCATGCTCCAGTGGCTGCAAGAGAAGCTGGAAGGGTTGGCCAGCGCAGGCCACCTGAGCCTCCCCGCCCCAGAGCGCGCCGCCGACCAGTTATGCAGTATGTGGCAAGGCATGCTGACCAAGGAGGTGCGCATGGGCGTACGCCCACCGCCTACCGAAGAGGAACTACAGCGCCAGATCACCAGCGCTGTGGATGTGTTTTTGGCGGCGTATGGACGACGCTGATGGTGACTAAAAAGCCCTGCAGTTGCAGGGCTTGAAATACTGTTTCAAGTGCCGTTACCACGTTAACGACTTACACCCCCACCGGCCCTCCATCGCGCTTCTGGATGACCACGGTGGCCGCACGCGGGCGCACCTGGCCACTCGCTGACGCAGTGGCGTCTTGCACTAAGGCATTGCCATCTGCTGGCCAATTACCGGGGTGTTGGATGTTGATAAACAGCGCGGTTTTATCCGGCGTGGCAAAGATACCGGTGACTTCGCAGCCGTTCGGACCCACCGCAAAGCGCTTGAGCTGCTGTTGGTTGCTGCTGTTAATCACCGGGCCGGTGCCGCGAATGTCGTCCAGCCCGTTGGGCACCACCGCCAAAAGCTGATCGTTGGTATGCTCGGTAACACCTTCGTAGCCGTTGTCGGTTTGAATCCACAGAATACCTTGGCCACCGTCGCGCTCATCGAACCACAGGCCATCGGGGCTGGCAAACTGGTTCATCTCGTTCAAACCTGAGTGATTGTCCGCATCGCCAGCCGCCGCGCCGAACACGAACACTTCCCAGGTAAAGGCGTTGGGCAACCGGCTCTCCCGCCAACGGATCACATGCCCGGCTTCATTATTGGCACGGGGGTTCGCGGCGTTCACGGGCGCCGTTGCGAAACCTACTCCCGGCTCGGCCAGCTCGCTGCCATCGTTCGTGAGGGTCGCATCGCTGCCCTCTTCGCTGCGCTGGGAGTTATTGGTGAGCGTCAGGTATACCTCACCGGAGGCCGGGTCCACCGTGGCCCATTCGGGGCGGTCCATTGGCGTTGCGCCCATGAGGTCGGCAGCATCGCAGGTATTGATGATGATGCCTGCCAGGTCATTCTCGGCTAGGCCAAGTGCCGCAGCCAGCGTGCGACCATCCTGAGTTTTGGCACTCGGTGTGAGCGGTAGCCATTCGCCGCTACCATCGGGATGGAAGCGCGCCACGTATAGCGTGCCGTTATCCATATATTTGCTGCCAATGGCGAGACGGTCGTACTCCGCGCCGGGACGGTTGGCATCGGCGGGGTCCCAGGCGGCATCAGAGACGTATTTGTAGACATACTCGTTGCGGGCATCGTGGCCTGAATAGTAAACGATCGGCTTGCCCGCTTCTAACTTGCCTAACCAGCACCCTTCATGACGAAAACGCCCCAGCGCCGTGCGTTTCACCGCGCGAGCACCGCTATAGGGGTCGACTTCGACCTGGTAGCCGAAGGTACGCGCTTCGTTGCGGTAGTCATCTTCGGCACGCTCACCGCGCGGAGTGATATCGAAGCGCGCGAACTCGCCGTTCTGCTCTGTCGCGTCGCCTGCCGAGGTATCCCAACCGTAGCGGCTTTTATCGGTGGGAATACCGATGCGTGCATCGTCTGGGAAGCGCTCGCCACGGTTGACGAAGATATCGGGCCAGTTCTCTTCACAGGCGATATAGGTGCCCCAGGGGGTCACGCCGTTACCACAGTTGTTGTTAGTACCTCGGGTTTGCATGCCGTCAGAGGAGAATTGGGTTTTCACATAGTCGCTACCGGCCACGGGGCCGGCAAGATCCATCACCGTGGCGCTGGTGAAGCGGCGGTTATAGGGCGAGTCGGTCACGTGAGACCACTGCCCGCTGGCGTTTTTTTCCACCTCCACGAGGGTGACGCCATGGGCGTTGATTTCGGTGCGCGACTCTTCCGCCGGGCGTTTGCCTCCCGCATTGGTAGGGCCACCCTGAGGCGCCCATAGCGCATCCTGCTCGATATACTCATTGTTGAGCGCTAGCACGAAACGCCGCGACGCGCTGTCGACATCCAAGGCGAATTCGGCCATACCATCGTGGTTCATGCCAACGCTATCGGCCTGCCGCTCGGCGGTCATGTGTAGATCGGGCTGCCACTCTGCGGATGGGGTGAGCGGCGTGCCCCAGGGCACCAGCACCTGGGCCACATAGCCTTCCGGTACCACCACCGCATCGGTGCGAGAACCACGCACCGCTTCAAATGCGAGAGTCAGCGGCGTCTTGGCCTGCTCGCCTGCTAGCGCTTGGGCTGCGCCGCCAAACCCCAACATCGACGACGCCGCCAGCCCCAGGCCGCCCCGCATCACATCGCGCCGAGAGACGTGCTTTGCCAGTACCTCGGCAAATGGCTGGTTATGGCTGTGGTTAAACAGGCGGTGATCTTCGATTGCCTTGCTCATGGTACTCCCCTCGTCATCATTAGCCCGTACAACTACGTGTCGTTTTCGAAGGAGAGTAGTAGGTAAAGATGAAAGATGTATGACGCAATCACGACGGTTTATTGACGACCGGGCATGCCGTGGGCCTTTAGGACTAAATCGGCACCTTGTGGGTCGACACCACTTCCCGCAGCCCCATGAACGAACGAATCTGACGCACGCCGGGCAGGTAGAGCAACTGCTCGGCGTGTAGCCGGTTGAAGCTTTGGCTGTCCCTGGTGCGCACCAGCATGAAGTAGTCGAACTCCCCCGTAACCACGTGGCACTCCATGCAGCCCGACACTTTTTGAGCCGCCGCCTCGAACGCCGCGAAGGATTCTGGCGTCGAGCGGTCCAGCACCACGCCAATCAACACCACCATGCCGGCCTGCAGGGGCTTCGGGTTCAGGTGGGCCACGATTCGGCTGATCACCCCGTCCCGCTTCAGTTTTTCGACACGCCGCAAACAGGCCGCAGGGCTGAGGTTCACCTGCTCGGCCAGCGCCACATTGGAAAGCGTCGCATCCTCCTGAAGCAGCTTGAGAATACGCTTGTCGATACGATCCAGCTCACCGCCCATGGCATGGGGCTCCGAGGCCCCCTCCCGCTCGCTTGGCACACATTATTATTTACTCAAATAACGAATTTACGAATTAATCAAACCTACAAACGCAATCAGACAATTCATTGTTGTTTATAACCCCCTTATTTCGCAACCCGCCTGGACACATATACGCCTACTATAAACCTCAGGGAGCACGCCAACGTTCCAACCACCGTTACCCAGCGATCCTTGTCTATCGCATTGACTGTCACCGCAGGAGCTTGCCATGAACCTTGAACGCTACCCCCGTTATCCACTGACGTTCGGCCCCTCCCCGATCACTCCCCTCAAACGGCTGAGCGCCCATCTGGGCGGCAAGGTCGAGCTGTATGCCAAGCGCGAGGACTGCAACAGCGGCCTGGCTTTCGGCGGCAACAAGACCCGCAAACTGGAGTACCTCATCCCCGAAGCGCTGGAGCAGGGCTGCGATACGCTGGTGTCGATTGGCGGAATCCAGTCCAACCAGACGCGTCAGGTGGCTGCCGTCGCGGCGCACCTGGGTATGAAGTGCGTCCTCGTTCAGGAGAACTGGGTGAACTACTCCGATGCGGTGTATGACCGGGTCGGCAATATCGAGATGTCGCGCATCATGGGGGCCGACGTTCGCCTGGACGCCGCCGGTTTCGATATCGGCATTCGCCCTAGCTGGGAGCAGGCCATGGAGGATGTGCGCCAGCAGGGCGGCAAACCATTCCCCATTCCCGCGGGCTGTTCCGAACACCCCTACGGCGGTTTGGGCTTCGTCGGCTTTGCCGAAGAGGTGCGCCAGCAGGAGAAAGAGCTGGGCTTCACCTTCGACTACATCGTGGTGTGCTCGGTGACCGGCAGCACCCAGGCCGGGATGGTGGTCGGCTTTGCCGCCGATGGCCGCGCCCAGCGGGTGATTGGCATCGACGCCTCGGCCAAGCCCGAGCAAACCCGTGCGCAGATCCTGCGGATTGCTCGCCACACCGCCGAGCTGGTCGAACTGGAAGGCGGCATTGCCGATGACGACGTGATCCTGGACACCCGCTATGGCGGCCCTGAATACGGCCTGCCCAATGACGGCACGCTAGAGGCCATTCGCCTCTGCGCCCGCCTGGAAGGCGTGCTCACCGACCCGGTGTACGAAGGCAAATCCATGCACGGCATGATCGATAGGGTGCGCAACGGCGAGTTTCCGGCGGGCTCCAAAGTGCTGTATGCCCACTTGGGCGGCGTGCCCGCTCTCAATGCTTACAGCTTCCTGTTCCGCAACGGCTAATCAGACTAAGCGTCGCTGGACCGTGCCACGGCCCGAGCAGCCGACTGCTAGGGCCATTGGGCATGACGCTACTGCCCCTCTGGATGCAAAGAACAAGACTTACCCTTCTCGGAAGGCTTCGGTCACCCGTTCGGCTAACACCTCACTGGCACTACCACCGCCTGGACGCTTCACCAGCGCTACCTGGTAATCGCCTAGTGGGGGCAGCGATTCGTTGTGGAGACGCTTGAGCGGCGAGCGAACCAGGCTTTTGGGGAAAGCCGTCACGGCCAAGTCAGCCAGCATGGCGGCCTCCTGCCCAGCACAATGATCGCAGGAGTAAGCAATTCGGTACGCGATACCCGCTTGATCGAGGGCATCGAGAGTAATTCTTCGCCACGCACACCCCTGTTGCGCTAGCGTCACCGGCAGTGGCGAGCGCTGTACGGCAACGCCATCCTCACGGCCCGCCCACACCAGCGGTTCGCTATGGACGATCTCTCCTCGTCCAGCCTGGCCAGGCCCTCCAGCCATCACGAGGGCGAGATCAAGTTCGCCCTCGTCCAGCCTGACGAGCAGGTCTTTGCTGCGTCCCACCTCGACATCGACCTGCACCGCTGGGTGCGAGCGAGCAAACTGAGCCAACACAGTCGGCAGGATACGACCTACCACGTCGTCGGTGAGCCCCAACCCTACACGCCCCTCGATGGTAGGGGCTAAAAACTGGGTCACGGCCTCTGCATTCAGTTTAAGTAGCCGTCGACCATAGCCCAGCAGCACTTCTCCCTCGGTCGTCAAGCGTACGTGCCGCGCTTCGCGTACAAAGAGCGTCTGGCCAAGCGTCTCCTCCAAGCGTTTAATTTGCATACTCAAGGCGGAAGGTGTGCGACATAGCTGTTGGGCGGCACGGGTAAAGCTGCCACTTTCCGCAATCGTTACAAAGGTGCGCAACACTTCGCTATCCAATAGCGGCAAGGCGACCCGACTGGGTGGCAGGGTAGAGAGTTGGCTCATCACGCTCACCTTTCAAAAAAACTTAACCCTCAGTGTAAATCTTTTCGTTTGATTGATCCAAGGCAAAGCACCAAGCTGCTAGTCAGAGGTCGCGACCCTCCTACTTACTCATCACAGTTCACACCTGCCCAGTCGGTGGGGAGGTACCGCCTTGGATAAAGCGGAAGCAACGATGGAGGTGCGCGATGACGTTTGAAACCCCTTGCCAACATGCCCAGCACGCTTGGGAGAAAGCCAGCCGCTTGGCACCACCGCCCAAGCCACCCCAGTTGCCGTTTTACATGCCGGCCATGCCATCAATGCGACTGATCCGTGTCATCGATATGGCTTGGTGGCGCTGTCGGCGGCGCTGGCTGTTCCGCAGGCATATAGTGCCACTACTGAAATACGACGATCAGATACTGCGCGATATTGGCCATCGCCGAGAAGACATCCTCTGGGCCAACCAGCTGCCATTAAAGGTCGATGCCCTACAGGCGTTAAAGGCTCGGCAGAAAAAATGTCATATCCTGCACCGCTAACCTCAGAAAGGCGTCGCCCTTAGGACGGCAGAGGAGTTTCTTCTTATCTCCAAAAACTATGCAAAACCATCACAATCATTAGACTCTACATAAACACCATTGAGCCAATGAGGTGCCATGATGGTTTTGCCCCTTCCTCCTCGTATAACCCTGGATGCGCTTGCCCAACTGGCCAAACCGCTGCCCGACGTTGAGCTGCATGGAATTGATATGGGCTGGTATATCGTGCGCCTGCACCGCGATGACTCGGTCAGCCTATTAGTCGATTCTCAGGGCGACACGAAGCGTTTTAGTGGTACCCAGTGGGTAAGCCGCACGCTGGCACCGCTGGGTTTCACCCACGGAATTCTTACTTGGGCCGATGCAGCCGATGAGATGATCGGCCATCCTACGCCACCTGTTTCTGCCCAACAGCGGCTTCAGCATGGCGTCCGCGTGGCCTTTGTAACTCGGCATTAACACGTTCCCGTTTCACCTGTGCGACTAGAGAGACCTGGTCATGAGGGTAAAAAAGCCTGCATGGCTTTCAACTGCGGCTGCCGATAAGATTCGTAGTGAGCCATCGAGCGCTTTCAAGTAGTTGTGTTAAAAATTAATGACCAAAGGATGGACTCTATGCGCGATGAAGAGAAATACACCAACACCGAGGAGCAGCTTCTCTATCTTCAAAAATTGCTCGACGAGGAAGATACGGTTGCCCTGAACGAGCTGTTCAATGAGCTCGATATTTTAGCGATTGCGCGCACCCTTGAGTCTTTTCCTGCCAAAACCCGTGACCGGCTGTGGGAATACATTCCAGAAGCGATGCTCGGCGAAGTACTTGCCGAAGTCGACGAGGACATTCGCGCCGATTACATCGAAGACCTGACCGCCAGCGACGTCGAGCAAATCGTTAAAGGCTTGGATGCTCAGGAAGTCGCCGAAGTCCTCGATGTCGCCGATGAAGAAATCAAAACCACCGTCTACGCCAGCCTGGACCAGGAGATTCGCGCTCAGGTCGAGAACCTCTATACCTATGAAGAGGACATGGTCGGCCGTTACATGGACCCAGAGACGGTCAACGTAAAGCAGGGCGTGTCGTTGGAAGCCGTGCAGCGCTACATCCGGATTCATCATCTGCTAGACGACGATTCGCAGCAGATCATGATCACCGACAAGGACAAGCGCCTACTGGGCACCCTGACGCTGATCGACTTGGTCAAACAGCCCCAGGAGAATACCGTCGACGCGTTTATGGACGATGCGCCCTACTCGCTGAATGACCAAATGAAGGTCAGCGACGCCGCGGCCCTGCTGCGCTCCAAAGAGCTGCCTTTCGTGCCGGTGTGCAACAGCGATGGGCTGCTGGTCGGCCAGCTAAACGCCGCCGACGTGCTGGAAATCACCCAGGACGACGCCGACATGACCTTGAAGCACATGTCGGGTGTGAGCGACGAAGAAGAGGTGTTCACCCCCATTCTACGCAGTGCCAAGAGCCGCGGCATTTGGCTGGGCATCAACCTGCTCACCGCCTTCCTAGCCGCCTTCGTCATCGGACAGTTCGAAGCGGTGCTGGATCAAATCGTCGCCCTGGCCATCCTTATGCCTGTCGTCGCCAGCATGGGCGGCATTGCCGGTAGCCAAACCCTGACCGTGGTCATCCGCGGCTTGGCACTCGGCCAAATCGCGGGTAACAACAAACAGTGGCTCTATAACAAAGAGCTGTGGGTGGGCATGAGCAACGGCTTGGTATGGGCTCTGGTAGTAGGCGGCATTTCCTACCTCTGGTTTAACGACCCGCTGATCACCCTGGTCATCACGTTAGCCATCTTCATTAACATGAGCCTCGCCAACCTCTCCGGCGTGCTCATTCCACTGGTGCTGAAACGCTTACAAATCGACCCCGCCCTCTCCGGCGCGGTGATCCTGACGACGGTTACGGATGTGGTGGGTTTTCTATCGTTCCTGGGGCTGGCGACGGTGATTATCTTATAAGGTTCGATAAGGCAGCCGTTTCTCTTTCAGCTACCCACACACAATCGCCACCCGCTAGGGGTGGCGATTGTGTGTCTAGACCAACGACGTTGTTTACTGGCTACGCGGTAAACGGCGGCGTTTCATCCATATCGTGGCTGCCACGAAGTAAATCAAAGTGGGCACCACGATCAGCACTTGGAAACTGTCTAAATGTGCCGTGGCATCAACACCTTGCCACCAGGACCAACCCGCCATCCCCAAAATGACAACCAAGCAAGCAACGGAGATAAAGTACCAGGGATCGCGCCGACGTACCGGCAGGTGGGCAGCCGCTGTATCGCTTCCCGGCGCGCTCGGGTTCGCCGGTCCGTAGGCCTCATGATAGAAGTCAATGCTGTCCTCGACCATGCCGGTTTGGAATCGGCAAAGTAGCGGATACGCGATGAAGCTCGTGATCCACACGGGAATAAATAGCGTAAACAGATGCAGCGATCCCTCGACGAGCAGCATCACTCCCGCCAATACCCCGATGCCCCAGGCCATGAAGGCGGGACGGTTGTTGGCTAGGCCTTGGTGTTCACGCCAGAAGGGACGAATGTTCATACGCGGCAGCAAAAAGTGCTCAGCAGCAATGATGGCACCCACCGGGGCAATGAGCATAATGAAGTAGGACAGCACGTTCAGCCATTGAGTAAACACAAACGGGAAACACGCAATTAGCGTGGTGGCAACGCCAGTAATCGCCGTCACTCGAACGCGGGAGTGCTGGGGAAAAACCGCCTGAAAAGCAAGGCCTGCACGGTAAAGGCTTGGAATTGATGTCGTCCACCCCGCGATCACTACCGCAATGAGCCCCATTGCGCCAAGAATACGGAAGGCAACGCCACCGGGGTCCATTTGGGTCAACTGATCGCCTGCCAGCAGTGCGGCAGTGGCGCCCATCAAGCCCGCGCACACCCACGCCATGTAGTGACCAATGTACATGCCTGCTGCAGAAAAGTAGCCGTAGGAGGACTTACGCGCAAAGCGCAGAATCGACATGTCACTCATACCAAGATGCATGGGTAGATTCGCCCCCCAGGCCCAGGCCGCAATGACCCAAACCGAAATGCCCGGTGTTCCATCAGGCGTCGCACCTGTCCATACAAACGTGTCTACCACGCCGGACAGCGTGGTTAAGCCATCCAGCTCGCCCATGTGCATTAGCACCGGTATCGCTACCACGCCGCTGGCCAAGAACATCGTCGCCATCCAGGGTGAGCAGACGGTGGAGAAGTTCGCAATCAACTTGAACCCTTTCAGGGTCATCCACACGGTGATCGCACCTACGAACAGCACTAGCGCGACGAAGCTCAGGCTCTGCGGATACCAAGCGGTTTGGGGTGGGATAGAGGTCACTACTCGAAAGGCAGAGGCCGAGACCGTAATCATCGCCCCCGAGACCACCGCAAAGATTAAGCCGTTAAGCAAATTATAAATCGTCGAGAACCGCTTACCGGCCAGCCGTTCCAGATACCAGTAGATCGTCATTCTTGAGCGAACGGCCACCGGGCTACAAACCCATGCCCAGGACAGGACTGCCAGCAGGTTACCAATCAGCAACCCCCACAGCAGGTCGCTGGTGCTGACACCGAGCGCAACGAGTGAAGCGCCGATCACAAACTCGGTGCCTGCTACATGCTCACCGGCGTAAGAGCCCAGAAAGTATTTACCGCTCAATTGGTGGCTAGTCGGGATACGCTGGCGTTCGAATTCACCTGACGGCGTTGAGGCAGCGGATTGGGCGCCCATTCGAGTATGGGACGCCAGCGCTGGAGAGTGGGTGCTCATGCGCATCTCCTATTGTTGTTGGGGCTATAAGCACTGAGAGTTTGAATATAATCAACAATCAGATCATGATTGGAATTTATATTCTATTATTCCCATTTTCAAACTTAACGTTCAATACTTTGGTCGACCTCTCACGTTATCTGTCCAGCGATTGCTACTCGCTCCCCTATTTGTAAAGAGCGTGCAGCAGCATCTGCGATTGATTGTGCTCGAAGCGCTGACGTCACGTTGGGGTAGCTGACGTCCTCACCTTCCAAACCACGCACAAAGGCATTTAACCCATTAGAGAACGATGTCTCAATGCGTGCGAGCCAGTCATCATCCAGCCCATCACGTCTTTCGTGTTTCCCACGATATACCGATAAGTGTCGAGAAGGCTGGCGACGCGACTCAGCCATGCCTTCTGAACCAAAAAGCTCTATTCGCTCGTCGTAACCGTAACCAGTACGCCGAGTACAATCGATTTGCGCCAGCGCACCAGAGGCCATACGTAACGTGATGATCGACGTGTCCACATCACCAAGCTGGCCGATCTTTTGATCCGACAACGCGCCACCAAAGACATGGATTTCCACCGGCTCATCATTGGTGAGCCAGCAAAGCAGATCAAAAAAGTGGATGGCTTGGTCATGCATTTGTCCTCCCGACGTTTTTATGTACTCCATCGGTGGGGTGGCCTGTGATCGGCAGGTCATCTGAACCAGCTCAACGCGACCGATCTCTCCCGCCATCATGGCCTCTTTTAGAGCAGCATGGCTTTCATCAAAGCGGCGGTTGAAACCGATCATAAAGGGGACTTTCGCCTCACGGACGGCCGCTACCGCTTGCTCGGCTCTCTGGGTACTCAAGTCAATCGGCTTTTCACAGTAAATCGCCTTACCCGCATTGGCAGCACGCTCAACATACTCGGCATGTGTAGCGGTTGAGGAAGCGATCAGCACGGCATCGACATCACTTGCAAATACCTCATCGATGGATGCCGGCCTCGTCTGATACTGCTTGGCCAGTGATACCGCTTTGTCGGCATCAATGTCAGCAATGACCTCTAATGAAACGCCAGGGTGACGAAACAAGTTCCGGGCGTGGAGAGAGCCAATGAAACCAGCTCCTATTAAGGCAAAACGTTGCATGTAACTCCCTCCTTTAAAGGGGCGTAGACAAAGGGATATCGACCCAGCGACCCTCTCGCTGATAGGACGTCTCGACAGCGCTGACAAAGCGCACACCAAGCAGCCCATCGCGACTGTTTGGAAGCGGCACTTCCGGGTGCTCCGCCTGTCCCGTGTGACGATAACGCGTAATGACATCGGCGATATCGCTATACAGATTGGCGAACGATTCGATAAACCCTTCAGGGTGGCCCAGTCCTACGCGCGTCAGCCGCGCCTGGGCATGGCTCTGACTCGCGTGCCCCTGCACAAGGGTTTCGCGTCGCCCGTCAGGATATTTCATGACCAGATAGTGCGGATCCATCTGGCACCACTCCAGCGAGGCCTTATCGCCAAACAAGCGGATGCGCAAGCCATGCTCATGGCCAGTTGCCGCCATGCTGACCCATACCGAGCCGCGAGCACCATTGGCTAAACGTACCTGCAGCTGGGCATCGTCAAACACACGCCTGCCAGGGACACACGTACTCAGTTCTGCGGAAACAGCGGTTATTTCCTGACCACTGACGAAGCGCAAGAGTTGGTGCGCATGAGTCCCCAAATCAGAGATGAGACTGGTGGTGCCGGACTGCGACGGGTCGAGCCGCCAAGCTGCCTGCTTGTTATTGGGATCATCCTCCTCTTTGGCGGCGGCCCAGCCAGAAGCATACTCCACCATGGCAATTCGCAGGGCCCCGATCCCTCCTGTTCGCACCAGATGAGCGGCTTCACGAACCATGGCATAGGCGCTGTAGTTATGTGTCAAAGCGAACACCAGCCCCCGCGACTCGGCCAAAGCATGCAATTGCTCTGCCTCCTGCAGATCTCCCGTCATGGGCTTGTCACAGATCACATGAATGCCAGCGTCCAGAAAAGCGAGGGATACCGGATAGTGACTATCATTGGGCGTGACGATGACAACGGCCTCGATACCGTCCTCTCGACGCCCCTCTTCCTGGGCCATTTGTGCGTAGTTTTCGTAGACCCGCGAGGCGTCCACCCCCAGCTCGTCTGCCGCTTGCTGTGACTTCTCGCTTGATCGGGAGAAAGCCCCTGCCACCAGCTCATAGCGATTATCCAGCCGCATGCCCATACGGTGTGCCTTCGCGATGCCAGCGCCAGGACCACCGCCCACCATGCCGACACGAATTTTTTGCGCCACCATGTCGTGCTCCTTCTATTAAGTCTCTTAAATACGAACCCACTGGCCGCTTTGTGAGGACTCGTCCATTGCCGTAATGATGCGCTGGTTATCGCGCCCAAAGGCAAAATTCGGATAACAGTCGTTCAGGTGAGCAATGCCTTGTATAAGGTCGTAAATTTCGATGACTTTGATATCGAAGAAACCAAGGCCACCGCCAGCAAAGTCAAAGCCGAAGAAAGCGCTGTATTGAGACACCTGAGAACCAGCCAACAGGGTTTTAAAACCACGATCGCGTTTATCGTCATTAAAGCGATACACCTGAAGTTCGTTGAAACGCTCACCGTCCATGTAGAGCGTGCCCTCGGTACCTGACACTTCCCAGTACACGCCGAACACACGTCCTGCCGCGACGCGGGAGCTTTCAATGACGCCGGCGGCGCCAGAGGTGAACTTCACTAGCGCCTGCGTCTGGTCGTCGTTATCCACCCGACGCATCTGCGCATCCTTGTCTACCTTGCTGGCGTACCCGGCATCATTGGTGGGCACGGGGCGTTCGGTAATCTGTGTTTGCGTCTGGCAGTTGACCTGATCAACATCGCCCATCAGAAATTGGGCTACGCTGATGATGTGCGCGCCCAGATCGCCCAAGGCCCCCGTACCGGCCCCCTCTCGAGAGCAACGCCACGACCAAGGCAGCGCGGGATCGTTGAAAAAGCCCTGGTCAAAGGTCCCGCGGAAACGAATCGGGCGCCCGATATCACCTGCATCGATCAGCTGCTTGGCCAGCAGTGCGGCAGGGGTTTTGATATTGTTGAAGGCCACCATGGTTTTCACACCAGCGCGCTCGGCAGCCTCATGCATCTCACGGGCCTGTTCGTCGTTCATCGCCAACGGCTTCTCGCAATACACGTGCTTACCTGCGGCAATCGCGGCCATTGCCATCTCATGATGCAGTGAGTTGGGCGATGTGATATCGATCACATCGACGCAGGGGTCGTCGACTAGCTGGCGCCAGTCCCCGTAGGCCTTCTCAAACCCTAAACGGCTGCGCGCCATCTCGGCTGCCTCGGCCCCCTGATCAGCGATAGCATAGAGGTGTGGCGAGAGCGGCAAATCCCGATACAACATCCGCGCCCGGTGATAGGCATCCGCATGTGCTTGCCCCATAAAACCGCTACCAATCAACCCAATATTGAGTGTTTTTGTCATGTGGGTATCTCCTGTCCATTACGAAACACCAGACGGCGCTGTTAGCGTTCTTTGCACGTCAAGTACTTAGCGATGCGCGAGTAGATTCGTCATGTGACGGTAGGCGACCTGGGCCATCTGCTTAGGCGGCGCTTTGCTTGGGTCCTGCTCCGCTTCGACGATCATCCAGCCCTGGTAATCTGCGCTCATGGCAAAATCGATCAACGGTGAAAAGTCCAGGTAGCCATCGCCAGGCACGGTGAACATGCCGTTGCGCACGCCTTGATTGAAGCTGAGATCGTTCTGACGAACATTTGCCATGACGTCGCGACGAATATCTTTAAAGTGCAGATGATTGATACGCTTGCCATGCCGCGAAAGAAGGCCTCTCAAGTCTCCGCCACCGGCAACGACATGACCGGCATCGAATAAAAGGCCGACGGCTTCCCCCGTGTGAGCCATCAGGGCGTCTATTTCGGCTTCGGTTTCAACCACCATCATAAGATGGGCATGATAGGCCAGCGCGATCCCGTGACGAGCCTTGAGCGTTTCGGCAAAGCGCGTCATGCGTTCGCCATAGCGCTGCCAGTCGGCTTGCGCTATCGCGGGTGATTGTGACAACGAGGCATCCAGCGGCGCGCTCCCAGGCATCAGGCCGCACTCGCCGTACACCATAACGCTGGCACCGCATGCCGCCAGAAGGTCGGCATGCGATGCCACCTCCTCAAGTTCGGTGTCCACATCTCGCTCTGCCAAAAACCCGGAGTACCAGCCGCTGGCCAACAATAGGTTAAAATCGGCGAGTAATGGCTTTAGCACAGCCGCATTGCGAGGAAACTGTCGTCCCATTTCTACGCCCTGATAACCGCACTCTGCCGCTTCCCTCAAGAAGGTTTCCACGGGGGTGTGGTCACCAAACTCGGTAATGACGTCGTTGGTCCAGCTCAGCGGATTAATACCCAGCATTAACTGGTGGGGCGTTAGTAGATCGGCGAGTGTGGGCTGCATATCGACCTCTGACCGTTGATTCTTGATAGATAATGATAGATTATTGATAAAAACATCATTTAAGGCGATAATCCATGACCAGGAAGCCCTCGTCGACCCCTACTATGGTCGATATTGCTAAAACAGCAGGCGTCGGTGTTGCAACCGTCGATCGCGTTTTCAGCGGCCGCGCAAAGGTGCGAAAGGACACTTACGAAAGGGTTATAAAAGCAGCTAAATCAATAGGTTACGAATCAAAGAAAACAGAGGAACACGCATTATTTCAGTCAATGAATCGCCCAGCGAGACGACTTGGCTTCCTCCTTCAGAAGCGTCGTTCCCCGGTGTATCGCCTGATTGCAGACTCCTTGATCGAAGCATCAAAAAACTATCAAGAATGCATCATCACACCGGTAATCGAGTATTGCGACACGCTGGACCCGCTACAGGTCTCTGAAGCGCTGTCACGTCTTGGCGAACAAGTGGATGCGATTGGCGTGGTGGCGACCGATCATCCCGAGGTATCGCAAGCCATTGCGCGGCTTCGCCAGCGCGACATTCCCGTCTTTGCACTCTTGTCGGAACTACCGGCAGGCGGGCACAGTGCCGGGTTTATTGGTCAGGATGCTCGAAAAATGGGGCGCACTGCCGGATGGGCCATGAGCCAGATGACCCAACCGGGCCCGGTGGGCATTATCACCGGCAGTCATCGCTACGTTTGCCAGGAACTCTACGAGATAGGGTTTCGCGGCTATTTTCGCGAGAAGGCACCGCAGTTTAGCGTCATCGAGCCGATATTTAGCCAAGAGGAAGCCACGCTGGCTGCCCAAGCGACTCAGGCGCTGCTAGAAGCCGAACCACATCTAACAGGGCTTTATGTCGCGGGAGGTGGCATTGAGGGCGTGGTGGCAACACTGCGTGCCAGCGGACGAGGCGACCTCTTCGTCTTAGGGCATGATTTGACCGCGACGACACGTGGAGCGCTGATAGACGGCACCCTAAATATGCTGCTCTCTCTGCCCCGTCGGGAGCTGGCAGAGCGCACCGTGGACGCCATGATGGACTGGTTTACATCGAAGAATAGACTGGAGGGGACGCGGCAATTCATCTTGCCGATCGATATTTACACACCGGAAAGCCTATAGGCGCCCTAAGTGGCACCTCGACATGTCAGCATGCCTTAGCTCCCTTGTGATGGCCCCAGCGTTTTACACGTTGGGGCCATGTGCAGGGTTTAGAGAGTCGGCATGGTAAAGTGATTAGTCTCTTCACGGATGCCGCTCGGCCAGCGCTGAGTAATGGTCTTCATGCGCGTATTGAAACGCACTCCATCCGGGCCATGCATATGCAAGGGACCGAACAGCGAACGCTTCCAGCCGCCAAAGCTGTGGAACGCCATCGGCACCGGGATCGGTACGTTGACGCCAACCATGCCGACCTGGATCTGCTCGCAGTACTGGCGCGCCGCGTCGCCGTCCCGGGTGAAGATCGCCGTACCGTTGCCGTACTCGTGGGCGTTGATCATCGCGACCGCCTCGTCGAAACTTGCGACGCGACTAATGGCCAGCACCGGACCAAAAATCTCTTCAGAGTGGATGCGCATGCCGGGCGTCACATGATCAAACAGCGTGCCGCCCACGAAGTAACCGTCTCCCGCGCCGTCGATACGCGTCTCACGACCATCGACCACCAGCTCGGCACCCTCATCTACACCGGTCTGAATGTAGCCTTTGACTTTCTCGAGGTGCTCCCGCGTAATCAATGGCCCCATATCGTTGTCCGGGCCGTCGACCAGGCCAGGCCCGACGCGCAGGTTGGCAAGCTCTGCCTCGAGTTTCTCACGCAAGCGATTGGCGGTCTCTTCACCGACCGGGACGGCGACGGAGATTGCCATGCACCGCTCACCCGCCGATCCGTAGGCCGCCCCCATCAGCGCGCCCACCGCCTGGTCGAGATCGGCATCGGGCATAATCACCATGTGGTTCTTGGCGCCCCCTAGGGCTTGCACTCGCTTGCCGTGGGCAGATGCCGTGGCATAGATGTACTCAGCAATCGGCGTCGAGCCAACGAAGCTCACCGCCTGCACCCGCTCGTCAGTGAGCAGAACGTCTACCGACTCTTTATCGCCGTTCACTACGTTGAATACGCCGTCCGGCAGACCGGCTTGCTTGAGAAGCTCCGCCAGACGCATCGGCGTGGAAGGGTCTTTCTCAGAAGGCTTCATGACGAAGGTGTTGCCGCAGGCCAGTGCAATCGGGAACATCCACATCGGCACCATCGCCGGGAAGTTGAAGGGTGAGATACCCGCGCACACGCCGAGCGGCTGCATCATCGAGTAGCTGTCCACTCCAGTACCCACGTTCATGGAGTGCTCGCCCTTTTGCAGATGCGGAATGCCACAGGCGAACTCGACTACCTCGAGTCCACGCGTGACCTCTCCTTTGGCGTCCGAGAACACCTTGCCGTGTTCGCTCGAGATCAGGCGCGCTAGCTCGTCGGTATGCTCTTCTACCAGCGATTTGAACTTAAACAAAATACGTGAGCGCTTGAGGGGCGACACTTTGGCCCAAGCGGCAAACGCCTCATGGGCAACACGCACCGCTTCGGCGGTTTCTGCAGCGGTCGAGAGGGACACGTCCAGCGCCTTCTCCCCTGTGGCGGGGTTATAAACGGGGGCTGTACGACCGCTCTGGCTGGTCACGATGTGGCCGTTAATGAAGTTACCTAGCGTACTCATGATGCAGTCCTCTTGGTGGTCGGGTTACGCGTCTACGGTCAAACGAGCGTCGGCACAAAAACGACGCAAATTGTCATGGCCTAAACAGGCGTAAGTAAGCGGATGGGCTACGGAAGGATCTTGCTCTGCTTCCACCACCATCCACCCGGAGTAACCGCTTTCGCGAAGCCCTTCAAATAGGGTGGTGTAATCGATATAGCCATCTCCCGGCACGGTGAACATGCCATTCAATACACCGTCGAGGAAACTGAGATCCCGGTTCCGAACATCAGCCAGCACTTCCTTGCGAATATCCTTGCAATGCACATGGACGATTCGGTCTGCATATTGCCTCTGTAAGGCCACCGGATCGCCGCCTGCGGCCACCAAGTGACCTGTATCGAGAAGTAGCCCCACCGACGGTGCGGCCTCGGACATCAGCCGGTCGATCTCGCTGGGTGTTTCCACAACAGTGCCCAGATGGTAGTGATAAGCCATCTGCACGCCCTGCTCTATGCAGTAATCAGCCACTTGATTAAGCCGGGGAATGAAGGTTTTCCAGCCCTCCTCACTCATGCGAGGCGAATGCGAAAGAGGTGTCTCACGCTGGCCGTGAACACAGTGGGTCACCTCACAAAACACCATCACAGTCGCACCCAAGGACTTGAGCAAATGCAGGTGAGGTTTGAGCGCTTCAATTTCCTCCTCGGCACTGCGGGTAAGCAGCTCACTGCTGTACCACCCAGAGACCAGCGAAAGTCCCTGCTTGTCTAAAATCGGCCCCAGCACGTCCGGGTCACGGGGAAACTTATGACCTAGCTCAAAACCAGAAAAGCCTGCTTTTTTACCTTCGGAGAGACAGGTCTCCAGCGGCGTATCGCCTCCTAAGGCGGGCATGTCGTCATTGGTCCAGGTGAGCGGGTTAATTCCGAGTCTTACGCTCATGGCGGTCTCCGGTACTGTTATTATGTCGATGACATCAAGAGGAAAGTGGATCGTTTACAGGTTCTGGAATTGACGCGCTTTATAGGTTTCGTAGCGTTCTCGAGCCGTGCGCACTTCAGCGCGATCGGACACCTCGGGCACCGCGACGTCCCACCAAGAGCCTCCATCTTGTGTATCCGCCAAGGCATCGGTATCAATGGCGATCACATAACTCGTGTCAGAGGCCTTGGCACGTTCTAACGCGGCTTCCAGCGCTTGAATGTTTTCTACCTGCTCACTGCGGGCCCCGAGAGCCGCTGCATGGGCAGCAAAATCGGTTTTCGGTGCACCCGCCTCGACGGTAAGACAATCTTCCAGCATGTTGTTGAAGCCGGGTCCGCCGCAGAATTGTTGCAGTCGATGAATACAGCCGTAGCCACGGTTATCCAGCACCACTGCGATAATCTTGTGACCAAGCATCACGGACGTCGCGATTTCCGAATTCAGCATCAGATAAGAGCCATCGCCTACCATGACGAAGACGTCTGAATCGGGCTTCGCCATCTTGACGCCCAAGCCACCGGCCAACTCATACCCCATGCACGAATAGCCGTACTCCATGTGATAGCCGCGATCAAACCGGGTACGCCAGAGTTTTTGCAGCTCGCCCGGCAGGCCACCGGCAGCACAAACCACGATATCCTGCTCACCGGCTGCCCGGTTAACCGCGCCAACGACTTCCGCATCGCAGGGTAACTTCGTGCCACGATCAGCGGTCACTCTATCGACCGTGTCATTCCAGTCGGCGCGTAGCTCCGCGGCTTGCTCAACCCAGCTGTCAGCAGGCTTCCAGCCGTCTAAACCATCGACTAATGCTGATAACGTGAGCTTGGCATCACCTACCAGCGACTGGCCTTTGTGCTTCACCGCGTCGAATGAAGCCACGTTAATGCTCAATAGTTTGGCGTGGGGGTTGATCATGGCTCGAGAACCCGAGGCAAAGTCGCCGAGCCGCGTGCCTACGGCAATGATGAGATCGGCTTCTGCGGCGAGCGCGTTGGCTGCCGCGCCGCCGGTCACACCGATACTGCCCACGTTTTGGGCGTGGTCCCAAGGCAAGGCGCCTTTACCCGCCTGGGTTTCACCCACGGGGAGCTGGTAACGTGAGACCAGCGTGTCCAATTCCGGCAGCGCGCCTGAGTAATGGGCACCACCACCCGCGATGACCAGCGGCTTTTTGGCCTGACGAATGAGTTGCAGCGCATCGTCCAACTCTCGACGGTCCGCAGATTGACGACGCATTCGGTGTACTTTCTCGTCGAAAAAGTGCTCTGGATAATCAAAGGCAAAGGTTTGGATATCCTGCGGTAAGGCGAGTGTCACCGGGCCACACTCGACCGGGTCCGTGAGCACCCGCACCGCCTGAGGCAGCGACGTCAGCAACTGTTCAGGACGCGTAATACGATCAAAGAAGCGGCTGACCGGCTTGAAGCAATCATTGGACGTCAGCGTATGATCGTGGAAGTTCTCCACCTGCTGAAGTACGGGGTCGGGCATGCGCGTGGCGAAAGTATCTCCCGGCAGAAATAGGACGGGCAGCCGATTAACATGGGCCACTGCTGCAGCGGTGACCATATTCGTCGCCCCAGGGCCTGCAGAGGCGGTGCATGCCATGACCTGCCGACGATTGAGGGTTTTGGCATAAGCGATGGCCGCATGCGCCATGCCTTGCTCGTTGTGGGCCCGGTAAGTGGGCAGTGTCTCACGCGCTTGGTACAGCGCTTCGCCCAATCCCGCTACGTTACCGTGACCAAAAATGGCCCAAACGCCCGGAAACAGTGGCTTGATATCGCCATTGACCTCTACTTTTTGGGCCATCATGTAGCGTACAACAGCCTGCGCCATGGTGAGTCGAATAGTATTCATAGCCCTATCACTCTTGTCATCATTAGGAATACGTTAGGCTGCTTGCTGGCGCATCTGCCAAGCATTCACCAGTGCCATGTAGTTATCTAACACCGCTTGGACAAACTGTTCGTCATCGTAATCGCCACGCAGCCAGCGTCGGCTAGGTTCACCAAAAATGGAGCGACCTACGGCAAAGCCTTTGCACACGTCGACTCCTTTGCTGTCCATCAAGCCTTGTTTCAGCTCTTCCAAAGGGGCGTCCAAGCCCAGCATGACAACGCCACGACAGTGGGGCGCACGCGCTTTCAACAAAGCGCTGATGTGTTGCCAAGAGAGGGGCGTTTGCGGGGGAAGCTTCCACCAGTCGGGCTGCACGCCCAGGTTGTAAAAACGCTGCATGACATTGATGAAGATATCGTCATCAGCCTCTACATCACGGGGGGGAATGATTTCAAGCAGCAGCTCGTTACCGGCGTCCGCACAGGCGCGATAAAGCTCTATAACCTGCCGCTCTTGCGCTTGGCGTAACGCGACTTGATCCTCAGGGTGGTAAAACACCAGGCATTTAACGATGTGCTCTTTCGGCCAATGCTGTAAACGTGAACCAATGCTGCGTCCGCCTTCCAACTCGATCGGGCGTGAGCTTGGCAGCTCTACCGGGCGTGCAATCCACCAATTGCGTCCCGTGACATCGTTAAGCGCATCCTGCCCATAAGTATCATCGATCAATACCCCTACTTGGCTGTTGCCTAGCCGCTCACTACCCTGCTCAGCAGCCTTGACGAGCAGCTGTTTTAGGTAGGGGATTCGTGCAACGTCGGCCCCTTCCTCGCGGGCCATATCAAATAGCTGTTTGCGATGATCAAAAGCCAAGATGCATAAGTCATCCCACTGCTGCGGACGACGCTGCGTGGTGACGCGATGTAAATAGTTCAGCCGTGTGTCGAGGTCTGGACGGGGAATGCTCTCGGCGCGCGATAAATAGTCGTCCAGCTCTTCGGCGCTGGGTATGGCAGGCGCGCAGCCGTGGCGCGATACGACCAAGGCACCACAGGCATTGGCATAAGCACAGCTTTGCGTGTGGGACGCTTGATTCAACCAGCCGCGCAGAAAGCCGCTGATAAATGCATCGCCTGCGCCCAACACGTTGAGTACATCCACCTTGACGCCCGTATGCACAACAAACTCCGCCTCGGTGTCAGGGATCTCGCCATCTAGCACGGTGCATCCTTGGGCACCGAGTTTCAGCACAATGGTCGCGTCGGTCAGCTCACGGATTTTTTTCAGCGCAGTTATGGTATCCGTGCTTCCACCTGCGATATGCACCTCTTCTTCTGTCCCCACGACCAAGTCGAGATCAGGCAAGATAGTTTGCAGGTGACGGCTGACGCCCTCGTCGGAAATGAACCGGGTTTCGCCATCTCCAAGGGTGGTCAATCCCCACAGCACAGGACGATAATCAATATCCAAGACCACCTTGGTGCCCGCAGCCTTTGCATACTCAATCGCAGTTTTGCTGGTACGGTAGGTCTGCTCGGTGGAGAAGTGCGTTCCCGTGATGAGCAACGCTTTACTGGATGCGATGAACTCAGGATCGAAATCACCGCTATCGACGGCCATGTCCGCGCACTCATGGCGATAAAAAATCAGCGGAAAAGTCTCACGATCTTTGATGCCAAGAATAACCAAGCCCGTCAGTCGCTCTTTATCGGTGACGACATGGCTGACATCGACGCCTGCCCGTGACAACTCCTCGCGGACAAAGCGGCCCATGTGCTCGTCACCAACCCGCGTCAACATGGCCGATTTCAATCCTAGTCGCGCCGTTCCGTAAGCGATATTCCCTGATGACCCCCCCAGGTATTTGGCGAAACTGCTCATGTCCTCCAAGCGGCTACCCACTTGGTTGCCGTAGAGGTCAACAGCCGCTCGACCGAGGCAAATTAGGTCCAGTGTCTTGGTCTTGTTCATGACATCTCGTCCTGCGCATTATCCGTTCTCATACCTGCAGTGCCTGATACTTGAGTTACTTGAATGCAGGTGGCTAAGAGTGGGCGTTGTTATTGGGTGATACTCAACTCAATATAGAATTTTTATTCCAAAAACTCAACAAATGAAACCGAACATTCCATATGCTTTGGTCGTAATCAACACGCGTATCACTGGGTGGTAAAGGCGGGTGGTGCGAACACACTTAGGAGAAAAAAACGGCCCCGCCATTCAACGCGGAGCCGAGGTACCGCATGCCGATAATTAAGCGTAAAAGGCAGGGCGTTCGGGCATATCGACTGCTTCGATGGCGCCGGTTTCCTGGGCCTTAACACAGACATCACCCACGACGGCCGCTGCATAGCCATCCCAAGAAGAAGGACCACTCAGTTCGCCAACAGCAGCACCATCAATGAAGGCCTGCAGTTCGACATCAAAGGCGTCGCCGAAACGTTTTTTCCAATCCATGAGAATTTCATTGGAGAGCTGCCCGGCTTGACGGAACTGCAAGGCTTGCGGCTCGGGTAAGCGGGCAACGCCCTCTTCGCCGACCACATCACACTGGATGTCATAACCGTATTTGCAGTTGACAAAAACTTCGACGTCAATACGCACCCCTTTCACCGTCTCCAGCAAGATAATCTGAGGGTCGGCTACCTGACTATGGGCGTGGCGTGTCTTACGTGGGAACACCACCTGAGCACTTTTATAGTCGTCGTCCAGCAACCAGCGGAATGTATCCAGCTCATGAATCAGCGTGTCATGAATTGCCATCGGAGTGATGTACCGCTCAGGCACTTCCGGGTTACGGTGAGCAGCGTGAACCATCAGCGGCTCGCCCAGCCGATTGTTATCGATAGCATCTTTCATCAGGCGATAGCCGCTGTCGTACCGACGCATGAAGCCAACCTGAACAAGACGTTTGCCTGCCTGCATCTCCGCATCGATGATATGGCGGCATCCTTCCGCCGTGGTGGCCAATGGCTTCTCACAAAAAACGGGCTTACCCGCCTTGATGGCGGCTAATACGTACTCTTCGTGGGTAGGCCCCCAGGAGGTCACCATCACGGCATCCACTTCCTGAGCTACGATCAGCGACTGACCATCTTCATAGACCTTGGCATCAACGCCCAGACGCTCGACCACGGCCTTGGCCTGCTCGAGATTGACGTCCGTCACGGCGACAATGCGGGCGCCAGTCAGCTGCTGGGTAATACGACGGGCGTGCTCTTCACCGATCATCCCGGTGCCAATGATTCCGATATTTACAGACATGATTATTTTCCTTTTTATTTCCAGTACTTGTCTACGTAACGCTGAATCTCGCTACGCATGAACCGGTTGGAGGCTTCCGCTCGCTCTTCCCAACCGAAGACGCAACTGGAGAGCACGCCGTCGAACCCAATGTCATGCAGCGTCTTGAAGAAGACATCCCAATCGATTTCTCCCTCCCCCATATCCAGGTGCTGGTGAACGCGCGCCGTAGAGCCCGGCGGATTCACGATATAGCGCAATTCGGAAGAGGCCTTATGATTGAACGTGTCAGCAACCCTGGCATGGACCAACTCACCTTGCGTAGCGCGCAGGGTGGTTTCCAAATCATCACCATAGAAGAAGCAGTGCGGGGCAATATAAGAGCTTTTGATAGCCGGAGAATTAATGGTCTTGATGATCTCAACCGCCGGCTCCATGGTCTCAATCCAGTCCTCGGGGTGAGGCTCGATACTCAGCGTTAGCCCTTCGCGCTCCAGGATAGGCACCAATACATCCATGGAGCGCCAAAATGCGTTCTCACACGCTTCAGGCGTATGAAGACCCGAGCGGTCTGCCTGCGAGCGTTCCACAGAGCCACCGCGGCCAAACTCCGAGATCAACAGCGGGTTATCCAGCTCTACCGCTACCTCGATAATTCGCTTCCAGTTATCCATGGCCATTTCCCACTCATCGCGGTAGGGACTGGACCAGCGGTACATGGGCTGCATGGTGGCCAGGCCAACGTCATGCTCTTTCATAGCCTTCTTAAACGCCTTGATAGCCTCTGGATAAGCACGAGGACGCGTCCACCACACCATAAAGTCGGGACGTGGCGATAGCTCTATATAGTCGTATCCAAGCTCTTTCGTTAGGCGGCAGATTTCGGGTAAAGAAAGATGCCGATGCATATGCGGGTCAAGGGCGATTTTCATCGAACTCTCCTCTCATCTTTATTGTTTGACGAGCTGGCAAGTAGACACTCACGAATCAGTTAATGAACTTTTGGATAAAATCCATGCTGTCTCGTAGTGATTTCACCGGGTCTTGAGCGGCGTGCACCGACTCGGCGAAAGGCTCGAACGAGACATAGCCAGCGTAACCATCACTCAGCAGCTGCTTTAGCTGGCCGAGGTTATCAAGCCGATCACGCTCACCGACCAGCACGCGGTGCTCATCCAACATCTCAGAAAACGTGACGTCTCGGTCTTCCAGGCCCGAAATATGGACCAGGCCCGTTTGATCGGCAAAAAACTCCACCTCCCCTGCCCCCTGATGATGGAAGGTATCGTGTACTAGCGAGAAGCGAGAGGAGAGGCCAAGCGAGCGAATCACGTCTACGGCCTCAGCTTTATAGCGCAATGAGGAAATGGGAAAGCCCAGCGGCTCAACAAAGCCCTGAAGGTCATACTGACCCAAGATGCTCTCCAGGGCCGTAAGGGCGTGTTCGAGTTTCGCTCGTCGTTCACTAGCGCTGTATTGCGTATCGGCATCCACCAATGGGCAAAGCACCAACCCTTTCCCTCCTGCGGCGTGCACCCACTGAGCTAAGGTTTCTGCTTGCGCCTTGCGCTCTTCATTCCAACTATTGAAAGGGTAAAGCGCGTTCAGGCTCAACACCTCAATCCCTAGCGCCGCTGCTCGCTCACCGGCACGCTGTGCGGACGCCACATCGTTGATGCTGTTCTCGCCGACATCGTTACGTAACTCTACGGCACCAATGCCCATTTCAGAGGCAGTTTCGATTAACTGCAGTGGTGACCAACGGGGGTTAACCATATGATTTAGCGCGAATTTTATATTGTGTTGCGCCATGGTGGTCTCCAGATAGTGAGTGTATCGCTGTGAAGTAAGGATAAGCCGACGCCCAACACGTTAGACGAACGTAGAGGCAGTGCTATCCAATGCTGAAAACAGAATAGAACATGCATTCCAGTCGTTCAATACACAGAATATTCAATTCAAAACAAACTTGTTTAGCAACTTGCTAATATTTAATTAAATCAATACCTTAAAAATAAAACACATCTAAAATCGGCTCAATGTTCGACCAAAGCAGCAGCTATTTCACGTTTTAGAAAAGCAGCATGGCGTCTACATATAGAATTTATATTCCCGTTTCACTACGCTATGAATAGATTCCAACGATGACAACATTCAATGCGACCGGCAGGGCAACCTCATGACCCAAGTACCGCAAAGCTTTGCGAGCCTCGAAGCGCGTATCACCGCTGACTACCCCACTTTAAGTCGCCGCTTGAAGCAAACAGCGCAGTTTCTTTTAGACAACCCTCAGGAGGTGGCTTTTGCCACCGTCGCTCAGCTAGCACAACAGGCCGGTGTCACGCCTTCAACGCTGATCCGATTCTCTAATAGCTTCGGGTTTTCTGGCTTCTCAGAGATGCAGCAGCTCTTTCGGGCGCGACTATTCGATGAATTACCTAATTACAATGAGCGCATACGCGCCGTTCGTACCGCAACGGGAGAAACCCCCAATAGCACTCAGTTGCTCTGGGAGTTCGCGGATGCTAACCAAGAGGCATTGAACCAACTACCGAGCCGCATTAACGAGCAACATTTAGAGAGTGCTTTAGATATTTTCGAAAAAGCTAGAGCCGTCCATGTCATGGGGGCTCGCCGTAGCTTTGTGGTGGCCAGCTACATGACGTATGCACTTCACCATATTGAAAAACCGGCTTTTCTTGTTAACGGCTTAGGCGGAATGTATGGCGAGCAAGTGCAGTCGATCGATCACAATGATGCTCTGCTGATTATCAGCTTTGCCCCCTATGCTCAGGAGTCACGAAATGTGGCGGAAGCAGCACACGAGCGCGACATTCCTGTCGTGGTCATTACCGACTCCAACCTCAGTCCATTAGTGCCTTTGGCCAACGTCGCCTTGCTGGTCCACGAAGCGGAAGTCAAGAGCTTTCGTGGCCTCACCGCTTCTCTGTGCCTGTCTCAAACGCTAGCCATCGCGCTTGGCATGCGCCAAGACAAAGCGCTTGAGCAGCAGCCTAAAAGCGATCGTCCCAAACGCGCCTAGCCATGTTTGCATTGACCTACGTTATGACGCCCGGCAATTGGCCGGGCATTTTTTTGTAAGAGATACCCGACTTCTCACCCGCACGCTAAGAGAACAAACGTTCTATTTATACCAAAGTATAGAATAATAATTTTGCATTTACCCAAAATGGAATCTAAATTCCATTCATGGGTTTTGACTAACCTCATTCCCGCTACAACCAAGCTCGCAACGGCTTCAACCATCACAACAATAACTCTCTGGAGATAGCTCAATGAAACGCTTACTGCTCGGTGCTGCTCTTTTTGCGACCTGTTCATCTGCCATGGCTCAGTCGATCGGCGTCTCCGTCGCCTGGTTCGACGACAACTTTCTGACCTCGATGCGCCAAGCGATGGAGGCCGAAGCGCAGGCACAAGGCTATGAAATACAGTTTTTGGACGCCCAGGGCGATATCGGTCGCCAGCTCAGTCAAGTGCAGAGTCTGGCGGCGCAGGGCGTCGATGCCATTATTATTAACCCCGTCGACACGGCCGCCACTTCTCGAATGACAGGAGAGGCCGTGCTTCAAGATATTCCCCTGGTGTATGTCAACCGTGAGCCGGAGGGCAATGATCTAGAGAACGACGGCGTAGTGTTTGTGGGCTCCGATCAGAAGCTGTCGGGCGAAATGCAAATGCGCGCGCTCGCCGAGAGGATCGGTGGCGAAGGCAACGTGGCCATTATGCTTGGTGAGCTCTCCTCGGGTGCCACGCACCAACGTACGGCAGGGGTGAAAGAGGTAGCCGCTGAGTATCCTGGTATTGAGATTGTTGCCGAGCAACCAGCCGATTATCAGCGCACTCAAGCCATCGACCTGATGACCAACTGGATAGTGGGTGGCCAGGAAATCAACGCCATCGCCGCCAACAATGACGAAATGGCCATTGGCGCCCTTAACGCTATGCGCCAGCTAGGCATCAGTCCCGATGACATCATCGTGGGCGGTATAGATGCGACGCGCGATGCCATCGAGTCCATGCAAAGCGGTGAGTTAGCGGTGACCGTTTTCCAAGATCCCGTTGGCCAGGGCGGTGGCGCGGTTAAAGCTGCCATTGGTCTCGCCGAAGGCGATGAGGTCGAGAAAACCACCTTGGTGCCTTTCCAATTGGTGACTCCCGAAACGCTAGATGAATTTCTTGCTAATCAGTAAGGCAAATGGCTCGCCTCTTGGCGAGCCAGTCTTGATGTTTCAGGAGAAGCCAACATGGCGTCAATGACCGCAGAAAAACTGTCGCCCGCCCCCGCCAATTACATTCTGGAAGTTGCCAACGTGCGTAAGGCGTTTCCTGGCGTGGTGGCACTCGACAACGTTCAATTGAGAGTGCGCCCAGGTACTGTTCATGCCTTGATGGGTGAGAATGGCGCAGGCAAGTCGACTCTGATGAAAATCATTGCTGGCGTTTATATTCCCGATCAGGGGGAAGTACGTCTCAAGGGACAGTCGCTTGCACTAGAAGGTCCTTTGGATGCGCTCGAGGCCGGTATTGCCATGATCCATCAGGAACTCAACCTGATGCCGTTCATGACCATCGCAGAGAATATCTGGATACGACGCGAGCCGCTCAACGCGTTTGGCATGATCAATCACGACAAAATGAACCAGATGACGGAGGCATTGTTCGAGCGGCTAGGCATCGACATGGACCCGGACATGGAGGTTCGCAAACTCACTGTGGCGGGCCGACAGATGCTCGAGATCGCCAAAGCGGTGTCGTACGAGTCTGATGTGCTCATCATGGATGAGCCGACGTCGTCATTGGCCGACCGGGAAGTAGAACATCTGTTTCGAATCATCAATGACCTGCGCTCGCAGGGCAAAGGCATCATCTACATCACGCACAAGATGGATGAGGTGTTCGAAATAGCTGATGACATCTCGGTTTTCCGTGATGGTCAATTTATCCACTCTGCTCCTGCTTCGCAGATGACCTCCAGCGAAATCATCAAGCTCATGGTAGGACGTGAAGTCACACAAATGTTTCCAAAAGAAGAGGTGCCGATCGGTGACGTGGTGTTATCGGTCAATAACCTCGGTTTGGAAGGCGTTTTTGAGGACGTTAGCTTTAACCTGCGGGCTGGGGAAATATTGGGACTCGCGGGACTCGTCGGGTCGGGGCGTACCAATATTGCCGAAACGTTATTCGGCGTGACGCCACCCACCTCAGGCAGCATTGCAATTGATGGTCAAGAAGTGCTCATTAGCTCCCCCCACCAAGCCATGCTGCGTGGTCTGGCATTGCTCACCGAAGATCGAAAAGAGACGGGTTTGTTTCTGGGGCTGACCGTCGAAGAGAACATGGAGTTGGCCGTACTACGCGACGGCTACACTCGCGGCACCTTTGTGGAGCAACACCGGCTCGACCAGGAGTGTGACGCCATGAAGGAGCGTCTGCGAGTGAAAACCCCCTCCATGGAGGAACGAATTGGCAACCTATCCGGCGGTAACCAGCAGAAGGTATTAATTGGTCGCTGGCTGCTCACCAAACCCCGCATCCTGATACTCGACGAGCCCACTCGCGGTATCGACGTAGGGGCCAAGGCTGAAATTCATAAGCTCATCACCGAACTCGTCAAGCAGGGCGTCGCTGTCATCATGATCTCTTCTGAACTGCCGGAAGTGCTGGGCATGAGCGACCGCATCATGGTGATGCACCAAGGCCGCGTTACGGGCTTCTTAAGCCGCAGTGAAGCCAACCAAGTCAATATCATGGAGCTCGCCTCGTCACCGGCGGATGAACCGGTCGTCGAGCGCTGATATTTCCCTAGATGGGTCATCATGAGGTAAACAACAATGAATAATTCAGTGGACACCGCCGATCAGCTGGACATGGTCAAAAAGCGCAAGAAAAAAATCCCCACGGAAGTGAGCATCTTTCTCGTCCTAGTGGGCATTGCCCTCTTATTCGAGGCACTAGGCTGGGTCGTTCGTGGCGACTCCTTTCTGTTGAATCCGCAGCGCCTACTCATCATGATCCTGCAAATGTCGATCATTGGTATTATCGCCATTGGAGTCACCCAGGTGATCATTACTGGCGGCATCGACCTCTCTTCAGGCTCCGTACTAGCCCTAACCGCCATGGTCACTGCTAGCTTTGCCCAGCAATCCGATTACCTACGGGCGGTCTATCCGGCACTTACCGACCTACCCTGGTTTCTGCCGTTAATCGCAGGCCTTTTAATAGGTGCATTGGCGGGGCTGGTCAACGGCGCCCTGATTGCCTTTGCGATGATTCCCCCCTTTATCGCCACGTTGGGCATGATGGTGAGTGCTCGCGGCATGGCTCGAGCGTATACCGATGGTCAACCGGTCAGTATGTTGACTGATCAGTTTACCTGGATCGGCTCGGGCGCCAATCCCGTCATTATCTTTTTAGCCGTGGCGGTGCTGTTTCATATCGCGCTGAAATACACGCGCTACGGTAAATACACCTACGCCATCGGTGCCAACCCCCAAGCGGCACGCGTTTCAGGTATCAATGTTCGTCGTCACTTGATCTTGGTGTACACCATTGCAGGCCTGCTCGCGGGGTTGGCTGGCGTTGTGGCTTCCGCTCGCGCGGGCACCGGCCAAGCAGGTATGGGCCTAATGTACGAGCTGGATGCCATCGCCGCCGCCGTGATTGGCGGAACGAGCTTAGCCGGTGGTGTCGGGCGCATAGCTGGCACGGTCATTGGTGCTCTCATTCTTGGCGTCATGCTCAGTGGCTTCACCTTTTTGGGCGTCGACGCCTATTACCAGGATATCGTGAAGGGCGCCATCATCGTCGCCGCCGTCGTCATCGACCAGTATCGTCAACGTCGTCGCCTGAAAGCGGCCGCGTAATACGCCTGGTTACCATTCTTCACCAACAAGGGAGCCGTCATGAGCTCACTACTGGTTCATCCCAGCACACCCGACGAACAGGGCACGGTGCTTAACATTACTCCAGCGTCAGCAGGCTGGAAGCACATTGGCTTTCGTGTTCATAAACTCGGCAAGGGAGAGCGTTTCGAGTCACATAGCCATGACCAAGAAGTTTGCCTAGTGTTGTTGAGCGGACGCGCCAATGTTGTCTGCGGCGAGCACCGCTTTGAAGATATTGGCGAGCGCATGGATATCTTTGAGCAAATTCCGCCCTACGCGGTTTACCTACCCAATGGGATTAGCTACGCAGTGGAAGCGACAACGGATTTAGAGCTAGCGGTGTGCGCCGCCCCGGGGCATGGCAACCATGCCCCACGACTCATCACGCCTGACAACATCAAGCAGAGCACCCGGGGCCAGGGCACCAACACCCGCCATGTTCACGATATTCTGCCGGAAACCGAGCCCGCCGATAGCCTCTTGGTCGTTGAAGTCTTCACACCCGCAGGTAATTGGTCGAGCTACCCGCCGCACAAACACGATGTGGATAACTTACCCCACGAGTCGCTGCTGGAAGAGACCTACTACCACCGAATTCACCCTGCACAGGGATTTGCCTTTCAGCGTGTCTACACGGACGACCGCTCGCTGGATGAAACCATGGCGGTGGAGAACGGCTGCTGTGTGTTGGTGCCCAAAGGCTACCACCCAGTGGGCGCGGCTCATGGCTACTCGCTCTACTACTTAAATGTGATGGCGGGCCCCAAGCGCATCTGGAAGTTTCATAACGATCCCGATCACGAGTGGTTGATGAACGCATGATGCGATAGTGCTTTGCCCGCTAACGGTTATCTGGTGCTATGCTATGTTGCCCCGCTCTTGCGGGGCTTTTTTTATGCTTGTCGCTTTTTGAACACCTGTTGAGGTTCTCATGCTCCCGGATTACTCCCTTATCGCCTGGCTGTTGATCGTTTTTTCGGTGTATCTCACCGGCGTCTCCAAGGGGGGCTTTGCAGGTGGCTTCGGTACGCTTTCGGTACCGCTGATGGCGCTGGCGATTAGCCCCACCCAGGCGGCCGGGCTGCTGCTCCCGCTGCTACTGGTGATGGATGTCTTTGCGGTCAAGGCGTGGTGGGGCAAGCACGACCGGGCGGAAGTGTGGCGCTTCGTGCCGGGGCTGTTCATTGGCGTGGCGGTGGGTACGCTGCTATTTGGCAGCCTGAGCGAGCAGGGCGTGCGCATGGCCCTGGGCATTCTGTCGGTGGTGTTTGCGGCTTACATGCTACTCAAACCGGTGGCGAAAAAGCCCATTTCCCACCACTGGGCGCTGCCCGCCGCCAGCGTCTGCGGCTTTACCAGCTTCATCGCCCACGCGGGGGCGCCGCCGATGAACATGTACCTGATGCCGCGTAAGCTCACCAAAGAAACCTTCATTGCCACTTGCACGGTGACCTACGCGGTGGTCAACACCATCAAGCTCGGCCCGTACATGTGGTTAGGCGAGGTCAACATGACCAGCGCCTGGGCCTCGCTGCTGCTGGTGCCCGTGGCGTGGATCGGCGTACGTAACGGCCTGTGGCTACAGAGCCGCGTCAATGAAACGATGTTTTACCGCTTGGTCATTCTGGCCATGTTCTTAGTGGGGATTAACTTGGTGTGGCAGGCGCTCTAAACGAGCGAAAACGTTCTAAACGGGTGGCGCGGCTACAGCGCCACCGTCACCAACCCCACGAGCATCACCAAAGTGCCGATCGTTTTGGCGGTGGACGCGGGCTCTTTCAACCACAGCACGCCCATCAACACCCCCACCGGAATCGAGAGCTGGCGCAGCGCGACCACGTAGCTCACTTCATCGGTCATCGCCATGGCCATCAGCACGAGGCCATAGGTGCAGGTCATCATCAGCCCGGTCACCACTAACACGGGCAGGCCTTGCTGGCGAAGTAGCGGCAAGCGGCGACGCTCAGCGGGCAGCAGCGCCAGCAGCGGTACTGCCCAGGTCAGCGTCATCACCGCTTGCAGCACCATAAATACGGCTCCGGCGGTGAGCCCGCTGTGACCCGCGCTCTGCATCAGGCCCAAGGCCTGCTTATCGATGAGCGAATAGCCCACCGTGCCCGCCGCCGCCAGCAGCGCGAATCCCATGGCGGGCGTGACATAGGTGGACACCCGACGCGCCTCCGGGTGGCTGAGCGGCAGACAGAGCGCGCCCAAGACCACCAGTGCCATCCCCAGGCCATCCCAGGCATCCAGCACGCGGCTACCTAGTAAAGCAATGGAGACCAGCGGCACCAGCACGACGGGCAACGCCCTGGCGATGGGGTAGAGCACGCTCACCTCCCCCCGTGCATAGGCCCAAGCCAAGCCGCCCATATAGAGCATCTGGCATAGCCCCGAGAGTGCCAGCCACCCCCAAAATGCGCCTGGAAGCGCCAGCAGCGAGGGACCCAGCACCACTAGCGGCAGCATCAAGACGCCGCCAGCGCCATAGGCCAGCACGAACGCCCCCAGCGAGGGCGTGTTGCGTTTGCCCAGCACGTTCCATCCGGCATGCATACACACCGAGACCAGCACCAGGGCGAGGGCCGCTGGACTCATGTGGTCGCCTTGACAACGAGAGTACCTATGAAACGACCATCATGTTTTAGGAAGATTGGAGTATTCACTATTAACGGAGCTAGATAAGTGGTCATTACTAAAAGAGAATGCCCGCCAGTCTAAGCGTCGCCACCCTTCTACGCTAGCCACCTCGGCCAAGACCGGGTCGGGGTTGACCGCCACGGCGCAATCCACGTACTGCAGCAGCGGCAAGTCGTTGCGCGAGTCGGAATAGAACGTGGTGTGGCTCGGCGTGATGGCGTGCTCCGCCAGCCACTGCTGAAAGCGGATCACCTTGCCACCTCGGTACGAAAGCACGCCTTGGCTGCTCCCGGTGTAAACACGACCCTCTTCGGACGAAGTGATCTCCGGCTCCACCGCCAGCACGTGCTCGATGCCGAGCACTGTCGCGATGGGCGCCACCAAATGGCGAGAAGAGGCAGAGATCAAAATCAAAGTATCGCCCGCTTGTCGATGGCTCTCTAGGCAGCGCCACGCTTGATCGAAAATACGCGGCTGCAGATGAGTAGCGACGAAGCGCTCGACCTCTTTTTCCACCTCAGCCACTCGCCGCCCCTTCAGGGGCGCCAGCGTCATGGCCAGGTACTCGTCTAGCTTGAGCTTGCCCGCATGGTAGGCCTGCTGCATCTGTTCGGCGCGTGTCATGAAGCGCTCCGCGTCGGTGACCCATCCTTGCTCGATCATCCATAAATTCCAGCGGTAGCTGCAGTCTCCGTCCAGGAGCGTGTCATCAAGGTCAAACAGGGCCAGGCGCATGGGAACTCCTATCGTCGCGGTTTGGCGCGCGTAGGGTATGCCACGCATGATGACAGTAAGATGACGAACGTGCGCCTAGCGACTCAGCCAGGTACAGGCAAAGCGATCGGCTGGCAGCGGCTTGCCGAAAAAATAACCTTGCGCCTGATTACAGCCCATCTCGGCCAGAAGAGCCGCTTGGGCGGCACTCTCGACGCCTTCGGCAAGGGTTTTCATGTCCAGCGTGTTGGCCATGGCAATGATCGTCTGCACGATGGCCCGATCGTGGTGGTTATCGAGCATTTCGCGCACGAACGAGATATCGATTTTTAGCGCGTCGGCGGCAAAGCGGCGCAGATAAGAGAGCGAGGAGTACCCGGTGCCGAAGTCGTCGATGAACAGCGCATAGCCTGCCTGACGCATGGCCTGGGTTATGATGACCGCCTGATCCGGGTCGCGCATGAAATCGCTCTCGGTCAGCTCAATGGCAATCGCGCTGGGCGAGACGCTGGAGGTGAGTGCGGCAATATGGGTCGCTAGTCGCGGGTCGGCAAACTGCTGCGCGGAGATATTGATCGACAGCCGCCCCGGAAGCGGTGTGCCCGCCGCTTGCCAAGCGCTCAACTGACGCGCGGCCTCTTCCAGCACCCAGTCACCGAGCAAACGAATCAGCCCGCGCTCCTCGGCTAGGGGGATGAACTCCCCTGGGCTGACCCACCCCCACTCTGGGTCGTGCCAGCGGCACAGCGCCTCTGCACCGGTCAGCGCTTTCGTGTCTAAATCCACCTGGGGCTGGAAGTAGAGCTCTAGCCGCTGCTCCAAAATCGCCATGTGCAGCCGCTCGGTCATCCATTGGCGGCGTTCCAGCGTATGGCGCATGGCTTGCGTGTAGGGGGAGATATTGGTTTCACGCTTTTTGGCGTGATGTAGTGCAATACTGGCCGCATTGAACAGCTCGCTGGTGTTGGCCACATCGCCTGGGTAGCGCGCAAAACCAATGCTTACGTCCAAATTGAAGACGCGGTGCTCTAGACGAATCGGCCGTCTCACCAAGCTGCAAAGCTGCTTGACCAGCTCATCCAGCGCTGCGCGTTCGACGCGCGGTAATAGCAGCGCGAACTCATCCCCCGATAGCCTCGCGCAGTGCAGGTTGGCGATATCCAAGTGGCGCAACCGCGCCGCCACCGTTGCCAGCAGTTGATCACCGACTTGATGTCCGTGCAGGTCGTTGACCTCTTTGAAGCGGCGCAAATCCAACAGCAACAGCGCCAGCGGCGACGCCTGCTGCTCGGCCCGCTCGCCTATATCACGCAAGAGATCCATGAACTGCACCCGGTTGGGCAAGCCGGTCGTGCTGTCGGTGTAAGCCAACTGGTGCATGTGGCGGTGGTCGCGGCGTCGCTCGAGCTCGGCGGCAGCCCCCGTGGAGAGAATCTGCAGCACGGAGGTAGCAAAGGCATTGGTGGTTAACGGCGTTTGGTAAAACACCATCATCACCCCAATGGCTTCCCCTTTGGCGTTATCCAAGCGGCGACCGATCCAGGCTTGCGCGTTCAGCGTGGCGCCCGGCAGGCTAAACCGCTGCCCCTGCTGTACGACGCTCTCTTGTTCGAGCACCACGCGTTCGACGGGCGTGCCGCGCAGCAAGAAGGTGTGGTTTTTACGGGTCTGGCCAGCGACGACCAGACTCACGGTATGCCCCGTAGTGGCAGGCAACAGATTATTGGGATGAGAATGGCCCTGTGGTGCAGGCGGCACCGGTTGGTCCAACAGAGCGATGAATCCCGCATCGGCTTCCAACAGCGTGGTCAGCGTGGCAATGAGTTGCTGAAAGTAACCGTCGCCCACCCTAGAAGTGACGGTCGAGGCCACTTGAACCACCGCCTGCTGTACCCGCTGCGCCTCTTGCTGGTCGGTCACATCCGTAATGAAGCCTTCCAAGCAGAGTACCTCGCCTTGATTGGAAAAGACGGCCTGCCCCTGCTCCCACATCCAGCGCTCGCTACCGTCGCGGTGCCGAATGCGAAACGTCACGCGATAAGGACGGCGCTGGCGAATCGCAGCCGCTACCTCTTGCGCCAGCCGCGCTTGATCGTCTGCGTGCACCAAGCTGGCAAAGCTCGTCACTCGGCTGTTTTCCAACTCTTCCGGCCGATAGCCGGTCAGCGCTTCGGCACCTTGGCTGACGAGCAGCATGGTCCAGTCATGATCGTTCAGGCAGCGGTAGGCCATGCCGGGCAGGTGATCGAGCAAGGTGTTCAGCCGTCGCTCGCTCTCTTTGGCGGCGGCCTCGCTTTTGCGTAGCGCGTTTTCTGCTTGACGCCTGCCTAGCTCAGCACCCGCTTGTGCGGCGGCAATTCGCAACACTTCGTTTTCTAGTCCATCGAACGCCATGGGGCGATTGCTCAGCACCGCTAGCAGACCGATGGCCGCCCCATCCGGCCCAAATAGCGGCAGGCCCATGTAGCTATCGGCACCGAGCTGGCGCAAAAGATCGTCTTCAGGAAAGCGGGATTGTACGTCGCAGGCGTAAAGGCATGGTTCATGGCCCACCACGGTCTCGCAAGGCGTGCCCGCCAAGGGGTAGGCAAGATTGGCTTGTAAACCATTGCTTGACCAAACGGCCAGGGTTTCCGCTATATTGGCATCAGTGACGACCGCGATCAACGCATGATCGACGGCCAGTAAACGAGCAAGCTGTTCCACCAGGGAGGCGAAGAAGTTGGGCTGACTGCTACGCCCCACCCCTTCTGCTAGCTGGCGAAAAATCTCTGCTGCTTCTTTTCGTGTGTGCATCGTTGCACTCGCTTATGTCGTTATAGAGCAGCTAAGCTTTGCCACTGTTTTAACAAAGCACGGCGACGTTTGCACCATAAACAGCTACCTTTTGGAAGACGCCGATCGCGCCAAGCGGTATCGGCCAACCTGACAATATGATAAAAAAAACGATCGTTATTCAACTGACTGCCTACTTCGCTGCACGGCATTGAGGAGACACTATGACGGGGCCTACTGCCGTCAGCGAAACGCTTTATACTTCGCTGGCCAACCAGCTTCCCAGCTTTCTCAGCAGCGCTTTGCTGCAGTGCAAGCGGCTACCCTCTTTGCCAGCGGTGGCGCTCAACGTGCTGGAGATCACCCGCGCCTCGGATGCCACCCTGAGCGATTATGCACGCGCCATCGAGCACGACCCGGCCCTGACGGCACGGGTGATGAGCGTGGCCAACAGCGTGCACTACCTGCGCGCCGCCCAGCCGCCTCATTCGTGTTTCGAAGCCACTCAGCGTATGGGGCTGGATGTCACGCTGGCCACGGTGCTGAGTTTCTGCCTATTCGAAAATGACCACTCGGCACGCGGTCGCCAGTACTTCTGGCAGCGAGCCATCACCTCTGCCGTTGCCGCGAGTTATCTCGCGCAACAGCTCTGCCCTCACCAAGCAGGCAGCGTGTTTACGGCAGCGCTACTGCAGGACATTGGCATCCTGGCGCTACAGACGGCCTACCCCAACGACGCCGAGCTGCTATACGGGACCGAGCACGCCTCACATGGCCATACCCAGCAGGTCGAAAAACGCTACTTTGGCTGCGACCACGCGCTGGTCGGCGCTTGGTTACTCGCGAAATGGGGCGCTCATGACGATTTGATTCGCGCCATACAGCGCAGCCACGAAGGGCTCGAGACCGACAATCCCTCGGTGCTCTGCCTGCGCGTCTCGGGTGCACTTGCCGATGCTTGGTTATCGGCCGAACCCGTCCAAGCATTAGCGGGCGTGATGCGTCAGCTTCGAACGTTGGCAACCGCTGACGAGTGGGCCCTTGCCGGCCTTTTGGCACACCTCGAATACACTCTGCCGCCCTTGATGGAGACTCTGGGGCTAAGCCAACCCGTCTCGATCGATAGCGTTCGGCTGTTACAAGAGGCTCAGCAGCTGCTTTACGAGCATACGCTGTCGCTTAGCGCCCGTCTGGACGCCCAGCAAAAGGCGCGGGATGCGCTGCTCGACGATTACACCCAGCTAGAGCAACGCAGCCGGATCGATCCGCTGACCCAACTGGCCAATCGCGCGTGGCTCGAGGAACAGCTGCGAGAGCGCTTCCACCTTTGCCTATCGACCAAGCGAACCATGTCGGTGGTGTTCATCGATCTCGATCACTTCAAAGTGCTCAACGACCGTTTCGGTCATCAGGCAGGCGACGAGGTACTGGCCCGCTTTGGTAAGATGCTCGCCTCGCTGGTGCGCATGGGCGATCTAGCGGGCCGCTATGGTGGCGAAGAGTTCCTGGTGATTCTTCCGGATGAAAATGCCGAAGGCGCAAAACGCTTTGCCGAACGCATTACTCGGCGCTTGCAGGAGCGGCCCATGGCGCGGATCGAACAAGAGCCGCTCTATGTTTCGGTATCGATTGGCGTGGCGTGTTTGACCGACGGCGGTTTTGGTAATGAACGCGAGCTCATCGATGCCGCCGACCAGAGCATGTATTTCATCAAGCGCTCTGGCCGGGGCGGGGTGTCGGTCTATGGTCAATGACTCGGCCAATTAGCCGGTCATGGCGTAAGGCAGGTAAAGCGCAATGCTGGGGAAGAGATGCATCAGCGCAATGGCCAGCATCATCAGTAAAAAGAACGGCAGCGTCGCTTTGGTGATGGTCAGAATATCCTTACCGGTCAAGCCCTGAATCACGAATAGGTTAAACCCGACCGGCGGAGTGATTTGCGACATTTCGACCACGATCACCAAATAGATGCCGAACCAGATCAGATCGAAGCCCGCCGCGCTCACCACCGGCATGATAATGGCCGTCACTAGCAGAATCAGCGAAATACCGTCCAAGAAGCAGCCCATGATGAGCAGCAGCAGCGTGAGGGCCACCAGCAGCATGGTGGGCGATAGCCCCATCTCGCCAATGGCCTGAGCAAGCTTCATGGGCACCTGAGTAAAGCCCATGGCCGAGGTCAAGAACGATGCACCGGCAATGATGAAGGCGATCATGCAAGCCGTGCGCACTGCCGCAAAGAGCGAGTCGGTAAAAATCGACCGGTCGAAGTGACCATTGAACCGAGCAATGATCATCGACAGCACCACGCCCACCGCGGCCGCTTCCGTAGGCGAGGCCAGCCCGCCGTAAATCGATACGATGATGCCGCCAATCAGCAGCAAAATAGGCACCAGCGCCCAGGTATTGCGCAGTTTTTCAGCGATGCTCATATCAGATTCGTCGGCACCCGTCAGGCCAGCACGGTTGCCTTTGAGCAGCGCCCAAAGCACCAAATACGCCATGAACATGGCCAAGATCATCAGGCCGGGGCCAATGCCCGCCATAAACAGCCGCGAGATCGACTGCTCGGTGACCACGCCATAAACGATCAGCACGATCGAGGGGGGAATCAACAAGCCCAGCGTGGACGCGCTGGCCAGCGTGCCAATCGCCATGTTGCTGTCGTAGCCGCGGCGTTCGAGCTCCGGCAGGGTCATTTTACCCACCGTGGCACAGGTGGCGGCTGACGAGCCGCACACCGCCGCGAACATGCCGCTGCCAATGATGTTGGTATGCAGCAGGCGGCCCGGCAGACGGTTGAGCCATGGAGACAGCCCGCGGAACATGTTGTCTGCTAGCCCCGAGCGGAACAGAATTTCACCCATCCAGATGAACATGGGCAGCGCCGTCAAGTCCCAGCCGTAGCTGGCGCCCCAAAAATCAGAGGCCAAAATGGGGCCAGGATCGAAAGGGCTAAAAAACTGTAGGGCAATCCATGCGGTGCCGATGAGCGCAAAGGCAATCCACACTCCGCTGCCCAACAGCACCACGAGGGTCAAAATAGTCGCTAAACTGAGTAGTAGCACGAGGGTATCTCCCGAGTCGCCGCTTAATGCGCGTCGTTATCGTCGATGGACATGGCTTCGCGGAAGCTTGACGGGTCTCGCAGGGCAATACGCCCAGCCATCCATAGTGCCTCCAACAGCGCCACGGCCAACAGACCGACGCCAACGGCCAGCACCACTTGCGGTATCCACAAAGGAATCGACAAGAAACCCGACGACACATCTTTGTATTCCAGGCTTTCCCTCGCCAAACCGATCAAGCCATAGGTCAACAGCACGCTGATGACCAGCGCAATCAGCAGACCAAACACCTCGAACCACACGCGCACCGCCGAGGGTAGTCGCGAGATGAGCAGCGTGACCCGTATATGGGCGTGATGCACGAAAGTGTAAGCCAACCCCAAAAACGTGGCGCCGACCAATAAATAGGCGGCCATTTCCGAGACGCCGGTAATACTGATACCGAGTCGGCTCAGGCCGACTAGCACCAACAATGCATCCACCAAACGAAAAGTGACCTGCAGCGCAATGAGCGCACAAATGGCCACCATGCACGCTGCTGCGCCCCAGGCTCCCAGGCGGTAGAGTTTGTCGAATTTAAACGTCATGTTCGCAGTCTCACAGAGCGCGTAGGGGAAAGGGCAGCTCGCAGGCTGCCCCAGGCATTACCGTGTCAACGAAGCATTAGTTGCTACGCTGGGCACGGTAGGCTTCCAGTGCCGCTTTGGCTTCGTCATCGGCGCGGGACTGCCAATCGGCGAACAGCTCGTCACCCGCCGCTTGCAGCGCAGCGGCTACTTCAGCGTTGGGTTCGGACACGCTGATGCCGTTCTCTTGCAGCGCCGCGAGGCTCTCGTCATTGTTCTCACGGCTCATCTGCCAGCCGCGCTCTTCGGCACGGGCCGCCGCTTCCATCAGCGCTTCTTGAGTCGCTTCGTCAAGACGATCGAAGCTGCGCTGGCTGATGAAAACGATGTTCTTCGGCAGCCACAGGTTGGCATCGGTGTAGTCGGTGACGTAGTCCCAAGCGGCCATGGAGTTGCCGGTAGAGCTCGACGTAATCATCGCGTCGACGCGGCCGGTGCTAAAGGCCGTGGGGATATCCGACTCTTCGGTTTCGGTGGGGCTACCCCCTAGGTTATCGACGAAGCGCTGGGTATTGATGTTCGGCGCGCGCACGCGTAGACCTTCGAACTGTGCCGGATCCGTCAGCGGTTCCGCCGTGTAGATGCCCTGTGCAGGCCAGGCAACGGCATACAGCGGAATCAGCCCTTCATAGGAGAACAGCTCGGTAATCATCGGCTTGGTCGCTTCCCACAGCGCGTAGGCGTCATCGTAGCTACCGGCCACGCCAGGCAGCGTATCGACTTCGAAAATCGGGTCGTCGTTAGAGAGGATGGAGAGGAACACTTCACCCGCATCGATGGTGCCACGACGCACGGAGGGCTTGATCTCCCCGTGGGACACTAGCGAGCCACCGCTGTGAACGGTAATCGTGAGTTCGCCGTCCGTGGCTTCCGCCACATCTTCCGCGAACTGCTTGGTGTTTTGGGTGTGGAAGCTGGCATCCCCGTAGGGCGTGGCCATGGTCCACTCGGCGGCCTGAGCCGTGGCGGCAGCGGCAAGACTGCACGCCGTGGCAAGAAGCAGGGGGGTCGCAATGCGAGTACGCATAGGTAAAGTCCTCTTATTCATATGGATGGAGGTGCTGCACAGGGGTGGAGGAGGCGGCGTTAGGGGTCACCCAACGCCCGGTAAAACACGTGGTAGTAATCTCGTTATGCTTTTCGGTGGCATACTCCCTCGCGCACTCCTGGGCCAAACGGCCCACGCCGCGACAGAAGCGGGGATGATTGGCGCTGCGCCAAATCACATCATAGTGCATGGCGGGTAACGGCGCGGGGAGCGCCAGACGATACAGCTCGCCCCGTCGCCACTCGTCCAGCACGGTAGCGACCGGCAGCGCGCCGATGCCTAATCCCTCGGTGGTCAAGCGAACGATGGTCATCAGCGTGCTCACGCTATGAATACGCGGCTGCGCCACCCCCTGAGCGGCGAGGTAGCTCACTAGCTCTTCATAAGGGCGCGCCAGCTTGCCAAAAGAAATGAACGGCAGCGTGGTGCACCAGGCGTGGGGGCGCTCGCTAAAACGCTGGGCGTGGCGTGGCGAGACGAACATGCCCATCTCGTAAGGGCTGAGCGTCTCTTGGTCGATCTGCTCTGGGGGCAGATAGCCGTTCATGGCCAACAGGATATCCAGCTCATTGCCGGTCAAACGCTCGTTGAGCGCGGGCGAGTAGTCGACGGTCAGTTCGATGATGAGCTTGGGATAGCGCTCGGTGAGGCGCTGCATGAAGCGAGGAAACCAGCTATGGGCGATGGTTTCGATGGTGCCCAGACGTAGCGGCGCCGAAAAATCCTCTTCGCTGTCGAACAGCTTCAGGGCTTCATCGCGCTGAGCCAGCATGCGTTCGGCATGAAGAAAGAACTCTCGGCCACGCATGGTGGGTTGAATCGGTCGCGCCGAGCGTTCGAGCAGCAGCTCGCCCACCGTGCTCTCTAAGCGAGAAATACGCTCCGACACCGAGGGTTGAGTGATGTGTAACCTGGCGGCCGCTTTACGAAAAGAGCCAAGTTTCACCGCCCACACAAAGGCATCAAGTTCCTTAAAATCCAGCATCGTCTCACCAGCCTGTCAAAAACGCACTCGGGCAAAGCACCCCAGTAGGCGCATTCACCACGCCGCCCACCGTTGGTAACCCAGGTGAAGCGTCGTTATGCAGATGTATATGCAACCTGCCGTGCTGGGCACAGGCAAGCTGTCGCGGGGCTGGCAACCGCATGTGGCACTCCTCAGACATCACCCTTTCCTAGCCATTGTTATAGGTAGCGCAAACGCGCGACATCCGGCGGATCAGGGCGTCTCTTTTGTAATCTTTTTTGAGTCGCTTTCAATAGTTGATAATCGTATCACGCTCTAGCGTCAACTATTTTTCCACTAAATAACAGCATGATAGGAACAGCCGATACTCAATATCGCCAAAAACGATTGGCACTTGGAACGCGCTCTCCATATATTATTTTTGCGCTAACAACATCATAAATAGGCTCACTAATACATCATCACTATGAGCAAATAGACTGTCTCATTTGGCTAATGAATAGCGATATCAATTACTAACAACACACAACCCGGCAGGAGACGTTATGGCGATTCCGCTGCTTAACTGCGATATGGGCGAAAGTTTCGGTAACTGGTCAATTGGCTTGGACGCTGAGGTCATGCCCCACGTTGACTGTGCCAACATTGCCTGCGGCTACCACGCATCCGACCCCCATGTGATGCGCAAGACAGTGAAGCTTGCTGTTCAGCACGGCGTAAAAATCGGTGCCCATCCCGGTTACCCCGATTTAATGGGCTTTGGCCGCCGCTCCATGGCCTGCTCGCCTGCCGAAGTGGAAGACATGATGCTCTACCAAATCGGCGCCCTGGCAGGCATTTGCCAGGCGGAAGGCACCGCTCTGAGCTACGTCAAACCCCACGGCGCGATGTACAACGACATGGCCGCCAATCTGGAGCTACTGGAAGGCGCCATGCGCGCCGTGAAAGCGTTCGATGCTCGCCTACCGTTGATGGTGATGGCCACCGCCGACCCAGCGCCGCACCGTCGGCTAGCGGAAAAAATGGGCGTGACGCTATGGTTCGAAACCTTCGCGGACCGAGCGTATGAGGCCACTGGTCACCTAGCCTCACGCCGCCTGCCGGGAGCCGTGCACCACGACCAAGCCACCATCGTCGCCCAAGCCGTCGCCTTGGCCAAAGGGGAAACCCTCACCGCCCGCGATGGCAGCGCCCTGCAGTTACCCTGCGATACGCTGTGTGTACATGGCGATAATCCCGAATCCGTGGCCGCCGTGCGCGCCATTCGCGAGGCCTTTACGGCGTTGGAGTCCGCGTGAAACTGCGCTTAGAAACGGCGGCGATGGACGCCCTAACGGTGCGCTTGTTCGACGCCATCGATGAAACCAATATGGCGTGGATCATGGCCGCCGACGAGGCGCTGCGGCGCGCTTTCGATCACGCGCTCATCGACCTGATCCCGTCATACACCACCCTGCTGGTGCATTACGACTGCCAAAAGCTCACCTTTGCCCAGGCCACGACCCTCGTGCGCAGTGCCCTACGCAATTTAGCCCCTGCCGACTCCCAGCAGGGACAGCTCCACGAAATTCCCGTATGGTACGACGAGAGCGTTGGCCCCGAATTGCCCATCGTGGCCAAGCGCGCCGGTCTCAGCGTCGAGGCGTTGATCGAGCGCCACTGCAGTCACGACTACTGCGTGTTTGCCCTAGGCTTTGCCCCCGGCTACGGCTTTATGGGCCTGGTGGATGAAGCGATTGCCACGCCGCGTTTGAAGACGCCCCGCCGCCGTGTCGCGGCGGGAAGCGTGGGCATTGCCGACCGTCAAACGGCCATCTACCCGCTGCTTTCACCGGGCGGCTGGAACATTCTGGGCAGAACAGCGGTGCCGCTGTTCGAGCACGCCAAACGCGGTGAGCCGCTGCTGCGCCCGGGCGATAAAGTGCGCTTCAAGGCGATATCCCAATCCGAATTCGAAGCGGCCGGGGGCGACACCACCCCGCTGGAGGAGCGGTCATGAGCCACCCCATGTTGACCGTCAAGCAAGCCGGACCACTGGCGCTGATTCAAGATGCAGGCCGCTTCGGCGTTGGGCACTTGGGCGTGACGCAAGGCGGTGCCGCCGACTGGATCGCCTTCCGCTGGGCCAACTGGCTGCTGGGCAACCCGCTGGAGAGCGCCGCGCTGGAAATCGTCATGGGCGGCAACCTGACGCTGGTAGCCAATAGCGACGTGCGCCTCGCCCTGGCAGGTGCCGACCTTGCCGCCACACTGGACGACCAACCGCTGGCGCCCAACGCCAGCTTTATGATGCAAGCGGGCCAAACGCTGGTCTTTCGCCAGCCGAAAAAGGGCCTACGCGCGTACCTCGCCTTCCCGGGCGGGCTGGATGCGCCAACCGTGCTGGGCAGCCAAGCCTGCACGGCAAGAGAACACATCGGCGGTCTGCACGAAGATGGCAAGCCGCTCAAAACCGGCGACCAGCTCACCTGGAAAGGCAGCAGCGCCACGCCGCGTCAGTTACCCCAAGGCACCCAGATCCCTCTGCCTGATGCAGAAGACACCGTGCTGGACATGGTGCTGGGCTCCCAGGCCGCCCACTTTGCCGGGCGCAGCCTGTTTGACGCCTTCAACCAGCCATGGACCGTGGATCAACGTGCCGACCGCATGGGCATTCGGCTCACCGGCAAAGCGCTGAACAGCCGCCTAGACGGCATCGTTTCTGAAGGGATTCCGCTAGGGGCCGTGCAGATTCCTCCCGACGGCCAGCCGATCATCCTGATGAACGACCGCCAAACCATCGGCGGCTACCCGCGCCTGGGTGCTTTGACCCCCATAGCCTGCGCCCGCCTCGCCCAGTGTTTGCCGGGTACCAAGGTGCGTTTGCAGCCGATCAGTGCGACCCATGCGCAGGCGGCGTATCGCAAGCAGCTGTTGCGGTGGAAGTAGGCTGAAAAGCCCCAGTAGACAGGGGCTTTTAGCGCTAGGGGCCTAAGGAGTCGACTGCTTGGTCGTTGAATTACTGGCAGAGCGGCGCTTGTGACCCAGCTCTTCCTCGATGGCGGCAAAAAAGGCATCGGTAGAGGCTGGATGAGGCTGGGTTGCAAGGCTAACGCCCACAAACAGCACACTCGCGACCACAATGCCCCATACACCGGCAGGCAGGCCCAGCAGTGAATTGCCGGTGGCATACATCAGCAGCACAAAGGCGCTGGTGCCCACCACGCTGGCCAATGCTCCGGCGCCTGTTCCTCGTTTCCAATAGAAAGCACCGATCAGTGCAGGCACCATGGCCACCAAGCCCGAGGAGGCGGCCACCGATAGCACTGCAATGAGATCGAGCTGTAGCTCAGCGAAGGCGAGCGCCATGAGTGCAATGACCGGTATGACGAGCTTTCCGACTTGGAGTTGGCGCTTTTCACTCACGTTCGGCTTGAGGTTGGCGTAAACATCGCGTGAGACCATGGAGGCCAGCGTCAGCATGATCGAGTCGATGGTGGAAACGGCCGCCGCCATGATGCCGATCATCACGATCACGCCCAAGACGGGCGGCACGAACTCTGAGCCCAGTAGCGTAGGCGTGGCTAAATCGGCGCGTTCTAGACTTGGGAAAGCGGCCAAGGCGGAGAATCCCCACAGCACAGAGACCAAGGTATAGATAAAACCGAACACCAAAAAGCCGATAAGCATGTGGCGCATCGAACGCAGCGACGACGGCATGAACAGACGTTGGCTCACCTGCGGATTGGAGAGGCTAAAGAAGAACCAGGGAATGGTAAGCCCCAAAAAGGTGACGAAGCTGAATAGGCCCGGGCCGGGCACCGTCAGTGACTGCGGATGCTCGGTCGCCAGTGTTTCGAAGAGCGCACCAAAACCACCCAAGCTATGAATCACCAACAGCGCCACCAGCGTGGATGCCACGATCATCATGATGGCCTGCAGCGAGTCGGTCCACATGACCGAACGAATCCCCGCGATATAAGAGAAGAAAATGGCGACTACCGTGGCCAGCGCAACCCCGGTGGTAAACGTGATGGTGCCTCCCGACATCCCCTGAAGCAGGTAGCCGACGCCCGCGAGCTGAACCGCTGAGTAAGGAATCAGAAAGATACAGCTAGCAACGGAAACGGCCATGGCCACCTGTTTGCTGTTGTAGCGGTGGCCGAGCATCTCGCTGGGCGTCACGTAGCCGAACTTCTTGCCGACCGCCCAGAATTTAGGGCCGAAAATCGCCACCAGTGAGACACCGGCAAAGTAGATGATTTCAAAACCGAGCGCGCCCACGCCACCCGCATAGGTAAGGCCTGCCAACCCCACCATCATAAAGGCGCTGTAGGTCGTGGCACTGTAGCTCAGCGCCGAGACGAACCCGTTCATTTGCCGGTTGCCCAAAAAGTAACCGGACATGCTTTCCGTGTGTCCTTTCGTCGGGGGACGACGCGACAGCACCGCAATGCCGAGAGCAATCAACAGATAAAGCGCAATGCCTCCCCAAATGAGCGTCTCAGTCATCACTATGTTCCTTGAAACCTTGAGTGATCAACACATTCAAGGCGATGATGACCAACCCCGCCACGGTCCAGAACAAAAAGCTGCCGTACCACCGCGACACGTCGCTCAACAGCGTGTAAGGCACTACATAGCTCGATAAGACAACGGCCCATACGAGCCATATCCATTTACTGCGTGTCATCGTCGATCTCGTGTTGTTACATCAAAGGGAAGCAAACGCTACTGTAGCAAAGCTGACGAACCAGCGGTGCACAGTCACGCATACAAAAAAAGGCACCCGCTAGGGGTGCCTTGGATAGTACGACGAACCGTTGTTGGCTTACGACGCGACGTCGAAACGGTCGGCGTTCATCACTTTGGTCCAGGCGGCGACGAAGTCTTTAACGAACTTCTCACCGTTATCGTCCTGGGCGTACACTTCTGCGTATGAGCGCAGCAGCGAGTTGGAACCAAACACCAGATCCACTCGCGAGGCAGTCCATTTCACGGCACCGGTCTTGCGATCACGGATCTCGTAGGCATTGCTACCCACTGGCTTCCAAGTGTTCCCCATATCGGTCAGGTTGACGAAGAAGTCGTTGGTCAACTGGCCTTCGCGGTCGGTGAAAACGCCGTGTTTGGTGCCACCATAGTTGGTGCCCAATACGCGCATACCGCCCAGCAGCACGGTCATTTCTGGGCCGGTCAAGCCCATCAGCTGCGCACGATCCAGCAGCATCTCTTCCGGCTTCACTACGTACTCTTTCTTCTGCCAGTTACGGAAGCCATCGGCCAGCGGCTCTAGTGGCGCGAAGGAGTCCGCGTCGGTCATCTCGGCGGTCGCGTCGCCACGGCCTTTCAAGAAGGGCACGCGCACGTCATAACCCGCTGCTTTCGCAGCTTTCTCGATACCGACGCTACCGGCCAGTACGATCACGTCCGCCACGCTAGCGCCGGTATCGGCAGAGATCTGCTCGTAGACGCTCAGTACCTTGGCCAAGCGCTCCGGCTCGTTGCCCTGCCAATCCTTTTGCGGCGCTAAACGGATACGGGCACCGTTGGCACCACCGCGCATGTCGGAGCCACGATAGGTACGGGCGCTGTCCCAAGCGGTAGAGACCATGTCGCTGATGCTCAGACCGCTTTCCGCGATTTTCTGCTTGACGACTTCTTCGCAGTAGTCGGTGCTGCCTGCCGGAATCGGGTCTTGCCAAATCAGGTCTTCCGCCGGAACTTCTGGGCCGATGTAGCGCGCTTTAGGGCCAAGGTCACGGTGGGTCAGCTTGAACCACGCTTTCGCGAAGGTTTTCTTGAAGTACTCCGGGTCGGCCATGAATTTTTCGCAGATGGCGCGATAGGTCGGATCCATCTTCATCGCCATGTCCGCATCGGTCATGATCGGGTTGTGGCGAATCGAGGGGTCGCTGGCGTCGACCGGCTTGTCTTCTTCTTTGATGTCGATCGGTTCCCACTGGTGGGCACCGGCGGGGCTCTTTCTCAGTTCCCACTCGTAGCCGAACAGCAGGTCGAAGTAGCCCATGTCGAACTTCGTAGGGTTGGTGGTCCACGCACCTTCGATGCCCGAGGTCACGGCGTTGCTCGCCTTGCCCTGCATGTTGGGGTTGCCCCAGCCAAAGCCCTGGTTTTCAACGTCAGAGGCTTCTGGCTCAGCGGCCAGCGCGGACGCATCGCCATTACCGTGACACTTACCGACGGTGTGGCCACCAGCGGTCAGGGCCGCCGTTTCTTCGTCGTTCATCGCCATACGGGCGAAGGTTTCACGCACCTGCTGAGCGGTTTTCAGCGGGTCCGGCTGACCGTTGACGCCTTCCGGGTTCACATAGATGAGACCCATCTGAACGGCAGCCAGCGGGTTTTCCATGGTCTCGGGCTTATTCACGTCGCCGTAGCGCTCGTCAGAGGGCGCGAGCCACTCTTTTTCATTGCCCCAGTAAATGTCTTTCTCGGGCTCCCAAATATCGGCACGACCGAAGGAGAAGCCATAAGAGGGCAGGCCCATGGACTCATACGCCACGGTACCGGCCAGAATCATCAGGTCCGCCCAACTGATCTTGTTGCCGTACTTTTTCTTGATCGGCCACAGCAGACGACGCGCTTTGTCCAGGCTGACGTTATCCGGCCAAGAGTTGAGCGGTGCAAAACGCTGGGCACCGGTGCCGCCGCCACCACGGCCGTCGGCAATACGGTAGGTGCCTGCGGAGTGCCAAGCCATGCGGATCATCAAACCGCCGTAGTGCCCCCAGTCAGCGGGCCACCACTCTTGGCTGTCGGTCATCAGCGCATGGACGTCTTTCTTCAATGCGTCGAAGTCGAGCTTGCGGACTTCTTCGCGGTAATTGAAATCGGGATCCATCGGGTCTGATTTGCGATCTTGCTGATGCAAAATATCCAGGTTCAACCCTTCCGGCCACCAATCTTTGTTAGAGGTACCGGTTGAGGTGTTACCGCCGTGCATGACAGGACATTTACCGCTCATAGCTCTCTCCCTTATTGCTCTTGGCCTTGGAGATACCAAGGGAACAAATGCAGTGCACCTCCGCACTAGGCTGGACGTTAAACGCGACCATCACTAGCACCGGCGTGCGTTATTCACATGCCACAGTTTTAAAGCACCTTTGCAATAGTCACAATTTGCATTTTACGACCAATGTAATAGCTCTCGTCTATTGGAAATATCCTCCCTCTTGTCGATAGAGCTTTATGCTGACGCGCCTTTCGAGCATAGCGCGACTTTAATGAACGCGTATGTCGAATATCCGCAGGGCGTGTTGCCTTGTTGCACCCATGCCGTATGGTATAAACGCTATACTTTCCTACCACAAAATCAAATATCGATATAATGAATTCAGCCGACCCGGGCATTAACGTGACTAGACACGCCAGCCACAGCGCTTCTCTTGATGTGCTTGCGCAGAGTAATCCCTCATGCTGACGGCTAGACGTTCCGCACATGGCTTTACCCTGCTGGAACTTTTGGTGGCCCTGGCGCTATTCGCTACGCTGGCCACCATTGCGATACCCAATTTTGCTAGGATCATTCAAGAAAACCGCGTCGTGACGACCACCAACGACTATAAAATTGCGCTGAGCTTTGCCCGTAGTGAAGCCGTGCGACGCAATCAGTCCGTCGACTTACTCCCCGTGGCCGAAGGTTGGGATAACGGCTGGGAAGTGCAGGCCGATGATGTGGTGCTACGTCGCTGGGCGCAGGAGGTAGACGACATTACGATTGAGAATGCGCCCGAGCGTTTTACGTTCAACAGTCAAGGGCGCCTGGTGTCGGCAGCCTTTGCTTCCCAGCGCGTCTCCGTCACGCTGAATGAGATAGGTCGCTGCGTGCGTATCGAGCCGAGCGGCATTTCCCGAGTACTCACTAATCGTCAAGCCTGCGACTAATTCATTAGCGAGCCACGCCATGCCAACACGACAACGGGGTATCTCACTGCTGGAGTCATTGATTGCGCTACTGGTGCTGTCGATTGGCCTATTGGGTGTGCTTGGCTTGCAAACCCAGTCGCTGGTGCATAACCGTGCTGCCTATTTCGAGACTCAGGCCACCAACATGGCCCAGGACATGCTGGATCGCATTCGCGCCAACCGTGAGCAAGCAGCCGACTATGCGCTCACGTTAGGCGGAGAGGTCGACGGCAGCGGATTGCCCGCGACTGATCAAGCCGAGTGGGTCGCGGATGTGAGTACCATGCTCCCTGGCGGCGTAGGCGGCATCGAGATCGACAATCGGCGTATTAGCGTCACCGTGCGATGGGAGGACGCCACGTCGCCCAACGATATTCGGCAAGTACAATTGGCGTCGGAGCTATAGCGTGGGCAGAGGCAAACCTCGAACGACTCAAGCAGGCTTTACGCTGGTGGAGCTGTTAGTCGCCATGGTCATTGGGCTACTGGTCATGGCTGGGGCAACCCAACTCTTCATCTCCTCTCAGCAAAGCTATCGCTTTCAAACCGCACTGGCCGACATGCAGGACACTGGCCGCTTCGCGCTGGATATGATGGCCCGCGAGCTACGTCAGGTGGACTATAGCGGTGGCTGTGCGCTACCACAGACGACCGTCCATATGCGCAATATGGCCGATGCCAGCAGCCTCCCCTTACCGTTGCAAGCATGGGACACACCCAACAACCATGATTTTACGGCCAGCTTGGTCACCCCCCTCGACGAGCAGCATGTACTCGCGTTTCGTGGCGGTCTCCTTGCCCGGACGGGGTTTGTCGATACGTCGTTGGAAATTGCCGCGATCGATAGCAACCAACGACTCACCTTGAATCGAGAGACCGATACCGCCTTTCATCAACGATTGGTGCTGCTTCAGGGCCTGCTGAATTGCGATATTTTCTATAACACCACGAGTGACGCCCGCACCCTGCAGAAAAGCGCGGCGGCAGGCTGGCAGGGCAACGTCGACCCAAGCGAAAGCGAATGGGGAGAGGCGAGCGATATTACCTATGCTGCGGGCCAAACCGTATCGCTGAGCGCTTTGAACAGCGCCCTTTACTACATTGGCCGAGATGCCAATAACGCGAATGTGCCCTCGTTGATGCGCTTGGATGTGAGCCAAACGACACCTCGTAATGAGGTCGTGGCCAGCCATGTGGTGGCGATGCGAACGTCCTTTCTGCTCGACGACGCCTACATACCACCCGACGAGATCGATGAGGCAGAGTGGCCCAATGTCAGGGCGGCGCGCATCACGCTCATCATACAAAGTGACCGTCCCAATCTACGGAATGCCGACACCACGCTGGCGATCGGCAATTTTCGAGGAGACAACCCTTTCACCGGCGGCAACGGACGGATTTATCAAGCCTTCACGACGACCATCGCTTTGAGGAATCGTTAGCATGCAGAGCCACGCATTGACGCATCAGCGAGGAATGGCGCTCGTGTTGAGCCTGATTTTCCTTGCCATCGTCACCATGTTGAGCCTCTCTCCCATGCAAGGAGCGATTACCCAAGACCGTATGGCCTCGAGCCAGCGCGACTACGGTGTTGCCTTTCAAGCAGCAGAGGCCGCACTGAGCGAAGCCGAAACGCTGCTACAAAACGGCGCCCCGCCTGGCAATGGATGGCGTAACCACGACATGGCGATGGAAGAACTCACCCGTAACCCACGCTACCGCATCCAGACGCTGGCACCGCTAGGATCACTGACCAACAACGACGGGACGGAGGCGGTCGAAATGCTTTATCGGATCGAAACTCAAGGCTTTGGCCGTGGTGAAGATACCCGTGTCACGCTCGAGGCCCTCTACGTTCGCCAGCAGCCAGTAGAGGTCATCGTGCCATGATACAAAGATCCGCCCTGACACTGTTTTTATGCGCTGTGTTCGTAATATTGATCGCCACGAGTGCGCCCGTACTGGGTTTTTCTCCTCCGCCGCCACCTGATTACGACCCGGATCAGGAGGTCGATCTAGGAGACGATGATCCTGATCCAACGCCGGAGGAGCCTGATCCTGAGCCCCCGATAGGAGGCGGAGGCGATGAGCTCGTCGATGAAGATTACGACATCCCAAACGACCAAACGGGACTCTCCCCTGCTCCGTTGAACGTGGTCAGCCGTGTCCCACCTAACGTGTTATTGATTCTGGATAACTCAGAGAGTGGACAAGAAGGCCTAGATGGCCGTGTCGCCGTAGGCAACAACGCAGGCGATAGGGAGAATCTAGCCGCCTGCCAACCCAACACGTTCAATGCCTCTCAATGTCCAGCAGGTGCTCGTTCACCTCTCAGTAAATCCAGCATTATGAAGCGCGTGGGACGTGATCTCATTGAGCGCTACCGAGGCGAATTAAATCTTGGGTTGATGGCATACCAGCAGAACCCCGCCTCGCTCACCCGAGACGCGGCTTTTAGCGGCAATACAGTCGTCTGGCGATTAACAGAACGTGCGTTGGCCGCACGGTACTCCAGCAACGCTAACCCAAGCTGGTACGACCCAAGCTTCGACGGAGCCTGGAACGCTAGCACCAAACGTTACAGAGCACGGCTCCCGAACACCGACATCTACACGTTTTTCAATGTTGGTGTACCTGGCTACATGTTTGAGGAAAACTTCACCTCTGGCTTACCACGCAATGACGTCACTGAGTACTGGCGTCGGATATCCAACCCAACCACCACATCCGATCAGCTTTCAGAACGCTTTCGTGGACTGACCACAGGTTTTTCAAGCTCTCCAGCTATTGGTGATGGTGTCTCTTACAGCAACCCGGTTCGCTCAAATTTTACGCTGCCGCTGGTGGACAGTCTTCGCCAACGGGGCATACCAAACTGGGGGGCGCATACAGCCTCCATACAACTCAACCAATGGGAGTGGCGGACGACATCATCACCGGGACTAGGCTATCTGCATGTTCCCATTGGAGGGCTCAATAACGATGGCACGGTAAACAGTGCCCATTGGAGTGCCATCGAGACAAAACTGGGTGCCCAGCGCCATGAGTGGAACGGTAGCGGTAACCCCATGACGGATCCTTCTTGGCCACTGCTGGCGACAGGTTTGACCCCTATCGAAGGCACGATGTATACCGCCCGAGACTACTTTTTGAACACGAGCAGCAGCGCGTTCGGCCCCAATCAGGGACGCCGTGCAGGTATAGCGATTCCCAACATCAATAACCCCGATGCGCAGCAGTGCTTAGTGAATGCCAATATTTGGCTAACCGATGGTTTGCCGTCGGTAGACCGCTTCGGCAACTCACTAGGCAACAATGTTAGCGGCGCTTTAGCCAGCGCCGAAGCGGCCATTAAACGGCTATACGACGATACCAATGCACAGCTGCCTAACCCGGTAAGAACCTATGTGGTGGGCTTTAACCTACCGCCGGATATCGCCAATTTACCCAACGTCTCCGACGACCCACTCGGCGATCTTGCCCGCGCAGGGGGTACCGATCGCGCGTACTTTGCCAACGATGAAGCCTCGTTGAACCAGGTCATGCAGCAGGTGCTGGGCAATATCATCGCCGCCTCTCAGTCCAATACCTCCGCGGCGGTCAATGGCGACGAATTTGGTCTTGAAGATGGCAACTTGCTCTATACCGCAGGCTTTCGCAGTGACGACTGGTCAGGGCGTTTAGCCGCTTCGGTGATCCAAGCCGATGGTACTCGTAGCGAACGCTGGAATGCTGAAACCGAGCTCGCCGAGCAAGCAGGCAATCGGCGGTTATTGACCTATCGACGGCTGGAGAGCGGTACCCGGAGCGGCGTTATACTAAGTGCCGACAACAGCGGCTTAACCAGTGCCGAAGTGCGCTGGCTACAGGGCGAAAACGTGCAGGGGCTGCGGCCACGCCAATCGCTGCTGGGCGATATCATCAACGCCAACCCGGTGTTCTTAAAGGGGACTGATGAGCGTATGCCGCTCCTGCTGGTGGCCGCCAACGACGGCATGCTGCACGGCTTTAACGCGGAGACCGGCCGGGAACTGTTTGGCTTTTTACCCGCTGAGTTGACCCAAGGCGAGGCGCCCGCCATTCGCTCATTGATGCAGCCTGACTATAGCCATCGCTACTTCCTGGATGGCACACCTGCTGTGCGGGAAGTGAGCATCTCTGGTGGCCCGACTGCCGTGGCCGTCGGCACCATGGGCGCGGGTGGGCGGACGGTGTTTGCAATCGATGTGAGCAACCCCAGCAACATGAGCGCTGCTGACGTGCTTTGGGAGTTTCGCCATCCCGAGTTGGGCACGGGGGTTTCTCAACCCACGATCACGCAACTGACCGACGGCACCTGGGCCGCCATTTTTGGTAACGGCTATAACAGCATGGGCTACCAAGCGTCACTTTTCGTAGTGAACCTTGCTACCGGTGAGTTGATCAAGCAAATAAAGACGGGCGTAGGCAACATGGATACTCCCAACGGATTGGCCACCCCCACCGTCACTGCTTGGCCGAGCTATAACGGCGCACGCTTTGCCTACGCGGGCGACTTGGCAGGCAATATGTGGCGCTTCTCGTTAACCGGCAGTGGCACCGTTAACCAGCTATATCAAGGCAGCGCTAGCCAGCCCATCACATCAGCCCCCGCCGTCACGCTGAGCAGCGGCTCGCCGGATACGCTAGTGGTCTCCTTCGGCACCGGCAGCTATTTTCGCAACGGCGACATTGGTGACGCTTCGATACAGCAGCTCATTGGCCTGCGAGACCAAGTGAATCGCAGCGCGACCATTACTCAAAGCGATCTACTGCTTCAACGCATTACGGGTGAAAACTCACAGAGTGGCTTTAACCGCCGCGCCAGCACCAACTTCGCCCCTGACAGCAACGACGTGGGATGGCGCTTGGAGCTACCCGCTGGAGAGCGCGTGATCGCCGCCCCGTCGATCTCAACCAGCCTCCCACGGCGGGTGCGCTTCTCGACGCTGCTTCCCGATGAATCCGACCCCTGCGGCGGTGGGCGCAGCGGGTTCTTCATGTCGCTACTGGCCGATACCGGCGGCAGTGGCGGTTCGACCGCTTTCGACTTCAACGGTGACGGACGGCCAGACAGCGACGCCACCATCAACGGTGACGCCATCACCGGCTTGCAAGCGGGCACCGGCGAGCGCTTGGTGAGCGTGAATGACGGGGAGATCGAACGTCTCTTCGTGGGCAATCCAGAGGATACGAACGCTTCACCGAATGGCGATGGCTCCATCACGATTGGTTTTAGCGATGATCACTTGGGGCGTCGCTCCTGGCGGCAAGTGACCGGCGAAGAGAGCGATACGTAGACGGAAAAAACCGGAGGAGCCATTGGTTCCCCCGGCGAACGACGAGCAACTGCTCACTCGTCGAGTCCTACACGTCCGTACTTACAGGCTCAATCCACCAGTGGTAGCAGCGCATTCAGGCTTTCGCGAGCATCACCGTAGAACATCCGGGTGTTCTCCTTGAAGAACAGCGGGTTCTCGATACCCGAATAGCCGGTGCCTTGACCACGTTTGCTGACGAAGACCTGCTTCGCTTCCCACACTTTGAGCACCGGCATGCCCGCGATGGGGCTGTTGGGGTCCTCTTCGGCGGCAGGGTTCACGATGTCGTTGGAGCCGATGACGATGACCACGTCGGTGGTGGCGAAATCATCGTTGATCTCGTCCATTTCCAGCACGATATCGTAGGGCACCTTGGCTTCCGCCAACAGCACGTTCATATGCCCCGGCAAGCGCCCGGCCACCGGGTGGATACCGAAACGTACGGTCTTACCCGCCGCGCGCAGCTTGCGAACGAGATCGCTGACCGCGGTTTGCGCCTGCGCCACCGCCATGCCGTAACCCGGTACGATGATGATGCTATCGGCGTCGTTCAGTGCGGTAGCGACGCCATTGGCGTCGATGGAGACCTGCTCGCCTTCGATTTCCGCGGCAGGCCCTTGAGAACCCCCAAAACCACCTAGAATCACGCTGACGAAATTGCGATTCATCGCCTTACACATGATGTAAGAGAGAATCGCCCCGGAGGAGCCCACCAGCGCACCGGTCACGATCAACAGGTCGTTGGAAAGCGTGAAACCAATCGCCGCCGCCGCCCAGCCGGAGTAGCTGTTGAGCATGGAGACCACCACCGGCATATCCGCTCCGCCGATGCCCATGATCAGGTGATACCCAATGAAGAACGCCAGCGCCGCAATCACCAGCAGCGTCCAGAAGCCTGCGCCGTTGAGGTAGAGAATCGCCAGCAGCAGCGATAGTACTGCGGCACCCGCATTCAGCATGTGGCCGCCGGGCAGTTGCTTGGGTTTACCGTCTACCTTGCCCGCCAGCTTGCCGAAGGCAATGACCGAGCCGGTGAACGTCACCGCGCCAATGAAGATGCCCAGCACCACCTCGATTTGCAGGAACATCAGCTCGTCGGGGGCCTTGGTGGCCACCAGCGCCGCAAAAGCGGAGAACTGGTCCAGCGACGCCTCCGCGGCACGAGCTGCCATCACCCGGCGGCGTTCCAGGTCCGCGCTCCAGGCCACGAACACCGCTGCCAAGCCTACGAAACTGTGCAGCGCGGCCACGAGCTGGGGCATTTCGGTCATCTCGACCTTGCCCGCTACGTAAGCACCAATGGCTGCGCCAATCAGCATCATCGGAATCAGCCACCAGTAGCCGCCGATACCGGGGCCAAACGCGGTGAAAAACACCGCGACCGCCATACCCACGATGCCGTACCACACGGCGCGCTTGGCCTTTTCCTGATTACTCAAGCCGCCCAGCGACAAAATGAACAGCACGCTGGCCGCAATCGCTGCGGCAGATACGAATCCTTGCTCTAACATATCGTCTCTCCGCCGCTTAGGATTTTTGGAACATGGCCAGCATCCGGCGTGTCACCAGGAAGCCACCCACGATATTGATCGACGCGATCAGTACGGAAATACCCGCCAGCACGCTAACCACCGCGCTGCCGGAGCCAATTTGCAGAATCGCCCCCAAGATGATGATGCCGGATATCGCGTTGGTCACCGCCATCAGCGGCGTATGCAGCGAGTGGCTCACCTTCCAAATCACCTGGAAGCCAATGAAGCAGGCCAGCACGAAGACGATGAAGTGCTGCATGAACGAGGCTGGGGCGACCCAGCCGAGCAGCAGCATCAGCGCGCCGCCTATCGCCAGCAGGCTCACCTGACGCTTGGTTTGCACTTTGAATTCGGCAAGCTCGGCGGCCTTTTTCTCTTCAGGCGTCGGCTCTTTCTCTTTCTTCTTCGGCTTGGCCGCGCCAATGGCTTTCACCTTCGGCGGCGGCGGTGGGAAAGTGATCTCGCCTTGGTGGGTCACCGTAGCGCCTCGAATCACGTCGTCGTCCATGTCGTGATGGATCACGCCGTCTTTCTCGGGGGTGAGGTCGGTGAGCATGTGGCGAATGTTGGTGGCGTAAAGCAGTGACGCTTGCGTCGCCATGCGCGAGGGGAAGTCGGTGTAGCCGATCACCACCACGCCGTTATCGCTCACTACGCGCTCGTCAGGCTGAGTCAGGTCGCAGTTACCGCCCTTCTCGGCGGCCAAATCGACGATCACCGAACCGGGCTTCATGGCCGCGACCATGTCTTCCAGCCACAGCTTGGGCGCGGGTTTACCGGGAATCAGCGCCGTGGTGATGACGATATCCACGTCGGGGGCCTGCTCGCGGAAGCACTCCAGCTGCTTCTCGCGGAACTCTGGGCTCGAAGGTGCCGCGTAGCCACCGCTCTCGGAACCATCCTGGCTATCTTCGAAATCGAGGAAAAGGAACTCGGCGCCCATGGACTCGATCTGCTCGGAGACCTCGGGCCGTACGTCGAAGGCGCGCACCACGGCCCCCAGACTCGTCGCCGTGCCAATCGCCGCCAAGCCCGCCACCCCGGCACCGATCACCAGTACTTTCGCAGGCGGCACCTTGCCCGCCGCCGTCACCTGACCGGTGAAGAATCGGCCAAAGTTATTGCCCGCCTCGATCACCGCGCGGTAGCCCGCAATGTTGGCCATGGACGACAGCGCGTCCATTTTCTGCGCCCGGGAGATACGCGGCACCATGTCCATGGCGACCACGGTGGCACCCTGGGCTTTGCAGGCTTCCAGCAGCGCTTCGTTTTGCGCTGGCCAGAAAAAGGCGATCAGCGTTTGGCCTTCGCGAAGCTGCTTGGCTTCACTTTCCGACGGCTCACGAACTTTAATCACCACCTCAGCGTCGCGCCAGAGGGCATCGGCGCTCTCGATCACTGTCACGCCAGCGTCACGATAAGTGTCGTCATTAAAACCCGCGGCCAGGCCAGCACCTGTTTCGATGAGGCACTCATGGCCCAACTTTTGAAGATGCTTCGCACTATCGGGGGTCAGCGCGACCCGCGCCTCTCCCCGAGCACTCTCTTTCGGTGCGCCTATTTTCACACGCCTTCTCCCTTGGTTGTCCCGCGTCCAGCGCCCGCCCCTCACCTAGCCCGTCATCGCTAGCATCATGGAGCGCTGCTTTATTCGTTGCGGCGCAAAAAACGCGCCAGCTAGCAGTTTAGGATCTAACGCCAAGCCTGCCAGTGACCATTCAACCTTTGCTTCAACTGAGTTGTATTTCTACAACATAACCAATGATCGGTAGTCGCACGATACGCACCAAAAGAGCGAGAAAACTACTCCCAAAGTACCGCAGGCAGACCCGTCCACCGGTGATTAACTGACAGTGTGAAGCGTCGTCGATAGACGCCTTCCACCGTTCTACCACCTACCAACAGGAGCGTTTGCCATGTGGACGAAACCCACCTACCACGATGTACGCCTTGGCTTTGAAGTAACGCTGTATATCTCCACTCGCTAAGCGTTCATTCCCAGCCCCTAAACGATGGGCGCCGGGGGCAGGGCTGAGCGAGGGTCCTTTGCCATGGATGGCAAAGGTAGCGCCCAGGGAGGGGTTTACAGCGCCCTCGCGTCGCCCTGCCGCCGGATAAGCCCACTTCATCTAAGGGTTGTGAAGGCGCTCTAAGCCGTAAGCCTCTGCCACACCTTCCTCGGGCAGAGGCTTACTCCCTACCTGTCAGCGAGGCCACGCCATGCACGTACTCGTACTCGGAGCCGCTGCCGGTGGCGGCTTCCCGCAGTGGAACTGTAACTGCCCCAACTGTCACCGAGCACGCCGGGGCAGCGTCCACCACTGGCCGCGGACACAGTCGTCCATCGCGCTGAGTGCCGACGGCAAGCGCTGGCTGCTATGCAATGCGTCTCCCGATATACGCGCTCAGCTGCACGCCAATCCGGCCCTTTGGCCCAGTGAGCTGCGCGGCAGTGGGGTTCACGGTGTGCTGCTGGTGGATGCGCAAATCGACCATGTCACGGGCCTGCTCTCCTTGCGCGAGGGCTGTCCTTTGGATGTGTGGTGCACGCCTAACGTACACAGTGATCTTTCGAGCGGCTTTCCGCTGTTTCCCATGCTCGATCATTGGGGCGGCTTACGCTGGCAGCCCATCGAGCTATCGGACGAACGAACGATCACCGAGTTCGTTATCCCCTTTCTTACCGATATCTCTTTGACAGCCTTTGCGCTGCACAGCAATGCGCCACCCTACTCACCGCGGCGTGGCACGCCCTCCTGCGGCGACAATCTCGGGCTGTTCATCGTCAATCGCCAAACCGGGCAGTCGCTGTGCTACGCCCCCGGGCTTGGCCAGCCAACGCCGCTGGCCATGCGTTTTCTCGCCGCCGCCGATGTGGTCATGGTGGATGGCACCCTCTGGACCGACGATGAGATGCAAACACTGGGCGTTGGCAGCGCCACGGGCCAACAAATGGGCCACCTAGCCCTCGACGGCCCGAACGGCATGATGGCGCTGCTCGACCCATTGCCCAAACGCACGCGACGCATTGTGACCCACATCAACAATACCAACCCGATACTCGATGACCAAAGCCAGGCGGCCAGCGCACTCAAAGCCGCTCGTATCGATATCGCTTACGACGGCATGCAGCTCACGCTTTAGCGTTTAGCGCCCAACCATCGCCGCGAGGAAACCTGCCATGGCGCAAATGACCGACCTACCGCGTGCTTCCGTGACGCCGCTCAGCCCGGCGGCCTTTCGAGAAGCGCTGATGCAAAAAGGCCGCTTTTACCATCTCCATCACCCGTTTCAGCAGGCGATGGCTAATGGCGAGCTCAACCGAGCACAGCTGCAGGGCTGGGTCGCCAACCGCTTCTATTACCAGCGAATGATTCCGCAAAAAGATGCCGCGCTGCTGGCGAACTGCCCCGACGCGGCCACTCGCCGACGCTGGGTACAGCGGCTGCTGGACCACGACGGATGCGAAGGCGATGACGGCGGCATCGATGCTTGGCTGGCCCTGGGCGAAGCCGTCGGCCTCTCCCGGGAAGCACTGCTCTCCGAGGAGGCCGTGCTGCCCGGCGTGCGGTTCGCCGTGGACGCCTACCGCCACTTCGTGGCCAGCGCTCCATGGCAGGAAGCGGCGATTTCGTCGCTCACCGAGCTGTTCGCGCCCCAGGCCCACCAAAACCGTTTGGAGACGTGGCCCACCCATTACCCATGGATCGATGCCCAGGGGTATCGCTACTTTCGTAAACGACTCGGTGAAGCGCGACGGGATGTCGAGCATGGATTGGAGATCGCCCTTGGCGTGTGCACCACCGCCGCGCTACAGCAGCGGGCGCTGGACATCCTGCAGTTCAAGCTGGACGTGCTGTGGAGCATGCTCGATGCCATGACCCTGGCGTACCAGCTCGACCGGCCGCCTTACCATACCGTCACACGCGAGGCGGTTTACCACCGTGGCTTGGCACGCGCCGAGACACGCCTTTACAGCCCGTGAACGAGGGGATGCATGATGTCGCTACCGCTGACGAACGCCTCAGTATCCACGCCCGCCCCCCACACCCTCTATCAGCTGCGACGCGGCTGGCGGTTACAGTGGGAAGCCATGCAAGGCGGCTATGTCATTCTATACCCCGAGGGCATGGTCACCCTCAGCCCGACGGCAGGCGCTATTTTGGCCCTGGTCGACGGACGCCAAACGCTGGCCACGATCATCGCCACGCTCCAGCAACGCTACCCCGACGCCGACAGCCTGGCGACCGACGTCACGCAGTTTCTCCACGACGCCGAGCAAAACGGCTGGCTCATTCGACAGGAGCTTGCTCATGAGGCACGCTAACCCGACGACCCCGCCCTCCCCGCCGTTTTGGCTGCTGGCCGAGCTGACCTACCGCTGCCCCCTGCAGTGCGCCTACTGCTCCAATCCCCTGGCGTTTACCCGCTATCAAGACGAGCTGGACACCGAGGCTTGGATCGACGTGCTGACCCAGGCCCGCGCCATGGGCGCAGCACAGCTGGGGTTCTCGGGCGGCGAGCCGCTGGTGCGACAAGACTTAGAAACGCTGGTCAAAGAAGCGCGCACGCTGGGGTTTTACACCAACCTGATTACCTCGGGGGTCGGGCTCACCGCCCAGCGGGTCGAAGCGCTCGCCGACGCGGGGCTGGATCATATACAGATCAGCCTCCAGGCAGCAGACCCCGAGCTTGCCCAGGCCCTGGCCGGTTCTAGCAAAGCGCACGCCAATAAGCTGGCCATGGCCAAAGCCGTCAAGGCAGCGGGTTATCCGATGGTGCTCAACGTGGTCCTCCATCGGCACAACATCGATCAAATCGGCGAGCTAATCGCGCTCTGCGATGAGCTGGGCGCCGATGCCGTCGAGCTGGCCAACTGCCAATACTACGGCTGGGCATTTCTCAATCGCCGCGCGCTGCTGCCCACGCGAGAACAGCTGCTGCGCGCGGAGGCAGAGACCCAGCGCTGGCGAGAGCGCTTAGCGGCCAAGGGCCGTGACATGTCGCTGCTGTTCGTCGTGCCCGATTACTTTGAACAAGCACCTAAAGCCTGCATGGGCGGCTGGGGCTCTATTTTCATGACCGTCGCCCCCGACGGCGCCGTGCTGCCGTGCCACAGCGCCCGCGAGCTGCCCATGGCGTTTCCGAACGTCAAACGCACGCCGCTGCAGGATATTTGGTATCGAGACGCTGCCTTCGACCATTTTCGCGGCACCGATTGGATGCCCGCCCAGTGTCAGCAGTGCGACAGCCGCGACAAGGACCACGGCGGCTGCCGCTGCCAAGCCTATCTGTTGACCGGCGACATGTACGCCATCGACCCCGTGTGCCAGCACTCGCCGGATCACGCCCTGCTGGATGGTCTGTTGGAAGAAAGCCCCCAAACGGCGACGATCCCCGACTTGATCCCTCGCAATGCCCGCCAGTCGCGTCGGCTCACCACAGAGTCGGCGCTACGTCCGGCGCCGACGCTGATTTACCGACAGTAGATTGACCGACGACTGCCTGAGCGGTTACGGCTCGCAGGTGGGCCGTTCGGCCTGCTCGGGCAGCTCCGGGCACACCGGCGTCAGCGCATGACCACTGGCTTGCCATCCGTCGACGCCGTTGGCGTACCAATACAGGGCGTCATACCCCAGCGCCCGGGCGCGACGCGCGGCATTCCATGACAGCCAGCAGTCCGCCCGGCAGAAGAACACCAGCGGGGCGTTGTCGGCTCCCGCTCTCAGGGCGTCAAGCGAACGGATGAAGTAGCGCTCCCACGCCGCCGTGAGCGTGGGGTCGCCTACGTTGGGTAGCCAAACGCTGCCGGGGATCGACAGATGCGGGCCATCCTGCAGGAACAGCCCGCCGTGCCAGGGCAGGCGATACACGTCGACGAGCCGCACCCCGGGAGTGTTGTTCAGCAGCGCCTGCAAGCCATCGTCATCCAGCGTCGTCACGCCTGGCAAAGGGGCCGTCACCGGGGCTTTGAACGGCGGTAGCCGATAGCCCTCGTCGTTGAACAGCGGCGGCGAAGCATCCGCCCTCGCGCCGCCGCTCATGATCATGCTAACGCCCATTCCAAGCGCTACTCCAAGCGCCATTCCAAGTGCCATGCCAAGCGCCATGACGAGCCCCATGCCACACCATGACGGCACGACCGTGGCGCAGCGCAAGCGGGGTGCGTTGGTCGGAGATCTCTTCATGACTCACTCCCAGTCGAACGGGCACGCCGTACAGCCTTCCATCTGCGCCATTTGGAAATTGCCATAATGAATGCGCGCGCCGGTCATGTCGGCATGGTCGAGCCTGGCAAGGTTCATCTTGGCTTCTTGGAGGTTGGCGTCGCGCAGATCGGCACCGATTAGGTTGACCTTGTTCATCCAGGCCATCTCCAGGTTGCTGGCTCTCAGCGTGGCGTCTTGCATGCTGGCCCCTGAGAGCCGCGCAAAGCCTAGATTGGCCCCGGTCAAATCCGCGTGATCGAACGTCGCGCCCTGGGCGTAAATGCTCCAGCTATCCAGCCCGATCAGCGAGGCGTGGGTTAAATCCGCACCGCGCAAATGCGTATTGGGCATGCGCGCTCGGTTCAAATTGGCGTTGCGCAGCGAAGCGCCTTCGAAATCGACGCTGCGCAAGTTGGCATGGCGAAAGTCGCTGCTGTCCAAGTTGCTGCCTGCAAAGTCGGCACCCTGCAGGTCCAAATGCGAGAAATCGCCGCCTGATAGATCCATGTTCCGACACTGTGTACCGGGAACCAGCTCGCAGCCGTTATGGACGGGAGGCGCGTAGTCGTACATGTAGTCGTCTGCCGCGGCGCCGTCGACACCGACACACAGAAGCAGCAGGGCCATTGTCCAACGGAAAGGGGCGTGTGATGGGGTCATTGTTCTTGTCTCCTAGCCAAAAAAGGGCGGCCAACGCCGCCCAATGCACTCAGCCACTGACTTGCCAACCAGGGCCTTTCTTCAACGTATGTCCGATGCTTAGCGGCTCGCCATGTCCTGTACGAAAGAGGGCAGCTTGAAGACCCAGAACGAGCCCCCCTGCGCGATGGGACGGGTGAGCTCGGCCATGTCGCCCCCCCACAGCGGCACCGCGCCGCCGTAGCCTGCGGTCACGCCAATGTACTGTTCACCGTCCATTTCCCAGGTGATGGGCGGAGAGATGATGCCGGTGCCCACTTGGAACTTCCAAAGCTCTTCGCCCGTTTCCGCGTTGAACGCCTTGAAGTAACCGTCGCCCGTACCGGTAAAGACCAGGTTGCCGTGGGTCGCCAGCACGCCTGCCCATAGCGGCATGGGCTCTTTATGCTCCCAGGCATACTCACCGGTCACCGGATCGACGGCGCGCAGAATGCCCACGTGGTCGTCGTACATGCGCTTGATACGGAAGCCCATGCCCAGATACGCCGCGCCCTCGACGTACTCGACTTCTTCGGTCCAGTAATCCTCTTTCCAATGGTTACCCGGCACGTAGAAGAGTCCGGTGTCTTCGCTGTAGGCCATGGGGTTCCAGTTCTTACCACCCAGGAACGGCGGCGATACCTCGACGGCTTCCGAGCGGGTTTCGCCCTCCGCTAGCCGCGCGGGACGCTGCCCCTCGACTTCCACAGGTCGACCGGTGTCGAGATCGATATGCGTCGCCCAGGTGATGTTATCCACGAAGGGGAAGGCGTTGATCAGGTCACCGTTGGTGCGGTCGGTGACATAGAAGAAGCCGTTGCGGTCGGCGTGGGCACCCGCGTTGACCGTTTGCCCGTTCTCGTCTTCGTACTCGAACAGCACGATCTCGTTATTGCCGGAGAAGTCCCAGGTATCGTTGGGCGTATGTTGATAGAACCATTTCACCTCACCGGTCGAAGGGTCGATGCCGAGCTGACCGGAGGTATAGAGGCTGTCGTAATCCGCCGGGTCGCCCCCTTCGGACGTGCGCGCCCAGCCGTTCCACGGGGCGGGGTTGCCCGCCCCAATGATGATGGTATTGGTATCGGGGTCGAAACTGGCGCTCTGCCAAGGGGCGCCGCCGCCTTGGCTCCAAGCCTGCACCTTGCCGGTCTCGCTATCGGGGTCGTCGGGCCAGGAGGGCGCGCTGGCATCTCCTGTGGGCGTGCTCTCCTCGCCGTTCAAGCGGCCCATGTGGCCCTCCACGAAAGGCCGCATCCAGATCTCTTCACCGGTTTCGGGGTCGCGGGCGTAGAGCTTGCCGACGATGCCGAATTCATCGCCCGAGGAGCCATGGATCAACAGCACGCGGCCGGTCTCCTGATCTTCCACGATGGTGGGCGCACCTGTCATGGTGTAGCCGGCGCGGTGATCCCCGAAGCGCTCGCGCCACACCACCTCACCGGTATCTTTGTTCAGCGCAACGATGCCCGCATCCAGCGTACCGAAGAACACCTTGTCGCCATAGATGGCAGCCCCCCGGTTGACCACGTCGCAGCAGGGGCGAATGTCGCTCGGCAGCCGGTGGTTGTAGGACCACAGCCGCTGACCGGTGCGCGCATCGATGGCGAAAATACGCGAGTAGGAGCCGGTCACGTAAATCACGCCTTCATGCACCAGCGCCTGCGACTCTTGGCCCCGCTGCATCTCATCACCGAACGAATGCGACCACGCGGGGGTCAGCATTTCGACGTTATCGGCATTGATCTGGTCAAGCGGGCTATAGCGCTGAGCTTTGACGCCCATGCCGTACATCAGCACGTCATCGGTCGTGCTGTGGTCATTGAGAATGTCGTCCCAGCTCACGGGGCTGGCGTGGGCCGTCATCGCCAGGCCGCCCATCCCCAGCGCGGAGGCATACGCCACGGCGACGGTCAGGGTGCGCAGACGAAAGGGCCACGAAACGGTGCGGGCTGACGTGTTGTTATTGGTTACGTATGTCATGGGTTTTCCATCCGAGTAATGATCACGATGCAATGGCGGCAAAGCGGCCAAGCTGCTGCTTGCGTGTGATGGCAAGACTAAGCCCAGCTTAGAAGCCCGAATGAAAAACCAACCTACCCCTCCAGTCGCGTTACGCTCCTGATTTAGCACTACTCCCAAAGAAGGAGCCCGGCGATGCCTAAGGTGCTATAGGGAGCATGGCGCGGGCTGCCTATGCTCAGGGCGTTACCGTGATTGCCCCTGAGGAGACTCCCATGACTCACAACACCGACATGAAGAAGGCCGACACGCAGCAGCGCGCTTTTGCCCGCCCGACGCAGCGCCTGATCCATCCCGCCCGAGCCATTGCCCTGGCGGCCCTGCTGGCCTCGCCCCTGGCGTGGTCCCACGGCAGCGTGACGCCCCAAGCCGTCGACATCCAAGACCTGGAGCGCCTGGGGGATGAGTGGCGCGACGAGAACCCCTATCGCGACCATCCCCAGCACGACCTGGCGGTGGATATCGGCGCCCGGGCCTACAACAGCAACTGCGCGGCCTGCCACGGCCTGGAGGCGAAATCTGGCGGCATCGCGCCCGACCTGCGCGAACTGGAAAACGGCCCGTGGGGCGATGAGTGGTTCAAGGAGCTCGTCACCAACGGCTCCGAGCGCAACGGCCGCGTATTGATGCCGCGCATGTCGGATTACGTGAGCCAGGAGGGCCTGTGGGCCATTCGCACCTGGCTGGAAACCGTCAGCATGGAAACCACCGGCCAATAGCGTTCATCGCTAGGAGGGGAACATGGCACGCGTCCTTCAACGCTCGACCGGTCGGCCATCGCACCACGCGCGGCGGTGGGCGTACCTGTTACTCGTCGGCACGGCCGTGTTAGCGCTGCTACCCAGCGCGACCCTGGCAGCCACCCCGCATCAACAAACCCAAGACCCGTTCGGCTCGTTCATGTGGCCCGCCTACCGCGAGCGCTTTTTAGGCGATGCGCCGGTGGTGTTCGATGAGCGGGTCAGGGTCGAGGCCCCTGCGTTTGCCGAAGACTCGGGCCAAGTGCCGCTCTCCGTGGATGCCAGCGCTCTCGAAGAGAGCGGAGAGCCCATCAGCCAGATGATTGCCTGGGTCGACCTGAACCCGATTCCCCGACTGTTCACCTACACCCCCATGAATCACGGGCTCGCCAAGCTATCGCTGAACATCCGCTTGGAGCAGGCGTCCGCCGTCCGCGTCGCGGCCAAACAGGGCGACACCTGGTACGTGGGCGGCACCTTCATCGATGCCGAGGGCGGTGGCTGCACGACGCCCGGCATCGCCAACGACGACAACGCGTGGGAGAAGACCTTTGGCGAGCTGCAGGGGCGGCTGTTCGCCAACGACGACGAGCAGCGCCTGCGCGTTCGGCTGTCTCATCCCATGGACAGCGGCCTGATTCCCAGCCAGCCCGCGTTTTACGTGCAGGGATTCGAGCTGCTCGACGCGCAGGGGCAGCAGGTCGCCACCCTGGACATCGAAGCCTCGGTGAGTGCCAACCCGACCCTGGGCCTGCACATGCGTCCCGCCCCTGGGGGCTATGTGATCGGCGCCCGAGACAATAACGGCAACCGCTTTTCGCTGGGCCTGCAGCCATGAAAGGCCCGCTCTCGATGGTCGTCGGCGGTCTGCTGGCGTGCTCGGCGCTCGCCAGTGAGCCGGTGACGTTTTGCGGCAGGCCGCTGGTCGCGCAGCCGGTCGCGCCTAACACCTGGATGGTGGAGGGCCAGCGCGAAGAGCTCTCGGCGCAGAACTGCGGCCATATCGGCAACCAGGCCTTCATCGTCACGCCCAACGGCGTCATCGTGATCGATAGCGGCAGCAGCCCCACGTTCGGCGACGCGTTCAAGCGGCTCATTGGGCACTATACCGATGCGCCCATCCGCTGGGTCTTCAACACCCACCACCACCCGGATCACTTCTTTGGCAATGCCGCCTTTGACCAGGCCGAACACCTGGCCCTGGCCACCACCCTGTCCCTGATGGCCCGCGACCGCGCGGCATTGATCGACAACGTCGAACGGCTGACCGGACGCGCGCTGCCGAGAACGCGCCTCGCCCTGCCACGGAGCGTCGCTCCCGGCGCGATCACCCTCGACGGCTATCCGCTCACGCTGTTCGCCATGACCGGGCATAGCGGCGGCGACTTAGTCCTCCTGGACCCGGCGACGAAGACGCTCTTCTTGGGCGACATGGCGTTTTATCAGCGTGCCCCTGCCACCGCCCACACGCCCGGGCTCGATCGGTGGCAAGCCGAGCTGAGCCAGCTACGCACCCTCGATGCCGATATCGCCGTGCCCGGCCACGGCCCCAGCGCGCCCCCGTCAGCGGTGCTCGACCAAACGGCGGCCTGGCTGGCCTGGCTCGACCGGCGGCTAAGCGACACTGCCCGTGCCGGTTTGGGAGCCAACGCCGCGCTCGACGGCGCCGTGCCGGCGCGCTTCAACGGCGTCGCTCTCGATACGTTGGCGCTGGGTGAGTACGAGCTCACCCGCAGCGTCATGCAGCTGTATGCCCGCTACGAAGAGGCCCTGCTGTGGGGCAGCGACAACGACTAGGAGCGCCCTATGGCACATACGCTCATCGAGGCCGCCGAGCCCGCCGACACGCTCGCCGAGCTGCAGTGCGACACCCGCGCCGTCCATTGGCTGGCCCGCTGTGCCACGTCGGGGGCCATGCAGCTCTGGCAGTGGCCAGCCCACAGCGGTGCCGCGCCGCGCTGTCTGATCAGCGATGGCGTGGGCAGTCGGGTCAACCAGTACGGAGGCGGCAGCTATACGCCGCTGCTGGGCGGCGTTGCCTGGGTCAGGCAGCACGACCAGGCGCTGCTCTACCAAAGCGCGCAAGGCGACACCGCGCTCTGGCAACGGCGTCCTCATACGGCTTATGGCGGTTTATGCGCCGACCCGACGCGCCAGCGCGTGCTGGCCGTCGAGGAGGATGCGTGCGGCCAGCGGCTGGTGGCGATCAGCCGCACGGGGCGCACCCTCTTGGCCGAAGGCGAGGATTTCTACGGCGCTCCCGCGATCAGTCAAGACGGCAACGCTCTAGCCTGGGTCTGCTGGTCGCTGCCGCACATGCCTTGGCAACGCAGTCGGCTACGGCTTGCCAACCTTACCGCCTCCGGCGAACTCGGCCAGCCCACCGAGTGGGACTTTGGCGCCGCCATCGGCCAGCCCCAGTTCGGCCCGAACGATGCGCTGATCTGCATGAGCGATCACGCCGGCTGGTGGCAGCCCTGGCGCGTCGATCTCGCCACCCCGGTATGCCTGAGCCCCGCCCCTTTCGACCACATCACCACGCCGTGGGCCCTGGGCGAGCGGCAGCATGCCTGGTCGCTCGACCGCCACGTCTACTGCCAGTTACACCAAGGGGCCATGCAGCTCTACCGTCACGCCAACGGCGAAAACCGTGCCGTCCTGCCAGCGCCGGGCCGGGTCATCGGGCTGGCGCTGGCAGAACACGGCGATTACGCCATCGTGCAGTCTCCTGATGCGGGTGCCCAGCTGCTCCGCATGGAGAGAGACCGCGTGATTCGCTGCGTGGCAGGCAACCAGCCACCGCTCGTCACCCGTCCGGCGCAATGGCTCGAAGCCCCCGTCGGCAACGCCGGAGAAACGGCGCACGGCTTCTTTTATCCGGCCCTGTTAGCCAGCAGCGAATCGCTCATCGTCCGCATACACGGCGGCCCGACCGCTGCCACCTATCCGGTGTACGACCCTCTCGTGGCCTACTGGCAGGAGCAAGGCTTCCATGTATTGGACGTCAACCCGCGCGGCAGCGCGAATTTTGGCCGCCGGTACCGGGAGTGCTTGCAGGGCCAGTGGGGCCTCAGTGACCGAGAAGATGTCATTGCCCTGGTGCGCGCGCTGCGCCAGCGCCAGCCTCTCGACCCGGCGTGTTGCTTCATTCGCGGGCAGAGCGCGGGCGGCCTGACCGCCTTGAACACCCTCGCCACCACCGAGCTGTTTGCCGCCGCCACCAGCCTCTACGGCGTGACCGATGCGCGCACGCTGGCCGCCCAAACGCACCGCTTCGAGTCGGGCTACCTCGCCTGGCTGATGGGCGACGAGCAAGCGATGGGTTCGCGTAGCCCGCTGCAACGCATCGCCCGGTGCACCCGTCCTCTGCACGTCTTGTTCGTTCAAGGCGGGCAGGACGCCGTCGTCGTGCCCGAACAAACGTTGAGGTTGAAAACGCATATCGAGGCGCACGGCGGTCACGCCGAGTGCCTGCTCTTCGCGCACGAGCACCACGGCATTCGTCGTCCCCACGCGCGCCAGGCCATGCTGGCCCGCGAACTCGATAGCTATCGCACCCACGTCCACGCGGCCCGGCCGCTCGGCACCAAGGTCGTAGCGCCGTAACCGGCAAAGCTGCTTAAGATGATGAACAGACCGTGGTTGACAACAATAACGAGGCCGCCCCATGACATCGACACTGACCCAACTACGCAAATTCGTCGCGCCGGAAATCATTTTCGGTGATGGCGCCCGTCACGCGGCAGGCAACTATGTCACCACGTTCGGTGCCGACAAGGTGCTGCTGGTGTCCGACCCCGGCGTGCTGCTCGCCGGCTGGGTGAAGGACATCGAAACCACGCTGCTCGACGCCAACATCGCCGTCGAGCGCTTTACCGCGGTGTCTCCCAACCCGCGTGCCGAAGAGATCATGGCCGGGGCCGAGCACTACCGCGCCACGGGCTGCAAGGCCATCGTGGCGGTAGGCGGCGGCAGCCCCATGGACTGCGCCAAAGGCATCGGCATCATCACCGCCAACGGCGGCAACATTCTCGATTTCGAGGGCGTCGATACCATTCATGCCCCCATTCCACCGCTGATCTTCATCCCGTCGACCGCGGGCACCTCGGCGGATATTTCCCAGTTCGCGATCATCTCCGATCAGCAGCGGCGCATGAAGTTCTCGATCATCAGCAAGGCCGTGGTGCCCGACGTCTCGCTGATCGACCCGCAGGTGACCCTGACCATGTCGCCCTACCTGACCGCCTGCACCGGGGTGGACGCGCTGGTCCATGCCATTGAGGCCTTCGTATCGACCGGCAGCGGCCCGCTCACCGATGCCCATGCGCTGGAGGCCATGCGCCTGATCAGCCGCCACCTGGAAGCGCTGGTCGCCAACCCCAGCGACGGCGAGCTACGCGCCCAGGTCATGCTCGGCAGCATGCAGGCGGGCCTGGCCTTCTCCAACGCGATTCTAGGCGCCGTACACGCCATGTCCCACAGCCTGGGCGGGTTTCTCGACCTGCCCCACGGGCTGTGCAACGCCATGCTGCTCGAGCATGTGGTGGCCTACAACTACGAGGCCGCCCCCGAGCGCTTCAAACGTGTCGCCGAGGCCGTGGGCATCGAGTGTAAGGGGCTGTCGCAGCAGCAGGTCAAGCAGGCGCTGTTCCGCTATTTGGTCGATCTCAAACACGCGGTGGGGCTCGGCGGCACGCTGGGCGTCATGGGCGTTTCCCGTAGCGACGTGCCGTTTCTCACCCATCACGCCCTGGGCGACCCGTGCATTTTGACGAACCCGCGCCGCTCCAACTCCCGCGACGTCGCCGTCGTCTACGAAGAGGCGCTATGAAGAAAGCCAGTGACCCTTCCGGCTTTTCGGTCAGCGACTTACTGGGGCTGGGCCAGCAGTCGGCGCGTAAAAGCTACTACCGCGAGCTGTCGGTACGACTGGAGGAGCTGGAAGTCGAACGCAACCGCTATAAGTGGCTTTTCGAAAACGCCCTGCACGGCATCTTTCAGGCCTCGCTCTCGGGCAAGCTGCGCGCCGCCAACCCGGCGCTGGCCGCGATGTTGGGCGATGCCAGCGTGGCCCATACGCTGCGCCGCTGTGAGCGCTTCGACGCCCTGTTCACCCTACCCTCGGCCGGGCAGGCGCTGCGTGAGGCCCTGCTGCACCAAGGCCACGTCACCGGGCAAACCACTTGGCTACAGGGCGAAGCGGGGCAGCAGGTCCCGGTGGCAATTACCCTGATTCGCAAACCCGCCGAGCTCATGGGCGAGGAAGATCTCATCGAAGGGTTCGTCGCCGACATTACCGAACGCGAGCGGGCACGCCAGCGGCTAGAAGCGCTCAACGCCAACCTGGAAGCCCGGGTGGCAGAGCGTACCCAGGAGCTGGAGCGGCTCAACGAGGCGCTAGTGGCCGCGCGTGACGCGGCGGAGTTCGCCAATCAAAGCAAAGACCGCTACCTCGCCGCCGCCAGCCACGATCTTTTACAACCCATGAACGCCGCCCGCCTGCTGGTCGCCTCGCTGCAGGAGAGATTGACCGACCGTGACGACCTGGCGCTGGTAGAGAGCGTGCAAAATTCGCTGGAGGGCGCAGAGGCCATTTTGTCGGATCTTCTCGACATTTCCCGCCTCGATCACGGTCAAGTACAGCCCCATCTGCGCCACTTCAAGCTGGACGACATTTTGAGCAGCCTCGCGGATGAGTTTGCCCCCGTGGCCCAACGCAAAGGGCTCACGCTGCGCTACGTGCCCTGCCACCAAGCCGTTACCAGCGACCCGTATCTACTGAGCCGCATCGTGCGCAATTTTCTGGCCAACGCCTGCCGCTATACCCAGCGCGGCGGTATCTGCCTGGGCGCTCGTCGTCAGGCCAATGATGCGCTCGCCATCCAGGTGGTCGATAGCGGCATTGGCATTCCTGAAAGTGAATACCGGCGGATTTTTCGTGAATTTCACCAGCTCAATGTCCGCCGCGCCCGCGACCGCCAAGGGGTCGGTCTTGGGCTTGCCATCGTCGAGCGCCTCAGCCAACGCCTGGAGCACCCACTCTCCGTGCGCTCGGTGCCCGAGAAAGGCAGCTGTTTTGCCGTCCAGGTGCCCCGCGCCAGCGGCGTCTCGTTTAGCCAAGCGTCGACGCCCGCTTCTTTGCCCGCGCTCGAGGCAGAGTTCGAGGGGCTGCGTATTCTCGTCATGGATAACGAGCCGACGATTCTCGACGGTATGGAGCGACTGCTGAGCGCTTGGCAGATACGCTGCGATACCGCGCTGGACATGGCGGCCGCGACCGCCTGCCAAGAAGCGCCGGACATCCTGCTGGTCGATCTGCACCTGGACGATGACCTGACCGGCCTCGACGCCATTCGCTACCTGCGCAAGCACTGGCATGACCCCCACTTACCGGCCGCCATCCTCAGCGCCGACCGCTCGGAGCACTGGCAGCGGCGCCTTCGCCACGCGGGAGTGCCGCTGCTCAACAAACCGATCCGCCCCGGTAAACTGAGGGCGCTGCTGCGTGGCTTACTGCATGGCTAGGCCGCTTCTGCCCCGCCTCCCTCTCACCCGCCGTGCGCTCGCCAACGGCGCGCAGGGTATGGTCGCTCGGGACAGGTCGCTCACCCACGCGCATCTGTGCATCACGGTCGCGGCAGGCTATCTGGATGAACCCGTCGCGTGGCCTGGACTGGCGCATTTACTCGAGCATGTCATCACCACGACGCCCCTAGCCGATGGCTCGCATGGCTTGGTGACGTGGTGCGCCGAGCAGGGCGGCACGCTGAACGCCCGCACCGATGATTATCTAACGGACATCCACGTCAGCCTGCCGCCACAGGCGCTGGCTGACGGCGCGCAGCACATTGCCGCCCAGATGGCCGCGCCGACGCTGCGCACGGACGTGCTGGCGCGCGAGATCGCCGCCATCGATACGGAGTGGCGGGCGCGAAAGCACAGCGCCAGCCTGCAGCGGCTGGAGGCCATCGCAGCGCTGGCGTGCCCTCGGCAGCGTGGTTCGGGCTGCCGTCATGGCAACGCGGCAACCCTCGGCGGCGACATCGAAGCGCTCCGCGAAGCGCTCGTTCACTTCCACCGTCACCATTTTCATGCCGGGCGCCTGAGTATGGCGCTGCTCGGCCCTTGGGAGCACCGCAGGATGCTTACCCTGCTCGAGGCCATGGCCGCGCGGTTTTCACCTGCTCCCAACGGTGCACCACCGCTCGACATGGCGCCCCGCTGGCGAACGGACCGGCGGGCCGCCCCGGCACCGGACGGGGCACCCACCACGCTGCTCTGGCCACTGCCAGCGCCGCTTTCGCAGGCGCGATGGGCCCGCCTCGCCGAGCTGGCGCACGCGTTGAACCAAGGGGAGTGTCTTGCGCACCTGCCCGCGGGCGTATCCGACTATCGCGCCACGCTGTCGCCCAGCGGAGCGATGGATACGTTTTGCATGACCCTCGAAGGCCGCGTGCCGCCTGCCGACGGCGAGCGTTTCGCGACCTGGCTGAGCGGACGTTTGAACGCGCTGGCAAAGGCGCCCGACGGTGCCTCGAGCCCTGGCTGGCAGCCGCCCAGCGGCACGCTGCAGCTTGGCCCCGCTTGGTTCGATTGGGCGCGTCAGCAGGCCTTGGCGACGCGGCTTGCAGCCTGCCAAAGCCAAGCTCGCTCTGCCGTGTTCACGCCCAGCGGCGCGTACTGGTTGACCGCCACGCGTCGCGACAGACCCAGGCCGGTCACCGAGCCAACGAACGATACGCCCCCCGTCGAGCGGCTGCACTGGAGCGGCGACTACGGCGTGTGTCACGATGCCACCGCGCTGGCGCACACCCCGTGGGCGGCGTGTTTTTTCCCCCACATGGCACTTTGCTTGGCACCGCTGGCCACGCAGCGCCTCGCGCAGGCTGGTATCACGCTACTGAGGGGCGAATGGGGCCAAGGGAGCTGGCTGATGACCGTGGGCAGCGACGCGGTGAGCGGCATGCTGCGCACCCTGGCACACGCTCAGCCCGTACCCGCCGAAACGCCCAACACCTTGCTGGCGCAGCGGCTGCTGCAGCGCTTGACGACGGCGCCCGACCGTCCAGCGATCTGGACCTCCCACGCAGCGGCGCTACCCAGCCTCGACGAGGCCGTCGTTACCCTGGCCAGACGCTTGACGGCACGGTTTTCGGCTCATTCTTCGACGCCCCGGGGCGCGTCGTCCACGGACGATGCGCCTCTTTCCGTTGCGATCATGCACACGCTGCGCTTGCCGGGCACGCCCGAGCAGCGTTGGCAGCTGGCCAGGGCCGAGCAGCAGCATCGCGCGGCTTTTTTCCGGCAGGCACGGGAAGTGGCCGCGCTGGGCTACGTGGCGGCCGTACGCCGTGGCGATGGCGCTCCCTGTTCGCTGGGCTATGTGGTGCAAACCACGGGCGAGGCCGACGCCACCGCTCGCGCTGTCCGCACCATTACGCAGGGATTATGGGATGCTGGCATCGCCCCTTCGCGCGCCACACCCGCCCCTCCCGAGACGGCCTTCGCCGCGCTGGTCAGCCAGTGGCAGTGTTTGCTCTCGGGAGCGGACACGCCGCTTCACCGCCTGCCAGATACCGCTGCGCCAAATAGCGCAGCGGGCCGGTGGCACACCCACTGGCTCGATAACGCGGGCCGCTACTGGGTCAGCGATTGAGAAACTGCGAAAAGTCGATATCGTTGGCCGATAAAATCGCCTGCACTCGGCTACTCACGCCCAGCTTGCGCAGTATCGCCGAGACGTGTGCCTTCACCGTGGTTTCCGCAATGTTGAGGTGGTAGGCGATCATCTTGTTCGACTCGCCACGGGTCATGTGCTCCAACACCTGCAGCTGTTTGCGGGTGAGCAGGCGCAGCTGCTCGGCGCTAAAGCCCTGCTCCTGGTGGCGGCGCTTACGAATGCTGTCGGGGGCGCGCATCGCCTCGGCGGGCAGGAAAATATGGCCATCCAATACCTGGGCAATGGCGAGTCGCATCTGCTCACGCGGCAGGGATTTGGTGATGAACCCCGCCGCCCCGCAGGAAACGGCCTGCAGGATGATCTGCTTATCCTCTTCGGCGGAGACGATGACCACCGGAATCGTCGGCTGCTCGTTACGCAGATGCAGCAATCCGGTCAACCCGTTCATCCCCGGCATGTTCAGGTCCAACAAAATCAGATCGAGGTCGGGGTCCTGCTGGGCGTGGGCCAGCGCTTCGTCGAAATCTTCGACCTCGATCACCTCCGCGTCGGCGTAGGCTTCGCGGATCACCCGGGCCATCGCCTCACGCACCAGCGGATGATCATCGGCAATCAGGAGTTTATAGCGTGCGGTCATTGTTATTGGCCTATTCAGGGAGCGCTTACCTGCACCTTACTAAGTGCTCGACGTTTATTGAAGCGGCGTCATCAAACACACGACCAAGGGCGTAACCGCTAGGCAGAGCGACGGTGCCGACTGACCTGCGCCGCAAACGCCGTGAGCTCCTGGTAAAGCCAGACGTTGGCAGGCGCGTTGGCGTAGAGGGTGTGCTGGATCAGCGTCATGGTCAATTCGGGAAGCTCGTCCGGTGGGGCCACTATGCGCACGGGCAGCATGGCGACGAAGCGCTCGGCCATTTGGCGCGGCAGCGTCAGGATCGCATCGGTCAGCGCGACGACCCGCGCGGCGGCGATGTAGTTGAGGTTCTTCGAAATCACGCGACGACTCAGGCCGTGCTGAGCCAGGCAGTTTTCGATACGGCTGGGCAGCAGGCCGCTGATGTCGGCGAGCTCGACATGGAGCTGGCGGGCAAAGGCCTCCAGCGCCAGCGCGTCCCCCACGTGAGGATTGTGCTGGGCCGCCAGACACACCAGCTCTTCGTGCATCCAGGGCGTTTGCACCACGCCATTGGGCAGCGATGACTGGCTGTCCAAGCCAACCACCATATCCACCTGGCGCTGCTCTAACGCCTCACTCAGCACCTCCGGCGTAATCAGCTCGATGGAAAAACTGATGCCGGGCGCATAGCCCAACAGCTGGCTAAGAAACGCCGGATACATGACCTCTTCGAAGTAGTCGGTGGTCGCCAGCGTAAAGCGCCGGGTGCTGGTGGCGGGCGCGAACGTGGCGGGTGGAGCCAAGCCCGCTTGTAGCGCCGCCAGCGCCTGCTGCACCACCGGCAGCAGCGCCATGGCGCGGGGCGTCGGCTGCAGGCCCTGATCGGTGCGCACCAGCAGCGGATCATCGAGCGCTTCTCGCAGGCGCTTCAGCGCATGGCTGAGCGCGGGCTGGCTGAGATGGAGCTTTTCGGCGGCACGGGTGACGTGGCGCTCGCGCATGAGCATCTCGAAGACCAGCAGCAAGTTCAGGTCAAAATGGCGGAGCGACCGCATAGCGCCTCACTATTCATATGATGAATGATTTCATTCTAAACATTCATTTCATTCATCGCGAAAACTTCCTTATCGTCGCGCTTCTTCGAGCCCACCACCTTTTCCAGACACACGACGATAGGAGAACCCATTAGGTGACCCCAGCGCAGATCATGCCCAGCCTGTTTGGTGATGTTATCTCCACGTTTATGGGCGTACCCAAAGCCACCGACCCGAACGCCACCGATGCCGAGGTGGTGGTCAGCGGCGTGCCGTTCGACCTCGCATGCTCCGGCCGCTCCGGCACCCGTATGGGGCCGAACGCCATTCGCCAAAGCACCGCCAACCTGATTTGGGAGGGCAAGCGCTGGCCATGGAATTTCGCGCTGGAAGATCGCCTGCGGGTATGCGATGCCGGTAACCTGGATTACGCCTACGGTGAACCGGAAAGCCTAGTCGATAACCTGGAAACTCACGCCATGCGTTGGTTGAAAGCGGGCAAGAAAATGCTGACGCTGGGCGGCGACCACTACATCAGCCTGCCGCTGCTGCGCGCTCACGCCCGCGAGCACGGCCCGCTGGCATTGATTCACTTTGATGCCCACACCGACACCTACGAGCAAGGCACGCGCTTCGATCACGGCACCATTTTCCACCATGCCCTCAAAGAAGGCTTGGTCGTGCCGGAGCACTCGCTGCAAATCGGTATTCGTACCAGCTATGACCGGAGCAACCACCCCTACGAAGTGCTGGATGCCGACTGGGTGAACGACCACGGTCCGGCGGCGGTGCTGGAGCGCATTCGTGCGCGGGTCGGCCATCATCCGGCGTATGTCACGCTGGATATCGACGGCCTCGACCCCGCCTTCGCACCGGGCACCGGCACGCCGGTATGCGGCGGCATGTCCACCGACCTGATGCTGAAAGTGATGCGCGGTATGGTGGGGATGGAGCTGGTGGGCATGGATCTCGTGGAAGTGAACCCGGCCTACGACCACGGCGACATTACCTCGCTGGCCGCCGCGACGCTGGGCTTGGAGTTTCTCTATACGCTGGCAGCGTCCAAGTCAGCCTAAGCGCAGGGTCACGTCGATGACCAGCAGCAGCGCGAGCGCCCCGACGGCGGGCCAGGGGCTTTTCAAAACGACGCCAAACAGGGTGAGCGGAATCAACACGGTCAGCGCTGCCAGCACGTGCGGCAGCGCTGCCGTGCCGCTCGTCCACATACTGCCAATGACGATCAATCCCAACAGCCCTAAACAGAGCCCCAGCCACACGCCGCGTTGACGATATTTTGATGGCATTTTCTCGCCTCTCCTTACCCTATCCCCTTGCCCTATCAGGTACCGTGCCTGACCGCTGGCCTGTCATGGTGGCCAGTTGCGTGTCGCTCATGCGTGTTGTCCGAACTGCAGCGCTGCCAAATGGCGATAAAGGTCGCTGTGCTCCATCAGCGTCGCATGCGTGCCTGATGCCACTAGCCGTCCTTCTTGAAACACGAGGAGTCGATCCGCATGCATCACCGTGGCCAAACGGTGGGCAATCACGATGCTGGTTCGCCCCTGCATCAAACGGTCGAGGGCTTTCTGCACCAGCCGTTCGCTTTCGGCGTCCAGCGCGCTGGTGGCTTCGTCCAGCAGCAGTATCGCGGGATCTTTCAACAATGCGCGGGCAATGGCCAGCCGTTGGCGCTGTCCGCCCGAGAGCTGCACCCCACCCGGCCCCAGCGGCGTGTCGAACCCTTGTGGCAGCGCCTCGATGAACGCTAATGCGTTGGCATCCTGCGCGGCTTGCCGAAGCTGTGGCTCGGTGGCTTCTGGGCAGCCGTAGCGCAGGTTATCCGCCACCGTGCCACTGAACAGCACCGGTGACTGGGCCACCAGCCCCAACGCGCCTCGCAGCTCACCAAGCGCCAGGGTGCGAATATCGACGCCGTCTAACATGACCTGTCCTTGGTCCGGATCGTAAAAACGCAGCAGCAGCGCCAGCAGCGTGCTTTTTCCCGCTCCGGAAGGCCCCACCACCGCGACCCGCTCGCCGGGATGAATATGCAGATCGATCGCGTCCAAGGCAGGCAGCTCGCGGCCAGGGTACGTGAAGCGAACCTTCGCTAGCGTTAGCGCCCCTTGCAGTGGCTGAGCTAACGTTACTGGCTGCGTCGGCGACCTGATGGTGGGGGGCGTATCGAGTAACTCCAGCAAGCGCTCGGCCGCCCCAGCCGCCCGCTGCACATCCCCTGCCACCTCCGCCAATGTCGCGACGGCCCCCGCAGCCAGCACGGCATAAAAGATAAACGCGGACAGCTCTCCTGCGCTCATGCTCCCTTCCAGCACCGCAAGACCGCCTTGCCACAGCATCACGCCTACGGCGCTGAACACCACCAGCATGGCCACCCCGGTTAGCCACGCCCGCTGGCGGGTACGCGCCACGGCGCTACCAAAAGCTCGCTCGACGCGCTGGCCGTAGTAGCGTCGTTCCGACGTTTCGTGGGTGAAGGCTTGTACGGTTTGCAGGCCGCTGAGCACCTCGTCGGCGTAGCGCCCCAATTCCGCCACGTGGTTTTGGCTAGTACGCGATAGCTGCCGCACCCGCCGGCCGTACCAGACGATGGGCAGTAGCGTCACAGGAATACCTACCAGCACCAGCGCCGAGAGCCAGGGCTGAGTCAGCAGCATCAGCACGACCGCACCGATCAGCATGACGCCATTGCGTAGCGCCAAGGAAATCGACGAGCCAAACAGGCTCTGCAGCACGCTGGTATCCGCCGTGAGCCGCGAGGCAATGTCACCGGCGGCACGCCCGTCGTGGGCGCTTTCGAAAAAGCTGGGTTCCAACGTCAGTAGATGCTCGAACACGTGCTGGCGCAGATCCGCCGCTAGGCGCTCACCGATCCAGGTCACTTGGTAATAGCGTAGCGCCGAGGCGGCCGCCAGCAGTGCCACGACACCGAGCATTAGCCCTAGCGTCGTGGCAAGCGCCTGAGCATCGGCCGCCAAAAAGCCTTGGTCGATGACGCGTTTCAGCCCATGCCCCAGCAGCAGCACGCTGCCCGACGCAATGAGTAGCGCACACCCCGCCAGCGCTACTCGCAGCCGGTAAGGACGCAGAAAGTGCAGCAGCCGAAGAAGCGTGCGTCGATTGGCGGGTGAAGACATAAGCGGTCAGGGTCTCTGTGATCGGCAGCCGTTAGCGTTGTCTGGATAGCGTACGCGTCCGCCATGCTGTACATTAATTATACGAAAAGATAATCAAGCAACAGTGGCGTACTAAATACAGGAGGAAAGAGCCATGCTGAACCTCGTATCGCTTTGGCTAACGGCTATTTTATTTGGCGGAATGAGCCTGTTCTCCTTTGGCTTGGCGGCCTTTTTGCTGTCCGTTTTGCCGAACGACACCGCCAGGGCCACACTTCGACGCGCTTTTCCTCCTTTTTATCTGTTCGTGCTCGTCGTCTCCATGTTAACGGCCCTACTGATGTGGCGTATCGACTACGTGTCGTCGATTCTCATGGCGACCATTGCGCTGTCGGTGATACCTACACGGCAAGCGCTCATGCCTGCCATCAATCGCGCCACTGACTCAGGCCAGCATGCACGCTTCAAGCGACTTCACGGGCTATCGGTGGCCATTGGCCTGGCACACATCGCGCTCAGTGGCTACGTATTGGCGAGGTTCGTTTGAGCGCTGGTATCACCGGGCTCGGTGGTCACGCTCTCCTCATAAGGCTCGCCATTTTCATCGAACAGCTGCTGATCGTAAGCGGCTTGAAGCCCCGTGTCTTCCTCGCTGTCAAGGAGCGCCGGGGTATCCTCGGCAAAGTAATCGATATGGCCGGGATAAAGAGGCGACAAAAGCGCAATGAACACGCCCGCCACGCAAAAGAGCGAAAACGCATTCGCGTAGCCTAGTTGGTCGACCAAAGCCCCTATGACGGGTGATCCAACGGCTTGGCCTAACGCACACGCCATGAACGGCAAAACAGGCCCTAGGGAAAGCCGACCTGGCAAGAGACGAATACCGGTCATCAGGTAAAGCCCTGTCAGGCTCATATAGGCCCCGCCGAATATCAGCGCAGAGAACATGGCCAAGCCCAGCTGATTGGGGCTGGCGGCCAGCAGCACCAAGCTCGCTGAGAGCATCATCAGCATCAGCGCTTGGGTAATCGGTGGGTTATTGCGATCGGCTAGATCGCTCACCACGGCGCCTCCCAAACCTGCCACGCCTGCGGCAAACCATAGCCAGCCGGTCAAGTGCCCCGACAAGCCGCCCAACGACACCAGAAGATCTGGTGCAAACAGCCAGTACGGCGCTGCCACGAAGCCCATCGCAAATGCAAAGAGTGCCAGGCGTACCAGGCGAGACCACTGCTGGCCCGTGATGGGCGGCGGGGGCGCCGCATCGGCGGGCACCACACGAGAGACCGAAGGAATGAAGAGCCAAGCCGCTAACACGCCCAGGCTTGCAAGAACGGCAAAGGCGGCATACGTCACGCGCCATGCATCCGAAAGAAACACCACGGTCGGTACCGCCACGATGATACCGATGCTCGTTCCCGCGTTCATGATCGAACTGACGCGACCATGCATGTTACGGCTGACCAGCGCCTGCATGGCTGCCGTTAGCGCAGGCATCATCAAGCCCGTGCACACCCCGCAGATAAATACCCCTACGCCGAGCAGAGAGGCACTACCGGCCTGACTAATCACCGCTAGGCCAGCAACGCCCAGCGTTCCGGAGAGCATGGCCAGATACCGGGCACCTAACCAGTCGGCCGCCTTGGGCGCCATCAGCGTGGCCAGCACAAAGCTCACAAAGGGGAACGCCCCAATGACGCCGATCATCGCGGGCGTGATCGACAGCTCCGTACTGATGGAGGGCACAAAGAGACCAAAGGCGAAACGTGCCAGCCCGTAACTGATCGCCACCAGCGCGGCACCAAAGAGAGCAAAGCCCATGTTCGATAGGGTTTTCATACACTGCACTCCGCCGCCGCGCTTCGCCTAAGGGTAACGTCCATGGGCATCGTGCAGGCAACACGCGTGATGAGCAATGCATGCATTCCTTCATTGAATAAAACCATGCTTAGCTCGCTTAATCACACCCAATACTACGTTTTGTTCGAATTCCCATCTCCGACATTCATCAGCGCCTCCCCTGCGAACATCGTTGCTTTGAAAGCAACAAACACATCTCTATTGGCACTCGTTCCTGCCCGCCAAGTCGCTTAGCGTTACCGATGCCCACAACGACACAGACAACGGCAAGGACAGGACATGCATTCATCCCCCTTTTTCACCCAGCCACAAATTGACGACGCGGTGGCCGTGCGCCATCAGCTTCACCAGCATCCAGAGCTCAAATTCGAGGAAACCGACACGGCCAAACGGGTGGCCGAACGGCTGACGTCAATGGGCTATAAGGTCACCGAGGGCATTGCCACCACCGGCGTACTGGCCGAGTTGGACACCGGCCGTAAAGGTCCTGTGATTGCCTTTCGGGCCGATATGGATGCGCTACCGATCAAAGAAGCCAACGGCTTTGCGCACCGCTCCCAACGGGAAGGGCTGATGCACGCCTGCGGCCACGATGGACACACAGCGACGCTGCTGCTCGCCGCTGAAGCGATTATCGCCAAACGCGATCAGCTCTGCGGCTACATCAAACTGCTGTTTCAGCCAGGAGAAGAGGGCGGCAACGGGGCCGATAAGATGGTGAAAGCGGGCGTGCTCCAAAACCCGCAGGTAGACGCGATTTTTGGCTACCACAACCGACCAGGCTTTCCCGAAGGGCAGCTGTTCGTCAAACCCGGCCCCGCCATGGGCGGTAACGACACCTTCAAAATCACCATCGAAGGCGTCTCTGGCCACGCGGCCATGCCGCATTTAGCGGTCGACCCGATCTATGTGGGCGCGTCTCTCGTTCAGCAGCTGCAAGGGCTGGTGGGCCGCCATAAATCACCGCTTGAAGCAGGCGTGATTACCGTCGCGGCGTTTCATGCGGGCGACGCCGCCAACGTGATTCCAGGCCAAGCAGAGCTGCTGGTCAATATCCGCAGCGACCGGGAAAGCTCCCGCGCCGCGCTGGTCGGCCAACTTGAACAGGTCGTTAATGGGGTGTGCTCCGCTCATGGCGCGCGCTTCCAGCTAGAGCATCAACATCAAATCCCTCCGCTCGTGAACGACGCCGCTTGGTCGGAACGCGTATTGGCGATTGCCGCCGAGCACGGCGTCAGCGCCGATATTCAGCAGTTGGACTACATGCCCACCATGGGCGCCGAGGATTTTGCGTTCTACCTGCAAGAAGTGCCGGGGTGTTTCTTCTTTGTGGGGAACGGCGACAGCGCCTACCTGCACAACGAACGCTACGACTTCAACGATGCCATTCTGCCCGTTGCAGGCGGCATGTTCGTAGCACTCGCCACCTCACTGCTCAAGCGCGGCTAACAGCGCTCGCCGCCACGCACGTGGCCTAACAACGTTCAACAACAAGGCTTCAAATAAGGAAACTGTCATGCAAGGTGTTCTCGCATCCATCGAGCGGGTAGGCAACAAGCTGCCCCACCCGTTTATCCTATTCACGATATTAGCTGCACTGGTGGTGGTCATTTCCGCCATTTTAGCGGCGCTGGGCGTCTCGGCGGTCAACCCACAAACCGAGGCAGAAGTGACCGTTCGCAGCCTGCTCTCGGCGGATGGTGTGGAGTTCATGCTCACCAGCGTGGTCAGTAACTTCGTCAACTTCCCGCCGCTTGGGCTGATTCTGGTGGTGATGTTCGGCATTGGGCTGGCCGATAAAGTCGGCCTGATGTCGACGCTGATGCAGGTGAGCGTCGCCAAAGCACCGCCTTCGCTGCTGACGTTCTGCGTCTTTATGGCGGGCATTTGCGGCAGCATCGCCTCCGATGCCAACTACCTCATCCTGATCCCACTGGCCGCGATGGTCTACTACTCGGTAGGCAGGCACCCGGTGGCCGGGGCCGCCGCCGCGTACGCCGCCGCCGGGGCGGGTTTCGATGCCAGCCTGTTCATTACCGTGGGCGATGCGCTGTTTGCAGGTATCACGACCGATGCCGCGCGCTTGGTGGACCCCGAGGCGTACATTTCACCCGTGGATAACTACTACTTCGTGGCCTGCTCGGTCTTCGTGCTAGCGGCCGTCGGCACCCTGCTGGTCGATAAAGTGGTGGAGCCGCGGCTGCAGCGCACGCTCCCCATGGGTAAAGATTTCAAAACCGAGGTGGTCACGCCAACGCTGACGGAAGCCGAAAAGCGCGGCCTCAAGCGCGTAGGACTGGCAACGCTGGCCTACATTGCCCTGGTGCTGCTGGTGGTGCTGCCCGAAGCCTCGCCGCTGCGCAACGAAGAGGGCGGTTTGATTCCTTCGCCGTTTCTGCGCTCGCTCGTGCCGCTGATGTTTATCTACTTCGTCACCATTGGGTTGGTGTACGGCATCACCACCGGCAAGATTACCCGCAGCCGCGACGTGCCCCAGCGCATGGCGGAATCGGCCAGCGACCTCGCCCCTACCCTGGTGCTGTTTTTCGCGATTTCGCAGTTCATTGCCTACTTCCGCTGGTCGGAGCTTGGCCAGTTCATTGCCATCGAAGGTTCGAACGTGCTGCAAAGCACTGGCTTTACCGGGCTTCCCCTCGTTGGCGCGTTCATCGCCATGAGCGCGGTGCTGAACGTCTTCATGACCAGCGGCTCGGCGCAATGGGCACTCATGGCCCCGGTATTCGTACCCATGCTGATGATGATCGACTTCGACCCCGCCTTCGTGCTGGCGATGTTCCGGATTGGGGATTCCAGCACCAATATCATTTCGCCCATGAGCCCCTACTTCTCCGTGGCGCTGGTGTACATGCAACGCTACAAACCGGACATGGGACTGGGCACGCTGATTGCCACCATGCTGCCCCTTGCCATGGGCTTCTTGCTAGCGTGGTCGGCGTTCCTGATGTTCTGGCTGATGATGGGATGGCCGATTGGCCCGGGTGTTTACATGATGGCGAGCTAACGCTACTGCATCGCCATCATCAGCTTCCACAAATAGTCGGCAGCGGGCGAGAGCCTTCTGCCGACACGCTTGACCAAGTTGCCCTGGCTGCTGGCCGCCATGGGGTGATCGATCGGGATTGCCTTCAACAGCCCCGCCTCGATCTCGCTGCGTGCAGCGGCCGCCGTCATGAACGACACGCCAATGCCCGCGCTCGCCATACGCCGCGAGACGGAGTGCAAATTACAGCGGTATGCGGGGGTGGCAGGCTGCCCCGCCGCGCCCAATAGCGCATTCACGAACTGCTGAGAGCCCGACACGTCGGGCAGAAAGATCAGCTTATGCTGCAGCAGTTCCGCCACGCTCACCCGCTCATGGTTGGCCAACGCATGGGAAGGTGCCACGAGCGCACACAGCGGCCCCCTTTCAAACGAGTGCACCACCAAGCGCGGGTCGGAGATCGGCCCATAGGTAATGGCAATGTCGACCTCGTCGTTGGCCACCATCTCATGGGGTTCGCGAGGGTAGTAAATGCCGGTTTTGATCTCGATGAGCACATCTGGGTAGTGCTCAGAGACCCGCTTCATCACATGGTTGATAAAGCTATCCACAAAGCCATCGCCCACCGACACCACCACTTTCCCGGCCTGCAAGTTACGTAGCCGCGACAGCGTATCGCCCAGCTCAGAGTTCAGCCGCCGCTGGGCCAAAAAGCCATCCACCACCAGCTGACCCGCCTCCGTGAGCATGACATGCCGCCCCTGACGCTCCAGCAGTGCCATGCCCAGCGCCTGCTCCAACGAGCGGATCTGCCGGCTCACCACCGACGGGTTGGTATGCAAATGCTCCGCCGCCGCGCGAATACCGCCGCAGCTGCTGACCTCCAAGAGATAGAAGGCGCGTTTGTCGAGTAGGGTCATGGAGGCTTCATCCAGAGCGTGGTGCACTCAAAGCGTGCTAACGATTGACGAACATCCTAGCGGTTGCGCGCGAACGGTCAATTCGATGAAGGCCATGGGGAATAAAAACAGTTAGGCACGTCATGTAGCGTGCTTGCCGAGCCAGTCTATGCATGTGTAATAACGATCGCCCTGGCACCGCGACACGGCTCAGGGCGAGAAAGGCTGTCAAACGAGCACTGCGTTAGCGGGTGCTAGGTTGACGCGCGGCCAGCAGTTTGGATATCCACCAGGGCAGCACCAGTAGCAGCACCGCGGCCACCCAGAGCCCTAAGGAAATGCCCGATTGCCATAGGATCCCGACGTCGCCACCGCTAATGGAGAGGGCACGGCGCAGGTTCTGCTCCATCAGTCCGCCCAGCACGTAGCCCAGGATGACGGGGGCCAACGAGAAACCCAGCTTACGCAGCAGATAGCCAAACACGCCGATCAGCAGCATCAAATAGATGGCGAAGAGATCGGAGTGAAGCTGATACACCCCAACGAACGCCAAAATGGCAATGGCGGGCACGAGCACCCAACGCGGAATGGTCAGCACCCGAGCGAAGACACCGGCCAGCGGCAGGTTGAGCATCAGCAAGACGATGTTGCCAATGTACAGAGACGCGATCAGCCCTCCGGCCACTTCAGGACGTTCGGTAAACATCATCGGGCCCGGCGTGATGTTGTAGAGCATCAGCGCACCGAGCAGGACCGCCGTCGTACCCGAGCCAGGGATGCCCAAGGTCAGCATGGGCACGAACGAACCTACCGCCGCGGCATTGTTGGCCGATTCCGGCGCTGCCAGCCCGCGCATGTCGCCGGTGCCGAAGGTGTTATCTTTATCGGAGAGGCGCTTTTCCGTGGTGTAGGAGACGGCCCCTGCCACCGACGCGCCGGTGCCCGGCAGTACGCCGATGATGAAGCCGATCAATCCCGAGCGGATGATGGCTCCTTTACACCACAGCACCTCTTTGAGACGGACGAAAACGCGCCCCAGCACCGGCAGCTCGCCGTCGTCGCCCTTGCGCTGCGAGTGCTCCAGCATCAGCAGAATTTCACTAATGGCGAATAAGCCGATGATCATCACGACGAAATCGATCCCGTCGTAAAGCTCGGGCATGCCGAAGGTGTAACGCAGCACACCGCTGCCCGAGTCGATGCCGACGGTGCCAATCAGAATGCCGAGGACGGCGCCAATCGCCGTTTTGATGGGGTCTTTGCCCATCATCACCGACATGGACGAAAACGCGAAGACCATGAGGGCAAAAAACTCTGCCGGGCCGAACAGTACGGCCACCTTGGCCAGCAGCGGCGCGAAGAGCGTCAACCCTAGAATGGCAATGGTCGCGCCAATGAAGGAGCTCACGGCGGACAGCCCCAGCGCTGGGCCTGCCAGCCCTCGCTGCGCCAGCGGATAGCCATCCAAGGTAGTCATCACCGCACCGGCGTCACCCGGGACGTTGAGCAAAATACTCGACATGCGGCCGCCATATTCAGCGCCGGTGTAGACCGCGGCCAGCAAGATCAATGAAGACTCGGCGGGTAACCCTAGCGTGTAGGCCAGCGGCATGAGAATCGCAATGCCGTTGATGGGGCCAATGCCTGGCAAGGCGCCAAACAGCGTGCCCAGCAGGGCACCCAGTAACGCCAAGCCTAGATTGAGTGGGGTTAGCGCAACGCCAAACCCCTCGATAAGGAAATCGATCATCGTAGCAACCCGTTAAAGAAAGGAGGCGAACCAGTAGCCGGTGGGCAGGCTGATCCCGAGAGCAGTGGTGAACAGAAAATAACCGACCACCGGCATGAGGACGCCGGTCATCAGGGCTTTCACCCAAGAGGCGCCGAATAGCCTTGCCAGCGCCGTGACCGCCAGTAGCGATGAGACGATGAATCCCAGTTGCGTGAACAGCACGGCATAGGCCAACAGCAGCGCCAGTACCAGGAGTAGCCGAAGGGCCAACGTTTTATGGGGCCATTCCCCATCCGGCCCCGGCCTAAAGACCATGACCAGTGCGAGCAGTGCCAACACGATGGCGAGCACGATCGGAAAGGCCTTGGGACCCACGGGTTCGTAGCTAAAGGTGGTTTTTAGCTGCATGGCCTGGACGGCGATGAACGCCGCCAGACCGATGAGCGCAATACCCAGCATTCGGTCGGCGGCGATTCTCATTGGGTCAGACCTACTTCTGCAGCTAAACCTTGGAACTCCGCGACCTGCTCTTGGACGTAGCGATCGAAGTCGTCACCGAACCGCGCCATGGGGAACAAACCTCGCGCCTCACGCAGCTCGGCGAAGACCGGGTCTTCCGCCAGTTGCTGCATGCGCTCCACCCACGCCTGGTACGCTTCATCACTGACCTCTGGCCCCATGTAGTACCCCCGCCAGATGGGCCACTCCACGTCATAGCCCTGTTCGGCAGCGGTCGGAATCTCTGCATAGGGGCCTTCCATACGCTCTTCGGAGAGCGCCGCCAACACGCGGATGGTGCCGCCCTCGAGCTGTGACCTCAGTTCGGACAGGTCACCGGTGAACACCTGAATATGGTTACCTAACAAGGCGGCCAGCGCCTCACCACCGCCCTCGAAGGCCACGTAGCGCAGGTCTCTAGGCGACATATCGCCGGATTTCGCAATCAGCGCTGCCTTCATCCAGTCCTGGCTACCCACGGTGCCACCGGCACCGAAAGCAATCTCGTTCGGGTTCTCTTTCAGGTCCGCCATGAGGTCGCCAAGGTTCTGCCAGGGCGCATCGGCGCTGACGACGATCGCGCCGTAATCAACGCCCAAGGCCCCTAGCCAGCGCACTTCATCGGCGTCGTACTCGCCAAACTTGCCCAGCGCCAGGTTCACCGCCGCACCGGTGCTGGCCGCCACGATAAGACCGGGGTCATCCGTGCGCACGCCGTTGACATGGTTATACGCCACCGCCCCGATGCCGCCGGGCATGTAGCTCACCATCATGGGACGACTGATCAAGGCCGTCTCTTGCAGGCCGTTCGCCGCCAAGCGACACGTCAAATCGTAGCCACCGCCGGGTTTGGCAGGTGCGATACACTCGGTCGCGTCGGGGATGGCTTGAGCGTGTGCCTGGCCCATCAGCAGAGCACTACTCATCAGGGCGAGACGAGAGGCGTGGCGTAGCGTAGCGTTGAGCTTCATGACGAACTCCTATTGTTTTATGGTACGCGGGAGCAGGAAAGCCCGAACCCGTTCATACTGGAATGACCAGCGCCATGTTAGGCAGGCAACCTTTCATCAACCTGTCATTTACTTGATCACCTCCTGAGACTTTAGTCATATGCGTCTAATCATCGTCGAAGACGATCCGATGATCGCCCGCTCGCTGGATAACGCGTTATCCCCGCTGGGCAATAGCGTCGACGCCTTCTCACGGCTAAAGGATGCACGTGCGGCGCTCCGCCATGACCGCTTCGATCTCCTGCTGCTCGATTTGGGCCTGCCCGATGGCAACGGGTTGGAGCTGCTGAGCGAGTTACGTGAGCGTGGCGACAAAACCCCCGTACTGATCCTGACGGCCAGAGATGGCATCGAAGATCGCGTCAAGGGGCTCGATCTAGGCGCCGACGACTACTTGGCCAAGCCGTTTTCATTGGCGGAGCTCGAAGCGCGCGTACGCGCACTGCTGCGCCGCAGCCAGCAGCGCAGCGATAATCGTCTGATGCTAGGGCCACTGTGCCTCGACCCAATGGCGGGAACGGCCACGCTCGACGGAGAAACGCTTGCCCTGCCCCGCCGCGAGCGACGCCTGCTCGAAGGCCTCTTGCTGCACGCCGGCAGTATTGCCCCACGGGAGATGCTGGAAAGTCGCGTGTTCAGCTTTGGTGATGTCGGCTCTAATGCACTGGAGGTGTACGTTAGCCGGTTACGTAAGCGCCTTCAGGGCAGCGGTTTGCACATCCGCACGTTTCGTGGCCTCGGCTATCGGCTCGAGGAAGTGCCGACGTGACCCAGGTCGTAGGTTCGTTGAAGGCGCGTTTGGCGATTTGGCTGCTGGTCATGGTCTCGGGGCTAGGGGCACTGCTCTTGATGGAGGCCTATGGCGCCTCTCAGCGTGCCGCCGAACGCGCTTTCGATAGCCAGCTGGCCGCCGCCGCGCTGACGGTGGCCGATGCGATTCAGTGGGAAGGCCGCGACCCTGTCGTCAGCATTCCCCTCGCTGCGCTGCAGATTCTCGCCACCGCCCATCAGGAGCGGGTTTTCTACACCGTGCTCGATCACGATGGGCGACGCATTTCGGATAACCTCGACATCGTCATTCCCGAGGCCGATCAGGCCGCGGCAGCGGACGCCCCGATTTGGCGGGACACGACCCAGGCTGGCACTCGGTGGCGGCTGCATGGGCGTGAATACGACTCGGCTGGCTGGGACATTCAGGACCCGGTACAGATATGGGTCGGTCATACGACCGAAGGTCGACGCGTCTTGACCCATGAACTCTTCGAGCGCGCGATCCTCCGTTTCGTCGCCATGGTGCTGCTGGCCGCTCTCTTGATGCTGCTGGCGATGCGCGTGGCGCTAACTCCCATGCGCCAGCTACGCCATCGTCTGCGCCAGCGTCAGGCCGACGACATGCGCCCCCTCGATATGCAGGTTCCGGAAGAGCTGCGCGAGATGGTCGAGGCATTGGATACTCTGTTCAGCCGACAGCGCAAGAGTCGCGACAACTTACTCCGCTTTACGGCCGACGCCAGCCATCAGCTCAAAACGCCGCTGGCCGGCCTACAAAGCACCAGCGAACTTGCGCTGCAGAGTCATGCTCCCGACGTGTGGTATCAGGCGCTTGTCGATGTCCACGAGGGTGCCCAGCGTACCAGCCGTCTAGCCGGACAGCTGCTCAGCCTGGCGCGACTTCGTCACATGGAGGAGGCAGAAGAGAGTCAGCCGCTCGACCTGGGGGCGCTGCTCCGCGACAGCGTGCTCGAGTGGGCCCAGCGCGACATGGCGGCTCAGCATGATCTTGGGCTCGCAGAGCTGCCTAGTGAGCCGATGGTCGTGCAGGGGCAAGCCTGGGCGCTGCGCGAACTGCTGGGTAATCTCATCGATAACGCGCTGCGCTATACGCCGCCGGGCAGCGAAATCACGCTAGGCCTTTACGCCAACGACGATGGGCTCGTGCTGTACATCGACGACAATGGCCCTGGGGTGGACGCCGAGGTTCGCCATCGACTGCGGCAACCCTTCGAGCGCGGCGGACGCCAGGATACTCACGGCTCGGGATTGGGCCTTGCCATTGTGGATAACATTGCACAGCGCCACGCGGCCACGCTCGAGATCAAAGAGCGCCTCCCCCACGGGCTACGCATCGAGGTGCACTTTCCACCGTCAGTTCAACCGTCAGAGGAGCCAGCGTGATGCAGCGTGTATGGGTAGTGGCGTTACTGATAGGGGGCTCGCTCGCGTCCTTGCCCAGCCTGGCCGTCACGCCACTCGTGGTCGAAGCCGCCTTGGATCGGCAGGTGGTCGCACCGCTGCTGGCCGCTTTCGAGCAGGCCCACCCGGGCATTGAGCTGAGCTACCGTGACAGGAGCACCTTGGAAGTGGACCGCTTAGTCGTGGCGGCCGACCCGCCGCCCGATGTGGTGATCAGCTCCGCCATGCCTTGGCAGATGAACCGCATCAATCAAGGCTACGCCCAACGGCTGGACTCCGAGCTGGCTAACGAGTGGCCCGAATGGGCGAAATGGCGTAATGAGGTGTTTGGGTTTACCTTCGAGCCGATCGTCATGGCCTACCGGCTCGATCTAGCGCGCCATATGCTGCCGCCGCATACCCATGCGGATTTACAGCGTCTACTGGAGACCCAGCGCGATACGTTGCAAGGCAGGGTCACCACCTATTCGCCGTCCGAGAGCGGGATCGGCTACACGCTCTTTCAGCAAGATGCGCGCTATACCGAGCGTTTTTGGGACCTGGTCACCGCGCTTGGCGCAAACGATGCGCACCTCGCCCCCAATACCCGAACGATGCTCGAAGGGCTATCGGAAGGACGCTACTGGCTGGGCTATAACCTGCTGGGCTCCTACGCCATGGTGTGGGCCCAAGAGCATTCCGAGGTGATCGTTCAGGTTCCCCAGGATTACGCCTTGGTGGTGATGCGCACCGGCTTCATCCACCGTGATGCGCCCAACCCTCGCGCCGCCCAAGCCTTCATGAACTTTCTGCTCAGCTGTGATGGCCAGCGGGTGCTCGCAGCACAAACCCCGCTGTTCAGCGTCCGTCCCGACATCATAGGGCCCTATACGGCACAGCGCCTCCGCGACCAAGTCGGCGACCGCCTCTACCCCATTCCGCTCAACGCTTCGGTGCTGGCTTTCGTCGACCCCCAACGCCGCCAAGCGTTCATGGCGCGCTGGGCGCGTGAGTTCGACCGCTCTTGGCGTGAGGGGGATCAGTGATGGCCGAGACGCATTCACCGTACTAAATGGTTGAGAGATACCTCCACCTTCTGGGTTCGGTTCAGCCACTGTAATAAGACGATGGCACGCTCCTCCCCGTTTCGAGCACGAACCAGCTGTTCTTGAAACGTCGCTTCCTGACCAGCGAGGGGTCCGTGGGCAATTTAAACACTATCACCGGCGTTAAACGGCGGGGAGCCCGTTTTTTGTCTTTCGTATGCCTGCCATCAACCAAAGGTGCCATTAGACACGACATCATGTATTCAAGACTACAGCCGCGCCTTTATCCATTCGATAAACGATTTAACTTTATGTAAATCCGCCATGTGCTCGGGGTAGGCCATGTAGTAAGCATCCTGACTGTTGAGTGAGAAAGGCCAGGGAATCACCAGCTTTCCCTCATCAAGCTCTTCTTGGGCAAGAAATCTTGGCACTAACGCGACACCGCACCCTGCTCGCGCGGCTCTTAGTGCCATGTAGAAGGTATCGAACCTTGGCCCGTGGTAGCTGTGCTCGGTATAGAGGTTCTGGGCTTCAAACCACTCGTGCCAGGCTTCCGGGCGTGTCGACACCTGCAGCAGAATCATACTGGTGAGCGCGAGCGGGTCGTTGACGTCGGTTTGCTCCATCACACTAGGCGCACAGACAGGCACAACTTCCTCATCCAACAGCTTGACGCATTCCGCACGCGGCCATACCCCGTGGCCAAAAAAGAAAGCTACCTCAATGCGCTCCTTCTGCATATCAAACGGCTCGGTACGGTTTGAAATATTGAGGTTAATGCTGGGGTGTTTAAAACGAAAACCGTTCAATCGCGGGATGAGCCAGCGCGCACCAAACGTAGGTAGTGTGGCAACGTTCAATACATCGGACTCCACCCCATAAGACTGCATGTAGCGCGTCGACATCTCCACCTGGGCGAGGATCTTGCGTGCCTCACTCAGATAAACCGCGCCTTCTGGTGTGAGGTGCAACCGCTTTCTTACCCGTCTGAATAGTGGATGCTGCAGCGTCGCTTCCAGCTGAGACACCTGCTTGCTCACGGCGCTCTGGGTCAAGCTAAGCTCATCCGCCGCGCGGGTGAAACTGAGATGACGTGCGGCCGCTTCAAAACAGTGCAAACCGCTTAGTGAAGGCAAATGACGACGCCGCATACCAACTCACCTCATGAAATAAAGGAATGATATTTTTCATAAACATCGTTTGATGGCTCACCAATGGCCTAGCAATACTGGCCAAGCAGATAATTTAATCACAACTCAACATTTGGTGAAGCAATGATTCATTCCCTGATGGAAAAAATGGGCGTCTCAAAAGAGCAGTATCAAGGCGGTGACCTCGTTGTTACCACTCCCATTGATGGCAGCGAGATTGGTCGTCTGACAACCTTCTCCAGCAGCGACGTGGATACCGCTATCGCGAATGCAGAGAAAGCTTTTTCAGCCTGGAAACGTGTACCAGCACCCCGTCGCGGTGAATTGGTTCGCCTGTTTGGCGAGCAGTTGCGCGAACATAAACAATCATTGGGTGAATTGGTCACCTGGGAGTGCGGCAAAATCCTTCCGGAAGGCCTGGGCGAAGTGCAGGAAATGATCGATATTTGCGATCTCGCCGTTGGTCAATCACGCCAGTTATGTGGCTTGACCATCGCCTCCGAACGCCCCGGCCACCATATGCGTGAGAGCTGGCATCCGTTAGGCCCGATTGGCCTTATTACCGCCTTCAACTTCCCCGTTGCTCCTTGGGCATGGAATTCAGCCCTGGCACTGGTGTGTGGCAATAGCCTGCTATGGAAGCCGTCTGAAAAAACTCCGCTAACAGCCCTCGCCTGCCAAGCATTATTGGATCGCGCGATAGAGACTTTCGGTGACGAAGCACCCAAGCATTTGAGCCAGGTGATCATTGGTGAACGGGCAGCGGGTGAACAGTTAGTGGATGACCCCCGCGTGGCGCTTATCAGCGCCACTGGCAGCACCCGGATGGGTCGCGAAGTCGGCCCCAAAGTGGCGTCGCGCTTTGGCCGTAGCATTCTCGAGCTAGGCGGCAACAATGCAATGATTTTGGCACCGAGCGCCGATCTGGACATGGCGACGCGTGCCATTCTCTTCTCCGCGGTCGGTACGGCAGGCCAGCGATGCACCACGCTTCGTCGTCTGATTGTTCATGAGTCCATTAAGGATGACGTGTTGGTGCGGCTGAAAAAGGCTTATCAAGGGGTGAGCATCGGCAACCCACTGGAAGGCAATCTGGTAGGCCCCTTGATCGATCACCAAGCCTTCGATGCCATGCAGAGCGTACTGTCCAAAGCGCGTGAGCAGGGTGCGAATGTCTTTGGGGGAGAGCGTGTCGACGTTACCAGTAACGATGACAGCTACTACGTGGAACCCGCCATTGTTGAGGTAAGCGAGCAAAATTCGCTGGTCAAGCACGAAACCTTTGCGCCCATTCTCTATGTGCTCACCTATCAAGCGCTGGACGAGGCCATTGCCTTCAATAATGACGTTCCTCAGGGGCTATCCTCCTGCATCTTTACGACCGATGTGCGTGAGGCTGAAACCTTCGTCTCTGCCGTCGGCAGTGACTGCGGCATCGCGAACGTTAACATCGGCCCCAGCGGCGCAGAAATTGGCGGCGCCTTCGGCGGCGAGAAAGAGACAGGCGGCGGTCGTGAGTCCGGCTCCGACGTCTGGAAAAGCTATATGCGTCGCCAAACCAACACCGTGAACTACTCCCGTGAACTCCCGTTAGCCCAAGGCATTCAATTCGACTAACACTTACCCACCAAGCAAGGGCTCTTGTGTCAGGAGCCCTTACGAACAATATAAAAAAGAAGGTGATGTATGCGTGACGATGTCCAAATCGGCCCGACGCCGGGCCTCGCGATGGCGCTACTACCGCTGTTGGCCACGACCGCCATTCTTATACTGCAATTTTTTATCTTCTCCGACTTTACTCCCCATATCCCGTTAGCCTTCGGCATTATGATCTGCGCCATATGCGGCCGTATACGAGGCGTTCCCTGGGAAAAAATGGAAGCCTCAATGCTAGAGGTGGTCAAGCTCGGCATGCCCGCCATTTTTATTCTCTTAGCGGTCGGCATGGTGATTGGCACCTGGATCCTTTCCGGCACAGTGCCCACGCTGATGTATTATGGTTTCCAGCTGGTCTCCCCCTCCTATTTCCTCGTCGCTACGTGTGTGATTAGTGCCCTGGTATCTCTCGCAACGGGTACATCCTGGGGGACGGTTGGGACACTCGGGCTTGCCCTGATGGGCATCGGGGAGGGATTGGGCATTCCCATGCACCTAACGGGCGGGGCGCTCGTTTCAGGCGCCTTCTTTGGCGATAAAATGTCGCCCTTATCCGAGACGACCAATCTGACACCAGCGGTGTGTGAAACGGATCTATGGAGCCATATACGCAGCATGATGGCGACCACCGTGCCCGCGATGCTCATAGCTTTGGTGCTTTATGTGTGGCTGGGGGCTGACTATGGCGGTCAGTTCGAACGCAGTACGGATATTGCCACTTTTCGCCAGGCCCTTGATGACACCTTTACCCTTTCCTGGATCACCCTGATTCCCCCCTTTGTGGTGATTGGTCTGGCACTGTTCAAATTCCCTCCTTTTCCCACCATCTTTACCGGCGCAGCCATCGGCGGCTTAGTGGCCATCGGTGTTCAAGGCGAAACCTTACACGCGGTATTCGATGCCATGCAGAATGGTTTTAGCAGCGATACCGGCAATGCGGCGATTGATGCTCTACTCAGCAGTGGTGGCGTACTCTCCATGACCTGGGTGGTCACCTTGACGTTCTTTGCATTGGGGTTCGCTGGGATGCTGGAGGCGTATGGCACGGTGGATGCGATCATCAAGCAGCTAATGCGGCTGATTAAAGGTCGTTTCAGCCTGGTGGCGACTAGCTCCGGCACGACCCTCGCGGTGAGCACGATTATCGGCGATGTGTATACAACGCTGGTGTTACCCGGCCGCCTGCTGAAAGGCCAGTATCAGGCCATGGGCTACAAGACTTGTACGCTGTCGCGCTCCATTGAAGACAACGGCACGCTCTCTTCTCCATTGATTCCCTGGAACATGGGCGGTGGGTTTGTGTCGTCAACCATCGGCGTCCCCACACTGGCTTATGCACCTTTCGCCTTTGCCTGCTGGCTATCGCCGCTATTCGGACTGCTTTGGGCACTCACCGGCCGCTTTATTCCCCGCGACACTCTCCGCAACGAACCTGAGCAGCCTGAAACAAAAGCGACTGAAGCGCCGCACGCGGCTTCCACCTCTCAAGCGACTTCATAGCCACCTAAGGTCGGCCCAGGGCCGACCTGCGCTTCTTTTTAAGGAGGTATTAACATGCCAACGCCCCTCTCCGAGCGCTGCCTTTGGCCCGAAACGAGTGCTGAAACGCCTCAAGACTATCCCGCGTTAGCCAGCCATGAAGAGGCCGACGTGTGTGTGGTGGGCGGTGGGATTACGGGTCTCTCCACCGCGTTGCACCTGGCCGAGCAAGGTACCCAAGCAACCTTGCTGGAGGCTGGGGATATCCCCAGTGGCGGGTCAGGGCGCAATGTGGGTCTGGTCAATGCCGGGCTTTGGATCCCCCCCGATGACATTGTGGCCGCGCTGGGCAAAGAGAACGGTGAGCGGGCCAACACGGTGCTGGGCGGCGCGCCGTCAAAAGTCTTCGGTCTCATCGAGCGCCATGGGATCGCCTGCGATGCCACCCGAACAGGCACCTTGCATCTTGGCCATAACGCCAAAGGCTGCCAGGAGCTCGCCCGCCGTCGCGATCAATTGCAACACCGTGGGGCGCCGGTGACGCTCTTGGAAGGAGAGGCATGCGAACGTGCGACCGGCACGTCCCAGATACAAGCAGCACTGCTTGATGAGCGCGCGGGCACTATCAACCCTTGCGCCTATACGCGGGGGCTTGCTCGCGCGGCGGCCAACTTGGGCGCCACGTTTTACTGCCACAGCGCAGTCACCGGTATCGAGCGACAAGGAGACCGCTGGCGCGTGTTGACCCAAGGCGGCAGCGTGACCGCGAACCGGGTGGTGTTGGCCACCAACGCTTATAGCGAAGATGACTGGAATCAAGTCCGCAAGCACTTTTTTACCGGGCATTACTATCAACTGGCATCGGAACCGCTTACCGGCGAAGCCGCCGAGGCGATACTGCCAGGCAAACAAGGTGCCTGGGATACGCGCACTGTGCTGAGCAGCATCCGTCGCGATAAGGAAGGCCGCCTGTTACTGGGCAGCCTGGGCAAAGGCGAAGGCAAGCCGCTGAACTACCTGACCCGTTGGGCCGATACGATACAGAACCACTACTTTCCTGCGCTCGGCAACGTTCGCTGGCAATATACCTGGACAGGCAAGGTCGCCTTTACCCCTGACCACACCTTACGTATTTTTGAACCGGCCCCCGGAATATTGTCAGCCACCGGTTACAACGGGCGCGGCATTACCACCGGCACCGTGGTCGGCGAGGGCCTTGCTCACTATATTGCCAAGGGCGATGACAGCCTGCTCCCTCTGCCGTTATCGCAGCCTAAACCCATTAAAGCACGCCTGTTATGGAGCTGTGCCTATGAAAGCGGTTTCTCGCTATATCATGCAGGCCAGAGTCTACGGGTGCTGATTTAATAAGAGTGTAACTACTTACGATTCTTTCAATAAAAACGTGCGCCGCGAGTTAACCGCGTGCGCACGTTTTTGTGTTTAGCTTATTGTCTAAATGCCATCCTTTAACTTAAAGACACTGCAGCACATCCCTGTGCTGCATGCAAGTTCTAAACGAGTGCTTCACCTTTGAGCGCTGCCATCACCTTGGTTTTAGAAGCGTTTTCGCGTTCCGCATAGAGTGATAGTTCATCCGTTACTTGGGCACCCAGCGCTGCCTCAAAGGCATCACGATTAGCGTTACCTGCATAGGCCTCGTTCTGCCCTCCCCCCAGGTTCGACTGGAAAATGCCCGCCGCGCTGACCGGTAGAAAGTCCTCATAGGTAATGGGCTGGGCTTCCACCAGACCTTGCTCGATCAACGCCTCAATATCGTGACCGGCACTCCATTTAGCGGTCTGCCCAGCGGCTGTCAGATGGTAGTGAAAGTACGCCAGGCCTTCCCGCCGCATGGTCTCGTCATTATCAGGAAACTTGGCAAAGACGTCTTTCATGACCCTTTGGTGTGCGTCGTTATCCAGCCCAGCGGTCTGCTGGCGGCCTTCGTTGAGCAACTGGTCATACAGCGCACGGCCTTTCGGCGTTAGCGCCATACCGCGCTGCTCGATTTCACCAAAACGGGCGGTATGGGTACCTTGGGCGTTCCCGGCAAAGCGAATCGACTCTTCCAATGCTTTAAAGCTGGTTTGGCGCAGCAAAATGGGGCACTCACGACGCGGCGGCCCTTCGATGACGGCTTTCGGGTTCATGCCCATCTCCGGCATGCGGCGCTGTACTTCATCGATATCCAAGGTACGCGGCGTCAGGTGGTTGATATGCGGCCCGCGGAAGCACACCACATCAGCAATCAAACGGTGCTCGTCGTGTAGCGCCTGATAGGTCTCCAGATCGACCGTGGCATCCTGGTGCCAGCGGAAGGTTTCCAGGGCCTCCGTGACAAACCGGTCGGCTTCCTCGCTGGTTAATCCCCCCTGGGTTTCATGACGTTCGATGAGCTCGCGGGCGCCCGGGGTAAAAATATCCCGCTTCGCCAGAATCTCTTCTGAACGCTGGCGCAGCGCCTCATCTTCAATGAGCTCTAAACGCAAGAGCGAGGTAAACACCCGGAAAGGGTTCATCGCCAGGGCGTCGTCATCAATAGGTCGAAAGGCCGTTGAATGAACCGGCACCCCCGCTTCAGAGAGGTCGTAATAGCCCACCGGATACATGCCCATGACGGCAAACAGACGGCGTAGCATGGCAAGCTCTGCGGCGGTTCCCACGCGAATGGCCCCATGGCGTTCGACGCTCAAACGTGCCAACTCGCCCTGCGCTTCCAGCCGACGGTGCAGTTCAGGCTGCTGGCTAAGGGTTTCCTGGTTAACGGTTGCCACCAGTTCAAGCAGCGTGCCGTACTGCGGCACTTCAGCTTGATACATGGCCGACATGGCCTTGGAGAAGCGGTCACGCACTTCATTGGTGGAAAGTAGGTTAGATAGCGTCATTGTTTTACTCTCTTTTTTGCTGCTCGTGAAAACAAGGGTGAGATACCGGCTTCAATAGCGCCAAAAGCGCCTGTAGGGGGTGTCGTAACGTTTGTGCCGAGTAGCGCTTCACCTGGCTGCGGCAGGAGTAGCCGGTGGCCAGTAGCTTGCCGCTGTTCTCTTCGGCTTCGACCTGGGGCTGCCACGACTGAGCGTAGATCGTTTTGGAGGTGGCGACGTTACGGGTCTCATGGCCGTAGGTGCCGGACATACCGCAGCAGCCCGTGGTGGCCAGCTCCAACTGCAATCCAAAGGCGGCAAACACCTGCTGCCACGCTTTCGGGCTGCCCGGTGCATTGGTTTTTTCGGTGCAGTGGGAGAGTAGCTTAAAGCCTGGGTCTTCGAGCGTGAGCTTGTTGGTGGCGAGGGTGTTGACGCGGGTCGCCAGCCACTCCTGAAGCATCAGTACGTTCGGCACTTGCTCAGGGCCCAACGCTTTGACGTACTCCTGGCGGTAGGTGAGCGTCATGGCAGGGTCGATGCCCACCATGGGCACCTCGAACTCGCTGAGTGCGCGAAGGCGTTTGGCTTGCTTTTCTGCCGTGCGCTCGAAGGCACCTAAAAAGCCCTGTACGTGCAGCGGCTTGCCGTTGGCGGAAAACGGCATCACAAACACGCGCAGGTTCAGCCGCGATAGCAGCTCTACCACGTCCATCACCAGCTTGGCTTCGAAATAAGTGGTGAAAGCGTCTTGCACGATCACGACGCTGTTGGCTCGCTGCTGCTCGGTGAGGAGCGCAAGCGATGTGGGCGTGGCTTCCGCCACGCCCCAGGCACGCAGCTGTTTTTTCACGCTGGCGCGAGAGAGCGCGGGGGAGTCGCTAATACCGAGCCCTTTTTGCATCAGCTGCTCGACCCAACGCTGGCCAAGGGCGGCGTTATAGAGCGGAGCGATCTTGGTCAACGCAGGCAACATGAATTCGGTGCCGCCAATCACGTAGTCGCGCAGCGGGCGCAGGTAGCGGCCGTGATACACCTCTAAAAACTGCGAGCGGAACTGCGGCACGTTGACTTTGATCGGGCACTGGCCCGCGCAGGATTTGCACGCCAAGCAGCCCGCCATGGCGTCGTACACCTCATGGGAGTAGTCGTGTTGCTGCTGGCGCCTAAGGGTGTTCATCACCCGCTTGGGGAAGCTTTTGATGAAGCCCCAGGTGCGCTCCTGCTTTTTCTTACGCGACTCTTCCACCACGTCGACGCCCGCTTGCGACTGCAGGCGTAACCACTCACGCATCAAGCTGGCGCGGCCTTTAGGAGAGTGGCGGCGGTCGCGGGTGGCTTTCCACGAGGGGCACATGGGGTCGTCCACATCGTAGTTGTAGCAAGCGCCGTTGCCGTTGCAGTACACCGCCGCGTCGTAGGCCTGCCAGGCCCGCTCGTCGATGGTGCGGTCGAGTTGGCCGCGCATGGGCACGCCGTCGATGGTGAGCAGTTCCGGGTCGCTCTCTTTCGCAATCAGCATGGCGCTTTCGGAAGGTGACGCGATCTTGCCGGGGTTGAGCTGGTTGTGCGGATCGAAGGCCGCCTTGACCTGCTGCAGGTAGGGGTAAAGTTCGCCGAAGAACTTGGGGCCGTATTCGGAGCGCACGCCTTTGCCGTGTTCGCCCCACAGTAGCCCCCCGTACTTCTGGGTGAGGGCGGCGACTTCATCGGAGATCTCGCGAATCAGCGCTTCCTGGGCCGGGTCTTTCATGTCCAGCGCCGGGCGCACGTGCAGCACCCCCGCATCCACATGGCCGAACATGCCGTAGGAGAGCTTGCGTGCATCCAGCGCGGCGCGGAACTCGGTAATGAAATCCGCCAGGTGCTCCGGCGGGACGGCGGTGTCCTCCACGAACGGCAGCGGGCGTTTCTCCCCCTGAACGTTACCCAGCAGGCCCACCGAGCGTTTGCGCATGGCGTAGACTTTTTGGATCTGCGGACGGCCTTCCGCCAGGGTGTAACCCAGCCGCTCCACAGTGGCATCCTGGCTCAGGTGCTGGGTAAAGGCCGCTACACGCGCCGCGAGCCGTTCGGGGTCATCATCGTTGAACTCGATCAGGTTGATGCCTTGAATGGGCGTGCTGCCTGCGGGAAAAAATTCCGCCACGCTGTCCCAAACGAAGTCGTCCATCGCCAGCTGTAGGACGGTGTCGTCTACCGTTTCTATGGAGGTGGGCTTGGCGCTGCTGGCCATCAGCGCCTTGGCATCCCGCAGGGCATCCATGAAGCTTGGATAGCGCACGTTGACGAGCGTAGAGTGCTTGGGGATTGGCAGTACGTTGAGCACGGCTTCGTTCAAAAAGCCCAGCGAGCCCTCCGAACCGCACAGCAGGCTGTTCAGGTTGAGCCGCCCATCTTCGCGCAGGTGGGCCAAGTCGTAGCCGGTGAGGCAGCGGTTGAGCGGCGGGAAGGTCGCCTCGATCAATTCACGCTGCTGGTCGATGATCGTCGCGGCAGTGCGGTGTACCTTGCCGAGCACACCCGCTTGGGCCAGCGCCTGCTGCTCCTCATCGGCGCTCAGCGGGCGGCTGTGTAAATGCTGCCCGCCGAGCAGAACCGTATCCAGCTCCAGCACGTGGTGGCGGGTTTTGCCGTACTGGCAGCTCCCTTGGCCGCTGGCATCGGTGGAAATCATGCCGCCAATGGTGGCGCGATTCGAGGTCGAGAGCTCCGGGGCGAAAAACAGCCCGTGGGGTTTCAGCGCGGCGTTGAGCTGGTCTTTGACCACGCCCGCCTGTACCCGCACCCGGCGGGCTTTCACATCGATCTCAAGAATTTGGTTCATGTGGCGGGAGACATCCACCACGATGCCGTCGGTCAGCGACTGGCCGTTGGTGCCGGTGCCGCCGCCCCGGGGTGTCAGCACGATATCCCGGTGGGGCAGCTCGCAGGCCAGCTTGGCGAGACGCTCCAGGTCCTCGGCATGCTTGGGAAACACCGCTGCTTGGGGCAGGCGCTGATAAATCGAGTTATCCGTCGCCAGCACGGTGCGGTGGGCGTAATCCGGCGCGATGTCACCTTCGAAACCGCGGGCACGCAGAGCGTCGAGAAAACGCACGTAGTGGCTGCCAAGGCGTTCGAAAGGGGCCGTGCGAGAGTCCAGGGATGCAATCATAGGAGGTTGAGCCGTCACTGCTGGAAGCGGATAAGGGATAAGCGCTACTTTACCGCAGCTACCGTAGCGGTGCATCTCGATAGCCGGACTCAGTCGCTGCCGAGAGCCTCTTTGACGAGTGCTGAACAGGTATCGTTCATGGGCAGCGTCAGGGCCAGTGCGTGCGCCTGCGGCGACATCTTACCCCAGGTCTTTTGCACGATGCGCACCATGTGATCGTGCTCTACCTTGCGGGAGAAGTCCGCAAAGTAGTTTTCCAAGAACACCAAACAGGCACAGTCTTCCAGGGCTTGCACATCGCTATCGCGCCCCAGGCCCTGCTTGCGGATCATGCTGGCGACGCGCTTGGCCTCCTCTTGGGAGTAGCCCGCTTCTTCCATGATCGCTGCCGTGGTATCGCCTGCTCGAGCGCTCTGGTCGCGTCGCCAAGTCAAATAGCCAATACGGCCTTCCGGATAATCGCTACGCGGCAGCTTCCAACGCTGCAGATGCTGCGCGCGCACGGCAATGCCCAATAGGTCGCTGGGCGTCTCCTGGAGTCGCTCTAGCCACCGGCTCATACGCTGGGCATAGGCCAGCTCTTGGGGCTGGGCAGTGCCATCCGAGAGGGTGGTCGTCTGGGGATCTTGGGCGTGCAGCGCGTCGAGGGCGGCAAGGGTCTTGTCAAAAGCGGACGACATGGCGGGCTCGCTTGGAGGGAGTGGAATGGAGGTATCCTAGCAGCTTGTCGGCCACGATAAAAAACGCCCGCTGCCAGGGGCAGCGGGCGCGCTAGGGTCAGAAAGCCGATGTCAAGAACGGCTGGTATTGTAAATCTCTTCGTTGAGCTCACCTTCGCTTTTACCCACCAGCGTGGTGACCATCAAATCACCGGCCACGTTCACGCTGGTGCGTGCCATGTCTAGAATGCGGTCGATCCCCGCTACCACGGCAATGGCTTCCAGAGGCAGGCCAATTTGCGCCATGACGATGGAGAGCATGATCAGCCCCGCACCGGGCACGCCCGCCGTGCCAATCGAAGCCAGTGTGCCGGTAGCAACGATCATGGCGTAATCCATCATGCTCAGGTCGGTGCCGGTCATCTGGGCAATGAACAGCACCACCACACCTTGGTAGAGCGCAGTGCCGTCCATGTTGATGGTGGCGCCCACGGGCAGGACGAAGCCCGATACCCCTTCCGATACGCCCAGGTTTTTCTGCGCACAGCGAATCGATACGGGCAGGGTGCCCGCAGAGGAAGCAGAGGAGAAAGCGACGACAATGGCGTCCAGGCTGCCTTTCAGGTAGCGCACGGGATTCAAACGACCCAGCAGGGAGATAAAACCTGAGTAAATCACCAGAACATGCAGAATGCTGGCTACATAGACCACGCCAATTAGCTTGGCGAGCGGCAGCAGGATCTCCAGGCCGTACTGACCCGAGACGTGGGCAATCAAGCCAAAGACCCCGAACGGGGCGAACGCCATCACCAAGCCGGTGAGTTTGTACATGGCCTCTGCGAAGCTATCGAAAACCTTCATGACCGGTTCGCCTTTCTCGCCGATCAGCGTCAGCGAGATTCCCAGCCCAATGGCAAACACGATGATCTGCATGATGTTGCCGTTCGCCAAGGCATCCAGCGGGTTGCGCGGCACGAGGTTGACCAGGATGGAGACCAGAGAGGGCGCTTCGTTGGCCGATACCTCGGCATCGAAGCTCAGCCCCACGCCTACCCCAGGCTGCAAAAGCGTCGAGAGCACGAGGCCAATGGTGATCGCGAAGGCGGTGGTCACCAAATAAAGCGTTATCGTACGAGCGCCGATTCGGCCCATCTTTTGCGGGTCGCGCATTGAAGTAATGCCGACCACCAGGGTAGAAAAGACCAGCGGTACGATCAGCATCATGATGGCGTTGATGAAGATATCGCCCAGCGGTTTGAAGATGCTGGCGGTTTCACCGAGCAGCGCTCCTGCCACTACCCCGAGGGCCAAGCCCGCCAGTATTTTTTTCCACAGGGCAATGCGACGCCACCATCCCCATGCTCCTTTCGGTGCGGTTTCCTGCACGTTGTTTCTCCTTTTTTAGATCCGTTGTTAGTGGTTCTTGCTGACGAAGGGCGGGCACTCTATCACTTTTGCCTAATGATCGGGGATGGGTATGTAAATTGTTCATAGCGCATACCGGCGCTTTACCTAGTGGTTGTGGTGGCCATGCCCCATAGCCCCTTGTCTCGCTTTTGCCTACAATAGGCCCCTTTGCCACGGCGTCGATGTGCCGTGTTCCACTGAATTCAGGCCAAGGGATAATCCATGCTCGATCCGAAACTGCTGCGCGGTGATCTTGATGCGACTGCGCAACGACTGGCCCGCCGGGGCTTTGAACTCGATACTGCAGCGCTTAAGGCGCTAGAGTCGCGTCGTCGTGAACTGCAAACTCAGACCGAGCAACTGCAGAACGAGCGCAATATGCGCTCTAAGGCGATTGGTAAGGCCAAGGCCAGCGGTGAAGATATTCAACCGCTGCTGGATGAAGTCAGCGATTTAGGCGACCGCCTGGATAAAGCCAAAAAAGAATTGGCTGACGTGCAGGAGGAGTGGGACGAGGCCATCAGCGGTATCCCCAACCTGCCCCACGAAAGCGTGCCGGAAGGCAAGAGTGAGGACGATAACGTCGAGCTGCACCGCTGGGGAGCGCCGCGAGAGTTCGATTTCGACGTGCTGGATCACGTGGATTTGGGCAAGAAGTCTGGTTATCTCGATTTCGAGCTGGCGGCCAAGCTGACCGGCGCGCGCTTTGCAGTGATGCGCGGGCCCGTTGCGCGACTGCATCGTGCGTTGGCGCAGTTTATGCTCGATACGCAAACCCAGCAGCACGGCTATGAAGAGTGCTATGTGCCTTACATGGTCAACCGCGATTCGCTGATGGGCACGGGTCAGCTGCCCAAGTTTGGCGAGGATCTCTTCAAGCTGAACGATGAGCGGGAGTACCACTTAATTCCCACCTCTGAAGTGCCGCTGACCAACTTCGTGCGTGATGAGATCGTCGAGCTGGCCGCACTGCCGATGAAGCTCACGGCGCATACACCATGTTTCCGTTCGGAAGCTGGCGCTTATGGACGCGATACGCGCGGCATGATTCGTCAACACCAGTTCGACAAAGTCGAAATGGTACAGATCGTGGAGCCGGAGAAGAGCTACGACGCGTTGGAAGAGATGCGTGGGCATGCAGAAGCCATTCTGCAGGCACTCGAGTTGCCGTATCGCGTAGTGACGTTATGTACCGGCGACATGGGATTCGGCGCAGCGAAAACCTACGATCTGGAAGTGTGGCTGCCAAGCCAAAACACCTACCGGGAAATCTCGTCTGTCTCTAACTGCGAGGACTTCCAGGCGCGCCGGATGCAAGCGCGTTACCGTCATCCAGATGTCAAAAAGCCGCAGTTACTGCATACGCTCAACGGCTCTGGCCTTGCGGTAGGGCGCTGCCTGCTGGCGGTGCTCGAAAACCACCAGCAGGCAGATGGATCGATTACTGTTCCGGCTCCCCTGCAACCCTACCTGGGCGGCCTCGAGCGTCTTGTCCTCTAAGCGCCCACTCGACGTTTACCCCGGCATCGATGCGAATGGTGCCGGGGCGGTAGTCGCTGGCGGCACCGCCGCCGACTGTGTCACTTTCGGCGCGCATGGCCATCATCCGGGGCTGGAAAATGGGCGATTGCGTCTCTTCGATACGCTGAACGGGGCCAAGCGTGACGTTGAGGGTGCTCGCCATGAGGTCGGCTTTATGGCGGGCTTTTTCCAGCGCCTTGGTCAATGCCTCGTCGGTAGCTGCTTCCCGGTCTTGTAGATCGAACTGCACGCCATCCAACGCATTGACGCCAGCGCCAATCAGCGCGTCCAGCACATCGCCTAATTGGTCTATATTAGTTAGCTCGACGCTGAAGGGACGCTCCAAACGGGTGCGCATCAGCGGTTCCTGCTTGCCATTTTCGTTGTGCGGTCCTGCAACGTGCTCAGGGTAAACGTTCAATGAGCCGGCGTGGATCGCACGCTGCTCGATGCCCAGTGATTCCATGGCGGTGATGAGTTCACTGGCACGCTCTTCGAGGCGTTCACGAGCGCTGCCAAGCGCGGCGCTGTCCGTCTCTTCGAGGGTGGACACTGCCGGCGTGTTTTCCCAAAGGCGAGCAGAGAGCGTGGCCTTGTCGGGTTCGACCTCTACCCACGACTGTGCCTGGACGCTGAGGCTGGGGGGCGCGGGTGGTGCCGCTTGTGCACTAGGGGCTGCCAAAAGGGCCAGTAACGCGCCGGCCAGCACGCCATGACGAAGCCGTTTCAACGAGTGTGTTGCTGTTTTCATCGGTCACTTCCTTGCTGAGAGAGCCAATACGTTGTGTGCGCTAAATAGCGTGAGATGTCGCTGCTTTGAAGGGGGCGTGGACATAAAGTTCACAGGCTAAGCGAAAACGAAAAGCGGTTGCTGAATGTTTGCATGGTTTGTGCAACGTCATCTAAACGACCATCATGTATGGATAACATGCTAAGGAAAGGGCTATGTCGAAGTTGTCGGATGAGGATTATCGAAGTATTCCCCTCAACGCCACCCTGGCGATTGCTGCGCTAGTCGTGATCATCGCGGGTATGAAAATAGGTGCCGATTTATTGGTGCCGCTGCTGCTGGCGGTATTCATCGCCGTGGTGTGTACCTCTCCCGTTCAGTGGCTGCATCACTGCGGCCTGAGTCGACGAATGTCGGCGCTGATTACGCTACTGGTGTTGATGGGCTTTCTTTCCCTGATCGGTTTACTGGTCGTGAACAGTTTCAGTACGTTCATCGAGGCGCTGCCGGATATCGAGTCAAGGCTTTACGAGCACTATTGGGATCTTCTCAATACGCTGGCCTCCCACGGGCTGGCCATCGATCCTGATCAGCTCAGTTCGATGTTCGCCATGGAAGATGACGGTTCTTGGGTCGCTACGCTTCTGGGCGAGCTGGGTTCGCTGTTCATGCAGGGCAGTATCGTTGCACTGCTGGTGATCTTCATGCTGTTCGAAACACTGCACTTCCGCGATAAAGTGTCGCGCGCGCTAGAGAATCCGGCGCCGAGCCTCAAACGGTTCAGCGAGTTCAGTGTGACGTTAAAGCGCTATTTGGCGGTGAAGACCGTGATTAGTTTGGCGACCGGCGTGCTGGTGTGGCTCTCATGCCTCATGGTGGGCGTAGAATTTCCGCTGCTCTGGGGGGTGCTGGCCTTTGCGCTCAACTTCATTCCCAATATCGGTTCCGCGCTCGCGGCCATTCCGCCGGTGCTGTTGCTCTTGGTCTCTCAGGATGGCGGTTTACTTCAGGCATTCTTATTGGCTTCAGCGTATCTTGTCATCAACTTCATTTTGGGAAACTTGATCGAGCCACGAGTGATGGGCCAAGCGCTGGGATTATCCACGTTCGTGGCGTTTCTCTCGCTAGTGGTGTGGGGTTGGATCTTTGGTGCGGCGGGTATGTTGCTGTCGGTGGTGCTCACTATGACGCTGAAAATCGCGTTGGATAGCCATCCACAAACGCGCTGGATCGCTCACTTGTTAGGACCTGGCAGGCAACGGAACGTGCAGGTAAGGCGACCTGGCGATGCGCGTCGTCCACCCTGGCGACGAGGTGTATGGTCGAAGCGTGAATAAGGCGGAGAAGGAGAAGAGGAAGCGTCGTTACCGCTGGCCATGCCAGCGGTAACGTGAACGGCTTAAGCGTTCTGGTCGATGAACTGCGTCAACTGAGACTTGGACTGCGCACCTACTAGAGAAGCGACCTTGGTGCCCGACTTGAACAACATGACGGTGGGGACGCCGCGAACACCTTGCTCGGCAGCGATTTCCGGGGCATCGTCAACGTTCACGCTGACGACTTTCAAGTTGTCGCCACGCTCGGCGGCCACTTCATCGACAACAGGCGCCATGACTTTACATGGGCCGCACCAGGGGGCCCAGAATTTCAGCAGGACAGGCTGTTCGGCGTTGAGGACTTCTTGCTCGAAATTGGCGTTGGTGACATCAACATTATTAGCCATTTGCTTCTCCCGTTTGCGTTGCTCTTGCTGTTTCGTTGCCTCAAATGGAGCAACGGTCATTACGCGATATATTAGCGCACTTTCACCGCGCCAAGTTGCCAGATGTTAGCGGGCGAGAAGGGTGCTGGCAAATTCCTGATACGATTCAGCCTTAAATAGAAAAAATTAATAGATGCTCATAGGCGCTATTTTTTATACTATAAGGGAATTATGAGGCGTTTTTTTATTCAAAAATGTGCTCATTGAAGCACGGTTATCGGGTGCTTGGCCAAGCACGGAGTCGCAGCACGAGGATGCGCTATGACGTGCTTACGGCATAGACAATAAGGTGAGGATATGAAGCTACAGCAACTTCGCTATATTTGGGAAGTCAATCGACACAACCTCAATGTCTCGGCGACAGCTCAAAGTTTATTTACTTCCCAGCCGGGCATTTCCAAACAGATTCGCCTGCTGGAAGATGAGCTCGGTGTCGAGATTTTTGCTCGGAGCGGAAAACACCTCACCCGTGTCACGCCTGCCGGACAGTCGATCATCGAATTGGCGGGGCAGGTGCTCAAACTCACCGAAAACATCAAGCAAGTAGCGCAAGAGCACAGCGATGAGCGTCGCGGTAGCCTGGCGATTGCCACCACACATACACAAGCGCGCTATGCGCTGCCACCGATCATCAGCGAATTCACGCTGAAGTATCCTGAAGTGGCGCTGCACATGCAGCAGGGCACGCCCAAACAAATTGCTCAAATGGTCAGCGAAGGGCAGGCGGACTTTGCCATTGCCACGGAGTCATTGGAGTTATTCACCGACCTAGTGTTGCTGCCCTGCTATCGTTGGAATCGCTGTGTGCTGGTGCCTAAGGAGCACCCGTTGGCCACCCTCGACGGACCCTTGACCCTGGACGCATTGGCCGAACACCCGCTAGTGACGTACGTGTTTGGTTTTACCGGACGCTCTCAGCTCGACGATGCGTTCAAAGCCAAGGGCTTGACGCCCAATGTCGTCCTAACGGCGGCCGACGCGGACGTGATCAAAACCTACGTGCGCTTGGGAATGGGCGTGGGTATCGTCGCGCACATGGCGGTCGACCCGGCACTGGATAGTGATTTGGTCGCCCTGGATGCCCGCCATCTGTTTGCCAGTTCGACGACGAAAATCGGTATTCGGCGCGGGACCTTCATGCGTGGCTACATGTACGATTTTCTAGCGCGTTTTGCACCGCATTTGACCCGTGACCGAGTGGATGAGGCGCTAATGGCCGGGCCGCGCTTCGAACAGACGCTGTTCGAAGGCGTCGAGCTGCCAGAGTATTGATCCCAAAAAAACCTGCTTCGGAAGTTAGGCCGAAGCAGGTGAAGGGAGGCATGACGAACTTTATGTTACGTGGCGCTTTGATCCGTGCTGATCTTAGTGCTGAAGATGTAGGCCGCACTCGCGCTTCTCTTCCACCTTGGTGGGGTCGAAGTAGTCGAAGTTGTTGGGTAGATCATGTGCTTCCAGGTAGTAGTACATATCTTTGGCCGTCCACTGAAGCAGCGGCGCCACTTTCAGTAAGCCGTCGCTATTACGGCTGACGACCTGCATTTTCGCTCGCTCTGGCGTGTCTTCGGCGCGCAGGGCTGTGAACCATACGTCAGGCTTCATCTCGCGAAGCGCCCGTTCGAAAGGCTCTAGCTTCACTTCTTGCGTAAAGGCGTTGTGCCGCGGGTCATCGATGCCAGGCATTGGCCCATCCAAGGCTTCACGATGGGCGCGGGTGCGTTGGGGTAGGAAGCTGACGATGTTCAAATTCAAACGCTGAATGAGTGCGTCTGCGAACTGATAGGTCGCCTCGGTGTTATAGCCGCTATCCATCCATACGATGGGAATATCCGGACGCACCTGCGTCACCATGTGCAAAATGACGGCTTCGAAGGGGCGAAAATTGGTAGTGCAAATAGGGCGCTCACCCTGGCTGAACGCCCACTCGATAAGCCCTTGCGGGTCGTTGGCGAAATCGCGATTGATCTGTTCGAGCGTTGAGGACATGCGGCCTCCTATGTGAAAAAGCGTGCAATGTCTCTAGGCTACCAAAAGCGAAGGACTTCTCCCCAATACCGTTTGGTTAGGCTTTTATATTTCTTTTGGATTTAAAAAAGTAGTTTGTTTATTCCAAGGCGCCAATCAAATGACGAATCTTGTCCAATGTCTCGGTGTACTCTTCCTCGGCTTGTGAATCTGCCACCAACCCGCCGCCGCCCCACACGTGGAGAGCGCCATCGTCAGCCACCATTGTGCGTATGGCAATCGATGTATCCATGCTGCCGCGCACGTCGATATAGCCCAAGCTGCCGCAATAGACGCTGCGCTGGCAGGGCTCCAGTTCATCGATTATTTGCATTGCCCGTATTTTGGGTGCGCCGGTAATCGAGCCGCCGGGAAACCCTGCCGTGAGCAATGAAAGCGGTGAGTGTTGGGACGCCAGTTGGCCTTGCACCACGCTGACTAAGTGATGGACGTTGGGATAGCTCTCTAACTGGCATAGCTGCGGCACGCGAATGGAGCCGGGGACACAAACGCGACCCAAATCATTGCGCAGCAAATCCACGATCATCACGTTCTCTGCACGGTCTTTGGTGCTGCTGAGCAAATCATTCGCCAGGGCACGATCCTGGTCGGGCGTTTTGCCTCGTGGCCGTGTGCCTTTGATGGGGCGTGTTTCCACTAAGCCGTCACGGCTTTGAATGAAGCGCTCGGGAGAGAGCGATAGCACAGCCTGATGACCCCAGGCCATAAAACCAGAAAATGGCGTGGGGGTTGCTTTACGCAACTGAAGATACGCTTGCCACTCATCGCCTTCGTAATGCGCTGTAAAACGTTGGGCGAGGTTAATTTGATAACAGTCCCCAGCACGAATGTAGCGCTGAACGGCATCGAAACGCTCGGTGTAGGCCGCCTGAGTCAGCTCCGGGGAAAATCGCTGAGTGAGCTTGAAAGGCGTTGTTGGCGTGTCGGGCGCCGCCAGCCATGCCGCTACTTGTTCACGTCGCGCCGGGCTGCCAACGAACCACGCTTGCTCTTTGACATGATCTAGTGTGATGCACCAATCAAATAGCCCCACACGTAATAACGGGAGACGAGTGGCAGCCGGGTGTTGACTGGCGATATCGGCGCGATTGCGGCCCAGGTCATAGCTCCAGTAGCCCATCAGCCCGCCCAGAAAAGGCAATTCGCTCTTTACGTTGACCGCGGGTAGCTGTTCGATCAACCACTGCTGTTGCGCGGTTACGTCCTCGGCAAGTGAGGCGGGAAGAGTGAGCATGTCAGACGACAGTCGAGTGTCGCCCTCTGGGGTCATTGTCAGCGTTGCCAGCGGATCGCTGCTGACGATGTCGAAACGGCCGGTCGTCGCTTTTGGGCGGCCGCTATCAAGCAGCACTGCGCCGGGGCGGTGCCGCAATTTGGCGAAGAGCGCCAAAGGGTCAGTAGAGTAGGGCAGGGCTGAAATCGTCAACGCCGTTGTCATGAAGCAAACGCCAAGCCAGTGGGGGGCGACGTATTTTAGAGGCCGTAACCTCATGACACCAGTATGGCCGTCGACGCCTTTCTCACGCAGCAAACTCCATTCAGGATATGGCATCGCTGATTGTTGACATTGGTCGGGCGGTGAAGAAAGGACTTGCAACGAAAGGTGAACAAAAACGGCCTTTTTGCATGGTTGACGAGGGAAATGCGGCGGGCTAAAGTTCTTTTATTCCCTAATTGTCGACAATTCCCCATGACGTTACTTGCAACTACTTCCTCGACCTCCCATGACGGCTCTGCTGAACCGGTGTCGCCAGAGGTGCGTACGCTCGCGGAGCGCGTGTTTCATCAGTTACAGAGCGATATCGTACGTGGCGAATTGGCACCGGGCAGCAAAATTACCGAGCCTGGGCTCTCTAAAACTTACGGTATCTCACGTGGGCCGCTGCGAGAAGCCATGCGTCGTTTGGAGGCGCACCGCTTGATCGAGCGAGTGCCCCATGTGGGCGCACGGGTGGTCAAACTCTCCATGAAAGAGCTGCTGGAGCTTTTCGACGTGCGTGAAGCTCTGGAGAGCATGGCGGCTCGGTTGGCGGCGGAGCACATGTCGGCCGAGGAGATTCAAGGACTGCGCGACGTGTTGGCGCTCCATGAAAGACAGGGTGACCTGAAGCGTGGTGAAGCTTACTACCAGCGTGAAGGCGACCTGGATTTCCACTATCGCATCGTTCAGGGCAGTCACAACAAAATGCTCATGAACTTGCTGTGCGACGACCTTTATTACCTCGTGCGTCTTTATCGCACGCAGTTTAGCGCCAGCGGCACACGGCCTCAGCGGGCATTCGTCGAGCACCATCGTATCGTCGACGCCATTGAGGCGGGCGATGCCGAGCTGGCCGAACTGCTAATGCGCCGTCATGTCAGCGCCTCCCGCGCCAATGTCGCCGACCGCTACGCCGCGATTCTTGAGCAATCGCCTGCGGCAAGCGTACCGGCGTCTACAAAGAACGAACAACAAGCCACAACAACGTCTGATTAGGAGCTTACGCCCATGCCGTCATCATCACCCTCGTCAACCCCTGGAGCACGCTTTCGTGCCGCGCTGAATGCCAACCAGCCGCTACCCATTCTTGGTACCATCAACGCCTATACGGCCATGATGGCCGAACGGGTGGGGCATCACGCTATTTATCTGTCCGGTGGCGGCGTGGCGAACGCCTCGTTTGGTTTGCCAGATTTGGGCATGACGACCATGAACGATGTGGTGGAAGACGCTCACCGGATTTGCGGCGCGACGGACTTACCACTGCTAGTGGATATCGATACCGGCTGGGGCGGTGCGTTCAACATTGCCCGCACGGTCAAAGAGATGCAGCGTGCGGGCGTGGCCGCCGTTCACCTGGAAGATCAGGTAGCGCAAAAACGCTGTGGCCATCGCCCCAACAAAGCCATCGTGTCGCAGCAAGAGATGGTCGACCGCATCAAAGCCGCTGCGGATGCCAAGTTGGACTCTGATTTTTATCTCATTGCTCGCACCGACGCATTCCAAAAAGAGGGCCTGGACGCCGCCATCGAGCGGGCAAATGCCTGCGTAGAAGCAGGTGCAGACGCTATTTTTGCCGAGGCAGTGCATACGCTGGACGACTACAAGGCATTCTGCCAGCGAGTGAACGCCCCCATTCTGGCCAACATTACCGAATTCGGCGCGACGCCGCTGTTTAGTCAGCAGGAGCTGGGCGATGTGGGCTGCCGCATGGTGCTCTACCCGCTCTCGGCTTTCCGCGCCATGAACGCCGCTGCCTTGAAGGTGTACCAGAGCATCATGACGCATGGCCATCAGCGTGAGGTCATCGACACCATGCAAACCCGCGATGAGCTGTATGACTTTTTGAATTATCACGATTTCGAGCAGAAGCTCGACGCGCTGTTTGCCGAGCAAAAAGACGCCTAAACGTTACCCCTATTGACCAACAATTCTTATAAATACGTACGTCAGGAGACAACACATGAGCGATAAACCGTTAGCAGGTGCAGGGTTACGAGGACAAAGTGCGGGGACGACGGCCCTGTGTACGGTGGGTAAAACCGGATCAGGCCTAACCTACCGCGGCTTCGATATCAAAGAACTGGCAGAAAAAGCCAAGTTCGAGGAGGTCGCTTACCTGTTGTTGAAAGGCAAGCTGCCCAACCAAGCCGAACTCGATCACTACATTGCCAAACTGAAAGGCCTTCGTAGTCTCCCCGATGCGCTGAAAACCGTGCTGGAGCAGATTCCCAAAGACGCCCACCCGATGGACGTGATGCGCACGGGTGCCTCCATGCTGGGCAACCTGGAAACCGAGGAGAGCTTCGACGAGCAGCAGGATGTCGCGGATCGCCTGTTGGCCGTGCTGCCCTCGATCATTTGCTACTGGTACCGCTTCAGTCATGATGGCGTGCGTATCGACACCGACACCGATGACGCCTCGGTAGGCGGCCATTTTCTGCATATGCTACGCGGCGAGCCCGCCTCCGAACTGCATGCCCGGGTGATGAACGTCTCGCTGATTCTGTATGCCGAGCACGAGTTCAACGCCTCTACCTTCACTGCCCGAGTGTGCGCGTCGACGCTGTCCGACATGCACTCCTGCGTGACCGGTGCGATCGGTTCGCTGCGCGGCCCGTTGCACGGCGGAGCCAACGAAGCGGCCATGGCGATGATCGAGCACTGGACGTCTCCCGAAGAAGCCGAGCGGGAAATGCTGGGTATGCTGGAGCGTAAAGAGAAGATCATGGGTTTTGGCCATGCGATCTATCGGGAGTCGGATCCGCGTAATGCCATTATCAAAGAGTGGTCGAAGAAGCTGGCCGACGACGTTGGCGACACCGTGCTCTATCCGGTGTCCGTTCGCTGTGAGGAGGTGATGTGGCGGGAGAAGAAACTGTTCTGCAACGCCGATTTCTTCCATGCCAGCGCCTACCACTTCATGGATATTCCCACCAAGCTGTTCACGCCGATTTTCGTCATGTCACGGGTGACCGGCTGGGCTGCGCACGTGTTCGAGCAGCGCGCCAATAACCGCATTATTCGCCCCAGCGCAGACTATATCGGCCCTGAGAAGAGCGAATGGGTACCCATCGAAGCGCGTGATTGATCGGTCGCGTGGTGACTAAGTGAGAGGCGTTATGAACACGAATTATCGAAAGCCGCTACCGGGCGTTCTGGTAGAGGGCGAGCCGGTAGAGTTCTTCGATGCACGTCAGGCGGTCGAGGACATACAGCCCGGCGCCTATGCCACGCTGCCCTATACCTCACGGGTATTGGCCGAACAGTTGGTGCGTCGCTGCGACCCTGAGCTGCTTAGCGATGCGCTAAAACAGCTCATCGAGCGCAAGCAGGAGCTGGACTTTCCCTGGTATCCGGCGCGGGTGGTGTGCCACGACATTCTCGGCCAGACGGCGCTGGTGGATCTGGCGGGGCTGCGTGACGCCATTGCCGAAAAAGGTGGCGACCCCGCCAAAGTGAATCCCGTGGTGCCTACCCAGCTCATCGTCGATCACTCCTTGGCGGTGGAGCACGCGGGGTTCGAGAAGGATGCCTTCGAGAAAAACCGTCAAGTGGAAGATCGTCGCAACGATGATCGCTTCCATTTCATCAACTGGACCAAGCTGGCGTTCGAGAACGTCGACGTGATTCCTCCCGGCAACGGCATCATGCACCAGATCAATCTGGAGAAGATGTCGCCAGTGGTGCAGTGCCGCCCAGATGAACAAGGGTTGCGTATTGCTTATCCCGATACCTGCGTGGGCACCGATAGCCATACGCCCATGGTCGACGCGTTAGGCGTGATCTCCGTGGGTGTGGGTGGCTTGGAAGCCGAAAGCGTCATGCTGGGGCGCGCCTCTATGATGCGCCTGCCGGACATCGTCGGTGTCGAACTCACCGGTAAGCTACAGCCGGGCGTCACCGGCACCGACATGGTGCTGGCGATTACCGAGTTTCTGCGTAAAGAGCGGGTCGTGGGCGCTTATCTGGAGTTTTATGGCGAAGGGGCCGATGCGCTGACCGTTGGCGACCGTGCCACCATCTCCAATATGACACCGGAGTATGGTGCCACGGCGGCGATGTTCTACATCGATGATCAAACCATCGAGTACCTCAAGCTCACCGGGCGCGAAGACGAACAGGTGGCGCTGGTCGAAGCGTACGCCAAGCAGACCGGCCTATGGGCCGATAGTTTGACGACGGCCGAGTACGAGCGGGTACTCCGCTTCGATCTCTCCCGCGTGGCACGCACGTTGGCGGGCCCCTCGAACCCCCACGCCCATTTGCCGACCTCGGAGCTCGCCAAGCGCGGCATTGCCATCGATTTGGATAAAGCCCGAGCCGATGAACAGGCCGGGAAAATGCCGGATGGCGCCGTCATCATTGCCGCCATCACCAGCTGCACCAACACTTCCAATCCGCGCAATATGGTCGCGGCAGGGTTGATTGCCCGCAATGCCAACCGATTGGGGCTGACGCGCAAGCCGTGGGTGAAATCGTCCCTGGCGCCCGGCTCGAAAACCGTCAAGATGTACCTGGAAGAGGCGCACTTGATGGACGAGCTGGAAAACCTCGGCTTTGGCGTCGTGGCCTATGCCTGTACGACGTGTAACGGCATGTCGGGGGCGCTGGAGCCCAGCATTCAGCAGGAGATCATCGACCGCGACCTGTACGCCACGGCGGTGCTGTCCGGTAACCGTAACTTCGATGGACGTATCCACCCCTACGCCAAACAGGCGTTCTTGGCCTCGCCGCCGCTGGTGGTGGCGTATGCCATTGCGGGCACGATCCGCTTCGATATCGAAAAAGATGTGTTGGGGCACGATCCTCAGGGGAATCCGGTCACGCTCAAAGACATCTGGCCCGACGATAGCGAAATCGACGCCATCGTAAAGTCGGCGGTGAAGCCCGAGCAGTTCCGCCAAACCTATATCCCGATGTTCGACCTGGACAAGAGCGCGCGTACCCAGGTAAGCCCGCTGTACGAATGGCGGCCCCAAAGCACCTACATCCGCCGCCCGCCCTATTGGGAAGGCAACATGGCAAAAGAGCGTGGACTAAAGGGCATGCGTCCGCTAGCGATTTTGCCGGACAACATCACCACCGATCACCTGTCTCCCTCCAATGCCATCATGCTCGATAGTGCGGCGGGGGAGTATCTGCACAAGATGGGCCTGCCGGAGGAGGACTTCAACTCCTACGCCACCCACCGTGGCGACCACCTGACCGCCCAGCGGGCCACCCTGGCGAATCCAAAACTGTTCAACGAAATGGTCCACGATGAGCAGGGCAAGGTGCTGCAGGGGTCGCTGGCGCGGATCGAGCCGGAAGGCAAGGTGACTCGCATGTGGGAAGCCATCGAAACCTATATGGCACGTAAGCAGCCGCTCATCATCATTGCTGGGGCGGATTACGGGCAGGGCTCCTCCCGTGACTGGGCGGCAAAAGGTGTTGCCCTTGCGGGGGTAGAGGCCATCGTCGCCGAGGGCTTTGAGCGTATTCACCGCACGAACTTGATCGGTATGGGTGTTATGCCGCTGCAGTTCGAGGAAGGGACCACGCGGAAAACCCTAGAGTTGGACGGCACGGAAGTCTTCGATGTGGAAGGCACGCCCGAACCGCGCGCCATGCTCACCCTAGTCATTCACCGCACGAGTGGCAGCACCGAGCGCGTGCCAGTGGTTTGCCGATTGGATACGGCCGAAGAAGTGACCATCTATTCTGCCGGTGGCGTGCTGCAGCGTTTTGCTCAGGACTTTTTGGAATCCTCCGTTGCCTAGTCGTCTCAGCGCGATGGTAAGGGGGTGATGAATAGCGAATAGCCTGGCCGTAGCCAGGCTATTGTTTAAGAGGTGCGTCATGGCTCATCAAGCACAAATGCGTATTCCCGCCACCTATATGCGGGGCGGCACCAGTAAAGGGGTGTTTTTCACTTTGAGTGACCTGCCCACCGCCGCTCAGGTGCCGGGTGAAGCGCGCGATAAGCTGCTACTGCGCGTGATCGGTAGCCCCGATCCTTATGAAAAACAGATTGATGGCATGGGAGGAGCTACGTCCAGCACCAGCAAAACGGTGATTCTCTCGAAGAGTGACTCGCCCGATCACGATGTGGATTACCTATTCGGCCAAGTCTCGATCGATAAACCCTTCGTGGACTGGAGCGGTAACTGCGGAAATCTATCCGCGGCGGTAGGGCCTTACGCTATCGCCAACGGCTTGGTCGATCCCGCCAAGGTGCCTCGAAACGGCATCGCGGAAGTGCGTATTTGGCAGGTCAATATTCAGAAAACCATCGTTGCTCAAGTACCCATGGCGGAGGGTGAGGTGCAAGAGACCGGTGATTTCGAGCTGGATGGCGTCACCTTTCCTGCCGCAGAAATTCCCGTCGCGTTTATGGACCCGGCGGACGGAGAGGGAGCGATTTTCCCCACCGGCAGCGTGGTCGATGACCTAGAGGTGCCGGGCCTTGGTGTCCTGAAGGCGACGCTGATTAACGCGGGGATCCCGACCGTGTTCGTCAATGCCGAGGCGTTGGGTTACACCGGATGCGAACTGCAAGACGCGATCAACGGGGACGCCAAGGCGCTGGCGATGTTCGAGACGATTCGTGCCCACGCGGCGGTTAAAATGGGGCTCATTCAGCGTGTGGAGGAGGCGGCTAGCCGCCAGCACACCCCGAAAGTCGCCTTTGTCGCGCCGGCCTCGAGCTATACCGCGTCAAGCGGTAAAGCCGTTCGTGTGGAGGATGTCGACCTGGTCGTACGAGCCCTATCGATGGGTAAACTGCACCATGCCATGATGGGCACAGCGGCGGTGGCGATTGGCGCAGCCGCGGCCATTCAAGGCACGTTAGTGAACCTGGCCGCAGGAGGCATCGAGCGCGAGGCGGTCACGTTTGGGCATCCGTCAGGTACCCTTCGAGTGGGAGCAAAAGCCAGCTTGGTTGATGGCCGTTGGCAAATCGATCAGGCGTTGATGAGCCGCAGTGCCAGGGTATTGATGGAGGGTGAGGTCCGTATCCCCAGCGATACGTTCTGATCGGTAGAGGTAGTCTGCCGCCGCTGGCTATCGTCAAGCGGCGGCAGAGCGCGGTGATGGCTCACGTTACTCTTCGAACGTGACCTGATCGCGCATACGGTCTACCGTGGCAGGGCCAATGCCGCTCACCCGAGTGAGGTCATCGGCATTCGTAAAGGCGCCGTTGGTTTCGCGCTCTTCGATGATGGCGGCGGCGCGGCTTGGGCCGATGCCTGGTAATTCAGCTAACAGTTCTTCATCGGCGCTGTTGACGTTGATGGGAGCCACGGTTTGGGCAAATGCTGCACTGGAAAGTCCTAGGCTCAGACTGATGAGAAGTGCAACGACAAAGCGTTTGACGGCTGTGTGCATGGTTCATGTCCCTTATTTGGTGCTTAGGTGCCAGCCACGTGCTCAACGTGATGGCGAGTAGTCGCGGTCACCTTCATGGTCGCCGCCTTAATGAACTTAAACTTTTCAAAACGTAAGTGCTGTAAGCGATCAACGATAACTTTTGTAAGCCTTTCGCTACAGGGTAATGGCGAATCGCTTACACAGCTTATATGGCGAGGCTGGTACACTAGGCGCTTGCCCCTGCGTCCAAGACGTGATTTTTCAACAGCGTTCACGAACACGGAGTAAGCGCGTGTCCACCGATTCCCCACTGATTATTGCCCTCGATTACCCCTCGCTCGATGCGGCGCTCTGCATGGCCGACCAGCTCGACCCGGCTCGCTGTCGTGTCAAAGTCGGTAAAGAACTCTTTACGCGCAGTGGCCCTGCGGTGTTGGAAGCGCTTCACGGCCGTGGCTTCCAGGTATTTCTGGATCTTAAATTCCATGATATTCCCAACACGGTGGCCAGTGCCGTTCAGGCGGCAGCGGAACAGGGGGTTTGGATGGTGAACGTACACGCATCGGGCGGGCGTAAAATGATGGAAACAGCCGCCAAACGGTTATCCGATCATCGACTCGCGACTCACTTGATCGCCGTCACAGTGTTAACCAGTATGGGCAAAGAGGATTTGGCGGAGGTGGGCTTAACGGCAAGCCCTGCTGAGCATGTCATGCACTTGGCGGCTTTGACGCAGCAAAGTGGTTTGAACGGCGTCGTATGTTCGGCCCAGGAGGCGGCCCAGATTCGTGCGAAGTGTGGCGAGGCGTTTTTGAAAGTCACCCCAGGCATACGGCCAAGCTTTGCTTCAGCGAACGATCAACAGCGCATCATGACACCCGCTGATGCGATGCGCGCGGGCAGTACGCATTTGGTGATTGGTCGTCCGGTGACCCAGGCCGAGGATCCCATGGCAGCGTTGGCAGCCATCGAGGCCGAGCTTTCGGGCGTGTGATCACTCGCCCTCTACGCCGGTAATCGGTTTGATCGTTCCCCAGCGGCGACAGCTTGGGCACTGCCATGCCAAACTGTCGCTGCTAAAGCCGCAGCGGCGACAGCGTTGGCGGGGCCTCCCGCCCATCAGGGCCTTGGTGTGATGTTTGAGCAGCATCAAGCGTGTATCGGGCGTCTCTTTACCCATGAGGCGCTCGCTCTCCAAGTAAAGGTCTACCAGATAATCCAGTCCCCCCAAGCTAGGGGCTTCTGCTAGCCATTCGCCGGTGCGCTCGATAGCGCTGTCGACGCCATCTCGTTGATGTACCAGTGCGCCTAGTGCCACGATGACGCTAGTGTAGGGGGCTTCGCCTAATAGTTGGTAGAGGTGGGTTTCCAATCCAGCTAGGTCGTCGTGGCGTGCATAGGCGCGTTGCAAGGCTGGTAACATGGTCGGGATGTGAGCGATATCCTGTTGGGGAATATGGCTGAGACGTTCGATGGCTTTGGCGTATTGGCCATTATCCATGTCCAGATCGGCAAGCATCAGCGTCGCACGTACACAACGCTCGTCTAGCTGTAGCGCTTTTTTGAGATGTTTACGTGCCAAAGCACGGCTGGATTGGTCGATCTCTTGCTGAGCAAGCTCGCATAGCCAGTGAGAGGCAGGTCGGCGCATGGCAGGCTGCTGTTTCATGAGCGGTTGAACGATTTCTAAGGCATCCTGCCACTCTTTTTCACGCTCGAGCAGGTCGATCAATAGTCGTTTAGCCTCCAGGCGCAGGTCCTCTTGGCTGGAGTGCTCCAGCAGTGCCCGCAGCAAACGCTGCGCTCTATCATGCACGCCCAGGGCGATGAAATCCCGTGCGAGTTCGAGCTGAACGATTTCATTGGTCGTGGTAGAGAGGGCGGGGCGGGCGAGCAGGTTTTGGTGGATGCCGACGGCTTTGTCCGCTTCACCCCGCGAGCGAAACAGCTTCCCCAAGGCAATGTGTGTCTCAACGGTTTCGCTGTTGACATCTAGTGCATGGATGAACGTTTTGATGGCTTCGTCAGGCTGCTCGTTCAATAAGTAGTTCAGCCCGACGAAGTATTCTCTGGAGAGGCCCGGAGCGCGGGAGGGTCGCTGGGCGCGGCGGTGGGCGTAGCGAAAACCCAGGCCAAAGCCAATGGCTATGGCTGCCAAGAGAACGCCTAGCAGCACCGCATCCTGCATTTAGGCAAGTTCCTTAAACCCCTGCGTACGTAAACGGTCTAGCTCTTTACGCTGCTGTTTGTTGTGGCGCTCGCTACGGGCGAGCTGCGCTTTTAGGCGGACGTACACACCGAGCATGGCCAGCATGCCGACGATGACGCCAACCGCCAACGTGGCCAGCAACCACACCGATAGCGAGACCGGAGGCAGTTCGGCCCAGATCAGGTTCAAGGGGATGGCCTGCTGATTATTGACGGCGAACAAAATGCCGACCAGCAGCACTACCAATAAAATGACGGCCAGAATCAGCCCTTTGATCCAACGCATGAGAGTTTCCTAGTCAGTGACATTCATGGTGCTATTGTGTCTGAGTCTCGGCACGGCGTCATCCCGCAGAAGGTCGGATACCGCTACTTTCGCGGTCAGTAGCCGAGCGCACGACTGGCGTCGACTTGCTCGCGCAACTCCTTGCCCGGTTTGAAATGCGGGACGTACTTGCCATCCAGGTCCACCGGGTCACCGGTTTTAGGATTGCGCCCTGTGCGCGGCTCGCGATAGTGAAGCGAGAAACTGCCAAAACCACGTATCTCCACTCGCCCTCCGTTGGCAAGCGCATCGGTCATATCGTCCAAGATAATACGCACCGCCGTCTCGACTTCTTTGGCGGATAGCTCCGGTTGACGCATCGCAATTTGTTCGATTAATTCAGATTTGGTCATCGGTTGGCTCCCTGCGAACTTTAAAGGCCGTGACGCACATGCGACCTCGATAACATCGAAATCAGCATACTGCGCATAAACGCATAAAACAATTCAGATAAAACAAGGTACTAGGTAAGTACAAAGCTGATTAACAGCATAGGCGATGCTCGGCGCTGGCGCGACCCTACAGCTTCGGTATACTGGCCTTTCATTTCACTGACTCGGAGAAGCGACCGTTGAGCGACGACACTTCCCCTGCTGCCGTTCTACGAAAGCGGCTTTATTGGCACTCCCGGCGCGGTATGTGGGAGCTGGATCTGCTATTGATTCCCTTTTTGGAGCAGCGATTCGACGCGCTAAGCGAACAGGAACAGCGCACTTACCAGCGCTTGATCGAAGAAGAGGATCAAGATCTGTTCGTGTGGTTGATGCATCGAGAATGGCCCGAAGACCCTGAGCTTCGCCATCTCGTCCAGATGATCGTCGAGCATGCTGAAACCACCGATAACGCTGCCTATCGTACGCTCTAAATTAGCCGTTGGTGTTCAAGTTGCTTTGGTGCTGGGTTTGGCGCTACTCACCGCTCGGGCATTAAGCGTCTGGGTGTCGTCAGGTATGCTCGTGATCAGCGTGTGGCTGATCGTTAGGGCTTATCGTACACAACGGTGTGGTGAGCTTCATCTGGTGCAAAACGGCAGTCAGTGGGAAGGTTACTGGCTGCAGAGCACGGGTGAGCCGGGCGTGAGATTAGGTGTAAGCTGTGACTACCTTGGGCCTTGGCTGGTCGGTCTGCGTATTGGTGCCCGGCGAATGTGGGTGTGGCCCGACTCATTGCCGAATGCCAGTCAGCGCGCATTGCGTCGCTGCTTTCATCGGCCGGGCCGCTGATCCTTTAGACCAGGTCATCTAGCTTTATCCACGATGGCTGAGTATCCAGTGCGGGGCGCGGCCAATCCTTCGAGTAGTGCAACCCCCGTGATTCGTGGCGCTTTGCGGCGGCCATCACCGTCATTTTGGCCAATGCCAGGGCCTGCTGGAAGCGAATGCTCTCTGGATGTGCCTTGGCGGATTCGTTCGACTCCCATTCATCGCTCAGAGCGGCTAACGCTCTGCGGGCAGCTTCTAGGCCTTGATCGCTCCGAACGATGGAAACATGTTGGCTCATGATGCTACGCATCGTGTGGCGATACCGGTCGAGCTGCTTAGCGTCAAAAGGGGCGTCTGGGGTTAAGGGAGGGGGGCTTACGGTTTCTTGCGTGACCGTCTCGCGTGCGTGCTTAGGGGACGCAAGGATGTGCTGCGCACAGCTTCTAGCATACACCAAGCACTCTAGGAGTGAGTTACTGGCCATACGGTTGGCTCCGTGAAGGCCGGTGTAGGCGGTTTCTCCGATCGCGTAGAGGTTGGCGACCTGTGTGGCGCCCACGTGATCCGTTGCGACACCGCCGCAGCTATAGTGGGCGGCGGGAACAACGGGGATCGGCTGGCGCGTAATGTCGATTCCCCGTGAGGCGCAATGCGTCAAAATCGTGGGGAAGTGATGGCGTATGGCTGCCTGCCCGAGGTGACGAATGTCTAGCCAAACGTGCCCCAGTGTGCCTTGCTGAATGTGCGCGTCGATGGCGCGCGCCACCACGTCTCGCGGGGCAAGTTCGGCGCGCGGGTCCAGGTCGGGCATGAAACGGTGGCCCGTCTCGTCGAGCAAATGTCCCCCTTCACCTCGTACTGCTTCGCTAATGAGGAAAGCCGGGCCGTGCGGGTCGTAAAGGCAGGTGGGGTGAAACTGCTGAAACTCGAGGTTGCAGAGCGAGGCGCCCAGCTCGGCTGCCATTATCATCCCTTCGCCGCTGCTGGGCGAAGGGGTGGTGGTGTGGCGATAGAGCCCACTCGCTCCGCCGGTCGCCAGTACCGTGTGTTGGGCGAAAAGCAATTGTCGCCGCTGGCTACTGTCGACGCCCTGGGCGCCAATGCAACGGCCCTTGGCATCTTGCAACAGGTTGACGATGGTGAGATCGCTGCGTTGGGTAATGCGTGAGTGCGCGGTGACGCTGCTGACCAGGGTATCGACGACGGCGCGGCCTGTTGCATCGTCGGCGTGAATGATGCGCCGCGCATTGTGCCCGCCTTCTCGGGTGAGGTGGTAGGGGTAGCGAGCCTGAGGGTCGGGGTCGAGGGTGAAAGGCACGCCCCTGTCGATGAGCCACTGAATGGCCTCAGGTCCGTGAGATACGGTAAAGCGAACGGCTTCTTCGTCGCACAGACCGTCGCCTGCAATCAGCGTGTCCCGTACATGATCATCCAGGCAATCATCTGGGGAAAGCACCGCTGCGATGCCGCCTTGAGCCCAGCGACTGGCCCCTTGATCATCCTGTTTAGGACGAACCAGGGTAACGGACAAATGATCAGCAACTTCCAACGCCAAGGTTAGACCAGCGACACCGCCGCCAATAATCAATATGTCAGATGCTGGCGTGCTCATTTGGCCCGCTTCCTCTCTTTACGACAATAGTCAGGAGGGTATGATAGCGTGACGTTTCGGACTAGGCGATGTGTTTGGTCAAAAAAACAGGGAGTTGGAGGGGAGGGGCAGATACAAAAAAGCCGCGTAGATAGCCTCTATCTCGCAGCGTTACTTTCAATCTAAATTAATGGTTTATCAATGGTGCCCGGAGCCGGACTTGAACCGGCACGGAGTTACCTCCGAGAGATTTTAAGTCTCTTGCGTCTACCAATTTCGCCATCCGGGCAGTGTATCGATGCTATGAAAGCCATCGTTACACTGAAAATGGAGGCTGGAGTCGGAATCGAACCGGCGTACACGGAGTTGCAGTCCGCTGCATAACCACTCTGCCATCCAGCCAAGCAAGTCGTTTCATTGGGGTCAATCAAATTGGAGCGGGAAAGGAGATTCGAACTCCCGACCCTCGCCTTGGCAAGGCGATGCTCTACCACTGAGCTATTCCCGCTCGACTCGAGGGCGAATTATACGCATCACCACGCGCTTGTCAAACAATCAATTTACCAATGGGTTCAAAGAGCTATTGTAAAACTGAGGCAATGCCCTTTACATGGAGCGGCTAAGGTGAGGCCAAGCAGCTTTGAGGTATTGGACCATGGAGAGCAGTGTCAGGGCGGCGGCGATGTAAAGCACCCCCACGCCTAAAAGGGCAATAAAATGTCCTGGGGGGAAGGCCAGAAGTACCAGAATGGCCATCATTTGCAGCGTGGTTTTGAGTTTGCCAATCCAGGACACAGCGACCATGCCGCGTTTGCCCATCTCTGCCATCCACTCTCGAAGCGCCGAAATGACGATTTCACGCCCAATGATGACCAAGGCTGGGAGCGTCAAGACCAGCGTGTCAAAGCGTTCGATCAGCAGGGCGAGTGCCACGGCGACCATGAGCTTATCTGCAACAGGGTCTAGGAAAGCGCCAAAGGGAGTGGATTGATTCCAGCGACGGGCGAGGTAGCCGTCTAACCAATCCGTCACGGAAGCAAGGGCAAACAAGCCCGCAGCGACTGGCATGCTCCAGCTAAAGGGTAGATAGAACAGTACGACCAGTAGCGGAATGAAAACGATTCTTGCCAGTGTGAGTATGTTGGGTATATTCATCGCAGGGCGCGATCCTTGCCGGAGAATCATGAAAGTCGGAGTGAAGCGTGGGGTCATTCTATCCCCCTTAGCGCATTGCATCCATGTTAAGAACGCGTTTATCCGTTCAATGACGTATAAATCGTCTCAGCCAGCGCGGCGTTGATGCCAGGCACTCTGGCCAGCTCATCGCGGCTTGCCTTTTGTACGCCCTGTAGCCCCCCGAAGAAGCGCAATAGTTCGCGCCGCCGTTTTGGCCCAATGCCGGGGATGTCTTGCAGAGTAGAGGTGCGCCGCGCTTTGTCTCTGGCGGCGCGGTGCCCGGCAATGGCAAAGCGGTGCGACTCGTCGCGAATGTGCTGTATCAGGTGCAGCGCTGGTGAAGCAGGGTCCATCGGTAACGGGTTATCGCTGGTCTCTAAGAATAGCGTTTCTAGACCCGCTCTACGGGTAGTGCCCTTGGCGACGCCCAGCAGCACGATGTTGGTGACGGCTAAGTCGTTCAATACGCCACGCGCCATATTGAGCTGCCCTTTGCCGCCATCCACAATCAAGATGTCTGGAGCCACCGCTTCACCGCTTTTTACTCGCTTCAGCCGCCGAGTGAGCGCTTGCTGCATGGCAGCGTAATCATCCCCGGCGGCAACGCCTTCGATGCGAAAATGGCGATAGTCGCTCTTACGCGGGCCTTGATGATCAAAAACGACGCATGACGCTACCGTCGCCTCGCCTTGACTATGACTGATGTCAAAGCACTCCAGCCGTTCTGGCAGGCTGCTAAGGCCGAGCGCTCTTTGTAGGGCCTCGAAACGCTGGGTCAGTTGAGACTTGTTGGCAAGCTGTGAGGCGAGCTGCTGCTCGGCGTTGGTCATGGCCAAGTGCTGCCACTGGGCGCGATGTCCGCGTACCTGGCTGGCGACCCTGATTTTTTTGCCTGCCAGTTGCGAGAGCGCATCGGCAATCAGCGCACTATCCTCTAGGGGGTGGCTCGTAATCACTTCCCCAGGAACATTATGGGGCTGTCCAAAGTAGTACTGGCTGACGACTTCGGTCAACAGCATCTCCGGCGGTAGGTCGAGATCGTTTTTTGGCATGTGATGGCGCGCGCCTAGTAAGCGTCCATCTCTCACGCTTAGGATAGAGATGCCGAGTGCACCCGGTCGCTGGGCCAGCGCAAACACATCGGCATCGCCACTCTCGTTATCGACGAATTGGCGCTGCTGAAGCTGACGCAGCTGCTGAATTTGATCGCGCAGACGAGCGGCTTCTTCGAAGTCGAGCGCCTGGCTGGCGATTTCCATCTCTTGAGTCAATAGCTGCGTGACGTGCTCACTCTTGCCTTCCAAGCACATGACGGCGTGCTCCACATCTCGCCGGTACTCTTCCTCGGAAATATAGTCCACGCATGGGGCGCTGCAGCGCTGGATTTGATACTGCAAGCAAGGACGAGAACGGTGGGCAAAGACGCTGTCTTCGCAGTTGCGGATGCGGAATATTTTCTGCATCAGCGTGAGGCTCTCCTTGACCGCGCCGCTGCTGGGGTAAGGGCCTAGGTAGCGGCCGTCATCGCGACGCTGGCGTGCACGCTTGTACTCCAGAGCCGGGTAGGGGTGGCGGTCAGTGACGAAGACGAAAGGATACGACTTATCGTCGCGCAGCAGAATGTTATAGGGCGGGCGAAGTTCCTTGATCAGCGTTTGTTCGAGTAACAGGGCCTCGGTTTCACTGCGGGTCACAGTGATTTGAATGTCGGCAATGCGCGCCACCATCGCCTGAGTTTTCGCATTGAGTTGGCCACGGAAATAACTTGCCAGCCGAGCTTTCAGGCGTTTTGCTTTCCCTACATAGAGCGTATTTTGCTCCTCGTCGAGCATGCGGTAAACGCCCGGCGACGAGCTGACGGAGCTTAGAAACTGCTTGGCATCAAAAGTCATGGCTGGGCATCGGCGCTCTCAAACGTCAGAAGAGGCGATGGTAGGTCTATCCCAGGATCGCGTCAAAGCCCTCGACGAGCCCGTGGCGTAAGGCAAGGTGAGTGAGTTCGACGTCCGTGGCGACTTGCAGCTTGTCAAACAGGCGGTAACGGTACGTGTTGACGGTCTTTGGGCTCAGGTGCAGGCGATCGGAAATGTCTTGTACACGCTGGCAGTTGACGATCATCAGCGCTATTTGTAGTTCACGGTGGGAGAGGTGGCTAAAGGGGTTATCCTCGTCAGTGAAGTGCGCCAAGGCAAGCCGCTGGGCAATCTCTTGGCTGACATAACGGCGTCCGTGGAATACCTGCCGAATGGCTTCGGTCATTTCAACGGCGTCTGCCCCTTTGCTAAGAAAGCCTGATGCGCCGGCCTCGAGCATCCGTCGCAGCACGCTATCCTCCAAATGCGCGGTAAGAATAATCACTTTGACATCGGCCAAGGTGCGGTGGATACGGCGTGTGGCTTCGAGCCCGCCGATTCCCGGCATGCGGATATCCATGAGTACGATATCAGGCTTTAACTGGCGACACTGAGTCACGGCGCTTTCGCCATCGTCAACCTCACCCACGATCTTGATATCGCACTCTTCGTTGAGCAGGTGGGCGATACTGGTTCTCACCAGGTGGTGATCATCGGCAATTAAAACGTTGATCAAGGGTCTGGCTCCTGCAGGTAGTCATCGTTGGCTCGGGCGATACGCGTGCTGCGAAACTATAGAGTGCCACAGCTCTTGGCAAAGGAGAATTAGTTGATGCTTGTTTACTTTAAACCTTGACCTTGCGCTACTTGTCGCTTAGTATTCGCTCCGCTGCAGGTTGCTGCAGTGATTGGGGCCTTAGCTCAGCTGGGAGAGCGCAACACTGGCAGTGTTGAGGTCAGCGGTTCGATCCCGCTAGGCTCCACCAAATTCTAAACGCCGCGTTATTTATAACGCGGCGTTTTCGTATGCCTGCTCTCGAGCTTTGCTCCTCTGCTTTCCACCCGAGTGTGGGTGGAAAGCACCAGAGCTTAGGCTTCGAGGAGCTTGGGTTATGAAGAACTTAGCCTTCGATTTGCCCGAGCAGCAGGAATTCGATCAGTGCCTTCTGGGCGTGCAGGCGGTTGCCTGCCTCTTGCCAAACCACGGCGCGCGGGTCGTCCAGCAGTGTATGGCTAATCTCTTCGCCGCGGTGAGCTGGTAGACAGTGCAGGAAGAGGGCGTCGGGCTTGGCGGTATCGAGCATGGCTTCGGTGACTTGAAAGTGGGCGAAATCCGCCTCGCGCTTTGCTTGCTCTGCTTCCTGGCCCATCGATGCCCACACGTCGGTGGTGATCAAGTCAGCGTCTTTGGCCGCTTCTTTGGGGTCGTGGTGTAGCGTGACGCAGTTGCCAGCCGCTTCCATGATGTCAGCGCGAGGCTCGTATCCTCTCGGACAACATACCCTCAAATGGAAGCCGAACTGGCGAGCGGCATTGATCCAGGAGTGACACATATTGTTGCCATCGCCCACCCATACGGCGGTACGGCCTTTCACGCTGCCGCGAAGCTCGGTCCAGGTCATGACGTCTGCCAGCAGTTGGCAGGGGTGATAGTCGTCGCTGAGCGCATTGATCACCGGCACGCTGCTGGCACTGGCGTAGGTTTCCAATCCTTCGTGGGAGAAGGTGCGAATCATCACGGCGTCGACCATTTCAGAGAGCACGCGAGCGGTATCTTCGATGGGCTCGCCGCGGCCCAGCTGGGTATCGCGGGGAGAGAGGAAGAGCGCGTGACCACCAAACTGCGCCATACCCGTCTCGAAAGAGACACGAGTACGCGTGGAGGATTTTTCGAAAATCATTGCCAGCGTGCGATTAGGCAGGGGCGTATAAACGGGGCCGTTGGCTTTCAAGTCCGTTTTGATCTTGATGGCACGCTGGATCAGGTAAGCCAGCTCATCTGGGGATAAATCCAGCAGGGTAAGGAAATGGCGTGTCGCCATGATGACTGCTCTCCGCGCAAAAACACCATCCTAGCGATGCGGCGGGGGATGCGCAACGCGAGTAGCATGCGTAGAATGGCGGCCACGCGTTAAGGCCGAGTAGTTTGCTCAGGTATTGGCGTTGGCCGCCATACCTTGCAATGCTGGCCATGGGGTTAAAGCCAGTGGACGAATTGCGTAGACTGGCTTGGATCACATCACTTGTTAGGAGCACATCATGAGCACCACTGCCGAAAATATTCAGCGTCAAATCAGCGAAAACCCCATTCTGATCTACATGAAAGGCACTCCTCAGCTGCCCCAGTGTGGTTTCTCTGCTCAAACCGTCCAGGCATTGATGAGCTGTGGCGAGCGCTTCGCCTTCGTCAACGTTCTGGACAACCCGGATATCCGCGCAGAACTGCCGAAAATTGCCAACTGGCCGACCTTCCCACAGCTGTGGGTCGAAGGCGAGCTGGTGGGCGGCTGCGATATCGTGATGGAGATGCACCAAAACGGCGAGCTGGAAAAGCTGGTGAAAGAAGCCGCTCAGCGTGCTGCGGCCGCTGAAGGTGGCGAAAACGCCTAAGCGTGACGCCACAAGTCGCCTGAGCATCGCCGGGCGGTTGGCGGGCTGCGGTGCAGCCGCTAGAATGGTGCGCAATCACTAAGCGCTTACTCTTAGCAAACGCGGCTCACGATGGGCCGCGTCGCATCGATCGTTAGCCCGCCAAAGGAAGTTTTGCTCAATGAGCTATCAGGTTCTGGCCCGCAAGTGGCGGCCACGTACATTCCACGAGCTCGTGGGCCAGGCCCATGTTCAACGCGCCCTGGTCAATGCCCTTGATCAGGGCCGTTTGCACCATGCCTATCTCTTTACCGGCACGCGAGGTGTCGGCAAAACCACCTTGGCGCGGATTTTGGCGAAGTGCCTCAACTGCACGGCGAATGGGCGCGGCGACGAGGGCATCACCTCGACCCCCTGTGGTCAGTGTGATAGCTGCCAAGCCATCGACGAGGGGCGCTTCGTCGACCTGATCGAAGTCGATGCTGCCTCGCGTACCAAAGTGGAAGACACCCGCGAGCTGCTCGATAATGTCCAGTACGCGCCTACACAAGGGCGCTATAAAGTGTATCTCATCGACGAGGTACACATGCTGTCCACCAGCAGTTTCAACGCGCTGCTGAAAACGCTGGAAGAACCCCCGCCCCACGTCAAGTTCTTGCTGGCGACGACCGACCCGCAGAAACTCCCTGCGACCGTTCTATCCCGCTGTCTGCAGTTTACGCTCAAGCATATGCCGCCTGAGCGTGTCGTCGAGCATTTGACCTACGTGCTGGGTCAGGAGGGCGTCGATTACGACGAGAGCGCGCTGTGGCTACTGGGCAAAGCCGCCGAGGGCTCCATGCGCGATGCCATGAGTCTGACCGACCAAGCCATTGCGTTTGGCCAAGGCGCCGTTCGCCATGCCGATGTGGCTGCCATGCTCGGCACGCTAGATCATCGCCATGTGCTCGCGCTCGTCGATGCGCTGGCGGACGTGGATGTGCAGAAGCTGTTGGCGGAAGTGGCTCAGCTGGCCGAGCAGGGGCCGGATTTTGCTGCCGTGCTGGATGAGTTGACGGCCATCCTCCACCGCTTGGCCGTCGCGCAGATGGTGCCCGATGCAGTGGACAACAGCCATGGAGATCGGGCGCAGATTCAGCAGTTGGCCAGCCGGTTTACCGCCGAGGACATCCAACTCTATTACCAGATTGGTATTCAAGGGCGTGGCGATATGGTGCATGCCCCGGATTTGCGCAGTGCCTTGGAAATGACGCTGTTGCGTATGCTGGCGTTCCGCCCCCAGGGTGTGCCGAAACCGCCGGCAACGCCGCTACCTCTGCGCCGCGAACCCGCCGCCGAGGCAAGCGCGCCAGCCGACGCCGCGACCGACACCGTTGACTCGGTGGATGAGTCAAGCGCAAAAAAGCCTGAGCCTGTACCCGCAGCCGCCGAGGACGAGCCTCCAGCGCCCGCTGAGGTGCAGGCCGCCACGTCACCCAACGATACGCACGTCGAGGTGGCTGAGCAGCATCGGCCAGAGCTCAGCAGTGAAGCGCCGCCGCCCTGGTCGCTTGAAGACGTGGAAAGTGCCGCTACCCTCTCGTCAGAGCCAGAGCCAGAGCCAGAGCCAGAGCCAGAGCCAGAGCCAGAGCCAGAGCCAGAGCCAGAGCCTCCAGCTCCCCCTTCGACAGCGATGACGCCCAGTGCCGACTCCGTGTCCGAGCATGGCCGTTGGGACCATGCGGCATGGTTAGCCCATTTTGACGCGCTGGGTTTGGGTGGCCTAACGCGCAATTTGGCCGCGCACTGTCAACTGCAGAGCGATGATGGGCAGACCGTGATACTGCGACTCGATCCCAGCCAATCGGCCATGCAAGCCGATGTGCATAACGGTCGAATCGAGCGAGCGCTCAAGGCCCTGGGCATGGCGAGAAGCGTTCAGTTCAGTGTGGCCGAGCTAGATACAGCGCTCGAGACGCCCCGTCAGCAGGAAGAGCGTCAGCAGCAGGAGCGTCACGCACAGGCGGTTGATCTATTGCATCACGACCCCAATATTCAGAAGTTACAGCAGGCGTTTGGGGCTACGCTAATTGAGTCCAGTGTCAAACCCACGCCAGCGTCGCGTTCGTAACGGCCAACGGCGACCCAATATTCGTTTCAATATTTGAGGAGAACACCGCATGTTCAAAGGCGGAATGGGCAACATCATGAAGCAAGCCCAAGAGATGCAGGAAAAGATGCAGCGCGTGCAGGAAGAAGTCGCCAAAGCGGAAGTGCATGGCGAAGCGGGCGCTGGCATGGTCAAGATCACCATGAACGGTCGCCATGACGTCAGCGATGTCACCATCGATCCGAGCGTACTGGAAGAAGATAAAGAGCTACTGGAAGACCTGTTAGCGGCCGCCGTCAACGACGCCGTTCGCAAGGTGGAGGCCAATTCCAAGGCGAAGATGGAAGAAGCAACGGCTGGCCTGAACCTGCCACCCGGCTTTAAGATGCCCTTCTAAATCATGCGATTTTCCCCGCTTGTCGAGCAATTGATGGACGCGTTTCGCGTGCTGCCAGGCGTTGGGCCGAAAACGGCCCAACGCATGGCCATGCATTTGTTAGAGCGCGAGCGCCCAGGCGGCCAGCGCCTGGCAGCGGTGATCCAGCAGGCGATTGAAGAGGTCGGTTACTGCCAACGCTGTCGAACGCTGACCGAGGCAGAGATCTGTGCGCTGTGTGAGAGTCCGCGCCGAGACGACGCTTTGCTCTGCGTCGTCGAATCCCCCGCAGACCAGCTAGCGGTCGAAGAGGCCGGTGGTTTCCAAGGTCGCTATTTCGTGCTGCATGGCCATCTTTCGCCGCTCGACGGTATCGGGCCCGAGGCCATCGGCCTCGATGTGCTCGAAGGCATCGTCGCAGAGGGCGCCGTCCGTGAAGTGGTATTGGCCACCAATCCCACCGTAGAGGGCGAGGCCACGGCCCACTACATCGCTTCACAGCTCGCGCATTACGGTGTCTCTTTCTCGCGCCTCGCCTACGGTGTCCCCATGGGCGGCGAGCTGGAGTATGTCGATGGCGGCACGCTTAGCCGCGCCTTTAACGGTCGCCAACCCTTTGCTGGCGACTAACACTGATAAGAAACGCAAGCGCTGATGCGGTTGTGCCAACCCGGAAAACTGCTTTGTCCTCTTCAAGCTCTTCTTTATATCAATGGATTGATAATGCCGAGGCATTGGACACCGCCTGCGAAAAGGTGGCCGGTGCCCGCGTCATTGCCCTCGATACCGAGTTTTTCCGCGAGAATACCTTCTTCCCGGTACCTGCGCTGATCCAGTTCGCCAGCGATGACGTCGCCTATTTGGTCGATCCGCTCGCCACCCCCTGTACGGCATCGTTCAAAGCGCTGTTGCAAAATAGCGCGGTGAAACTGCTGCATGCCTGCAGTGAAGATTTGGAGGTGTTCCAGCACTGGGCAGGCGTGCTGCCCACGCCGCTGGTAGACACCCAAGTAGCGCAGGCCTTTTTGGGGGAAAACCCCGGCATGGGCTATCAAAAGCTGGTCGAGCATTGGGTAGGTGAGACGCTGCCAAAAGAAGAAACGCGCTCCAACTGGTTGGAGCGGCCGTTGACGCCGTCTCAGTGCGAATATGCGGCGCTGGACGTCATCTATCTACTCCAGGTATGGCAACTTCAATCTGAGAAACTGGACGGTCTAGGACGACGGGAGTGGCTAGACAGCGAGTGCACCCATTTGATTGAGCAGGCAGGGCGCAGCGAGGAGAACGATGGTCAGTGGTATACTCGCCAGCGTCAGTTGTGGCGGCTTTCACCACGCCAACTCGAGGCGTACCGGCTGATGACCATCTGGCGTGAGGGTGAAACGCGTCGCCGCGATCTGCCGCGTAACTGGCTGGTGAGCGATAAGCTGCTGTTTGCCATCGCCGAGAAGATGCCTAAAAACCGCTATGAGCTCGCCGAGATAGACGGCGTCAAACCGTCGCTGGTCAAAAAAGAGGGCGATGCCCTGTTGGCGCTCGTCAAACAGGCGCTTCACTGTCCCGATAACGCGTTGCCAACACCCTGGCCTGACCCGATGCAACCTGCTTTCAAACGCCGATTCAAAATCATCAAAGGCGTGGTGACGGAAACGGCGTCTGAGCTGAACATCGCGCCTGAAATGTTACTGCGCCGACGGGATATCGAGGCGCTGGTCATGCAGCGGCTCGCGCACCAGCCGCTGACGGAGCTTAGCGGCTGGCGGGCCCGCTGCCTTACCCAGGCGATTCACCAAGCGCTCGAGGAGTCATCTTTATGAGTGAAAAGTTACTTTGCGAGATCTTTAAAAGTTCGCGCAAAGACGAAATGTATCTTTATGTGGACAAGCGTCAAGGTCTGGAGAGTGTGCCTGACGCGCTGATGGCTACGTTTGGTAAGCCATTGCCCGTGCTGACCATGATCCTGACGGCGGACAAGACGCTTGCCCGCGTCAAAGCAGCCGACGTAATGACGGCCATCGATGAACAGGGGTTTTATTTGCAAATGCCGCCTGCCAAAGAGCCTTACTTACTCGACATTCATCGAGCACAGTCAGCTGACCGCTCGTGAACGAACGAAGGCAGCGTAGGGCATTATGAACTTTCTGGCCCACGCCTGGCTGGCACAGCCAGGCGACGATGGCTTTTTGTACGGCAATTTGATTGCCGATGGCGTAAAAGGCAGCGATCTCTCTGGGTGGTCGCCGAGTGTTGCAGGCGGTATTCGCCATCATCGCCGGGTGGATGCCTGGGTAGATCAGCACCCGAGTGTTTTGTTGGCCAAACGGCGTGCCCCGAAGACCCAGCGACGCTACGCGGGCATTGCGCTGGATATCGTCTGGGATCACTTCATTGCCCGCCAGCATGCAGGCACAGAGCAGCACGCCTTGGTCGAGCGCTGCTATCGTCTACTGAGTGCTTGGCCTGCACCCCAGCGGCTGTCGACGATGATGCCGGTCCTGGTCGAGCAAGACTGGCTCCGCCGCTATGCGGATTTCGACTTTACCTGCCGTGCGGTATCGGGCATTGGGCAGCGGCTGTCAGGCACTAACCGCTTGGCCGAGCTCGTTCCCTGGCTGCGTGAAGATTACGCTGCACTGGAATGCGATTTCAGTCGACTGTGGAGCGAGTGCCGCGCCGAGCTAACCAGCGATGGCGCTGAGAGTAGTCACTAATAGACGTAACGGTTTGCTGAGGTGATAAGAGATGAATACCGCGCTACGCGAGCGCTTCTGGGAACGCTATCCCCTGGAAGAGCTCACTCAGCCCGAGTGGGAAGCGCTGTGTGATGGTTGCGGCCAGTGCTGTTTGCTCAAGCTGCACGATGACGAGACGAAAGAGCTGGCCATTCTGAACGTGGCTTGTAGGCTGCTGGATACCCATAGCTGCCAGTGTAGCGATTATGAGCATCGCTTCGACAGTGTGCCGGATTGTACGCAGCTAACGCCTGAGCTGGTCAAAGAGTTTACTTGGTTGCCGCACACCTGTGGTTATCGGCGCGTAGCGGAAGGGCGAAAGCTGGCGGGTTGGCACCCATTGTTGAGTAACGATGCCGAGCGGGTGCACCGCAAAGGCGTGAGTGTGCGTGGGTTTGCCGTGTCGCAGGATGACGTGCCAGAGAAATATCTCGAAGAGCACATTATTGCCGTGATCCCGATGACATGATGTGATGCTCGTTGTGGTGTTTGCCTTCCTTGGCAATTCGGCCGCTAGCTGCCCTCTGGGTTAGCTGGCGGTTTTGCTTTTCGTGCTGTCCCAAATCGTTAGGAACGCTTCTTTCAGCGCCGAAGATTGAGGCCTGTTGGCACGCTGCTGAACGCTTTGCTTGGCTTTTTCTTGCGCCGCTGATGTGATCGGTGCGTCCCAGATGGTCAGAAACTTATCTTGATAATTCATGGTGTGCCTCGTCATGCGGGTTAGACGTTGGTATATGAAACTTATGGCTAGTATGACGTAAAAAAAGCGCCCTGTGAAGTTTTATGGAAAATGTTTTCATAAATAAACTCGACGCCAACACGTACCCATAAAAAAGCAGCGCCTCGGCGCTGCTGGTTTGCTGGTGTCAAGACTTACCCTTGGGGAGTCCTATGCTTGGCTAGCCAATCAATGAGGGTATTGAATGGCATGGGTTTGGCAAACAAATACCCCTGTAGCACGTCGCACTCCAGCGACAGTAAATGTCGCTCCTGTTGGCGGGTTTCGACACCCTCGGCAACCACGGTGAGCTCTAAATGATGAGCGAGTGCAATGATTCCCTGCACGACGGCGGCATCTTTGCCGTTGTCACCAATATTGATAATGAAGCTGCGATCGATCTTGATTTTATCGATGGGTAAGTGGCGTAGGTAGCTAAGACTCGAAAACCCCGTGCCAAAGTCATCGATCGCAATACTGATCCCCATGTTTCGTAGCGCGTGCAGCGTATCGATGGCGGCGTCGGTGTCGTTCATTAAAATACCTTCGGTCAGTTCCAGCTCCAGTGCGGTGGGCGGGAGACCTGCGGCGTCGAGGGTGTTGCGTAGCGAGCTCAAAAAGCTAGGGCGATGAAATTGCATGGGAGATAGGTTGATCGCCATGCGGCAGTCGCTTGGTAGATCTGGTGGCAGTTTCATGAAGTCTTGGGCGGCACGCTCCATGACCCACTGGCTCAAGCCGATGATTTGTCCCGTCTCCTCGGCGATGGGAATGAATAGCGCAGGTGAAATGGGGCCTTTGATAGGATGATTCCAACGAAGAAGCGCCTCGAAACCGCGTACATCGCCCTCTCGACCCAGCAGTGGTTGATAATGCAGTTCGAATTGCTCTTGGCTGATGGCTTCTTGAAGGTCGTTTCTCAACGTGACGCGCTGTGTCAACTTCTGATTGATATCGTGTGTAAAGATTTGCTGGGTATTTCGCCCTTGCTGTTTGGCTTTGTACATCGCCATGTCTGCCTGTTGAAGCAGAGCCGCCGGATTATCGAGGCCCTCATCGCCGAGCGCGATACCGATACTCGCCGAGAGATAGAGTTCGTGTCGGTCGATGCGATAGGGCTGGGCGAGTTCTAAGAGCAAGCGTTCGGCCACCTCTTGTGCTTGATGGGGAGCGTCCAAATCAGGCAGCAGAAGCACGAATTCGTCGCCGCCAAAGCGACAAAGCGTATCCGAAGGGCGAATCACGTCCTCCAAACGACGTGCCACGTGGATCAATACTTGATCGCCGATGGCATGGCCCAAGGTGTCATTGATCGGCTTGAATTCGTCCAAATCGATGAACAGCACGGCGAGCTGCTGATGGTGTCGCTTGGCTAAGTCGACGTCATGGCGTAAACGATCTTCGAACAGCGCCCGGTTGCCAAGTCCAGTAAGCGCATCGTGCGTGGCATGAAATGCCAGCTCGTTTTCGTGATCTTTTCGTTCTGAAATATCGTTGATAATGCCCACAAAGTGGGTCGCTTTGCCATCTTGCGCACGCACGGGGGATATGAACACGTTGTTCCAGAATGCGCGTCCATCTTTACGATAGTGACGAATCGTCAAGCTGATGTCTTGCTGACGGGTGAGCGCGTCTTGGATCTCTTGTACCTGTTTGGGGTCAGTATCTGGTCCCTTTAAAAAGTCATAATTTTGTTGCTGGGCATCGTCGAGTTCATAGCCGGTGATCGCAACGAAGGCGGGGTTGACGTAAATGATCGGGAAGTCGTCGCCGCGAGCCTCACAAATCAACACGCCATTACTGCTCGCCTCCAGGCTGCGCTGAAAGATACGCAATTGCGCCTCGTTGAAACGCAGGGCGGTCATCTCTTTTACCACGCCGTACACGCCTACCACCGTTTCCATGACCACTGTCGGTAGAAACGAGATATCGACGAAGTGCAGTTGCCCCGTTTGGCTAGGAAGCTCGATTTCTATACGCTGTGCCACGCCGGTGAGCGCCTGGCCAAAGACTTCGTCGATCGATTCGCGCTGCTCGGTGGGCACGAAACTGTCAAGGTGTTGACCGATGATATTGGCTTCGCTCATGCCCATCAGCGTCAGGAGTGATTGGTTCACGCTGAGGAAGTGGCCGTCGATATCGAGCGAAAACACGCCGTCTGGATTTTGAGTAAACAGTGAGCGAAAGCGCTGTTCGCTGTCTTGTAGGGTTTGCTGGTGGTGATAACGCTCGATAGCCAAACGCATCAATCGCAGAGCGCTAGGTAGCAGCGTTGGTTCGGTATCGGCGGTGTGGTTGGCTGCCGATGCGGGCATCTGCTGCGACAGCAGTACCACCACGCCCAAAGGCAGTGCCTCTGAGTCGCTTATGATATGTACGTCGGCGCAAACATACCCATTCTCGGCCGCCATTTGGGTAAACGTCAGCGACATGTTGGTATCTGGGGTAAGACGCGTCGTCGATTGCCCTTGCTGATGTAGTTCTCTGGCCAGCGTGACGAGGCTCTCGCTGAAGGATAGCGAGTCTTGGAGGGCAAACGGTAGACTGCTGGAGAGTACTTCCACTCGGTAGGTCGCTGTGTTGTCTAGCCGCCATATGGCCGCGTGGCAGTGTGGGCTTTGTTGTTCCAAGAGCCGGCAAATTTGCAGAAGGGTGGCGCTGCAGGGCTCGTCGCGAGCAATCATGGCTTGAATGCGGTGCTGATCCTCCAGTGCCTCTTTGGCTTTGGCAAGCTCCCGTGTCCGCTGAGCTCTTGCCGCGATCAAGGCGAAGCTAAGCACAAGTTGATAGGTGAGTAGCAAACCTGCTATGCCGATACTGGCAGCAAGGAATTGAGCGACATCGAACGTAGGTGAAGGGCGCGGCCAAAGGCTCAAGTTTAGCGCCGCATCACCTGGCAGCCCAAGGCGCTGTTCGCTAAGGGGGGCGTCCTGTGGTCGTGCTTCTTGCTCATCTGTCGCGGTGTCAGCTGAGAGGATGGAACCGCCTGCATGGCTGATCGAAAGCGAGAAAGCTTGATCCGCAATTTGGGTCTCTTGAGTAATGAGATAGGCTATATCGATGACGGCCACGAGCTGAGCCCGCTCCTCGACCGAGGGGGTCACTGCCAAAAGAGCCATATCAGGGCGCTGTGGATCAGGAAAGAGCCACTGAACGGTTCGTGGCTGATTCAGCCAGCGTAATACCGGCTGACTGACGAGCTGGTCATCCAGCCATAAAAGTTCGTTTTCCTGCTGAGCATGTCGCCAGACGTCTCGCGCTGAGGGGAGGAAGTAGGCCAGGGCGCGGATGCTGGGATAATCACGCCAGTAGCGAGCCACTTCCTGTTGGCGAAAGGTCTCCTCTTCGGGCAGGCTTTGCCAGCGTTCAGCGAGACGTTCAAGGATGACGGCACGAGAGTTCAGTGTACGTTCGACACTGGTGGTGACACTGGCGAGCGTGTTCTCTGCTTCTGTGCGGATGGTGGCATGCTGACTCCAACTCAATAAAAACCAAGCGCTCATGCTCAGCGCTACACCCACGATGCCTGCAGCAACGGCGGCTTTGCTCAACGAGGCCGCCAAGTGTGGAACGTGCCGACTCACCATGATCATGGCCAAGCCAAACGAGAAACACAAAAAAGCGGGTAACGGAGCACTGGCGCGAGGCAGCCAGTTAGGCAGTGCGACACCTAAATTGTGGAGGAGCGTTATTGCACCGATCCCCCACAGCACCATCCCCCCGCTCTGCCATATGCGACGTTGCCAGGCTCCTTTGGGTCCGACCCATAAACAGAACGCCGCGAGCAGGGAAATAGGCGCGGCTTGGCTGGGTAGCCTGGGCTGCCCGGTGAGCCAAGAGACGCCCGAGCTGCCAGCAAAGGTGTTATGGATAGCCGTATAAAGCGCCAACAACAACAGGGTAATGCCCGCGATACGTCGCCAGCGAGGGGCGTTTGCCATGACGGCGCTCAAGCCCAATCCCGAGAGTAGGATGACGAGCGAACTATCGGGAAGTATCGCCAGTGCTTGCGGCTGGGGCAGGCGAGGCACAGTACCAAATATCAAGCTGGCACCACCGATAATGACCGTGGTGGTTAACAGCATGAGTAGGCCCGTCTGTAACGCTAATTCACGGTTATTGACATCCATTAGGCAGCGGCCACCTAAAACAGGGTGGGAATCGATATCGATATAGCGATTGCACAGTACAGGCCAATACTCTCAGCGATCCCCTAGGCTGGCAAGGCGCCATCCGTCGAAAGTCGGCTCTACAAGGTGCGCCTATCAACGCTAAATAGCGACTGCGTTTATAGTTTATCGGTTGGGGACATATAGCTTTACCATAGAGCTGTGTAGACTGGGGAAAGACCTCTCGATTTGCAAGGACACCTCATGACCGCTGCAACTTCTGCGCCTGTACCGCCCATTGTGGTAGGGGTCGGAGCCTCGGCTGGCGGGCTCGAAGCCATTTCCAACCTGATCCGACCGCTCGACCCTGCGTTGCCTATGGCGTTTGTTGTGCTGCAGCATGTGTCTCCTAATCACAAGAGTATGCTGGTGGAAATCCTCAGCCGAGAAACACGGCTGCAGGTGGTGAGGCTCGAACATCTACAGCGCCCTGAGCCAGGGGGCATCTATGTCGTGCCCGCCAACACCAACGCGACGATCAAAGAAGGTGCGTTTCACACGACGCCCGCGTTGCCCCATATCGTGCCTAAGCCCTCAATCAACGATTTTTTCTCATCATTAGCCAGTGATGCACATGAATCTGCCGTCGGCATCGTGCTATCTGGGACGGGATCGGACGGCACTGCCGGGTTGCGGGCGATCTTAGCCGCCGGTGGCATCACCATGGTGCAAACGCCAAGTAGCGCCAAGTACGATGGGATGCCCCAATCGGCGATTGATGCCGGGGTCATCGACTATATTCTCGACGTCGACGAGATGGCTGCTCGGCTGTCTGAGTTGGCGCGCCTAGAGTGCGCGAGCCTCGAAGGAAACCAAATAGCGGTGCCTCCGCGGGTGCTTTCGTTGTTAAAAGAGCGTCGCCATCTGGATTTTTCCGGCTACAAACTGGGCACGTTGAGTCGCCGGATCCGCCGTCGTATGGTGGCCACTCACGTCGCGGACATTCAGCAGTACGTTGCATTGTTAGAGCGCGACCCCTCTGAGCTTGAACAGCTTGGACGCGATATATTGATCTCCGTAACGGCTTTTTTTCGAGATACCACGGCGTTTGACGCGCTCAAACGAGTGATTCATTCCATGGTAGAAGAGGCCGATGCGGGCCCGCTGCGTATCTGGGTAGCGGGCTGTGCGACCGGCGAGGAGGCATATTCCCTTGCGCTGTTGATCGCTGAAGCGAAGCGCATGCTCGATAGCAGCGTGGTGGTGCAGATTTTTGCCACGGACATTGACGAATATGCATTAGAGATAGCCCGGCGTGGTCGTTACCTAAGCGCTGCATTAGAGGCGCTATCGCCCGACCTATTGGCCCGCTATTTCACTCGCCTCGAACACTTTTATGAAGTGAACAAAACCTTGCGGGATATGATTGTGTTTGCAAAGCACAATTTGGTCGACGACCCACCCTTTTTGCGCTTGAGTCTGATTACCTGCCGGAACGTCTTGATCTACTTCGATAGTGAGCTTCAGTCTAAAGTCCTGCAGCGCTTCCATTTTGGTCTTAGGGTAAAAGGCACTCTGTTTTTAGGGCGTTCCGAGAGCATCGGACACTGTGAGCCACTGTTTACTCCAGTCGACCGTCGCGAACGACTATTTGCCAAACAGGGCGAAAGTCACGAGATCATGAATAACGCGCCGACGTCCAGAAGCGTCATGTCTCCCGTGAAGCGCCAAGATCGAGACCTGCAGCAGCTTTTGGATGCCCTAGTTGCGCACATGGGGATCACCGTGGCCTTATGCGATGCTCAGGGTAACGTTCAGCATACCGCCGGGGAGGTAAAACGTTTCTTACGCTTTCCTGCCGGACGCACGCAGGTGGGCATTCAGGATGTCATGATCGACCCTTTTTGCGGTGAACTGATGTCCTTGTTACACCAGTTCAACAAACAGCGAACGCCACAGCTAGGGCGACGTCGGCGGCTTGACGATGAGTGGTGGCAGCTCAGCGTTCGTGGGCTCACCGACCAAGGAGACGAGCGGCGTATCTTGATCGTTTTGGCACCGCTGGCGGATATCGAAAAGCCAACTCGAATGCCGCTCGACCAGCTCATGGAGCCACCTTTACTCGATGGCGCCGATAGTTTAGAGGATGAGCTAGAGGCCACTCGCGAACATTTACAGTCGCTCATTGAAGAGCTAGCGACCGCCAATGAGGAGATGCAGTCGCTCAACGAAGAGGCCCAAGCGTCTAATGAAGAGCTTCAGGCCACGAACGAAGAGTTGGAAGCGTCCAACGAAGAGCTGCAAGCGACGAACGAAGAACTGATCAGCTTGAATGAAGAGCTCAACGTGAAAACCGGCGAGCTGACGAAGCTCAACGAAGAATATACCTATCTGTACGATGCGCTCGATTTTCCGCTACTAGTATTCGATGGTGCACTTTGTCTCAAACGCTACAATGCGCCTGCTGCACGCTCGTTCAATGTTCGTCCAACCGCGCTGATGCGCCATGTGTCGGGGCTTCGCTTACCGCAGGTGTTCGATGATCTAGAGAACGCCATGGCAGACGTTGCCCGGCAGGCTGCACCGGTGGAGAGCGTTATCGAACTCGAAGGGCGACTACTACAGCGGCTGATCACCCCCGGCATCAATCAGCAAGGGACGGTGGAGCTACTGGTCGTTACGTTGATGGACGTGACCGACCTGAGCCAAGTGCAAGCGAAGCTCAGACAATCTCAAGCGCAAATGCAAGCGCTGATGGAAAACAGCACGATCATGGTCGCGTTGAAAGATCTCAACGGACGCTACACGTTTGCCAATCCGCAGTTTCTCAAAACGTTTGGTCTCACGAAAGAGCAATTGATTGGGCGAAGTGTCTTCGAGCTTTTCCCAGACGCATACGCAGGCTCGGTATGGGCGCGGGACATGGATGCGGTGCGCTTTCAAAAAATCGTTGAGGCTGAGCATACGCTCCCCAGCGATCACGGCACTGCGCGTGTCTTGTCCTGCGTGCATCAAGTGCTACGTGACGAGCAAGGCCATCCCTACTTGATTTTGACTGAGTCTGAAGATATTACCGCGCGTAAACACGCCGAACGAGAAATGCTGGTGGCCTCGAAGGTCTTCGAGCAAGCTGGCGAGGCGATTGTCGTCATCGATGCCCAAGGCAATGTTAGGTCGGTCAATAATGCGTTTAGTCGCATTACGGGGTACGCGGCTGACGCTGTCGAGGGACAGCCCGCGCTACCCTTGCTGTACCGCGACGATGACAGCCAGGAGGGTAGGCAACGACGGGGCACTTGCTATGTGCTGTGGGACATCGTCAAACAGCACGGATATTGGCAGGGTGAAGTGTTCAACAAACGCCGAGACGGCACGCTATTTTCGCAGTGGCTAACGCTCAATATGATCGAGCCCGATAGCCAAGACGAAGCGCTATGTGTAGCGGTCTTTTCGGACATCAGCCATATCAAGGAGTCGCAGCGCCAAGCAGAGTATTTGGCCACCCACGATGCGCTGACCGGCTTGCCGAATCGAACGCTGTTTCAGGACCGTCTCAAAGTAGCGATTGCTCACGCCAAGCGTAGTGAGCAGGCCAGCGCACTAATGTTTTTGGATTTGGACAACTTTAAGAGTATCAACGATACCCTGGGGCATGACGTTGGGGATGAGCTGCTCATTCAAGTCGCGCATCGTCTGAAAGAGCTGGTGCGGGACATGGATACCGTTGCCCGCCTAGGCGGTGACGAGTTTACGGTCATCCTCGTGGATACCTCCATCGAAGGGGCCGAGCAGGTCGCTAAGCGGATTGTCGAGGCACTCTCCAAGCCTTTCGACGTGCGCCGTCATGCGCTGTTCGTGACCTCTAGCGTTGGCTTGGCGTTCTGCCCCGATGATGGTGACGACGTGGCTGGGCTCACCAAAGCCGCTGATACGGCAATGTATCGAGCCAAAGAGAATGGTCGTGATCGGTTCGAATTGTTTAAACCCGAGCTTCAAGCACGCCTGATGCGTGATGTCGCCATCGAGCATGCCCTGCGCGACGGAATGGAACACGACCGTTTACAGCTGGTGTACCAGCCGAAATTCGTCTGTGTCGACCAAGGCGCGTTATCCGGAGCCGAGGCGCTGCTGCGGTGGGTCGATCCCACGCTGGGACAGGTAAGTCCTGTCGATTTCATACCGGTGGCCGAAGCGACCGGCCTGATTCTGGAGCTGGACCGCTACGTAGCATTGCAATTGATTCGCCAATTGGCCAAGTGGCGTGACAATGGACTGACGCCGCCGCCAGTGGCCATGAACGTATCCGCGCGTAGTTTTCAAGAGGAGCGCTTCATTACGCATCTGTTCGGCTGCTTGAAACAGTACCGGGTGCCTTGCTCGCTGATTCAGGTGGAAATCACGGAAAGTACCCTAGTGGATCGGTCGAGTTCGGCGTTGGGCAATATCGAAAAACTGCGTGAAGCGGGCATTAAACTGGCCGTGGACGACTTCGGCACTGGTTACTCATCGCTAGCGTACTTGAAGCGGCTGCCCTTGGCCGAGTTGAAAATAGACAAAAGCTTCGTGGATGGTTTAGGGGAAAAAGACGAGGGTGATCGCGCCATTGCGCTGGCGATTTTGGGTATGGCAAAGGCCTTGGGCATTCGCACCGTGGGGGAGGGGGTCGAAACCTCCTCTCAATTAGCGTGGTTGATTGAAAACGACTGTGACTTTGTTCAAGGTTACCTACTCTCGAAACCGTTACCGCTGGCCGAATTCACGGCCTTGATTACCGGCAGTGGTCACCCCCACGATGCCCCCTCTCAGGATGTAGTGTCATGACCCAATCCCGTGGCTTTATCCACCACTGTGAGCAGGAGGCGCTACACCTTTCTGGCGCCATTCAGCCCCATGGTGTGCTGCTGATTACCGATGTCGATGGCACGGTCTCACACGTTTCGGCCAATGCAGAGACTCTATTGAGGGATGTGGAGCCCCAAGTAGCCCTGGGAAAGCCGTTGCCCGCCTTTCTTGACGGTATCGTCAAAACGCTCCCCAACCTAGGTCCTGGAGAGCGGCATGCGGGTCAATGCGAAACGCCCCGGCAAGAGTTCGATGTCGTGGTGACTCAGCATCATGGGCGCGGTTGGATCTATGAATTGTATCCTGTCGATGCCCATGCCGCACCGATGGTTGCCGTCAGCCCTCCTACGGCTGTGCCGGAGAGTGCTGATGAGCTGGCAAGCCAGTGTCAGGCGCTAATGGATAGCCTGCTGGCGGTGAGTGGTTTCGACCGGGTGCTCTATTACCGTTTCATGCCAGAGGGTGATGGTGAGGTGATCGCCGAGGCGCGCCGCGAGGGCGTGACGGGCAGCTATCGTGGGCTGCGTTTTCCCGCCAGCGACATACCCTATATCGCTCGCCAACTCTATTTGAAGAACCCGTGGCGTACGATTCCCGATGCCACGGCCGCCCCTGTACCGATCTATGCGACCCAGGCCGATGCAACGCCTGACTTGAGCTACGTCGACCTGCGCAGTGCCTCGCCAGTGCACTTGGAGTACATGGCCAATATGGGCGTTGAGGGTGCCGTCTCGCTACCGATCATCCAGGGGGGAGAGTTGGATGCGCTTATCTCTTGCCATACTGCTATGCCCAAACAGCTTACGCTCAGCCAGCTTGAGTCCATACGTACGTTGAGTGAGGGGTTTAACTTACGTCTGCGCGATTTCAAAGCGCGTCGGCGTCAGCAAGTCATCGATGGTCTGCAGCGCTACTTCGATCACGCTAAGTCGGTGCTGATGCGTCACGGCGAGCTTGAAAGCGCCTGGGACGAGTTGAGCGAGTGGTTGATGGACACCTTCAGTGTAGATGGCGTCATACTGCAGATGGGGGAGGAGTACTACCAGCAAGGCGTAGGATTGACGCCTCATGTGATGGCGATGGTCGCAACCCAGGCTGCGAAGGAGTCCAGCAATGTTTGGGTCAGCGAGTGTCTGCAGCGTGATTGCCCGGGGATGCCGCTTAGTGAAGTGGCGGGTGTGGCATTGATCAGCGATCTTCCCTTCGACTCGCATCATACCGTCAATCTTTACTTATGCCGCGTGGAGCACATTTACAACGTCACCTGGGGAGGTAATCCCGATAAGCCGGTGGATTACCGCGAAGGAGGCAGCATGGTGTCACCAAGGCGGTCCTTCGAAGCTTGGGTCGAACAGCGACTGGGGCACAGCCGACCCTGGACCAAAAGTACCCGTCTTCATCTTTTAAAACTACGTGCGCTGCTCCAGCAAGCCAAGACAATACCGTGGCGGCAAAATGAAGCATAAAGATGCAGGGGGGCTACTGGCGCAGACACTAAGGCTCGCGACGAAAGCCGACCATCGCTGCATCGACCATCATCCGGCATTGGTGACACTGCTGAGTCCTCACCTTGATAGGACCCGCTTTGGACGTGGGCTTGCGGCGCTTTATCCTGCCATTGCCGGGCTGGAGTTTACGTTAGATCAGTCGCCAGTAGATGACGAAGCGCGCTATCCATTGACCCTGCGGGAGCCACTGCTTCGCCAGGACCTCGTAGGCCTGAATCAACCGCAGCAGTCGGCTTGGCCGTTCACCGCCCCCGCCAACGCATACGAAAAGGTGGGAATGATGTACGTGCTAGAGGGGTCTCGACTGGGCGGACAGCTGATTGGTCGGCATGTTCGGCGCTTACTGGGGGAGCAGGTGCCATGCCGTTTTTTTACCGACGTGCCGCTGACTCCCCACGCATGGGCTGCTTTTTGGCACTATGCCGAAGCCGTGTGTCCTGAGTCCACATGGCCCGACGTCGTTATGGGCGCTCGCCAAGCCTTTGGTGAGTTCAACCAAGCGCTCACTGCGGCGCTTCCCGCCGACGACGCCATTACGCCAGCCCTAGCGCCCATAGAATGAATGCGTCTTGGCGTGCGGCATCCCGCCAGGCTTTGAACCTGCCCGAGGCGCCACCGTGCCCACTGCTCATGTCGGTATGCAGCAGAATGGGCGCGTCTCCCTGCTGCGCCTGTGTGACGCGGGCGTAGAACTTGGCAGGCTCCCAGTAGCTCACCCGAGTATCGAACCAGCTTCCTTCGACCCACAGCGCTGGGTAACGCTGCGGTTGGATGTTGTCGATAGGCGAGTAGCCCGCGATACGCTTGGCGACATTTGGGTCTTCAGGATTCCCCCATTCCGTGTACTCGGCCGTGGTGAGCGGCAGCGCTGGGTTTTGCATGGTGCGCAGCACATCCAGAAAAGGCACATCCAATACGGCGGCACAGAACGCCTCGGGCGCGCGGTTAAGGCAGGTGCCTACCAGTAGCCCACCGGCGCTGGCCCCATAGGCGATCACCCGCTCAGGTTGACTGACATGGGCGGTGACGAGGGCCTCACGGGCGGCTAAAAAGTCGTGAAAGCTGTTTTCTTTGTGGGCCATCTTGCCCTTCAAGTACCACGGTTCGCCGCGCTCACCACCACCCCGCACATGAGCCACGGCAAACGCGACGCCGCGTTCCAGAAGCTCCAGTCGGGCAATCGAAAACCAGGGGTCCAGTGCGTCCCCGTAGGCACCATAACCGTACAGCAGAGTGGGCAGCGGTTGGTCGGCCAAGTCGGTCCGCATGACCACCGAGATGGGCACCTGCTCCCCATCGTGGCTGGTCGCCCATATTCGGCGACTGGTCAATTGCTCAGGTGTCAGGTGGCCGTGAACGGCGACGCGCTTCAACAGTTTGCGTTGACCGCTATCGAGATCCAGGGCGTACCAGCTTGGCGGGCGGGTGAACGACTCTTCTCGTAGATGCAGCGTGCGCGTATCGAAGTGGGGCGAGTCTTCCAGAAGCTGTGAGCAAAGCGTTTCCGGCAGCGCCAAATAGCCATCGAATAGGAAATGATGTTGCGCATCCAGTTCCACACGGCGCAACCTTACCTGTGCATCTTGATGGCTGCGCTCGGCCAGAATTAGCCCCCATGAGAATGCATCCATACCTTCGAGCGTTGCATCGTCGCGGTGAGGAATCAGCGTTTGCCAAGGCGCCTGTGGGTTGCTCAACGAATCGGTGCGGATGTCTAACTGGAAGTGTGGTCCCGTTTGGTTGTTCAAGCGATAGAACGTGCCAGGGCGATGATCGATACTTACCTCTACACCCGGTTGGCGAGCATGAAGACATACCGGCGGGACGGCTGGCCGGTGGGCTGGAAGAGCAAGCACTTCCGTGGTCTCCTTCGAGCCAGTTTCGATCATTAACCAGGCTTTCGAGCGTGTTTTGCCCACGCCGACCCAGAATTCCGGATCGGCTTCGCGGAAGATCAATTCAGGAGATGGCTGACCCCCGTCCTTGGCAAAAGCGACCCACAGACGCCATAAGCTGTCTGGTCGTTGGGTGTCGTCGAAGCGGGTGAATAGAAGCGTGGCACCCTCGGCGCTTTGGTCTTCCGCCCAGCAAACGCTAGGGCCGATATCGCTAATTAGCTGACGGGGCGCTCCGTTAGGCAGCCTTTTCAACCACAGCGTAAAACGCTCGTCACCCTGAGTATCTTCCGTCCAGGCCAGCCACTGCTCGTCGGGAGAGAGGGCCATGTCCCCCATATCAAAGAACGGCTGATGAGCAGCGCGCTCGCGGACATCGAGAAAACAGGTTTTTTGCTCTGGCTGGCCGTTGGGGTAACGCCACCAGCAAGGGTAATCATCTTCCGCGCCGGTCTCGCTCCAGAACGTAAAGTGGTCAAGCGCTGTCTCTAGACTCTTGACCGCTAACTCCCTGCGTGCAAGGTGCGAACGGTAGAGCGTATCCGCTAGGGGTGAGAGGGGGGCAAACCAGTCGGCATGCTGCTGGTTGGCCGCAGTGATGAAATCGCTGACGTCAGTGCTCTCGCGGTCTTCTAACCAGTGCCATTCAGGATCATCGGCGCGATAATAGTGCGCGACGGGCGAGCCTTCGTGCATACCAGGCTGTGCTTTCATAAATTGACAGGTACCATAACGGGAAATCAACGTCGGGTGATTCCACCCACATGAGGGGTATTATGCTGTTTGCAGACTCAATGTCACTGCTGTGGTTAAGTTATTACGGTCTTTCACTGCTGGTTCTGTTAGCGGTGTACTTTGCGTTGGCCCTGTTTCCACGTCTGCCAAGATTAGTGATCACTTGGTGCGTGGCGGGCGCCATGTGGATGCCTGCGAACTACCGCTTGCCGCTGGTTGAGGAGGGGGAGTTTTATACCGGCTGGGCGCCCTCGGCGATGGTGGCGGCCGTTGGTTTCTTTGAGCACAGCGCAAGCGCCATGCGCACCGGGCTGCTGTGGGCCGTGCTGGGCGTAGCGCTGGGGGCAGGCATTGGCATCGCGCTATGGTGGTGGCGTCGCCCGTTGCCTGAAGAGCACACCCCGCCGCGCCATCAAGCGGAAGAGGCCCCCCAGCCGACACGTCGCCGTGAACCGGTCATCCGCTAGTGGGAGAAGCAGCAAAGGAGCGCGCCCATGTGTGAATTGCTGGGTATGAGTGCCAACGTGCCCACCGATATTTGCTTCAGCTTCTCAGGCTTCTTGCACCGCGGTGGAGGCACAGGCCCGCACCGCGACGGTTGGGGTATCGCCTTTTATGAGGAGGGCGGCTATCGCGAATTCAGAGACCCTCACCCGTCCGTGGGTTCACCGATTGCCCGCTTGATCTGTGAGTATCCGATCAAATCCAACGTCGTCATCAGTCATATTCGCCAAGCCAACGTGGGCGGGGTAAGGCTGGCCAACACGCATCCGTTTACCCGTGAAATGTGGGGTCGGCCTTGGTGTTACGCTCATAATGGTCAACTGAGCGACTGGCAGTCGCTGCCCTTAGGGATGTACACCCCGGTGGGCAATACCGATAGCGAGCATGCGTTTTGCTGGATCATGGGTGAACTGCGGCGCACGTTTCCTATGCCACCGGCTTCGCCAGAGGCACTATGGGAAACACTGCATTCACTATGTGAGCAGCTCAGGGGTTTAGGCGTTTTTAATTTACTCCTTTCTGACGGCGTCTATCTTTATAGCTATTGCACCACCAAGTTGGCGCACATCACTCGGCGTGCGCCCTTTGGTGAGGCGGAGCTATCTGATGCTGAGATGACGGTCAATTTCATCGAGCATACGACGCCCAACGATATCGTATCGGTCATTGCGACTGAGCCGCTCACTCAAAACGAGGCATGGCAGCGCATGGTGCCAGGGGAGTTACTGGTATGGCGTGAGGGAGAAATCAGCGCGCGATATTGTCCATAATGCAATAGGGTTCGAAGGGTATAAGCTAAAGTTGAAACGTAAGTTTCAATCGATCGTTTTACAGTGCCCTAAACGTCGTATATCGTTGGCATTTAGTCGCTTTATACAACCCCACCACAATAACAAGGTCGGTCTCATATCGACACGGATAGCGGAGATAGCCCATGAGCGAACACGCCAACACCTCTATTTTAAGCGGACCAGCGCTTGAAGGGTTGGAAGACTACCACTCTATTACGGATGTTTTTCACTCAGCCGTCTCACGTTTTTCAAGCAAGCCCGCGTTTACCTGCATGGGCAAAACGCTGAGTTTTTCCGACCTTGACCGTCTTTCGGCTCACTTCGCGGCTTGGCTTCAGCATGAGACCGACTTGGTGCCAGGAGACAGGATCGCCATCCAGTTGCCGAACGTGCTTCAGTTCCCCGTGGCAGTGTTTGGTGCCTTGCGGGCGGGGCTCGTGGTGGTCAACACCAACCCGCTGTATACCGAGCGGGAGATGGCGCACCAGTTCAAAGACTCCAATGCCAAGGCCATCGTGATCTTGGCCAATATGGCCGACAAGCTAGAAAAAGTGCTCGATAAAACGGACATCAAGCATGTATTGGTAACGCAGCTTGCCGACCTGCACGATGCCCCCAAGCGTTGGCTCATCAATGCCGTCGTGAAGCACGTCAAGAAAATGGTGCCTGCCTACTCGCTGCCCAGCGCCGTTGGCTTTAGAGACGCACTGAAGAAAGGCGCGTCGCTAAAGCACACCCCTGTGGAGCGCACGTTGGAGGATTTGGCAGCGCTGCAGTACACGGGCGGCACGACCGGTATGCCTAAAGGGGCCATGCTGACCCACCGCAATTTGGTGGCGAACATGCTACAGGCCCGTTCAGCCATCGGTGAACATCTCACCGATGGTGAAGAGCTGGTGATTGCGCCGTTGCCTGTCTACCACATCTACACCTTTACCGTGAACTGCTTGTTCCTGATGGAAACCGGCAATCACTCGCTGCTCATCACCAATCCTCGAGATTTGCCCAATTTCGTTAAAGAACTCAAAGGGCTGCCGTTTACCGGTTTTATCGGCCTCAATACGCTATTTAACGCGCTATGTAATCGTGATGACTTCAAACAGCTCGACTTCTCCAAATTGAAACTGACCATTTCCGGCGGCATGGCGCTGACCAAGGCGGCTGCTCAGCGCTGGGAAGAGACCACCGGTTGCCCGATTGCCGAAGGCTACGGCCTTACCGAGACGTCGCCTATCGTCAGCTTCAACCCCAACGATGCCATTCAATTGGGCACCATTGGCAAACCGGTCGCGGGTACGTCGGTGAAAGTGGTGGATGGCGATGGCCAAGATATGCCGTTTGGAGAGCCAGGGGAGCTGTGTGTGAAGGGCCCTCAGGTCATGAAAGGTTATTGGCAGCGTGAAGAGGAAACGCGTAACGCCATCGATGATGACGGCTGGTTCCGGACAGGAGATATCGCTGTATTACAGAGCGACGGCTACATCAAAATCGTGGATCGTAAGAAGGACATGATTTTGGTGTCGGGTTTCAACGTCTACCCCAATGAGGTCGAGGACGTCGTCGCAGCACATCCAGATGTGTTGGAAGCAGCGGCCGTGGGCGTCGCCGATGAGAACGCGGGTGAGGCCATCAAGCTATTCGTGGTGTCGAAAAACAGCCAGCTCGATGCCGAGACGTTACGGGCTTGGTGCAAGAAAGAGCTAACTGCGTACAAAGTGCCCAAATACATCGAGTTCCGCGATGAGCTACCGAAGACCAACGTGGGCAAGGTGCTGCGCCGCCAACTGCGTGATCAGGAAAAGCCTTCTACGCCATAAAGCGTGAGTACTCGGTCAAGCGGACGTTAGGCGTCTCGTTCGCGAAAGCGTTACAATGGTCGGCCCACTTGCAAGTGGGCCGACGTTTATTCTGAGATGGAACCGAGCCTAACGTGACCACCGACACGCACTCATCCCGTATCGACACCCTGCAAGACAACGCTTCCTCACTAGCAACGCTCAAGGCGTCGCTAGATCACGTCATGCGGCGTGATCAGGAGCGGCTCTCGCGTCGGGTGGCGGGCCTACGGCGGCGGCAGCGAGAGAACAAACCGATCGACCGCGGTTTGAACGAGGTGGAGCGGGAGGTCGACCAAGCCAAGCAATTGCTGGCCCAGCGGGAAAGCCTCCGCGTTACGCTGGATTACCCGGCAGAGCTGCCGGTGGTAGAGCGCCGTGAGGATATTCTCGCCGCGATCCGTGACCATCAAGTGGTGGTCGTGGCCGGGGAGACGGGGTCGGGTAAAACCACTCAGTTACCTAAAATGTGTCTGGAGCTGGGTCGTGGCCGTAAAGGGTTGATTGGCCATACTCAGCCACGGCGTCTGGCGGCGCGCAGCGTCGCGGGGCGTCTGGCGGAGGAGTTGAGCGTACCACTAGGCGAGCAAGTGGGCTATCAGGTCCGTTTCAACGACCAAAGCTCACCGAGCACGCTCGTCAAGCTGATGACCGACGGAATCCTGCTGGCCGAGACTCAACACGATCCTCTGCTGCTCCGTTACGACACGCTGATCATTGACGAAGCCCACGAGCGCAGCCTGAACATCGATTTCTTGCTTGGCTACCTCAAACGGTTGCTGCCTAAGCGTCCTGATCTGAAAGTCATCATCACCTCGGCCACAATCGATGTGGAGCGTTTTGCGGCGCATTTCGGCACGCCTGAAACGCCAGCGCCGGTGGTCGAGGTGTCGGGCCGAACGTTCCCGGTAGACGTGCATTACCGTCCGTTGGCGCGCAGCGATGAGGATGAAGAGGACCGCACACTGCAAGAAGGCATCGTTCACGCCGTGCGAGAAATCGAAACGATCGAACGAGAAAAAGGCTGGCTGCATGGCCCCCGGGACGTACTGGTGTTTTTACCCGGCGAGCGGGAGATCCGTGAAACTGCCGATACGTTGCGCCGTGCTGACTTGAAAGGCACCGAGATTTTGCCGCTGTACGCGCGCCTCTCCAACGAAGAGCAGAATCGGGTGTTTGCTCCTCACCGGGGACGGCGGATCGTACTGGCGACGAACGTGGCCGAAACCTCACTCACCGTGCCGGGGATACGCTACGTCATTGACCCGGGCCTTGTGCGCATCAGCCGTTACAGCTACCGGGCAAAAATTCAGCGACTGCCCATCGAGCCAGTCAGCCAGGCCAGCGCCAATCAGCGCAAGGGCCGCTGCGGCCGGATCGCCGAAGGCGTCTGTATTCGTCTTTACGACGAAGAGGATTTTCTGTCTCGGCCCGCGTTCACCGACCCGGAGATCCAGCGTACCAACCTGGCGTCGGTCATTTTGTCGATGCTGGCACTCAAGCTAGGCAGTATCGAAGACTTCCCCTTCGTCGACCCGCCCGATAGTCGCTTCGTCAAAGATGGCTTTAGGCTGCTTTTCGAGCTCGGTGCCGTCAACGAGAAGCAGCAACTGAGCACACTGGGCCGTAAGCTGGCGAAGCTGCCCATCGACCCTCGCTTGGCCCGTATGGTGTTGGCTGGTGCAGAGCGGGGCTGCCTGCGTGACGTACTGATTGTCGTATCGGCGCTGGCGATTCAAGACCCCCGCGATCGGCCCGCCGACAAGCGCCAAGCCGCCGACCAGGCGCATCAGCGCTGGCACGATCCGGATTCCGACTTCGTGGCGTTGTTGAACTTGTGGCATGGCATTGATAACGCCCGCGATGCGCTATCCGGCAACCAGCTGCGCCGCTGGTGTCGCGAGCACTACATCAACTACCTGCGCATGCGCGAGTGGCACGATACGTTTCGCCAGCTACGCCAGCTGTTGCGGGATATGGATATCGAGGTGCCCGCGCCGCTACCCCGTGATGAGAACGAAAGCGAAGAGCAGGCCAAGCAAGCCAGACGGAAAACGTCCGGTAAGCTGCATCAGGCGTTACTATCGGGTCTGCTCTCCCATTTGGGCACGTTACTTGAAAACCGCGAGTACCTCGGCGCGCGAAACCGCAAGTTCATGATTCATCCAGGCTCAGGGCTGGCCAAGAAAACCCCCAAATGGGTCATGGCCTTCGAGTTGATCGAAACCACCAAGCTGTTTGCCCGCACCGTCGCCAAAATCGACCCCCAATGGATCGAACCGCAGGCGGAACACTTGGTGAAACGCAGCTACAGTGAGCCTCACTGGGAGATGAAGCGTGCCCAGGTGGTCGCCTTCGAGCAGGTCACTCTGTTTGGCCTACCTATCGTAGCGCGCCGTCGTGTTCATTATGGGCCCATTGCGCCACAGGAGTCGCGGGAGCTGTTCATCCGCCGGGCGCTAGTGGAAGGCGAGTTTCAAACCAAAGGGGCGTTCTTCGCCCATAATCGTGCGCTAATCGATGAAGTCGAAGCGCTAGAAGATCGCGCCCGTCGGCGGGATATTCTCGTTGACGAAGAGACGCTCTTTGCCTTCTACGACGAGCGCATACCCGCAGATGTCGTCAATGGCAAGGGCTTCGAGCACTGGCGTAAGCAGGCCGAGCGTCAGGACCCTGAGCTGCTCAAGTTCGATATCGATGCTCTCAAGGCCCGGGATGCCCATGACGTCACTCTGGCGCAGTATCCAGATCATTTAACGCTGTCTGGCGTCGCGTACCCGGTCAGTTACCACTTCGACCCGGATGCCGCCGACGATGGCGTGACCCTAACCGTGCCTGCGGCCATGCTACCGCAGTTGCCCGTTCATGCCCTTGAGTGGTTGGTGCCGGGGCTTCTACGCGAGAAGTGTATTGCGCTTTTGAAATCGCTGCCGAAAAGCATTCGTCGTCAGGTAGTGCCCATTCCTGACTGGGTCGATGCTGCATTGGAGACGCTAGCGCCCGATGAGCGGCCGCTTACCGAAGCGTTGGGTGAGTTCATTCGCCGACGTACCGGCACCCGTGTTCATCCAGACGATTGGCGTCTCGATTTGCTACCCCCGCACCTGATCATGAACGTGCGAGTGGTCGATCATGCGGGTGACATGCTTGGCCAGGGGCGCGACGTGAGGGCACTAGAGAAGCGTTTCGAAGAGGCGGCTAGTGCAGGGGCCCAGGCGTTGGCCGATCAGGCAAGCCAAGCGCCTTCGATGGACGAACTACCTCAGACACCGCTGCCCGAGTCGCGTGTGACCACGCAAGCGGGCATTCGTGTAGAAGCCTATCCAGCGCTGGTCGCCAATGGGCATCATTTCAACGTCAGCCTGTTCGATCACCCTGCGAAAGCCACTGCGGCCCACCAAGAGGGCGTTGCCCGGTTAGCCATCGCAAAGCAGCCCGAGCAAGTGAAAGCGATCAAACGCTTGCCTGGGGTGGAAAAGTGCGCGCTGCTATTTGCTAAAGTAGGCACTAAGCAGGTGCTCGTGGACGACTTGCTGCTAGCAGTGTTTACCCAGGTGGTGGCGACACATCCGCTGCCGCGCTCTGCCCCTGAGCTCGCCGAGCGTCTCGATAGGACCGGCGACTCGCTGATTCCCTATGCGGTAACGCTTTTGGAGCGGGTTGAAAACGCCTTGAAAGGGCATTTAGCCGTCACCAAGGTGCTTAAAGGGAAGCTCAATTTTGCGTTAGCGCTCGTTTACAGTGATGTGAGCGCACAGATGCAGCGGTTGGTCTATCCTGGCTTCATTCGCGATGCTGGGGAGTGGCTCGATGAGTATCCACGCTATACCGAAGCCGCGTTGATTCGCCTTGAAAAGGCGGCCCGCGAACGAGGTCGTGATCAAATGATGATGCAGGATGTCCAGGCGCTCGAAGAACGCTTCGACGCGCGACGCAAAAGCGAGCGACGCGGTAACGCTGAAGACCCGGCACTCGTGGTATTCGGCTGGTGGCTCCAGGAGCTGCGTGTTTCTCTGTTTGCGCAGCAGCTCGGAACAAAAATGCCGGTGTCAGTAAAGCGCCTGGAAAAACGCTGGGAAGAGATCACGCATCCCTAACACAGCGTTCGTCAGCACAGAGCAGGATGGTCTGCCTGCACGATACTATTTGACTGATGGTTTCGGCTTGACGTGTCGAGGCCTCTTAAGGAGACAGCATGGCCAACGTAGTGATCACCGGTACTGGACTTTACACGCCGGAAAACGCCATTGACAACGCGGCGTTGGTCGCTGCTTTCAATGCTTGGGTCGATCAGCACAACACCCAGCATGCCAACGCCATCGCACGGGGCGAACAAGAAGCATTGGCATATTCTAGCAGTGAGTTCATCGAAAAAGCCTCGGGTATCAAAAGCCGCTACGTGCTCGATGCTGACGGCATCCTTGATCCCCAGCGCATGCGACCCAAACTGCCGCAGCGTCGTAATGACGAGCCCTCCATCCAGTGTGAGATGGCCACCCAGGCGGCACGCCAAGCCTTGTCGGCGGCTGAGGTGGATGCCGCAGATATCGAGCTGGTCATCGTAGCGTGCTCTAACTTAGAACGCGCTTATCCAGCGGTAGCGGTAGAAGTACAGCAAGCATTGGGTACGTCTGGCTACGGTTTCGATATGAACGTTGCCTGCAGCTCCGCCACGTTTGCGCTGGAAACGGCGGCGAATGCGATTGCGGCAGGCAGTGTCAAGCGGGCCTTGATCGTCAACCCGGAGATCTGTTCGGCGCATTTGAACTTTAGAGACCGTGACAGCCACTTTATTTTCGGCGATGCTTGTACGGCTATGGTACTGGAAAATGACGACGTGGCGGTGGCCCGGGAACGCTATGAGATCCTTGGCACGCGGCTAGTCACCAAATTTTCCAACGCGATTCGCAACAATGCTGGGTTTTTGAACCGTGTGACCGACAGTGATCCGCAGGCGTTGGACAAGCTATTCGTGCAAGAGGGACGACGCGTTTTCAAAGAGGTCTGCCCGATGGTGGCTAAGCTCATCACCGACCATCTTGCCTCGCTCGAGCTATCGGGTGCTGATCTGACGCGTATGTGGCTTCATCAGGCCAACCGCCATATGAATGATTTGATTGCACGTAAAGTGCTGGGTGTAGAACCTAGCGAGACACAGGCCCCGATCATTCTCGATCGCTATGCCAACACTAGCTCGGCAGGCTCGATCATCGCTTTCCACCTTCACCGCGAGGCGTTAACGGACGGGGATATCGGCGTTATCTGCTCGTTCGGTGCAGGTTACAGTGCGGGTAGCGTGGTGGTGCGCCGTCAGTAAGCGTGTGGCGATTCGAGAGTGAATGTTGAGAAGCGCGAGCAATACGGGAAGAGGACAACGCATGCTGAAGGGGTGGGCAATGCAAAGACAAGCGGGAAATGGATGGCAGAAGCTGTTGCCGCTTCTGCTATTCACGATGCTCGGCATGGGCGGCTGCGCGAGCACAGGGGCTTCTCAAGAGGAGGGGGCGGCAGAGGCGCAAGTGGCCGCTGATCCACAGGATCCATGGGAAGGTTTCAATCGACGCGTGTTTGCGTTCAACGACGTATTGGACCGCTACGCTCTCAAGCCGGTAGCGCAGGGGTATAAAACCATCACGCCTGAACCGGTTCAAACAGGGGTAGGTAACTTTTTCTCCAACTTGGCAGAGATACGCACGGCGCTCAACAGCTTACTCCAGGGCAAGCCTGCTAATGCAGGGCTCGCGACCTCTCGCTTTTTGATCAATTCTACGGTAGGTATCGGCGGCTTGCTGGACTACGCCACTCTGATGGAGATCACTGCCGATGAGGAGGACTTTGGTCAAACCCTAGCCGTATGGGGCTGGGAAGATTCGCGCTATTTGGTTCTTCCGCTGTTTGGCCCTAGCACGCTGCGCGATGCCACCGGTCGACCTGCCGACATGGCCGCCTATCCGCCTACCTACTTAGACGAAGATCGTGTCAGGATCGGTCTGACAGCGCTGAACATCATCGATATACGTGCGGGCTTGCTGGATCAAGAGTCGTTGATTTCGGGAGATCGCTACCGGTTCGTACGCGATGCCTATTTACAGCGCCGACAGTTCGAGGTGAACGATGGAGCGCTGGGCGATGACCCGTTTGCCATGGATGATTTTGATTTCGACGATACCGACTTTGGTGACGACGATTTCGCCGATTGAGGCCCAACATGGATCACGCTAAGCAGTTGATCGCAGTAATCGATGAGCCTGGCCCCGAGCGCGATGCGCTGGCCGAGGCGATTACTTGCGACGGCATGTGGGTGTACGCCGCCGATAACATAGCCCATTTGCCTAACGGCACTGCGTTGATCGTCGCCCATGCGCGCGCTGTGCCGCGGCAGCAATGGTCGCCGTTAACGCTTCGGCTGCCCACGCTCATCGTGAGCGACTCTCGCCAGGATGCTGACCTGATCAAGGCGATCGATGTGGGGCTGGTGGATTATATCGTGCACCCGCTACGCCATACTGAATTACTGCGCCGGATGATTCGCAAAGCGATCGAGCTGCACGCTTTGGCGCAGGAGCGTGACCGTGACCGTGAGCGCCTGGCAGAGCTCAACGAGAGCCTCGAGACGCACTTGGCGCTATTGCGGATGGATCAACAAAGCGGGGGCCATATTCAGCGCCGATTGTTGCCCGCGCATCCCAAAGTGATCAGTGGCGTTTACTACGACTACTGGTTTGCGCCATCGCTGTATTTATCAGGCGACTTTCTTGACTACCAACGTTATAACGATCGCTTCAGTGCGTTCTACTTTGCCGATGTGTCGGGGCATGGCGCGTCGTCTGCTTTCGTGACGGTGCTGCTCAAATATCTGTGTAACCGTTGGCTCAACGAGTGGGATGGCCAAGCCCCAGAGCAATTGCCCCCCCACTGGCTCGCGGCGATGAACCGTGAGCTGCAGGATACCGATATTGGAAAACATGCCACTTTATTCGTCGGTGTTATTGACCATGAGGCGCATACTCTTCACTATTCGCTCGGTGCTCAGCTACCGATGCCGCTGCTCGCGGCCGACGGTAAACTAGAGCGTCTTGCTGGGGAAGGGATGCCGGTAGGCCTTTTCCCCGATGTGGAGTATCCTTCGCTTAGCTGTGCTTTACCGGCCAATTTTCGTTTATGGCTGTGTTCAGACGGTGTATTGGAATGCTTGCCGGGTAAAACGCTCGACACGCGGCTCACGGAACTTGAGCAACTCGTTAGCGAAAGTGTCACGCTTGAGCAGCTGCGCGACCGGCTAGCCAGCACCAACTCGCTCCTCGAAAAGGGCGATGCGGATGATGAGGCGAACCAAGACCGCGATGCTTTACCCGATGACCTGACAATCATGATGGTGAGCGGATTTGGTCATGCTGATTGAAGAGGGCCGTATCAAAGCGGCGTTCGACTCTGGTGTTTTTGTCTTGAAGCTCTGCGGAGACGTGCGACTGACGCTGTGTGCCACGCTCGATACGCAAGCGCAACGCCTTGCCCAAACCCCTGGGCTCCAGGCGGTGATGATCGACCTGCGCGAAGCGACCAACGTGGATTCCACCGCGCTCGGCTTCCTTGCGAAAGTCGCTATGGCCGTCAAAGGGCGGTTGGAACAGCCGCCGACGATCATTGCCGATAACCCCGACGTGCGTCAGATGCTCGACGTCATGGGATTTGCGCGCTTTTTTACGCTAATGGAAGCGCCTCTGCAGCCCACTACCCCGCTCAGTTCGTCGATGCAAGATTTGCCAGCCGAGCCTGCCGATGAAGAGGGCCTGCGCACACGTATTTTGGAAGCGCACCGTATTTTGATGCACATGAACGAGCATAATCGTGAGCAGTTTCAACCGCTGGTCGAAATGCTCGAATCGCAATCGACGGTGACACATAAGTAAAACGCCCTCTTAGCGAGCGGTTAAGAGGGCGTCATGGTTGGGGGCTGCCGAGGCAGCGCTTACCCTTGGCGTAGCGCGCTCAGCAGTTCCTCGAGCTTACGCTGGTCGGCCATGAATTTGCGAATACCCTCGGCCAACTTGTCTGTCGCCATTTCGTCTTCGTTCATCTCCCACCGGAAATCGGCCTGCGCTAGCGCTTGCTCGATGGAGCTGCTAGCACCCATGGGCGTTAACTGCCGTGGCAATTCACCCTGCAGCTCGTCGAGTTCGTTGAGCAGAGCAGGGGAAATGGTGAGTCGGTCGCAGCCCGCGAGTGCCTGAATTTCATCGACGTTCCGGAAGCTCGCTCCCATGACGATCGTGGGGTAGCCATGGCCTTTATAGTAGTCGTAGATGCGTTTTACCGACTGTACGCCCGGATCATTGGCGCCGCTAAAGTCGGCTTCCGGCGAACGGGCTTTGTGCCAGTCGAGGATGCGGCCAACGAACGGTGAAATGAGCGTGGCACCGGCGTCGGCACATGCCTGCGCCTGAGCAAAGCCGAATAGCAATGTCAGATTGGTACGAATGCCGTCGCGCTCCAACTGGCGGGCGGCCTGAATGCCTTCCCAGGTAGAGGCCATCTTGATCAGAATACGCTCCGGGCCCACGCCGTGTTGGGCATAGCGTTCGATGAGCGAGTGCGCCTTGGCAATCGTGGCGTCACGGTCAAACGAGAGGCGGGCGCTGACTTCGGTCGATACGTAGCCGGGTACCAGCTTGCTAATTTCGCTACCGATATCCACCGCTACACGATCGACCGCGTCGTCCAGATCGGTGCTGTCTTTGGCAATACTGGCCAAGCGAGCCCGTCGCTCCTCTTGCTGGGCAGCTTGAAGAATCAGCGATGGATTGGTGGTGGCGTCCTTGGGCTGAAAACGGCGGATGGCCTCCAGGTCTCCCGTATCGGCCACCACAGTGGTCATCTCTTTCAATTGGTTTAATAGGCTAGTGGCCATGCAGTGCTCCTTGTTTGAGTCAAGGTTACTCTAACAAGGCTGACTCACGTTGAGTATGGTTGATCGGTAACGTTGGCGAAGAATCTGCGGCGCGCCACTGGTAATCAGATGCCCGGCGCTGTTGGTTTACCTTGAATTGGGCCGCTTGCTCGCGCATCCCTTCGGCGGCCGACTCCAGCGACATGGCGTCTTGTGCGGTGGCATCGACCTGCCGAGCATTCGCCTGTGTCACATGGGTTTGTTCCTGTAATGTTTTGTTGATCTCTTCGATGTGCTGGTGTTGCAGGTGGGCAGCATCGGCGATGTCGGTGATTACTCGGCGGGTCGAGGAGATCGAGCCCACCATCTCTTCGAACTGTTGACTGGCATCGCGGGATAGCTGATTACCCCGCTCGATACTCGCATTGGAAGATGCCAATAAGTGACGAATTTGGGTCGCGGCTTCCGCGCTGCGGGTGGCCAGTGAGCGTACTTCTGCAGCCACGACGGCAAAGCCGCGGCCCTGCTCACCCGCTCGCGCGGCTTCTACCGAGGCGTTGAGAGCGAGCAGGTTTGTTTGGAACGAAATGCTATTGATGACATTGACGATGTCGTTGACCTGCTTGGCGTGGGTGTCGATCTCTTCCATGGTCGACAGAAAGGCTTCCATGGTCTGGTGGCTCCGCTGTGCCTGCGCCGTCGCATGTTCGGTTAACTCTTTGGCCTGGAGAGCATGTTCAGCGGTGTGCGCCACACTATCGGTTAACGTATGGACGTTGGTTGCCGTGCTGTCCAGCGAGGTGGTTTGCTGATGAGTGCGTGTGGCGAGGTCCTCATTACCCAATGCCAAACGCTGAGCGCTTTGGAAGACGTGCTGACTGTTGTCATGTAGCTGGGTGACGGTGCCAATGAGAGAGGTTTGCATGACGCCCAAGGCAGCATAGAGCTGGCCGATTTCATTGTTACCTCGAGCGGGAACCGCCTTGCTCAAATCCCCGTCGGCCATATGACGGAAGTGGACGATCAAGTGGCGAATGGGCTGAAGCAACTGGTAATGCCCAAGCCATATCAGCGATCCCATGAGTGCGAGTGAGATCGCCATACCCAGGGCCAAGCCAACGGCGACCATGCCACCACGCTGCTCGGCCTTTTGCATCAGACTGACGCCTTGCTGATCGGCGACCTGATAAAATGCGCGTGCATGACTGGCTAGCGCCTCGCTGTGCGCCATGGCTTCCAGCGTGATTTGTCGATAGCCACTGCGGTCACCGGAGGTGATGGCATCGTGCTGCGCATCCATGCTAGCCAGCAGTTGATGGGCTCTATCATCGATGGCATCGCGTAGCGCTGAATACGGGCTGTTCTGTGTGGCTTGCAGAAAGCTATCAAGTGCCTGTGACATTTCGTTCAACTCGTACTCGACCGCTTCCAGCGCTGCAATAGGATCACCGAGCGAGGGGCGCAGTTGTCGCTCTAAAGCGCGATCCATGCGATTGAGTCCTTCTAAACTGGCGATGTGTAGTCGATTCAGCGAAGACGCTTGCTGCACGTTGACCAGCTCTAAAGCGGCCAGATCACGCTGGCTCTGCTGCATGATGTTCCATGCTAGCGCGGCAAACATCAGCAGGCAGCCCGCCATCAAGAGCAGTGCCGATAGGCTTAGCTGGCGTAACGAAATGTTTTCAAGTTTTGTGAGTGTCATCATGCCCCCAGGTATTCCTCATTCGACTCATGAAGCCAGCTTAATAGGCAAATGTTTCAGTTCTGAGTGAACGGTGCGAGATCCTGGGGTTGAGTGTATGATTAGCGTCCTATCTAAATGGCCGCCAGGCGGTCGACCAGCGTAGCTGTGAGGAGATGTATGGAACTCAATCCGCGTCGCGTGGCGCTTTTGGTGGCGGCGAATACGGCATTGGCCCCTTTTGCGATAGATGCTTATTTGCCAGCCATGGGCGTGTTGGCGGAGAGTATCGATGCCAGCATTCACCATACCGAGCTTTCCATTAGCATGTTCTTGTTCGGCTTTGCGCTGGGGCAGCTCTGTTTTGGGCCTTTGTCGGATCGTATAGGACGCAAACCCGTCCTGCTGAGTGGGCTGGTTGTCTTTATGCTGTCCAGCTTGATGATCACCACTGCCGATAGTTTGACCTCACTGTTGATATGGCGATTCGTACAAGCACTGGGAGGCGGGGCTTGCGTGGTGAATTCGGCAGCCATTGTGCGTGACTGCTTCAGCGGGCGTGAGGCTGCCAAGGTCATGTCTACCATGGCCATGATCATGATGCTGGCCCCGCTGGTGGCTCCGGCGGTTGGGAGTCTGCTGCTGCATATTGCAGGCTGGTGGCTGATCTTCGTCTTTCTAGCGGTCTATGCTGGGTTCTTATTATGGCTGTTGGGCACGCGATTGCCTGAAACCCGTGACCCCAGTTGGCCCGCCGCCACCCCACGTCAGGTGTTGGGCAACTACGCCAGCGTGCTGCGTCACCGAGAGGGAATGGGCTACATTTGTGCGGTGGCCGCCTCTTTTGCAGGCCTGTTCGCTTTCGTGACGGCATCACCGTTTCTCTACTTAGACTACTTCTCCCTCTCTCCGGGAATTTACCCGCTGGTGTTTGGTGTCAATGTGGTCATCATTGCTCTCTCTAATCGGCTGAATATTCATCTTCTGCGTAAGCGGACGCCGCAGCAGAACCTGCGGTTTGGTTTGGCGGTACAGCTATTCGCGGCGTTGGCGTTAGTCGTCACGACGGCGCTTGGCCTGGCTTCATTACCTGTCGTGGTGGTGTTGGTAATGCTCTTCACTGGGATGATTGGACTGATTACACCCAATGCCATTTCGTCGCTGCTGGATCATTTCGGTCATATCAGCGCCACGGCCACGGCACTACTGGGGGGCATCCAGTTTAGCTGTGGCGCGTTGGCGGGTGTACTCGTGGGACTCTTCCAGGTCGAGCATCTTTGGCCAATGGTGCTAACCATGTTAGGGGCGGCGCTGCTTGGGAATATTGGGGTGAGAAAGCTTACTCGGGTGTCTTGAGCGTGATGGTATTGGAAGGGTTGGAGCTCTCGCTAGGACTTTCACTGGATAGGTGGCTTGCCTGTGCCGGGGTGCTGCTACTAGGTGCCTTCGTACAGCGTGCGACGGGGTTTGGCCTTGCCGTCGTTGGGGCGCCGCTGCTGCTGATGCTGGAGCCTCGGTTGGTGCCTGTCGTACTGGTGCTGTTTGGTTTTACGGTATCGCTAATGATGGTACGTCGCTATTGGCACGAAGTGCATCTGAGCGAGATCGGCGTGGCACTGGTGGGGCGGCTGCCGGGTAATGGGCTGGGCATCTGGCTGCTGCTGGCGGCGCCCATGGCCGTGCTGGAAACGCTGATTGCCGCCATCGTGCTGTTTGCGGTCGGTGTCACGCTGTGCCGTTTTCATGTGCCGGTGAATCGCGTCACGCTGTTCGTGGCCGGTGTGCTGTCGGGCATCTTCGGCACCGTGGCGGCGATTGGTGGGCCGCCCATCGTGCTATTGATGCACGGCTTTTCGCCCGATCGAATGCGCGGTAATTTGGCGGCCTTTTTCGTCATCACCTCGCTGTTGACTCTGGCGACGCTGGCGCTGGCGGGGCAGCTCAGCGCATGGCATTTCAAGCTGGCACTGACGTTTTTGCCTGCCGTATTGGTCGGCAATGCGTTGGCCGATGCAGTGGCCCACCGGCTGGATAAAGTGCTGCTGCAGCGCTGTTCATTGGCACTATGCACGCTAGCAGCACTGGGGCTGCTGCTTTGAAGTCCTTGGGCCAACGCTTCGTTAACATTCCTTGCTAAAAAAATTACCACTGTCATATTTCTGCAATCGTCACTGTGCAAACTCCTCGGTGTGAAAGGCCAATCGCCAACATTGCCGAACGGGTTAATTCAAGCAGCCCAGGCATGAAACCAGAGGGGACATGACGATGAAAGTAACGAAAAAGACACTTGGTGTTGTTGTTGCTGCCGCACTCGCTACCGGCGTATCGACTGCCGCCGTAGCTCGTGACACGGTGCAGATTGCCGGTTCTTCCACTGTACTTCCGTTTGCCAGTATCGTTGCCGAAGAGTTTGGTAACACCTATCCCCAGTTCAACACGCCGGTCGTCGGTTCTGGCGGCTCCGGTGGCGGTTTGCGTCAGTTCTGCCAGGGCGTTGGCGAAAACACCATTGACATCGCCAACGCTTCTCGCGCCATTCGCAGCGGCGAAGTGGCCAGCTGTAACGAAAATGGCGTCAACGAAATTCTCGAAGTGATGTTCGGCTACGATGGTATCGTGTTTGCTTCTCGTATCGACCGTGGAGAGTTCGCGTTAACGCCTGAGCACGTGTTCAAAGCCGCTGCCGCACAAGTTACCCACGAGGGTGAGTTGGTCGACAACCCCTACACTCGCTGGAACGAAATCGACAGCAGCCTACCCGATCAGGAGATCGTGTTGGTCATTCCGGCTTCCAACCACGGCACCCGTGAAGTTTTCGAAGAGAAAGTCGTGCACGCTGGCTGTGAAAGCGACGCCAACGTAGAAGGCGATGCCTGTAACTCACTGCGTGGCGATGGCCGTATCGTCGAGATCGCGGGTGACTACACCGAAACGCTGGCTCGTCTGGATGCCCAGGCAGATGCCGTTGGCGTCTTCGGTCTGAGCTTCTACGACCAGAACCGTGACCGCCTGCAAGTGGCTACTGTGGATGGCGTAACGCCCAGCCTGGAAACCATCGGTTCTGGCGAATACCCCGTTTCTCGTCCGCTGTTCTTCTACGTGAAGGGCGAGCACCTGGACGTGATTCCTGGTCTGGCCGAGTACACCGAGTTCTTCCTGAACGACATGATCTCTGGCTATGGCAGCCCGCTGGAAGACGCTGGTCTGATCCCGATGAGCGAAGAAGAGCGTGCTGAAGCACTGGCTGAGTTCCAAGCCCGTACCGTGGTAAGCGTAGAAGAGTAAGACTGCCCTTGTCGCTTGACAGCGATGTGTAGGTAGGTATCGCGCCAGCATCATGAAAATGATGCTGGCGCTTGAACGTAGGAAATCATGGGCGGAGAGAGAATGAGTAACATTGCCTTGATAGCCACGCTACTCGTGATAATGGCCTTGGCTTACCACTTAGGGTTAACACGTAGTCGCGCGGTTGCGGCAGAGCACGATGTGCGGATGCATTCGCGCCCCGGTTATTATGGAGCGTTGGTGGCCCTTTGGTGCGGGTTGCCAGCGCTTGCGCTGTTTATATTGTGGTCGCTGCTGGCACCACAGTTGATTGACATGCTGGTCGTTCAACAACTGCCCCCCGAGCTAGTGGCGGGTATGAACGAACGTGAAATGGCTACCTTGTTACGGCGCATTACTGCGCTAGCCAACGAGCGAAATGTGGCGGGTGGCGGAAGCCCCGAAGAATTAGCGGCGGCCGCTCACATGGCTCGCTTGCAGACCTTTCAGAACACGACCCTGATCGCACTGATGGCCGTTGTGGCGGTGGTGGGGCTGGTGCTTGCTCGCCGTCGCGTTTCTCCCCAATGGCGTGCACGTAACCATGTCGAAAAAGTGATCTCTATTGCGCTGGCTTCTTGCTCGGCCATTGCTATTTTCACCACCGTGGGCATCGTGCTGTCGATGCTGGGCGAAGCGCTGAAGTTCTTTAGCTTCATCAGTCCAGCAGAGTTCTTCTTTGGAACGACCTGGAATCCTCGCTTCAGTACCTCGGGTACCGATGCGCAAGGCGAATTTGGTTTACTGCCTCTGCTATGGGGCACCATGATGGTGAGTATCATTGCTTTGTTGGTGGCCATTCCTGTGGGTCTGATGACGGCGATTTACATGGCCGAGTACGCTCCCCCTTGGCTGCGTAGTGTGGCCAAGCCGATCATCGAAGTGCTGGCGGGTATTCCCACGATCGTTTACGGTTTTTTCGCGTTGATCGTCATCGGTCCGTTTTTGTCTAGCCTTGGGGATGTGGTGGGTATCAACATTCGCACCACCAGTGCACTAACGGCGGGTTTGGTGATGGGCATCATGATCATTCCATTCGTCTCGTCCTTGTCAGACGACATCATTACCCAAGTGCCTAAGTCGTTGCGCGATGGTGCGCTAGGGTTGGGTGCAACGAAGTCCGAAACGATTCGCCAAGTAGTGTTGCCTGCTGCGCTTCCAGGTATCGTCGGTGCGTTTTTGTTGGCCGCCAGCCGCGCCATTGGTGAAACCATGATCGTGGTATTGGCGGCTGGTAATAATCCGGTGCTTCACGGCAATCCGTTCGAAGCGGTGTCGACCATTACGGTGACCATCGTCAACCAGCTGACAGGGGATATGGACTTTGCCAGCCCGCAGTCGCTGGTGGCTTTTGCTCTGGGGCTGACGCTGTTCGTCATTACCCTTGGCCTGAATGTCATCGCACTGGTTGTGGTGCGTAAATACCGCCAGCAATACGAGTAAGCGACCATGTCTATTACGATTGAGCAGCGCCGTCAGCACCGTCTGACAACGATCGAAAATTCGCTGGCAAGACGTCATCGTCAAGAAAAGCGTTTCCGCTTTGCGGGTTTGGCCGCGGTAGTGATTGGCCTCACGCTTGTCACCATTCTGTTCATCAGTATTTTGATGCGCGGTGTGCCGGCATTCTGGCAGTCAACTCTGTATCCAGAAATTTACTTCGATCCTGAAGTGATTCAACTTGACGAGAAGCCCGAGCGTGCCAGTGGTGAAAGCCAGGCGGCCTTCGATGAGCGCTACACACAGTGGTTGATTCAAGCGGGAATGGTAAATTGGCAGTCGCTGATCGACCGCGCCATGGAAGAGGCGTTAGGTGTCGAGGTCGAGCCACGCCAACTGCGCGACTTACGTGCATTAGTCGCGTCGGATGAGCGTTTTTCCCTGCGCGATCAGTTCGTCGAGAATCCTTCCCTGTTGGGTCAGACCGTCGAAGTTAAAATGCTGGCCGCTGCGGATGTCGATGTCTGGATAAAAGGCAATATCGACCGCTCCCTGCCGGATTCACGCCAGCAGCTAAGCGCTCAAACGCGCGAGTGGGCGGATCGTCTTTACGATGAAAATGTCATTCGTAACTCTTTCAGCACCTCGTTGTTCCTCAATACGGACTCGCGCAGCTCGCCTGCGTCGGCAGGCCTGGCAGGCGCGTTTATGGGGTCGCTGTTCATGATGCTGATCGTGATCGTGCTATCGGTACCAATTGGTGTGGCTAGCGCCATCTACCTCGAAGAGTTCGCTCCCAAGAACCGGCTGACCGATCTCGTCGAGATCAATATCAATAACTTGGCGGCAGTGCCCTCCATCGTGTTTGGCTTGCTGGGGGCCTCCATCTTCATTGGCTATCTGGGCTTGCCGCTATCAGCCCCGCTGGTGGGTGGCCTAGTGCTGACGCTGATGACCTTGCCGACCATCATTATCGCGACTCGGGCGTCGCTGCGCTCTATTCCTCCCTCCATACGCCAGGCGGCCTTGGGAATTGGAGCGTCGAGAGTGCAGACCGTTTTCCATCATGTGCTGCCTTTGGCGCTGCCCGGTATTCTAACGGGTTCCATTCTGGGCGTTGCCCAGGCGCTGGGTGAGACGGCGCCGCTGCTGTTGATCGGCATGAATGCATTCGTATCCAACGTGCCTGCTACGCCGTTGGACCAGTCTGCTGCGCTACCCGTGCAAATCTATCTATGGCAGGGTAACGAGCTACGTAATTTCTTCGAAGCGCGTACGTCAGCGGCCATCATTGTACTGCTGGGGTTGATGCTGAGCCTGAATGCACTGGCAATCTGGCTGCGTAAAAAATTCGAGACGAGGTGGTAAGTGAATACTTCAACAGAGCCAAAGACATCCCCTATGGTGAGCGTAGGCGCTGGCGAGAGCCGCACCAGTAAAGCCACTGACACGGTCAAGATGAGCGCCCAGAACGTCAAGGTCTTTTACGGTGCCAGCCAAGCGATCAACGGCATCGACTTGGACGTATACGAAAACGAGGTGTTGGCGTTCATCGGGCCTTCTGGCTGCGGTAAGTCTACCTTTCTGCGCTGTTTGAACCGTATGAACGATACCATCGACATCTGTCGGGTGGAGGGCAAGATCACCCTGGATGACAAGGACATCTATGCGCCGGATCGCGATGTCGTGTTGCTACGCGCTCAGGTAGGTATCGTGTTTCAAAAGCCTAACCCGTTCCCCAAATCGATTTATGAAAATATCGCCTATGGTCCGCGTTTGCACGGGCTGGCAAAACGCAAGGCGGAGTTGGATGACATCGTCGAAAGTAGCTTACGCCGTGCAGGCCTCTGGGACGAAGTGAAAGATCGCCTCGATCAGCCGGGGACCGGTTTATCGGGGGGGCAACAACAGCGCCTGTGCATTGCCCGTACCGTGGCCGTTAGCCCGGACGTCATTTTGATGGACGAACCCTGTTCGGCCCTGGACCCCATCGCGACGGCCAAGGTCGAGCAACTGATCGATGAACTCAGCGAGAGCTACACCATCGTCATGGTGACGCACAACATGCAGCAGGCGGCACGCGTGGCGGATCGCACGGCGTTCTTCCACATGGGTGACTTGGTGGAGGTCGATAGCACCGACGAGATCTTCACTAATCCGCAAGACCAGCGTACCCACGACTACATCACGGGGCGCTTCGGATGATGTAGCGCCGCTCACTCCCTATCGCGCAGGCGGCTTGTCGCCTGCGCGATAGAACACTGCTTTTTTTTGATCTTTAATATATGATTTTTCATATATCTAGCTCGCTTTGCTCTGGAGGTTCAGCATGTCACTACGCATTGGTATCAACGGATTTGGCCGTATTGGTCGTTTGGCACTGCGCAGTCTGTGGGCGCGAGCCGCTGCCGACGAGGTAACGTTGGTGCGCATCAACGACCCCGGCGGCGATGCGGCGACGTTTGCCCATTTGCTGGAGTTTGACTCGGTACATGGTCCGTGGGCGCCGGGGCAGGGCATCGACGCCGCCCCAGAGGCGATCACCATCGATGGCCGTACTATCGCCTTTAGCGCCCACAAGACGATTGCCGAAGGTGATTGGTCCGGGTGCGATGTGGTGATCGAATGCTCCGGCAAAATGAAAACCACGGAGAAGCTGCAGGCCTACCTGGATCAGGGGGTCGATCGTGTGGTGGTGAGTGCGCCGGTCAAGGAGGAGGGCGTGCTCAACGTGGTGGTGGGTGTCAACGATCATCTGTTCGAACCCGCTACGCACCGCATCGTCACCGCGGCCAGCTGCACCACCAACTGTCTGGCCCCCGTGGTCAAGGTCATTCTAGAGACGTTCGGCATCCGTCATGGTTCCATGACCACGGTGCACGACATTACCAATACCCAGACGATTCTGGACGCACCGCACAAGGACCTACGCCGGGCGCGCGCCTGCGGCATGAGCCTGATTCCCACCACCACCGGTTCGGCCAAGGCAATCACGGCCATCTTCCCTGAGCTGACCGGCAAGCTGAACGGCCATGCGATTCGCGTGCCGCTGGCCAATGCCTCGTTGACCGATATGGTATTCGAGCTCGAGCGCGAGGTAACCGTCGAGGAGGTCAATCAGGCGCTCAAGATGGCCGCAGAGGGGCCCTTGAAGGGGATTCTGGGTTACGAGGAGCGGCCGCTGGTGTCCATCGACTATCGCACCGACCCACGCAGCTCGATCATCGATGCACTCTCGACCATGGTGGTGAATGGTACGCAGTTGAAGCTCTACGCCTGGTACGACAACGAGTGGGGCTATGCCAACCGCACCGCTGAGCTTGCCTGGATGGTGGGCAAGGAGCAGGCGCGCCGTGGCTGAGTCGCTCAGGGCACGCATCGGCGCACTGCCTTTCGACGTGCGCCAGTACATGCTGATCACGGGCAACTACTGGGCGTTTACCATCACCGATGGGGCCCTGCGGATGCTGGTCGTGATGTACTTCCACCAGTTGGGTTACTCGCCGCTGCAAATCGCCATGCTGTTTCTGTTCTACGAAGCGTTTGGCGTGGTGACCAATCTGGTGGGTGGCTGGTTGGGTGCGCGGTTGGGGCTCAACCGCACCATGAACGTGGGGCTGGGGCTGCAGATCGTGGCGCTTGCCATGCTTATGGTGCCTGCCGGGATGCTCACCGTCGTTTGGGTCATGACGGCCCAGGCGCTGTCGGGTATTGCCAAAGACTTGAACAAGATGAGCGCCAAAAGCGCGGTGAAAGTGCTGGTGCCTGCAGATAGTGCCAATGCCAACAGCGCCCTGTACCGCTGGGTAGCGATGTTGACCGGCTCCAAAAATGCCCTGAAAGGGCTGGGCTTTTTTGTGGGCGGCGTGCTGCTAACGCTGATCGGCTTTCGCGGCGCGGTGGTGGCCATGGCGCTGATGCTGGGTGCCGTGCTGGGGCTGTCGCTGTGGCGGTTGAAGGCTGATCTCGGCAAACAGAAGGTCAAGCCAAAGTTTTCCGAGATTTTCTCCAAGTCCCGCGCCATCAATGTGCTTTCGGCGGCGCGCTTCTGCTTGTTTGCCTCTCGGGACGTGTGGTTTGTCGTGGCCTTGCCGGTCTTCCTTTATGATCAGCATGGCTGGAGCCACTGGACCGTGGGTGGGCTGTTGGCTGCCTGGATCATTGGTTACGGCGGCGTGCAGACCCAGGCGCCCAGGCTCACCGCACTGTTCCATGGAGATGCTCGTATGCTCACGGCTGGCTGGGCAGCCGCGCTTGCCGTGCTCGCCATTCTGCTGGCTCTGCTGCCTCTGGCACAGGTGGGGTGGCTGGTAGTGGGGCTGCTGGCCTTCGGCGTGCTGTTTGCCGTCAACTCCAGCTGGCACAGCTATCTGATCGTCCACTATGCCCGTGCCGATGGCGTGTCCATGGACGTAGGCTTCTACTACATGGCCAACGCCATGGGCCGCCTGGTCGGCACGCTGCTCTCGGGGTGGCTCTACATGGCCTATGGTTTGAGTGCGTGCCTGTGGGTGGCGGCGGCGCTGGTGGCTGCCAGCGCGCTCATGGCACTGGCGCTGCCCCGGCAGGTGGCCGGCGCGTAGCGGCATGTTGGCATAAGTCTGGTCAGAACGCGCTTCATGAGTCATGAAGCGCGCTGTGAATCAGTCGATCAGCTCGACCGCCACGGCGGTTGCTTCACCGCCACCAATGCACAAGCTGGCGATACCGCGTTTGCCCCCTTTCTGGCGCAAGGCATGAATCAGCGTGGCAATGATGCGTGAGCCGGTAGAGCCGATGGGATGCCCCTGGGCACAGGCGCCGCCAAACACGTTGACCTTTTCATGAGGCAGGCCCAGATCATCCATCGCCATCAGCGTGACGACCGCAAAGGCTTCGTTGATTTCGAACAGGTCCACATCATTGACGCCCCAGCCAAGCTTTTTCATCAGCTTCTCGATGGCTCCTACCGGCGCGATGGTAAATTCGCTGGGATGACGCGAGTGGGTGGCATGTCCCAGCATCCTGGCCAGCGGTTTGACACCGTGACGCTGGGCTGCTTCATGGCTCGATAAAATCAGCGCCGAGGCGCCGTCGGAGATCGAGCTGGCATTGGCGGCGGTAATGGTGCCCTCTTTTGCAAACGCTGGGCGCAGCTGGCGAATCTTGTCCAATTTGGCCTGAAAGGGCTGCTCATCGTGGCTCACCACGGTTTCACCCTGGCGGGTCGTCACGGTGACGGGCGCCATCTCGGCATCCAGGTCGCCATGGTTGGTGGCGGCCATAGCCCGTTCCAGCGAGGCAATCGCGAAATCGTCCAGCCGTTCTCGGGTGTAGCCACGCTCGGTGGCCACCTCTTGCGCAAAGACCCCCATCAGCTTTCCGGTTTCGGCATCTTCCAGGCCATCGAGAAACATGTGGTCCTTCAGCTCGCCGTGGCCCAGACGATAGCCGCCGCGTGCTTTGGTCAGCACATGGGGGGCATTCGACATGGATTCCATGCCGCCCGCCAGCACTATTTCTCCACTGCCCGCCTTGATCAGGTCATGGGCCAACATGGCCGCTTTCATGCCAGAGCCGCAGAGTTTGTTGATGGTCGTGGCACCATTGGCATCGGGAATGCCCGCTTGGCGCATCGCTTGGCGCGCAGGGCCTTGTTTGACGCCCGCTGGCAGCACGCAGCCCAGGATGCCCTCTTCAATGGCGGCGGCCTCAATGCCCGCGCGCTCGATGGCAGCGCGGATGGCAACGGCGGCAAGTTCAGGGGCACTCATACTAGACAGGCTGCCCATCATGCCGCCCATCGGGGTACGGGTGGCAGATAAAAAAACGACGTCGGTAGCGCGACTCATGACCTATCTCCTGATAGCTTTTTTGTGATTATCGAGCTGAGTAGTTAGCGATGCGTTGACCCATTCGCGGGGCTGTGGTTTTCTCCTGAGTAACCAAGCAAGCGCTAGTGTAAATGACATGAATGTAATGAATGCATCTCCTCGCCGCAAGGAATTGACGCGCTTAGCTGCTCAGCTATTCGTCCAAGAAGGCTTTGATCGCACCACGGTGCGCATGTTGGCGCAGGAAATGGGCATTAAATCGGGTAGCCTGTTTCATCACTTCAAAGATAAGCAAGAAATTCTGGCAGCGGTGATCGAGGAGGGTACCCAAAATGCGCTTGCCATTGCGAAAGCTGCGCTTCAGTCCTGTCCCGACGGTGCAGAGGCACGGCTACATGCTATGGCAAGAGCTCATCTGGAAACACTGTTTGCAGACCGTAACGCCCATGTCGTCGCACTGTTCGAGTGGCGGCGATTGGACCCTGCTGCCAGCGCGCATTTGAGTCATCTACGGGATGCTTACGAGGCTCTGTGGGTCGAGGTGATCGATGACGCCTTGGCGGCCGGGCTGATTCATGGTGACCGCTTTCTCGTTTCTCGCTTCATCTTAGGAGCGTTGAACTGGACTGTCCGTTGGTATGACCCCAACGGTCCTCGAACGCCAGACGACCTTGCCGACGAGCTGGTGGCGATGATCCTATCGCGGTGAGCCTAACAGCGAGGCTTCTGTTCGGTCGACCAACGTCTAAGCTTGTTGCGGCGCTTGCGGCTTGCGCAATAGGTGAAATACTTTTAGCGTTGGTCTATTGGCAGGCTTCCGTTAACGTAAACTGATAATAAAGCTGACAGCGCGTGGAGTTTTGCCTGCTTGAGTGCTCACGACCAACAACATAAGAGAGCCGTCATGACAGCAACATCATCGTCACTTCCCTCGTATTCTTCATTTGTCGAGAAATTTTCAATAGAGAGTGTCGTCGCCAAGTTGGACGACCATCAAGATGGTTACCTGAACGCCTATGAAGCATGCTGCGGAAGGCATGTGCGCCAAGGCCGCGGTGATGTGTTAGCGCTGGTGCATGAAGACACCCAAGGCCAGACCCATACGCTGACCTATGCCGAGCTTGACAGCCAAAGTAGCCAGCTAGCGGGCTGGTTCATAAGCCAAGGGCTTGGTGAGGGCGACCGAATTGCCTGTATGCTGCCTCGTTCAGTCAATTTGCTGGTCGCCGTGCTGGCGACCTGGCGAATCGGTGCGGTCTATCAGCCACTGTTCACCGCTTTTGGCCCTGATGCAGTTGACTATCGGCTCGGTCGTGCTGATACCAAGTTAGTGATTACGGATCACGCCAATCGCTATAAATTTGATGGATTGAGCCAGTGCCCACCCGTATTAGCCGTGGGTGGTGCGACCAGTGAGCATGGCGATGACCTCGATTGGCAAACGGCATTGACGTATACGTCAATGAGCGATGCGCCACCGCGCCTGTCGCCAGATCAGCCCTTTCTGCAAATGTTCACTTCGGGGACGGTGGGCAAGCCAAAGGGCGTTGCCGTGCCTTTAGCAGGCATGACGGCTTTCGCGCTTTATATGGAGCTCGCTGTGGATCTGCGCGAGGAAGACCGTTTTTGGAACATGGCAGATCCAGGTTGGGCCTACGGCCTTTATTACGCCATAGCGGGGCCGCTGCTACTTGGAGTCACGACCCACTTTTGCGAGGCAGGCTTCAGCGCCGAAGGGGCGCTGGCGTTCATGAAGCGCCATCAGATCACCAATTTTGCTGCGGCGCCCACGGCTTACCGTTTGATGAAAGCATCTGGGTTATTCGATGACGCGCATCAAACGTTATCACTGCGGGCGGCCAGCTCCGCTGGAGAACCGCTCAATACCGAGGTGGTCACCTGGGTGGAAAAATCGTTGGGCTGTCCGGTGATGGATCATTATGGCCAGACGGAAACGGGCATGACCTGTAATAACCATCACTCTCTTGACCATCCTAAGCATGTGGGGGCCATGGGCGTTCCGATGCCGGGCTACCGATTGGCCATTCTCGATGCCGAGTACAATGAGCTGCCGCCTGGTGAACCAGGTGTGCTTGCGGTGGACATTAAGAATTCTCCGGCTCACTTTTTCCAAGGATACACTTGGCAGGAGAAAGATCCCTTCGTCAATGGCTATTACCTGACCGGCGATGTAGTGATTCGTAACGAAGATGGTTCGTTCCAGTTTGCTGGTAGGGACGATGATATCATCACCACGGCGGGCTACCGAGTGGGACCAACGGACGTAGAGAATAGCGTCATGACGCACCCGGCAGTGGCAGAGTCAGCCGCCGTTGGCCAGCCAGATGAGATTCGTGGCGAGATCATCAAATCCTATATCGTACTTCGCGATGGCTACGAGCCCAGCGATGCGCTGGCGGAAGAGATTCGTCAGCAAGTACGTGAACGGCTCTCTACGCATGCTTTTCCTCGTATCATCGAGTTCGTCGATGAGCTGCCCAAAACGCCCAGCGGCAAGATTCAGCGCTTCAAACTGCGTGCTCAAGCGGCCGAACAAGTGCGCCACAGCTCATAATTCACAGGATATCATTCACAGGAAGAGTGCCATGCAGGTCCAGGATCGTACGTTTTTGATTACCGGCGCTGCGTCGGGTTTGGGTGCCGCCACGGCCGAACGGCTGGTAAAGGCGGGCGGGAAGGTGGTGCTGTGCGACATGAGTGATCGTGTGACGGACCTTGCCTTTCAGTTGGGCGCTCAGGCGCAAGCATGCATCGCCGACATTACCTCCGCCGACGCCATGCAGGAGGCGGTGAACAAAGCCGTTGCGCTGGGGGGCGAAAGCGGTCTTTCGGGGGTGGTTCATTGTGCGGGTGTGGTCAGCGTGGCCAAGCTGGTGGATCGGCAAGGCAACCCAGCAGATCTCGAGGGCTATGCGCGCACGATTCAGATCAATCTGGTAGGCACTTTCAATGTCATGCGGCTGGCGGCCGCCGCCATGGCCAGCAACCCGCCAGACCAAGGGGGTGAGCGTGGCGTCATCATCAATACCGCATCGATTGCCGCGTTCGATGGGCAAGTCGGGCAGTGCGCCTACAGTGCCTCTAAGGCGGGGGTCGTGGGCATGAGCTTGCCTGCCGCCAGAGAGCTGTCGCGCCACGCGATTCGTGTCATGGCCATTGCGCCAGGGGTGTTCGAAACCCCGATGATGAGCGAGATACCGGATGAAGCCGCCCAAGCGTTGGCCGCTGCGGTGCCTTTTCCCAAGCGTTTGGGCAAGCCCGACGAGTTTGCGCTGCTGGCCGAGCAGATCATCACCAACCCGATGCTCAATGGTGAAGTGATTCGCCTGGATGGTGGTATCCGCATGCAGTGATTTACGCTCAGTAAGCTCTGATAAACAGCCTGCTCGGTTTTTTTGAGCGGGCTTTTTTTATTTTCAAACCATGACGTTACTAAGGTAAAGACCAAAGTTGTAGTCGGTTTTTCGATTTAATTCAAACGACTGCTTGACTGTGTCGGGTCTGCGCGCTAATTTTCAAACATGTGTTTGAAAGTAGCTGCTGAGTACCGGCTCTTTCAGCCCCCGTTTAGGAGAAGTGACATGCCGAGCTATCAAGCCCCCCTACGTGACATGCGTTTCGTGATGAACGAAATGTTTGATTACCCAAGCCACTATGCGGCACTGCCGAATGGTGAAGAAGCGTCTCCTGACGTCGTTGGGGCGATTCTGGAAGAGGGCGCTCGCTTTGCCCGTGACGTTCTGCTACCACTGAATCAGAGCGGTGATGAAGAGGGCTGCCTGCTGGAAGGTGGGGAGGTCAAAGCGCCCCGTGGTTTCAAGGAAGCCTACCAGCAGTATGTCGAAGGGGGTTGGCCAAGCCTGGCGGCGGACCCTGAGCAAGGCGGACAAGGGCTGCCGCCTTCGCTGGCCATGATGCTCTCCGAAATGATTTGCGCCACCAACCTGGCGTGGGGCATGTACCCGGGGCTTTCCCACGGTGCCGCAGACGCGCTGCGTCATCACGGAACCGATGCCCAAAAGGCTACTTACCTCACCAAGCTGGTCGAGGGCGTCTGGACCGGCACCATGTGCCTGACCGAGCCCCATTGCGGTACCGATCTCGGGCTGATCAAGACCCGTGCGGTTCCTGCGGAAGGCGACGCGTATCAGATCACCGGCACCAAGATCTTCATTTCTGCCGGTGAGCACAATCTGGCCGAGAACATCGTTCATCTGGTGCTGGCCAAGCTGCCGGATGCGCCCGAAGGCTCCAAAGGCATTTCACTGTTCGTCGTACCCAAGTTCCTGCCCGATGCCGAGGGCAACCCCGGGCAGCGTAACGGTGTCAGCTGTGGCTCTCTCGAGCACAAGATGGGTATTCACGGCAACGCAACGTGCGTCATGAACTTCGATGGTGCCACGGGCTACCTGGTAGGCGCGCCGAACAAGGGTTTGGCTTGCATGTTCACCATGATGAATGCGGCCCGTCTGGGCGTGGGGATCCAGGGGCTTGGTCTGATGGAAGCCAGCTTCCAGAACTCGCTCGGCTATGCCCGTGATCGTTTGCAGATGCGTGGCCTTTCAGGTGTTCAGGCCCCTGATAAAGCCGCCGACCCCATCATCGTCCATCCTGACGTGCGTCGCATGCTACTGACCCAAAAAGCCTTTGCCGAAGGCGGTCGCATGCTGGTGCTGTATACCGCCCAGATGCTGGACGTGGTCGAGCATGGCGCAGCAGGCGAAGAGAAGGAGCGTGCCGAGACCTTGCTTGGCCTGCTGACGCCGATCGTGAAGGCCTTCCTGACGGAAGTGGGCTTCGAGTGTACCAATGAAGGCGTGCAGATTTTTGGCGGTCACGGATTCATCAAAGAGTGGGGCATGGAGCAACTGGTACGTGATGCGCGTATCACGCGCCTCTATGAAGGCACGACCGGTATCCAGGCGCTGGACCTGCTGGGTCGCAAAGTGCTGATGAGCCAGGGTGAATCCCTCAAGGTCTTCACCAAGGAGATTCATAAGTTCTGCCAGGCCGAAGCCGACAACCCTGCGCTCAAGGAATTCATCGAGCCGCTGGCCAAGCTCAATGCCCAGTGGGGTGAGCTCACCATGGGTATCGGTATGAAGGCCATGCAGGATCGTGAAGAAGTAGGGGCCGCCAGCGTCGATTACCTGATGTACTCCGGCTATGTCGCTGTCGCCTATCTGTTTGCTCGCGCTGCCAAGCAAGCCGCTAGCGCACAGGGGGGGGAAGATGCGGCTTTCTACACCGCCAAACTAAATACGGCGCGTTTCTACTACCAGCGTCTGCTGCCACGTACCAAGGCGCACGCCGCCATGATCCAGGCAGGTGCCGGTAGCTTGATGGCGATTTCCAGCGAAGATTTTGGTCTGGGCTTCGAGATCTGAGCCCATGCCTTTGCCAGGCACTCTCTGGTCAGGGTACTGATCGGTGGTTTGCGGCAGGTTTGCCCTCGGGCATTGCCTGCCGCTTTTTTATCTCGGCTATTTGAAAACTTTTTCACATTAGCCCTTGCCAACCCGGCATCGAATCCGTAAAGTACGCATCCGCTGCCGGGGACGCCCAGCGTTGCCAGCGGTGATGAAGTTGAAAAAACCTCTTGTTTGTCAGGAAGTTAGAGCTCTGTAGTAGGTTGATCAGATCGCTCGCTTCGCCCGCTGAAAACAGCGGTTGACAAACACCACGGAATGCGTAGAATACGCCTTCCTCGCTGAGGCAATACGGGTCAGGTCATCGGGCCCGCCGCAGCGACATTAAGAAAGTTGCTCTTTAACAATTTGATCAGGTAATTCATGTGGGCGCTTGCCGATGAGGGTGACAAATCACCAAATATCAAGGCAAGCGACTCGTCAAACAGGCTTCGGCCTAATGAATGAATTCGTTTGACCCTTGAGCCAAGTTTGGTTCGCTTCTGTTGCTTCGGTGACAGGTAAGAACCGCATTGATCTTAAACTGAA